>Ga0299912_10000547_pt1 | contig 31922 bp, 17 predicted proteins | sample RVTome_2_FD_207667 | JGI IMG/M metagenome (GOLD analysis project Ga0299912, IMG submission 207667) | Soil microbial communities from uranium-contaminated site in the Upper Colorado River Basin, Wyoming, United States - RVT95D214 (version 2) ... | reverse complement strand
AGGCGAGCATACCTTATTGATCTGCAAGAGCACCTAATCGGAAATGGGATATATCGATTTTAAGGGTTTGTATCTTGAATCGGACGATGCCCTTCTTACCCCGGATGATTTACCAACCAGGAAAATAGAATTCATAGGCAATTCAATCGCCGGCGGTTCGGGTATCGATTTATCCCTCTCCGGCGGAGTTTGTGGCGGCTGGTTCGATAACCATAATGCCTATCTGAGTTATGGACCACTCACAGCGCGTACTCTGAATGCCCAATGGCATATCTCGGCACGATCGGGAATGGGTCTAATTCAGAGCTGCTGTGGATCGATGTATACACTACCGGATATTTATCATACAACCGAGATTCAACTTAACGGTACCGAATGGGATTTTAACCAGTATGTTCCCGATGTGGTAACAATAAGCCTGGGACAAAACGACGGGGTTCAGGATTCTGCAACGTTCTGCAGTGCCTATGTGAATTTTATTGGTGAAATCCGAGGTCATTACCCTGATGCTGTCATAATACTGCTTAACAGTCCTATGGCCGACAATTCTCTAGACAATGTCCTGGTTGAATATACTGCTGGAATTGCTGCCTATCTTAATGGGCAGGGTGATAATCAAGTATATTCATTCGAACTGTCCCATAATTTTAATAATGGATGTAGTAGTCATCCCGATATGGAGCAGCATGAAATCATTGCCGGTGAGTTGACTGATTTCATCAACACCATTATGGTGTGGTAGATTGTGTTTCGGATTGGCTCTTTTTATCGGAAGGTGTATTATTTGATGGAACCTTAATGCAATTGTTCCCTGTGACAAGATAACCAATCACATAAGACCGGAGTTGCATAGCGGGAACCTTAATGTGGTTTTTATAAACTGCAATCCTGCTTCAGGCATTCTTAAGGTTCCGATTTTGATAGCTAATCAGAGTACAGGAACGGATACCGGTAATCGGTTGGTGGATTGAAATTTTCCTTTATAGAACGAGGAGAAAGCCATCTAAGTAAATTCAACATCGAACCTGCCTTATCGTTAGTACCTGAACCTCTGGCTCCGCCAAAAGGTTGCTGACTGACAATTGCGGCCGTAGGTTTGTCGTTAATATATATGTTACCGGCTGCATATCGCAGGCTACTCATTGCCCTATTAATTACTTCCCTGTCACGTGCAAAAATTGCCCCGGTCAATGCATAGGGTGATGTCTGATCACATAGTGTTAATACCTTATCGAATTGTTTCTCGGGATATACATATACAGAAAGGATGGGACCGAAAAATTCTTCTTCCATCGTAAAAAAATGTGGATTCTCGGTTAAAATCACAGTCGGCCTGATAAAGAATCCAACAGATTTATCATAATTGCCACCCATAATTACTTTTGCTTCACGCGAAACCTTTACCCTGTCAATCACGCCTGATAATCTTTTAAACGAGGCTTCATCAATAACAGCGTTTATAAAATTCCCGAAATCCTCCACACCCCCCATTTTCATTGAACGAAGATCTTCTTCCATGTAGCCCGATATTTCATTCCAGAGCGTATCCGGGATATACGCCCTCGATACGGCAGAACATTTCTGCCCCTGGTATTCGAAAGCTCCTCTGACAAGAGCTGTCGCTACCTGTTTTGCATTGGCCGAAGCATGTACCATTACAAAATCTTTACCTCCGGTTTCACCCACAATGCGCGGGTACGATTTGTATTTGGGCAGGTTCATTGCGATTGTTGACCACATGTTTTGAAATACTTCCGGCGAACCGGTGAAGTGAATTCCTCCGAAATCCTTGTGTCCCAAAATAGTTTCGGCAGTTACAGGACCCGGGGCCGATACCATATTGATCACTCCGTCGGGTAATCCGGCCTGCATTAATATCTCCATAATAACATTTGCCGAGTAGATCTGCGCTCGGGACGGTTTCCATATAACGGTATTGCCGAGCATCGCAGGTGCTGTCGGCAGATTTCCTGCAATTGAAGTAAAATTGAAAGGAGTTAAAGCAAAAACAAAACCTTCCAGCGGTCGCCAATCGGTTCTGTTCCATACACCTTTTGCCGAGTTAGGTTGAATTGAATAGATGCGTTCGGTAAATTTAAAGTTGAACCTGAAAAAATCGGCCATCTCACAGCCAGCATCAATATCGGACTGGTATGCATTCTTCGATTGGCCCAGCATGGTAGCTGCATTGATTTTTGACCGATAGGGACCGGAAATCAGGTCGGCCGCTTTTAAAAACACGGATGCCCGCTCCGCCCAGGGCATTATCTCCCACTCCTTCTTAGCATGCTGTGCGGCTTTGATGGCATCTTCCACATGTTCGCGACCGCCTTCATAAAAATATCCTAAAATATGATTGATTTCATGCGGAGGTACAATCTTCATTTTTTTATTGGAAAAGACTGGTTTACCTCCAATAATCATCGGAATATCAATAACCTGCGATTTTGCTGTAGATAAGGCTTCCTTAAGTTTCTTGCGTTCTTCCGAACCGGGAGCATAATTCAGAGGCTGCTCATTCACAGGACCAGGAATACTGAAAATGCCATGATTCATAGAGTTTTTATTTAAAATTAGCTTTATTGCTACTGTTAAAACATGATAATTATTAGAAGGTTGAGTGCTCTGCCAGTGATTTTTATCATGTTTTTAGTTCGTTAGATGGCAATAAAAGAAGATCTGGACCATTTATCTATATGCCGGAACGGCAATTCGTTTGAATCTGATAAAAATTGGCGGTTTGTGTAAATAACTTTCCATTTTATTCATAATGTACTTACCAGGGCTTGATTAATTTTGCATTATATATAATGAGTGAGAATATGCAGGAAACTTCAGAAAGCGGAATGAGGAGATTTCACATCGATCTGGGAAGATTCAAAAATAAATACAGTATTGCTGCAGTTCTTTTTCTCATCTGGCTAGCATTTTTTGATCAGAATAATCTTGTCGAACGTTTACAGAACAAAAAAGAATTAAGACAACTTAAAGAAGATAAAGTATACTATCAGGAAAAAATTAAGGAAAATGCCGAACGGCTTAAGGAATTGAAAACCAACAAGGACAATCTCGAGAAATTTGCCCGAGAGCAATATCTTATGAAACGGGATAATGAGGATGTTTTTGTTATTGTGGAAGAATAAAAAAACACTCAACATCCTTTTCGGAAATCACAGTATAACAATGAAATCCAATACCTTATTGTGAGTCAAGTTTCCGAAACGATTCGAGAAGTTCACGTTCATTACCAACGAAAGCCGATTTATTCATCCGCATCAGGAAATCACTCGCGGCTTGTTGAACAGGAATCTTTTTATAATGACTTCTATGCACAAAATTCAGGTATTTTACTACCCTGAATCCATCGAACCAGAGAAAAAACCGTTTGAAGAAAGATTCCGGAGCAGCTGTATTTTTTTGAATCTCAACCAATTTTTGATCAAAGGAATTCATGAAAAGAAATTCTTTTAAAGTATTGCTCAGGCCTGAAACAATCTTTCCGATCTTTTCCTTATCGCCAGAATATAACGTATCGATAGCAGAAAAAAGTTTCCCAAGGTCATAAAAAGCCTGCGGATGGTAGGTTAACAAGTTCAGATCGGCAGAATTTATCAATTTGTAAATCACAGGACCAGTGCCAAACGGGACCCGTAACGATGGACGAGGTGAAGGATATACGCATGTTTGATTCACATTCACGAAATGCTCATGAGGGAACAGCTTATGTAAAAAATAAAAATCTTCTCCGGCTTTTTTCCTGTTCATCCCACCATGCCGGGCATAGACACGCGCCCTGATTCCAAAACAGGAGCCAATTGTATACCAAGCAAAAGGGAAACCAATATAGTGTAATATATTCCTATAATATCGCACATGTAATTCATAACGTATCACAGCTTTATACACCTTTTCAGAATATTTATCACCTTCAAGTATATGTTCAAACTTAATTATACAACCGCCAAATTGATTGCCGGAATCTATTTCTTCCACGATTGCCGTAAAATAGTTATTCTTCACTTGCGTATCAGCATCGAGTGAAAGAATAAGCCCCTCCGGTCTGTTTATTTGATCAAACCTTTTTAAAGCGAGATCCATCCCTATTTTTCTCGCAAGTCCTGCTCCGGCATGCTTTTTCGGGAGATTACCCGCCAGTATGCAAATAAACTTTATGGTACTCTCCGAATTATCTTTGCACCATTCCCTGAAATATAAATGCTGTTCAATACTCCGTTTTTTGTCATCATCAGAGTCTGACTCTGAGAAGTTTATGATGATAAGAATTTCAACATACCCTTTTGGCTTATCGGCTTGTTTTAATGATATCAACGTTGAAATCAGATCTTGCTCCAGGTAGGAAGGTATAACCACTATATAGCGTAAGAGCCCCGAAAGGGGCTCTGTAATCCGGGGTAACAAAAATGTATGCCTGAAAAAATAATTTTGGGCAAAACCCATAATTAAGGTTATTTTTCCTTGCTTTCCTGAGTTTTTGCGTATTCAGTATTAAGTCCTTCCACAACTGCCCGGGTAATATTCATACTTTCATTGGCGTAAAGAATATTTCCTCCAAAAGTATTCGTACCCAGTACAAACTGATACTGATATTCACCTGATTTCTCAAGGGTTTCAAGGTATTCCATTATGGAGTTTAAAACCTTTCGCTGTGCTACCTGTTCTTCCTCTGCAAGCTGCATCTGCAGGCTATTCTGCAACTGATATAACGATTGTTCTTTCTGCGCCAGTTGTTGCTGAAGGTCGTTAGCTTCAGCACGGGTTATCAGGCCCCGATCAACCTTATACTGAAAATCTTCCATTTCTTTCCGGAAAGATTGTTCTTTCGCTGCAAGTTGCGCTTCCGAAGTCTTCAGCTTTTCTTGCAAATCGTCTGATAAATCGAAATACATATCATATTTCTGCAATACTGAATCGATATTGACATATACTATGCCACTTTGTGACAGAGTATCGTTCTTACCAACATTTGAAATCTTTCGATCCGATGAATTTTTATCTTTCCCGGATGTAAAAAACAGAACATAAAGTATAACGACAGCTACTAAAAGGGCTGCATTCAGAATTAGCGATATATTTTTCATCATAGAATTAATAAAATGTTAATGTGCTACAAAAATAGAATTTTACTTCTAAGTTGAGGTTTAAAACACAATGAAATTTAGCAGAATTAATCCCGGCCGATATCACAATAAAAACTTTTTTGCTTCTGATCTGTCGGCAGATAGGCGTTTAACTTAAAATTTTTACTGCTTTTCAAATGAAAAAGAAATTATTTCACGGATAAATCTTTATCATTGTCTCCTCATCTGCTAAATGTCATACTCTTCACTGCATAAAATAGTTAATTTTTCAGCCTAAATTTATATCAAGAAACGGAGGATTTATGGTAAGAAAAAACGTCATTATTATTGGCGCTGCTGGTAGAGATTTTCACAATTTCAACACCTGTTTCAGGGACAATGACGATTATCGGGTCGTGGCTTTCACAGCAGCCCAGATACCCGATATTGCAGGACGAAAATATTCGGCCGAGCTTGCTGGGAAACTTTATCCTGATGGTATTCCGATTTATGCCGAGGCCGATCTTGAAAAGCTAATTATTGACATGAAGGTTAATGAATGTGTTTTCTCATACAGCGATATACCCTACACACGGGTAATGCACATTGGTGCCCGTGTAAATACTGCGGGGGCCGACTTTAAAATGCTGGGAGCAGGGCAGAATATGCTTAAAAGCAGGAAACCCTTAATAGCAATTGGAGCCGTAAGAACTGGTTGCGGGAAATCGCAGACCTCTCGCCGGGTTATTGAAATACTGATGAAAATGAGATTGAAAGTAGTAGCAATAAGACACCCCATGCCCTATGGGAATATAACCGAGCAAAAGGTACAGCGCTATGCCACGCTCGACGACCTGGTAAAATATAAATGTACCATCGAAGAGATGGAAGAATATGAACCCCATATCATACGCGGTAATGTAATTTATGCCGGCGTAGATTACCAAGCTATCCTTAACTCAGCCGAAAATGATCCCGATGGATGCGATGTAATCCTCTGGGATGGCGGCAATAACGATTTTCCTTTTTATAAGCCCGACCTGTGCATTACGGTTACCGATCCTCACCGAGCAGGTCATGAACTTACATACTATCCCAGTGAAATAACTTTGCGGCTGGCCAATGTAGTCGTAATCAATAAAATAGATACTTCCTCTCCCGAGAACATTCAAACAGTACGTGAAAACATTACACTGATAAACCCGAATGCCCTTGTAATCGATGCTGCCTCTCCCATTACTGTCGATAAACCTGAACTGATCAGGGGAAAAGCTTGTTTAGTCATTGAAGACGGCCCAACCCTCACTCACGGTGAAATGAAGATAGGTGCTGGCACAGTTGCCTCATTAAAATGGGGAGCGAGCAAACTGGTTGATCCGCGTGAATATGCTGTAGGTAAAATCAAAGAAACTTTTCTTACTTACCCCGAAATCGGTACTCTTTTACCTGCAATGGGCTATGGTAAACAACAGATTGCCGATCTTGAAAAAACCATCAATGCAACACCATGCGATGTAGTAGTGATAGGTACACCTATCGATCTGAATCGTATTATTAAAATAAAAAAGCCGTCGGTAAATGTTACCTATGAACTCCAGGAGATCGGATTGCCCAATCTGCAAATGGTACTGGAGAAATTTGTTAAGAAGATGAAGTTGGGACGTTCAGATTAAACCGGTAGAATTACGAATATCGATTAACGATTAACAATTTCAGAAGTAAGAGAAAATCATTATTCTGTACTCGTTAATCATTATTCGTCAATCGATAAAAAGTAAAATCATACAAAACGATCAGTGATTAACAATCTGATAAGTGAAAAAAACTTTCTGGGATGAGTAAATTGCTTAACCGGATTACTTATACTGACAAAACATATTATTTCTTATCCTAAAACTCCGGACAAGGAACACCGCCTTTTTTCGTCCGTTTGGGCAACAGAAATTTAAAGGTCAGGGAAATTTCGTGCGATCCCCGGACTGCACTCAAAAGGTTTGATATTGTGAAATCGTAACTGTAACCGACGTTTACCTGGCGTGTTTTGATCCCCATAAGGAATACCATGGCGTCGCCCCGCTGAGAATTGACGCCGGGAATTCCCCGGTACCATAACCCCAACACCAGAGGATAGTTATGCCAGTATACCCCCAGATCGAGTTGACGGATACTGGCCTGCTGTTTATACATGTAAGCGAACGTCATGGTTTCATCGCTTGGTTTGAGAAGTTTTCCTCTTCTCCGGAATTCATATCCGCCATATATACTAAACTTAACAGGAATATTTGATTCAGCAGCGTACAATGATATCGAAGGTGTTAACAAATGATCGACCGTTGAACCCATCCAGAATTTTTTTGTATAAACAAGAGCAGATGTCCCGACATCGATGTCTCGGGATCGTTCTCTTGAAGGATCAGGGGCACCGGTATTGCCTCCTCCATGAATTATTTCATCCATAAACAGCAAACTGCCATAAAATCCGTGCTCGACGTAGTAGAATGCTAATCCGGGACGAACATGAATGAGGTTAAAAATCCTGAAATTATATGAATATTGTAATCCGATATTTAGCGATCCTAACTGACTGGTTCCGGCAACATCTTTATAGGCTATTATTCCTACTCCGCTGTTAAATGTCGAAAAATAATGATCGTACGAGATACTGTATGCTCTGAAGTTGGCGGGAGCTTCCCTCCACTGTTCACGCACCACCATAGCCACCCTGCTGCCCTCGACAGCACCGGCAAACGATGGACCAAGATACAGCGGATTGGAATAGAACTGCGAAAATTGAGGATCCTGGCAGATTCCTATTTCGCTCAGCAAGATTAACCATATGAAACGGTACAGCCCACGCACAGTTGAAAGGGTTTAACCTATAGTACGGTAAATATTCACGTTGGTTCGGTAAACGAAAGTAATTCTTTTAACGCCTTTACTTTTTTTGATTATGATTAATTTATAAACATTTAAAAGCCTTCATCTTAACATGAAAGTCATATATCCTATGATTAATGTACCTGACCAATGTCGGGTGCAACAATAAGCGTCACATCACCACTCATTTCAAAAGGTTCACCATTTGTATATCTTCCTTTTGCTCGCCATACATAAACATCCTGTTTGGCCGGTTTGCCATCAAGAAATCCGTTCCATCCATAGTTTATATCATCCGTTGCAAATACTAGGACTCCCCAACGATTGTATACTTCAAACTTGAATTCGGCAACCCCCTGTCCGTATGCTCTGAATATATTCCTGCTGGGATCTTCCGGATCGGCAATATACTCGTCGCGCGGCGGTGCTGTCGGGTCAACAAAGAAACCGGTCGGGAACTGTATCTTTCCTTCTCCCAGCACATAAATAGCTATCGGATGCATCAGTGTATCCATGCAACTTTCACCCGATGCCGCTATCAGCACAACATGATATATTCCGGGATTTTCGTAGTACCAGGTTGGTTCTTCTTCCGTAGATTGGGCATTGGCCATATCGACAACAGGTTCATTACCGTCTACGATGGTTTCTTCAAAAAACCACCAGTAGTCTTCACCATAGCGTGAATGGTTGTAAAAATTAATGATCTCATCGGGATGATTCTGACTTCTGACAAAAACTATGGAATCATTGAATGTAAAATCAATTTCAGGTTTCGGATTCACTGTAATAATCCTGTAATCCCAATTCGTTCCACCCTCTCCGTACACAATAAGTTTCACTGTATAGTATCCGTCTTCTACATAAGTATACGTAGGAGAAGCTTCAGTTGAGGTTGCACCATTATCATCAAAATCCCACAGGAACTGATCTTCATATACATACCGCGTAGTAGCGGAAAACGTAAGCGTTAAAGGTTCGCATCCTGCAACATCCTCCTCGAGGGCGATCTGAGGAAGCGGCGGCCTGATGTAAACCTCACCCAGAACGGTATCGCGGCATTCTTCTCTTTCAGCGTTCCAGGCCACCATATACACAGGAATCCTGTAATTGTTTGCAGCCGTACCCCAGAATTCAAATCCATATATGTGGTCAAATTCAACGGCATCGGTATTATCGGTCATCCCATCGCCAAAATCCCAGAAATATTGCCAGTTATCCTGGAAATACGTTTCATTGTTGAAGGTAACCGTCGTCTGGTCCTCTACTGTATTATAATCCTGAATAATCGGGTCGGGGATAAACTCGGCTGAAGGACTTGAGAATATTGTAATATTCATTGTTGCATCGTCACTGCAACCGTATGAAGAATGTCCGCTGAACATAATTTCATATATCCGTGTATCGGGAGTATTGTTGGTAAACCGGTACGAAGGGTCCTCAAGCGTACTGAATGCCTGACCATCGATATACCAGATCATGCTGTTCACATTCGGAGCAGAACCATTGAATGAAACAGTCAACGGGCTGCATCCTTCGGTTTCGGAAGCGGTGAAACTGACAACTACATCAGGATAAACACTTAATACACGAACTACAGTATCCATGCAACCCCTTCCGGATGTTATTGTTAATGTAACAGGTATATCGGCAATTGTTGATCCCGGGTTACTGAAAAGGTGTTCAGGATTTTCCAGTATACTGGTTGTGCCATCACCAAAATCCCAGAGATAGGTCAGGTTGAATCCCTCCGATTCGTTCACCATACTGGCTTCGAATGGAGGACAATCGACTGAAACCGGGAAAAAGAATTCAGCATTGGGTTTGGCATAAATGGTAATTCCATGCGAAATGGTATCGTAACAATTGTATTGCGACCGTGCGATTAAATTGATGGTAAAGGTCTGATCGCTGATATTATCGAAATTATTGAACTCATGAGGTACAGGAGTCGTATTGTTTGATCCCGATCCGTCGCCAAAATCCCAGAAGAAGTTATTGGCATTTACGGTACTATTCGTAAATGTTGTCAGGTGCGGGTAACAGACTGTCGAATCGTCGATAGCAAAACCAGCAGTGACTTCAGGATATACAAGGATTGATTGAGAAATTTCAGAAGTACAGTTATGAGAATTTCGGACTGTCAGGGTTATTTCCATGGTATCGGGTACACTCAATGCAGTATTTTCGAAGGAATAGTTAAATATGGAATCGTTGCGTATTTCAATATCACCATCAAAATTCCACAGGTATTGGATAATACCTCCCCGACTGGTTCTCCGGTCAATCTCAAAACTGTCGGCCGAACAAATTCCTGATCTATTGATGGTAAAGCGTGCGTCGACCAATGAATACACCGTTATTATCTGCAATGCGGTATCCCGACAACCATGACTGCTCTCTCCGGTTAACCGGATAATATGATTCACATCGTAATCTTCAAGGTTAGGGATATTTAATGGTAATGGATCACGTGCAGAGGAATAAAATGTATTGTCAATATACCACTGGAAAGTATTTCCACCGGGAATATTTGTATTATTCGTAATGGTTGAAATATAGGGTTGACAACTTGCAAGGGCATCCAATGTGAAGTCGACGTCCAGTTCGGGATATACAAGTACCATGATTGAATCCCTGTCGCCACAGGCCAGATGTTCCGGATCGTTCACTCCGTAAGCAATTAATCTCAGATACAGAGTGTCCGTAACAATGCCGGTATTCGATAATGTACCAAAATCAGGAATAACATCATAATCGGTCGGTAATCCGGAATTCAGAAGATCCCACTCGAAGAAGTGTGCTCCTGCCGAGCTCAGGTTATCGGTGTGCAAAACGAATGGCGAGCAACTATCGGCACGGGTCAGGTTAAAATCGGCATCGATAAAGGCAAAAACACTCACTGTGTCAAATGCGGTACTATCACAACCATAGGGATTTATTGCAGTCAGTGAAATGATGTAGCTCGAGTCATTATCAGTAAGGTTCGTATATATCCTGGGAAGCGGCGCAGGATTGGTACTTGATGTACCGTTTCCGAAATCCCATAAATAGGATAGTAGTCCTCCCGATGATATATTGGACAGCGAAACTGTCAGAGGTGAACATCCTGTTGAATCGGACATGGAAAAAGCAGCCACAACATGTGGAAAGATATCCAATGTGCGATATGTTGTATCGGAACACCCTTCGTTATTGCGAGCAACAAGTTGTATCGTATAAGTTGTATCATTATCGGGATCATTATTCCAGTATTGATGTGTAAAACTGGGAGCTGCAGTCGTTGAGCCTGTGCCATCGCCAAAATCCCATTCAAATCCATGTCCCCTGATGCTCAGATTTGAGAATGTTGAAAGGATGGGGGTACAGTTATTCTCATAATCCATCCCAAAGTTGGCTTTCACATAAGGATGCACTATAATAACAGTATCGTATTCACTCTCGCAGAAATAACCGGAAGTAGCTGTGAGGGTCACCCTATAGCTTGAGTCGGCATCGGACCGGTTAAAAAAAGCATGTGTAAAATCAGTACCTGTAGTATCCTGGAATACGGTTCCATCATCAAAGTCCCAGTTGTAAAATAACTGGAAACCCTGAGAATTGTTAACAAAACTGATGGAATCGGCATCGCATATTGTATCATCGGCTATTTCAAACAGGGCATTCACCTCAGGAAATACAATTATGTTCCGTTCCGGAAAGGAGTCGGTACAGCCCATCCGGTTCATACCCATCAGATTGACATAAATGGTATCGGGACTAACATAGGTTATATCCTGATGGTAAAGAGTAACAGGCGCATTTGATTCTGTCTGATACAAGGTATCGGCAGTTGGCGACTGAATGTGCCAGAAGAAGGTATCCACACCAATTGAATTTCCCGGATCGATGGTGATATCGAGTGGTGAACAACTGGCACTGGTACCGATCGCCATTGCTGTACGAACCCTCGGATGAACCGTAACAGAATGCTTCACGGAATCGAGACATCCGAATGGTGATTCCATAAGAAGCTGTACGGCATATATTGTATCATATAGTCCGTAATTATCAAACGAATGCGTTGGATTCGGCTCGAACGACTGGGTATTGTCGCCAAAATCCCAGTAATAGCTGGTACTGTCGAGATGACCGTACGATGAATCAGTGAATGTAGTGATCAACGGGTGGCATCCGATCAAAGGATCGGCAGAGAAAGCTGCTGTGACATTGGGTTTGACCTTAACGTACTTCTCACGGATACTCACGCAGCTGTGATATCTGGCAAACGAGTAAAGTCTTACAAGGCGATTCTGGATCGTATCGGTATTATTCTCAGGAAATGTATGCGGGAACGACATGGGTATAGTATCCTGGTTGATTTCCTGGATAGGGTTGTAGAATACCCAGACCATCTCTTTTGCATACGCAGTATTTGTTGTGTTTGTAAGTGTTGTTGTAAAAGGCGAACAACCTTCGCTTTCACTGATTGTAAAATCGGAAGTGGGCCCAATGTAAACACGTGTCAGCATGCTGATGGTTGTATCTGAAAAACACTCTCCATAAATTTTAACGGTGAAAATAAAATCTCCTGTATCAACAGGGTAGAAGTATGGGTCGGCTATGGTAGTATCGGTGATTAAATCTGTGACAGCCGGATCAGAGATGCATTCCCATGCATACCCTATACCGCCACTGGCCACCAACCGGATAGGATCGAGGTTACAATACACATCCTGTGTAACTGCAGTAGCCCCTCCCAGACCTGCCGATGCCCCGCTTGCCGCATAATCGGAAAAATACCCGTACTTGCACCCCGTGCTTGCACCACCATTTATAACTCCCAGGTGAAATCGTGCCATACTATTGCTCACCCGTGCTTCTTCGCCAGGAGGAATACGGCTGGCAAAAAATGCATCGGCAGCGGGAAGATTCCTCAAAACAGCGAATGCCGAGTCCATGATATATTCAAAATAGGCCGCCGGTACAACATCGGTAATGCCATTTACAGTTATAGTGAAATTATTAATTGCCTGGTTTCTGAATGGGCTGCCGGTAGCCGTATCGTTCCGGACCATGATGTTCACATAGAATTGATCCAATGCGTTGGGCGTGCGGGTAAACGTTACGTCCTGCGAACCGGTGCATCCGTCGATAGTAGGTAATATCGCCCCTCCCAGTTCGCCTCCAAAACCCGTAGTATGAAAAATATAGATTGGTTTGCTCCCTCGTACATGGGTAGAATTGTTAACAATCTGATAGGAATACATGCTTCCGGCAGGCACAATAGTTGTTACCAAAGCTCCATTAATGTATATCGCTGTATTGGGTTGGGTTGAGGTAATAAATATTCTTTCACCTCCGTCACAGGCAGGTGACACAGTTACCTCACCTTTCATCACAATATATTCAAACCCGATCAAATCTAAAGGTATTGTCTGGTCCCCGGCAACATCATAACTTAAATTTGACGTACACAAACCACCGGCTGTATTCTTCTTTCTGATGGAATCGTCATAAATGGTGATGGCAATTTCCTTATCCGAAGTTACCCTTACACCATTAATATGCTGGGCCGCAATTGTACTGGCTGCCCGAAAGGCAAATGTTTCACCCCTGTCCAATACAAGTGTCCGCGTTGCCGGAACGGGGAAATTAAACCAGGCTGCATTCTGGTAAACAGTAACGGTTGTATTATCTTCCGTTGCCACAATTACAAATCCGCTGTATGCAGTTCCGCCATAAGCACCATTAGGAAAGTAATTCTGAGTGGAGATCCTGAATTCTGTTCCCAGAGCATTTTTCCCCTTCAGTGGAAATATATCCCTGTTCCAGTATTGATCCAATTCGTAATAGGCCGTTACCTCACCGGGTTCTGCTTCAATTAAAAATCCCTTATTTTGTATACCCATAACCAGGTCAGGCATAGGATAGTTTTCAATCCTGTCAATAGCTAGTCCCGGGTAATTATCGAGCCGGATGGTACGATGTTCCATCTCGGTGAGATCGAATTCAATGGGAGTAAATCCGGGATCGGCAGGACGGCTGATGATAACATGTGTGGCATACACAGCGGTAATGTGCAGATTTATAGGTGCTCCGTTCCGCGGGGGATCACCATGGACACTGGAAATATCAGGCGCCGCAAACCAGAATGTATTATCGGTTTGAGCAAAGCCGGTGAGTGATATAACACAAAAAAGAATAGTCAGTCGTAAGGATCGCATATCGTGTGGGTTTATTATCCTGAGGTGTATACGAAAAATGACTTAAAAAGTTCATAAATAAGCGCAATGCAACGTGCTTACTATCAATTACTCAATGTAACTTCCACTTTGAAAAAATAATCTCAAAAAAACGAACCAATCCGTTCTTTCTTCGTAGAAAAAAGTAAATTACAAAATATATAGGTGAAATGAAGAGCAATTTATTAACCAAAGTTCTCACCGTCTTAATTCCTCTGGTATCAAGTTTCTATGCAAAAGCCCAAACCGATACTCTGTATTACATCAATTCCAGTTTTGAAACACCGGAGGATCAGGCCAAGTGGACAAGCACCCCGAGTCACCTCACCATTAAGTGGGCTTATGAAACCGGCGGGCATAATTACCCGATCAATGCAAAAAGCGGAACGAAAAATGCAATTTTCTACTGGAGTGTTTTTGGATCAAGCTATTACCGGAACCTGGTTTCGCAACCCATTGATCTTTCTGGCGCTGAAAAACCCGAACTTACATTCTGGCATGCACAAGCAGAGTATATTGGTCAGGATGAATTGACTTTACTCTTTAAGGCCGGTTCATCAGCCCAATGGGACACGATTGCCTACTATCCGGATGAAATTGAAGATTGGACACAGCATATTTTTAATGTCGATGAGATCGATGAGAAATACCTGTGTGAAAACTTTTACATTGGTTTTCTCGGTCTTGCTAACAGTGGTCAGGGAGTGTGCATTGATAGTGTTGTACTTAAGGAAACTTCCATCATAGATAAATATATCAAAAGTGTCGAGTATGCTCCGGTAAACCATCTTGTTGTCGGTTCACAAACTAAACAGGTACCCCTTATCAGGGTTAAAATTGTGGTTATGGGGAACAATGGCGAGAGCAACCTGAACAGTATATCCTTCAGGATGAATTCCGGAAGTCAGAGTTATTTCAATACTGGAGGTTTCAGGCTGTACCATACTTCTAGCAATATCTTTAAGAATATTGAGCTAGGCTCATCCTCGCAAGCAGGCTCGGCTGTTACCATATCGGGGAATGTTGTACAATTCAGCGGACTAAATCATGAACTGGAGATCGGAACGAATTATCTTTGGCTTACAACTGATATTGCCAATGATGTAACTCATGGCAGCCAGTTCACTTTCGGAGTCGATGCAAATTCCATGTCGTATAACGATACATTGTTGCCTGCTACTACCTATACTTCTGTTGTCACAACAACGGTCAGTGAATCTGTATTCTACGATAATTTCGATGGGCTGACAGGATGGGACCTGGAAGGTGATTATGAAATAGCAGTTCCTGAAGGACATATTTATGGGAGTTCAAAAGATCCAGCTTATGCCTTCTCGAATACTAGGGTTTTAGGAACCGATCTTACAGATGACGGAGCCTATCCCGATACAATTACTCAAGCTTATCATGCCACTACCCCGCTTATAGATCTAAAATATTATGATAATGCGAAGGTCTATATGAGAAAATGGATCGATTTTAATCCCCTCGACAGGGCAGCTATTTCTTTTTCTTCAAATGGTGGCAAATCCTGGACAACTGTCTGGCAAAGTCACATCGATAATCCGACAGCATCTTCACAATGGGAAGAACTTCTTTTCAGCTCATTAGCTGATCAATATCTGTCACGTCAGGATAGTGTCCAGCTAAGATTTTCAGTTTTACAAACAAATGCGACTTATAACCGAACCGGATTTAATATTGATAATTTTACAGTCGTTGGCAATCACCTCGATACGGATGTAGGCATCACCCAGATACAAACCCCCTATGACGATTGCATCGGGTTTGGGAACGACACGGTCAGAATCGTTGTAAAAAACTATGCAGAAAATGCCACACCGGCCCAGATTCCTGTTTATTACGGGCTTTGGGGACCCGATAGCACAATCATTCATGAGACCATCATGGGTTCTATAGCTAAGGACGATAGTGTTACATTCACCTTTAGCACTCTGGCAAACTTCCCTCAGGGCGATGTGTACGATCAATTTTTTGTTGGCTTAGATCTTGATAGTGATGAAGATCCGACAAACGATACCCTGTCAAAGGTCCTTTATATACAGGATACTTATGTTCCTCCCGTAACAATTGACTTTGAATACAAAGGAGGCATCTGGATACCTGAGGAAGGTTCAACTTTTGAATGCAAGATACCCGATGGAAGTATTCCGGTACTTCCCCAGTCACCTCACTCATGGATCCTTTCTCCCTATGGAAACTACCAGAACAGCGATACAACTTACCTGACAAGTAATTGCTTTGATCTTTCATTTGAAAAACGGCACATAGTCGGGCTGGATTACTGGCTGATTTCGGAAGAAGATCACGACGGAGCCGCCATAGAATACAGTACCGACGACGGTGAAACATGGCAGCTGGTAGAACCCACAATTTTCGGTCCTGCATGGGGCTGGTATACAACTACTGTTGCTGCTCTTGGACATGAGGGTTGGTCTGGTAACAGTGGCGGATGGATAACTGTAAAGGAATTGTTGCCCGAGGCATTAAATACTGAAGTCAAAGTAAAATTCAGGATAAAGTGGGCATCTGATGAGGATAATAATGCCCGCGGTTTCGCATTCGATAACTATAAAGTATTTCCTGCTCCCGACGATGCAGGAGTATCCACTATTTCTGTTCCTGAAGATGGCTGCCAGTTCAGTTATCCCGATGAGATCAGTCTCTGGGTTAAAAATTATGGATATAACGATCTCAAAACAAATGATACGATGATCATAGGGTACGATTTTGAGAGTGAACCTATGGTTATTGATACCTTCCAGTTGAGTTCCGATGTCGCACCTGGAGATAGCGTTTTATTCCAGATACCCACACTATTCGATGCAACTTCGCCGGGAATCTATCAAATTCGCGCTTATACCCTAATAGAGGATGATCCGTGGTACTATGGAAGCAATAATGATACGGCATGGAAATCGTTCGAGATATGGCAAAATCCCATTACAGGACTTGAAGATACGATTTCATCACGAATTCCCGATACGGTTGTAATCCGACCTATTGTAGAGCCGGAATATTCGTTCCTGTGGCATGATAATTCGACCAATACAACATTTGATGTTGAGGTACCAGGAACCGTGTATCTTACTGTTACAGAATCGATTCATGGTTGTCAAACTTACGATTCGGTATATATCGAATTGTTGTTCAACGACGTGGGAATCGACAGCATTATCTGGCCGCAATCTTCGTGTGAATTGAGCAGTGCCGAACATATACAGGTACAAATACGGAACTTCGGTACGGACAGTCTGATTGTCGATGATAAGATATACCTGTACTATGAATTCGACAATCAGCCTCTGATTACCGATTCCCTTATTCTCGATGCTCCCCTCTATTCAGGAGCAAGGCGCTGGTTTACCTTCGATGACAAGACTGAGGATCTGAGTGCGATTGATGATTATACAATAAAAGCATTTACCGATTATGGAGGGGATACAATACCTGAGAACGATACTATATTGAGAACGATAAGTGTGTTTGGATATCCTGAATTAGACCTGGGAAACGACACGACAATCATAGGGCTCTCATACCTCATGGTGGTGGATCCATCGTTCGAATCATACCTCTGGAGTGATGGCGATACAAATTCAACACGTATTATTGATGTATCAGGTGAGTACTGGCTCGATATTTATGATATTCATGGTTGTCCGGCTTCAGATACAATCAATATCTGGTTTAAGATCCGTGATATCCAGCCCTATGCATTAATAAGTCCTACGTCGAGTTGTAATCGCACTGGAGCTGAACCTGTAACATTACGTATCAGAAATAATGGCAGTGATACAATACGGTCGACCGATAATATCAGTTTAAGTTATAAATTGAATTCTCAATCCAGGGTAACAGAACCTCTAACAATCAGTCAATTGTTGCCCGGTCAGTATTACAATCATATGTTTACGCCCCTGGTTGATGTAACTGCCACTGGTAGTTATACATTCGATCTGACCGCTGTTATACCGGATGACCTCCGTACAGAAAATGATACAATACAACGTATCGTATTAACAAATACAAACCCGGTTGTCGATTTGGGTGTAAATGAAGAAGAAATTTACTACATGACCGAGATGGTTCTTGATGCAGGCTATGACCCGAACTGGGTTTACCTGTGGCACGATGCATCGACAAATCAGACGTTCACGGTAACTGATATCATGACAGTGAGAGTTCTTGTAACCGATACAGCAACCGGATGCTACGGGGGTGATACGGCTTTTGTGTATCTCGATATTCTTGATTATATGGTAACCGCCATCGGGCTCGATGCAACTTCATGTTCAGGCGAATATGATGACGTTCCGGTTACAATCCTGAATAATGGTAACCTGCCGCGCCAGGGAGCTGAAATCACACTGGAATATTCCATGGGTGGTGTGCCTCTGTTTACCGAGTATTTCGAAAATGTTGGAATCTGGCAGCAGGGAACCAGTCGTATGCACACAACCCAGCATATAATAAATCTCGAAACTACAGGAAGCGAAATAATTGAGGTAGTGATTACAACAGATGGCGATCTGCGACCGGAAAACGATGATTATAGCAAGAATATACAGGTAATCCCCAGTCCGGAAGTTGATTTCGGAGACGAAGCCCAGGAGGTTGATTTTCCGTACACGCTCGATGCCGGTTCGGGATATGCTTCCTACCTGTGGAGTGATGGTAGTACGGAATCGACATTTACTGCAACACAGCCAGGAACATATAGTGTTACTGTAACCGGCAGTAATGGATGTGTAACCATCGAGTCGGTATACCTTACCACGGAACTTGCCGTAAGCGAACTGGCTAAAGAGTCGATGCAGGTTGATATTTATCCCAACCCGGCCAACAATTATATTATCGTCGAAGCTTCTTTCGAATATCCCGGGATTTATATACTCGAAGTATTCAACGGACAGAATAGCCTTTTCATTTCACGCGAAATCTCTGACGCTGAATACAAAGAGGAATTCTATATAGGCGATCTGCCTCCGGGGCTCTATTTCATACGGATACGTAACGATATTATGTATCATGTCAGTAAGATGGTTATTCAATAACGACTGATCTGTAATTTGAAAGACCGAAGCTCTTCGCTTCGGTTTTTTTATCCCAAATTACGCATTAGAAAATGCGTAATCGATAATCCCGATGAATCGGGTTTGAACCAAACACTAAATCGGTCCCGAACGTTTTCGGGACAACTAAATCAGATAGTTCGGCTCATGCTTCGTCTCCTACTGATTAATTTGGGTTTATTCTCAATTTCTGCAGGTTTTATCCGGAATTCCCGATCAGAATGATAAAAATCCTGTTTTAAAAAACTTCTGTAATATAACTTTCTATAATTCAATGAATTGATATGATAAAAATCATATTTTAGAAGATTACAGATGATACAAAGGATTATAGCACAGACTGTTCCATTTTTTCCAAAAAAAATCGTATGGCTTTTCTCAAAAAAATACATAGCTGGTGAGAATCTGGAAGATGCCCTTAAAACTATCGGAAAATTACATAAAATAAACATCACATCTACAATTGATGTACTTGGTGAATCGATCGCTTCACATGAACAAGCGCTTAATTGTCAGCTATTGTATCTGCAAACAATTGAAGAGATCAGAAAAGCCAAGTTACATTCTACATTTTCATTAAAACCGACCATGTTTGGCCTGCTTTGGGATGAAGATTTCTGTTATACCTGTATCAGAAAAATCGTTATGACTGCCCAACAATCGAATTTTTTTGTTCGTATCGATATGGAAGATTCCCAATGCACAAGTAAAGAGATCCTGTTGTATGAAAAATTATACATGGAATTTCCTGCTAACGTTGGAATTGTTTTTCAGGCATGTCTTAAGCGTACATATTCCGATCTGCATTACTTAAAAAGCTTTGCCAAAAAAGAGAATGGCCTCAATGTACGACTCTGCAAAGGCATCTACCGGGAAACACCTGATATAGCATTCCTTAAGAAACAGGAAATTCGCGACAATTTTTTACAATGCCTCGAATTCATGCTGGAAAATAAAATCTTTGCTGCCATTGCCACTCACGATAGTTACCTAATCAGTAAATCGATTCAGTTGCTAAAGCTTTATGATAAAACCAGGGCAGATTATGAGTTTCAGATGCTGCTTGGGGTGAGACCCAAATTGCGAACACATCTGGTTAACGAAGGCCATTCTATGCGTGTTTATGTTCCTTATGGTATACAATGGTTCCAATATTCAGCACGACGTCTTCAGGAAAACCCTCACATGGTATGGGATATATTAACCGGAATATTCAATACGAAATGATCGTATAGCAGAAAAAAGAATTTTAGGAAATACCGAATATCCCCAGTAATGGAATATTGGTATGAAACTGAATATACTATTTTGAATACTCACATTCTGGTATAACTGGTTTGAATTCCCTCATTTTATTATGATGTTGTACCTTTATAATCTTACCCCGTGGTTTATTTATCTATGTTTAAATCATAATGAAGTACTCCGCCGCAAGTGGACGGAGTACCCCCAAGGATATACTATCTTTATTCGCATCAAGAGACGGAGTACTAGCCTGCCGCCTGTCTGAAGGCAGTCAGGGCTGGCAGATTTAACTCATTTATCCCGATACGCTACGCTATCGGGATTTCTACCTGTCGGCAGACAGGCGTTCAACTTTTAATTCTTACTGCTCCCGCTTTAAGCGGGATTGTATAAATTTAGTTTCACGAATAAAAAACCCTTCAGGCATCCAGGCTCAGAATTCGAGTATTATGATGACTAATATTCCCCCATTCTTCAAGAAACCATTCTCCGTTTTCAATTGAAAACCGGTTGATTGAAGCATTAAAAATAGAAAATCTGCGTGGAGACGCTAACGGATAATCGAATATCATCCGCATGATACAATCGAGCACGCCTCCATGGGCTATCATCAGAATTTTTTCTCCTTCATGCAACTGAACAATTTGATTGACTCCCTTTTTAACACGGTTAAAAAATGTAACCAGATTTTCACCTTCAGGTATCTGATATTTCTCTTTGCGCTTCATATATCCGGTATGAATTTCGGGATATTTTTCCTGGATCTGTTCTCGTGTGAGTCCTTCCATTACACCAAAATTACGTTCTCTAACTGAGGCATCCATGTTTATTTTCAGATGATGAAATGTATTGATGATCTCAGCAGTTTTTACTGCACGTTCAAGATCACTCGTGTACAGTGTATCGAATTTTTGATTTTTAAGAATATTAGCTGTTGATTTGACCTGTTTCAGACCATTGTCTGTAAGATTGCTGTTCTGCATGCCCTGTAATCGCATGGATTTATTCCATTCCGTTTCGCCATGCCTGACTACTGTTAATAAAGTTTTCGTCATGTACCGGAAGATTTGCGGCAAAATTAGAACAATTCGCGAACAGTACCGGGAAAAGAATTCAGATGAAATTTGTTAATAACAAGCATTATGAGTTCTTTATTGCTTTTTTAACTGAATTAAAATGTCTGCTATGAAATTAAATGACTCATTACTACCAAAATAAAGTAAATAGATTATTTTTGAAGGAATATTGCAGTTCTCCAGTGCATTAAGGTATAATATCTGGTCTATGGTACTTAACTACAATTTTTTCGAACCGGATCAATTTCAGGAACCTCAGAAAGGCAAGGTACTTGTAAGTGAACCCTTTTTGCTTGATAATTATTTCAAACGATCGATTGTACTGATTACCGAGCATAACAAGGAGGGCACAATCGGTTTTGTATTGAATAAACCTGTCAGTGTGAATATCAATGAGGTAATCGACAATTTTCCGAAGATCGATGCCGAGGTTGCCCTGGGCGGACCGGTAAGTACCAATACCCTTCACTACCTGCATACCATGGGTGATATTATTCCTAACAGCGTGCCTGTTTTAGGGAATATACACTGGGGAGGTGATTTTGAGATTGTTGAGCGGTTAATTTCTTCGGGAAGCATTACCACAGAACAAATTCGCTTTTTCCTGGGATATTCGGGCTGGTCGCCCAACCAGCTTGAAAATGAGCTGGCCGAAAATGCCTGGCTGGTAGCCGACATTTCTCCCGAGGAAGTCATGATGCCCCTGAACAAACATCACTGGAACAAAGCCCTCCGGCGGATGGGTAAAAAGTATGAGATGTGGGCCAATTTCCCCGAGAACCCGGAGATGAATTGAGTTAATTGTTAATATTACTCTTTGATAATAATCTTAACCTTAATATCATTACATAGTAAATCAGTTTTATCGGAATTAAGAATATATAGTTTCAAGTATGAACTATATGGAAATTCCTGTAGAAAATAAGTTCTTTCCCCATAGATATAATTCATTTCTTTTTCATTAATAATGAAACAATTAATATAAACCGGATCCCACTGATAAGTTTGGTCGTTATTATTGATTGAAAAAACAATTGCAGATTTTCCATTTCGAGGAGCTTTTATCCAGGCGCTGTATAATATCTGTATTTCTCTTCCAGCATCGCAACCCAATGAATTGAAATCAAACCCGAATACAGGAGAATATTCTCCAACCGGAATCACAATAGTATCATATTTACCGAAAACAGATTCATTCTTACATTGAAATTGCCAAAACTCCAATGATGAATCGATTGAGAGTTCAAACGTCAGAGAATCTCTCTCAGTCAGGGTTTTATTAAAAAGCATTTGCGCAATATTTTCCAATAATTCCTCTCCCGAACTACTATCAGTATTTAATACCTGAGGAATCTCTTCCCATGTAATTGAAATTTTATCCATCATCAGTTTTCGGTTCGAAGATCGAAACTGGATAGAAACTACCTGAGGTTCATTGAATTCGGTTTCCGGATGGAGAATCAGAGGATTAATCCAAACCCCATCCCTGGCATTTTTTGGTATAATTTTGTATTTGATAATTTCATCGTTCTCCAATTTGTAATATAAATAGCATTCTTCACCTTTATACAAAATACTTTTTAAACGACCAAAAAGGTTTTCCTTACTATCTATTTTTGCTCTGATTATTGCATTATGCTTTTCAGGCACTTCAACCCATTCGTTCCATGTAACTGTTCCTGATTTTATATCAGTTTTAACTCCAAGTCGAATCCTGTTGGATTTTTTAAATAACAACAAATCCTGCGATTTATAAATAATACTGTAATTTTTGAACATTGTATACATGGTGTTCGGCTCATCGTTAAGCAAATACCTGTTATCAATGCTTTCCAGCCTTCCATCGTTAATATCTTTCGTTTCTTTGTTCAATTCCCAGATAATGAATTCCGGTGCTTTTTGAGAATCGAAATGCAATGCATTTTGCCGGTCGAGCCAGGAAGTATAGGCTGCATAGCTTTGTACTACAGGTCTTGGGGTCCAATTAAGATTATTAGCCGCCAGATACGTATATTCCCATGGATAAATATCTACATATCCATCCTTTATTAAATTCATCACAGTATCAGGCAATACTTTATACTGTATGTTCCGAAGGGATAATTGTCTTGCTTTTTCCTTTAATTCCCTTCGATTCTGAACAAAACCAGTAAAATTTGTAATTCCCGGAAGTTTACAGGTTTTTCCTGTATACCCATAAAGAGAAGCAATGTTTATCTCGAACGCTATCAGAGCCAATGTTATCAATAGAATATTCCTTATAATATATTTTCTGTTAAAAATCATGTACAGGGTATAAATCATAAAGATGAAAAAGAAGAAATTCCGGGTATGGTATATATCTTCTCGTGCCATTCCATGTTTCCATGCAGCAAATACAGCAAGAAATGTAATTGATGTAAAGATCAATCCCTTTTTCGACCGAGGAACCAAAGGTACAAATACAATAACGATCAGAAATGCAGCCAGTAACCACCAGTTATTATCGGGATAGTATGCTGCTGCCGAAGAATTATCCTGCAATAGTTGGAACATTCCATAGAAATAATGCACAATACCAGTTATATTGCCGGTGATTACAATCCAAAATAGAAGAGTGATTATAACTATGCTGCCAAACAATAATAAAATTACCTTAAGATTTTTATAATTTACATATGAATATACCAGAAATGAGAAGGTAATGACAGAGGTAACAATGGCAACATACACTTTTACATACAACGCAAATGCATTAATAATAAATGCAATAGCCAGAAAATACGTCTTGGGATCCCTGAGATAAAGCAGATAGGAACTGAACAAAACCCCAATAAGTAGTAAATTGAAATTCAGGATAACCGCCATTGCAATACATAACAAAAAACCTTCGAGCCACCGATTTTTTCCCCCAGCTCGTACCAACAGGAAAATATTGATAAAGAATTGAATTTTAAGAATTGTATCCACCAGCAATGCAGTTTCAATGTTATTATACAGCGGATACATAAAAAAAGCCAGCGGACCATGGGGAAAGATTATATTTTTTCCTGCTGCCAGACCGGTTTCGAACAAATGATTATATAGCCAGGCAAGTGATGGATCGATGCCTGAAGTAAATGTCAAGTCAAGTTCGGGAAAACAAAGAATAATAACCAATGTTGCTAGAAACAGATAAATAAGTAGTCTGCCTATCTTCTTATTATATGTTAATTCAATCAGCATAATGTCATGCTTTCTCATTGTTGTTTTGCATAAGTTTCATTGAAATTATTGGAGTACATCGGTAAAAAATTTTACCTAAGTTTGAATAAACACAAATATAACGAACAATATTTCTTTTCTGTCCTGAAAATTTCTCTTTAAGCCGTCAAAATGACAATATTAAAATTGAATTCCAATGAAATTTATTTTATATTGCAACAGTTAGATGATATGCACTTACTTATTAGATGAACAGTAATTATTAATATAGAAATACAAATGAATCTGTAATTATTCTTGAAAAACCTTTTTATACTCTATATAAAACTATAAAACATACATCAAATGAAAACCAAATTAACACTCTCTGCATTAACACTTGTTGTTATTATGGGCTGGAATTCTGCTTATGCCTATGATGATGAACCGAAAACTCAAGCATCCTCTTTATCTAATGAACTCTCTCCAGAGAAAGATAGTCTTGCGGTCGTTGATACCTTAAAACAGAAAGTATCAGAAATAACCGACAAAGACTATAATATTACGGGACCACTGTTTGTTAATACAGCGGGTAGCGGGTACTATATAAAAATTGGTGCTAATAATGCGGATTTCGGTCATTTTTATACCGATCGACCCAGATTTTATTTTAGCAAAGGCATAACAGTAAATGGTTCTATTCAAAGTTATTCTACAAATGATCTGATATTAGAAACGTATAATAGTTCTAATAGTATAGTTATGAATTCAAAACTAAATGCTCAAAATAGTATATATATCCCTACAAGCAAGTGGTTTGTATTAGGAAATTCACTGAGCGATTTTGGCTTTGCAATTACTTACCGGGCCGATTATAATAAAAGATCTTATTGTGATATTGGCAGTGATTTGTTTTTCCGCAACTCTGCTGGTTCATGTCCGTTGGTTTTACAGTCAGATGGAAGCGTAGTAATGGGTATAAATACCCGTTATTCCGAAGGCTTATATCCTGTCAATGGGCACAAACTGGTGGTGAATGGTTCTATACAGTGTGAGAAAGTACGTGTAATCACTGATGTTCCCTCAGCCGATTATGTATTTAGTTCAGACTACAGACTACATTCACTTGAAGAAGTCGAAAATTTTATTCAGGAGAACCATCACCTCCCAAATATTCCAACTGCTCAGGAGTTTTCAGAAAACGGTTACGATATTGGTACTATGGATGAAATGTTATTGAAAAAAATAGAGGAACAAACCTTGTACATCATCGAACTAAATAAACGTATCAAACAATTGGAAAATGCAATTGCTGAGATAACTAAGTAACCGAAGGGAATCATGAAAATAGGTAGTTTATACAAGAAATTTAGTATTTTCCTTGCCATAGCTATTGGGATTTTAATAGATATAAAACCGCAATCGTTGACATGGCAGGAGATAGGAGTAAATAAACAGCCTGAAAGAGATGGTGCAGGTATAGCCACGACTGGAGTAGGCAGGATTGATTATATAGCATTCGATCCTCATAATTCAAACCGGATGTTTGCAGCATCGCCCTGGGGTGGATTGTTTATTTCTGACAACCAAGGTGAAAGCTGGTATAGTGCCGGTTTTGAATATGTAAATGTAAGTCCTGAACCGGGAATATCCTGCATTTTTATTGATCCCATCGATGAATATAGCAATACCTGGTATGTTGCTACCGGGAATGCCGATCATACTGTAATTACAGGACATTGGCATTCTCTGGGTCGAAAATCGTATGGGCTTTACAGGACAACCAATGGAGGTGAAACGTGGGTATCGATTGGACCATTGCAGGGAATAGATGTACCGTCCACGCCTATTACATATATAGCCGATGGAGAAACAATAGAATTGGGATTTTTAATCAACGATATTATTCAGATACCCGATTCACGGCAACATCTGATTGTATCCACTTCGTGCGGTATCTATGAAACACAAAATGCGTTGAGCACCGACCCGACCTGGACAAAATTAATCGATGGAAATTTCCTGAATGTACTTTTAAAGCCTGATGAACCATTTAAGATTTATTGTTCGGAACAGTTTAAAACCTCTGCCAAAGTATATGGATATGACCTGAATACCAGCGCAAAAACAGAAGTAAATACCGGTATCCCTATTACCTTTGGAGGGGCACGAATTATTATACGATTTTCAAAATACGATCCTCATCACTTGTTCATAATAGTTCAGGCCTATGATGGCGATCAGAATCATGCAAGAGTTTCCAGATATGATTTTACTACTCATCAAACCGTTCAGAAAGGAATGTTCGATTTTGGTGGCACACCCCGTCCAGAAGCGATCTATATTGGCAATGGTTCTGCAGATATCGTTTATGCTCCTAATGGAATTGGGCTCCCCAGAATAGCAGTGAATGGTCTTGATGCAAATGATCTTATTTTCAATCCATTTGGAAATTTGAATTCTCATTGTGATCAACATTATTTTATTGAATATCCTGATCATAACTATTGGGTAGCTAATGACGGAGGCGTTTATAAATATACTGGCGACGAAATTGTAGAAAAAAATAATGGGCTTTGTGTATCTACAGCCTACTATCTAAGTGTCAATAAAAACGATCCTGATATTTACATGGCAGGTTACCAGGATTGCGGTGTCATGGTCAGCAGAAATAACGAGGAGGATTGGGATGCGGCAGCGGTATTATCGGGTGATGGCTCCAGAACCCTTATTGATCATCGTATAGATGGACGATTCTATGGTCGAACTAATGGTGGCTTTTTTAGGTTAAATCAAATTGCACCACATGATTATGAATATAGTAATATTGGTTATCCCAATGCATACGGAATTGAATTTGATTACAGTTCCATTGAAGATATTTTTCACGCCTCGCCTGTAGGTCTGAAAAAATACATACCGGAAATTGATCAGAATGTTACGTGGTCAAAAATCCCATTTGCAGATGATTTACAGGGTGTTTATGGTGTATCAGCTTCACCCACGGATCCAAACCATATCTATATATCAGCTTATATGCCAGGTGTTAAGAAAATATATAAAAGTGAAACAGGAGGTGGTGCAGATGTTTCAGAATGGACCGAAATTGGTACAAGTGCATCTGCTCCTTCATCATTGAACGGCTACACTTCCGGAACCATAGATTTTGATAATCCCGACCATATATGGCTTGTAGAAAATCCTTCGGTAACCTTGTACTCCGTTGATACCAAATCCGACACCTGGATTGATATTGATGTTTCAGATATGTCTACGAACATCATCAATCCGGAAACCAATCTCCCAAAAGAAATAATGCTTACGGGTATAATAGGACACGAATACAATAGTAACCAGGCAATTTATGTGGGTACAAATACCGGAATTTATTACACAGATCTTACAATGTGTAATGCAATTATGTCTTCTGTAAATTGGGTAAACATTACGGGTAATTTACCAAATTGCAGGATTACTGATTTTAAAATCAATAACGGTCAGCAAGAGATTGTGGCTTCAGCTTTTGGTAGGGGTATTTGGAAAGCTCCCTTATATTGTTCTGCTCTACCCGGCAATTATAACACTCCGACACATGTTACCAATCAATCTAAGCATTATGAAGGTACAATTACTGCCGACGGACAAATAAGTGGTCTCGTGACTTTAATGGCCGGTGATGAAATTGTCATGGAACCCGGTTTTGAAACTTTGACCGGAGCCGATTTTACTGCTATTACAAGGCCATGCGGCTCTGCCGGTAGTATCCCGTTTAAAAGTACCAGTGCCCCAATCGGATACTATTTAAAAATTGATGATATTGATTATGATAGTGAAAATAATAAAAGTACTGATATTACTGGTTTGGAACCAAATAATGAGTTCTTGATCTGGCCAAATCCAACAAATGGTGTATTCTATTTGGAAACTATTGATGATAATGCCGAATGGAACATTACGGTTGTTAATATATTCGGAACACGAATAATCAACAGCATTTTTACAGGCAGGTTTTCGGAATTTGATTTAAGCGGGTATCCTAAGGGTGTTTATTTTGTAAATCTCAAATCGGGTACAAAAGCATTTTCGACTCGATTGATTGTACAATAGATAATTTCTTAACAGAAATAAAGCGCTTTCAGCAAGCGCTTTTTTTTATTTTCAAAACTTCGAACTCATACCTAAGATATTCTTTTCTTTCCAATAATATTGATCCTAATAACTACTCTTGTTATTTCTGGCTTTTTTAGGAATGCTAAACCAAAATGATAATTAGCCTGACCAATATTGAATTTCATTATAAGGAAGGGCGAGATTGCCTTCTCATTATACTAGCTTAATGATCCAGAATTTCAAGATAATCTAAATTAAATAATTAAGAGTACTCATTAGTGTCCACTTAAATATAATTGATTTTCAACTGTATACAATTTAGTTCTTTGACATCTTTGTAATATTGATTTGTAAGTAGCTCTTTTAGAGGTGTTTTATCCAAAAGTGATATGCTTAAAATCTGTAGAATTTCGTAGATTGAACGCTCTACTTTCAATTTGTTGCTAATTATTGTCACAAGACAGTAAACAATGATTGCTGAGTAGATTTGTATTTTGACGGCGTTGGGGGTTGTTCCCCAAAACGATTTTATCTTCAGATGCTGTTTTATCCATTTGAAAAACAACTTAACTTTCCAACGGTACTTGTAAAGCAGTGCAATTTCATGAGCAAGTAGATCAATGTTGTTTGTCAGGAAAACAAGGGTTTTACCAGTTTCTTAGTCGTAATATTTTATCTTTCGAAGTTTTTCTGGATAGTCTTTTAAGGCATAAAAACCCTCAAGTCTCCCTATCTGGTCAAAAAGTACATCGCTTTCCTTATCGATTTTGTTGTAATAGATCCGCTTAAATCTGAAGTTTGATTTTGTTCGGGTCACAAAATATGCTGAATGCAAATGTATCTTGAATAACCTTTTAAAATCAATATAACCACGGTCAAGAATGTAATATCTTCCTGGTTCGTAGTGTAATAAATCCAGAAGATTTACATCATGTACCGAGGCTTTGGTTATGTAGATATAAGTTGGTATTGAGGTTTTAATATCGTATAAGGTATGCAACTTTACACCACCTTTGGCTTTGCGGAACTCCGCCCACCAAAAGACATTTAGGCATAAATCAATCGTTGAAGAATCAAAGGCATAGACATTAGATTTGATATTAAGTTCGAAGTCTTTAACTAGTGATGATTCTCTGGCTTCCTTGATCAGATGATAAGCAAACTCTTCGAATATCCTGTAGTTAAGCTTTTCATTTGCCTTTGCCAGGTTTGACCGGGTTACATTCTTTCCAAAGCCCAAATGATAATATTTGGATTTATGAGCATCTAATCCGATCATCAAATCACGCATACTCTCTCTTCCTGTAAGTTGACCAAACAGCATGCACAAAATCTGGTTCCAACATGTGAAAAACCTAACGTGCTTATTCCCGTTATATTTATCGACAAGACAATCGAAAACACGCTTGGGAAGAAAATCTGTAAGTTGAGAGTAAACAAATTTGCCTTGATTCATGGTTTCTACCTTTTTACAAAGCTAAAAACCAACTTTTCAATTCAAATCGACACGTACCTAAAAAGCTCTACAACCTCTATGTACAAAGAATTTCAAAGAACTATATATAATTTTTAGTGGACACTAATGAAGAGTACTCTTCCTTAGATAAAGAATATATGCACAATTAAAAGTGATTAGATGACATTCTACGGCTTATCTTATGCTATAAACGCCTCTTCATTCAGCCTCGCAATCAGCTTCCTGGCTACAAAATTATAATACCTGCGATCCTTATATGCTGCTACCCATTGTATTCCCTGAATGGCGTTGGTTAAGAAAATCTCATCAGCCTCCAGCAGGTTTTTTTCGAGGATACCCCGTTCTTCTACCTTATAACCCATCTGAATTGCCAAACTGATTACTGAATGCCTCATGGTGCCGGCAATGCAACCTTCCGAAAGAGGCGGAGCAACTATTTTTTCTTCCTTGACCAGAAAAACATTAGAACTTATGCTTTCGGCAATCCGGCCATACTGATTCAGTATCAGGCATTCGTCCAGCTTATTTTCTTTTCTGAAGATTCCTGCCAGTACAAAAACAAGTGCGTTTGTAGTTTTCAGATTCGATACTATATTAACAGGTTTGTGTACACCATCGAAAATATCAATATACAAACCTTTATGGTTCAACTCGTAATGTTCATGTTCCAATGCTGAAGATTCCATAAGCCATGAAACCGAACTGTTTTCAGGCGAGTATAATCCACCTTCATCGCGGTATACTGTTAAACGTATGCGTGCACCTTTGAAAATCCGGTTTTTATTTAAGAGTTTTTCGATATAACGTTCCAGAGTCTGCCTTGAAAAATCCTCGGAAGATCTCATCTTCACTATTTTCATCCCCTGTACCAGTCGCGACCAGTGGTTTTCGATGAATTGTGGTTGAGTTCCCAGGCAATGAATGGTTTCGAACAAGGCGTCGCCATAGCAAAAAGCACGGTTCCTATGCGAAATTACCGGCTGGTTGTCCGGAAAGAAATTTCCATTAAGACAGATATAACTGGATGGCATTGGAATACTTATGATAATTCTTAAAGCAAATGTAACAAACCATAAGGATTAAGATTCGAATACTTAAAATATTGAACCAATTTGCGAAATGAAATACTTAATCAGATTTAAATCGATAAAAAGCGGGAATACAAAGCCAAACAATGCGCCCAGAAGATGTGCATCGTGATTGATATTATCGCCTCCGCGACGCGACATATATTGCGAATAAACAATATACAAAATCCCGAAAACTATTGCAGGTATAGGAATTGCCATATAGAGCCGAAGCATTTCCCAGGGTTCAAAGAATATGAAAAAGAATGTTATAGCGGAAACTGAACCCGAAGCACCTACCGAGTTATACCATGGCTGATCCTTATAGCGAACGAGACTGATAGTGGATGCAAACATCATGGATGTTAAATACAAGACAAAGTAGATAAGCATTGGATACCTGAGAAGGCCCTGATAGGCCAAATCGTGCAATTTGTACTCGACATATCGTCCGAAAAAAAACAGTACAAACATGTTAACAAACAGGTGCCACCAGTTGGCATGTACAAA
>Ga0299912_10000546_pt1 | contig 31934 bp, 27 predicted proteins | sample RVTome_2_FD_207667 | JGI IMG/M metagenome (GOLD analysis project Ga0299912, IMG submission 207667) | Soil microbial communities from uranium-contaminated site in the Upper Colorado River Basin, Wyoming, United States - RVT95D214 (version 2) ... | reverse complement strand
GGCCGCATGGTTCCTTAAACGGTCTGACACCGGAGGCATTTAAAAGAGCATGGGAAGATCATCAAAAAACACCGGAAAGTCAACTTACGGTCTGTACAGTCTAAGGGGTAAGGTCAGTACCACTACCCTGGCTACGTCCCGCAGCATAGATGTTGCCATCAGCACCATAGACAATGGAATTGGCTTGATCATTTCCATTGCCTGGGCCATTGTACCGATAAATCCAATTTGTATCGCCAGTTTCTTTATTTAGACTGATAACTAATAAATCACGACTGGTACTGCTACCAGTACAATAGCCGGCTGCATAGATATTGTTGTCTGTGCCATAGATTACTTTATTAGCTACGTCCATCCCATTTCCTGGTCCATTGTATCTATATATCCAATTTGTGTCACCAGTATCCTTATTTAGACTAATAACAATAAAGTCATCACCAGTTCCACTGCCTTGACTACGTCCAGCCGCATAGATATTTCCATCTGAACCATAGACAACGGAATTTGCAACATCTGTGGAATCTGTAGGACCATTATACTGGTAGACCCAACGCTCGGTCTGACTATAGGCTGGTTGACCAATGACCACGAATAGTGTAATGACTACAATAAAACTAATTTCAGATTTTATGGCAAACCTCCTTCTAAAATACTGATGGTTTTTCACAAAATTATACTTTTCACTTCCTCTTTGTCAAGAGTATATATTTAGAGAATGTCATAAAATGCTATTATACGGTTTCTTTAAATTCATCTCTATAATATTATTACCATTTCATTGACAATACCTGGGAAATATATAAAATAAAGAGTAATTATGTCTCATTGTCAAAAGGAGTTGTAGTTATGAAAAGCAGTTCAGAAAAAGACGAACAGCCAAAAGACCAATTTTGCGCTTATATAAAACCCGGGGAAAAGGTCGCGGAATTCACCCTGCGGGCGGTCGTGATCGGGATTATCCTGGCCGTCGTATTTGGACTGGCGAACGCCTATCTCGGTCTTAAAGTGGGCATGACAGTTTCCGCGTCGATCCCGGCCGCGGTGATATCAATGGCGCTGCTCAGGGGAGTGTTCAAGAAAGGGACTGTCCTTGAGAACAATATCGTACAAACCATCGGTTCTTCCGGCGAATCGCTGGCCGCGGGCATCGCCTTTACCATACCGGCTTTCTTCATGTGGAATTTTTTCCCGTCATCATGGTCGATCATTCTGATTTCAATACTGGGCGGGTTTCTGGGCATCCTCTTCATGATTCCTTTGCGGCGTTACCTGATCGTGCAGGAACATAAGGTGCTTCCCTATCCCGAAGGGACCGCCTGCGCGGAAATACTTGTAGCCGGCGATGTCGGCGGTGCTAAAGCCCAGACCGTCTTTCTCGGTGTCGGCATATCGGCCCTTTATAAGCTGTTGATGGCAGGGGCAAAATTATGGAAGGAAACTTCGGCGTGGCTCGTTACCGGCATCAAGGGTATGGAGATCAGTGCCGATCTTACTCCTGCCCTGCTGGGTGTCGGCTTCATAATCGGGCCCAGGATCGCATCCTATATGCTTGCCGGCGCGGTGGTCGGTTACCTGGTGCTCAGCCCGTTGATCGCGTTCATCGGCCAAAATCTTGCCGTGTCGATACCGCCGGCTCTCGACCCGATTTCTATGCTGACGCCGGCGGATATAAGGAGCTATTATATAAGGTATATTGGCGCCGGCGCGGTCGCCGTGGGCGGCATGATCAGCTTGATCAAGGCCTGCCCTGTGATCTACCGGTGTTTTAAGGTTGGATTCAAGGGCATGTCACGGGGACTGAAATTTCTACCCGATGCCACTGTGCCCAGAACCGACAAGGACCTGCCTATGCCCGTCGTCATTGCCGGTGCGGTCCTGGTCGCTCTTGCCATGCTCCTCATTCCGCAGACAAAGATCAACATCTTCGGCACTCTGATCGTCGTCGTGTTTAGCTTTTTCTTCGTCACCGTGGCATCACGAATCGTCGGTATTGTCGGCAGTTCATCCAGCCCGGTGTCGGGCATGACCATTGCCACGCTGCTCATTACCTGCCTTATCTTTCTGGCATTCGGCTGGGGTGGAATGTCCGGTATGATCGGCGTGATGTCAGTTGGCAGCGTGGTCTGCATCGCCATTTGCATGGCCGGTGACGCGTCGCAGGACCTTAAAACAGGATACCTTGTAGGCGCCACGCCCTTTTACCAGCAGATCGCTGAATTCATCGGTGTGCTCGCGCCCGCGCTGTTCATGGGCGGTGTCCTGATGCTGTTGAACAGAACGATGGTGATCGGTTCAGACAAACTGCCCGCGCCACAGGCTTCACTGATGTCGTTCGTGGTAAAAGGCGTCCTAACAGGGACGCTGCCGTGGACGTTCGTCGGCCTGGGTGTTCTTATCGGGATCGCGGTAGAGATCCTGGGCATCGCGGCGCTGCCGTTTGCCATCGGGTTGTACCTTCCCCTGTCGCTTTCGGTCCCGGTCATGACCGGAGCTGTTATTTACTGGGCACTGACAAAAACGGGAAAGAACATGCCGCCGCAGGCCGCCAAAGCGAGGGAAGCTAGCGGCATTCTTTACTCTTCGGGCCTCGTCGCCGGCGACGCGCTGACGAGCATCGTGATCGCTGCGATCTTTACCATACCTTTTCTGAAGAATCTGCAGGATAGACTGCCGGTCGCCGGTTGGCTTGGGCCTCTGGCCAGCGAGGGATCGGCACTGATCTTCGCGCTGCTCTGTGCATCCCTGGTGCTCGTTGCACGCGGCGGTGGTGGCAACGTCGGCGGCAAGAAAAAGCCATAGTCCGCTGTCATTGCGAGCGCTCTTTGTGCGAAGCAATCTCAGTCGTTGTGTCATTGCGAGCGCTCTTTGTGCGAAGCAATCTCAGATGTTATCTTAAATTTCGAGATTGCTTCGTCGTCCCTTCAGGACTCCTCGCAATGACATAAAAAGAATGGACTTCTCGCAATGACCTCTTAAAGATACTTGACTAATCGCATTTGATTTATATAATAATCCATGCCGATTGACAGTGGATGGAGAAAGCTGATACCGGAACAGATCAAGAACGCGCCTGACTATCCCGGTGTTTACGAACTATCGGACATTCTCCAGGATATCATCTACATCGGCGGTACGGAAAGTCTTGCTCGGACGATCGAGGGTTTTTACCAAAAACGTGATCCGGATTTTGCCATCACATCTTTCTTTCGCTTTCAAACCGCCCAGGACTTCGAAGCGGAAAGCAAGAAGCTGATCGACGAATATACGGTTAAGTATAACCGGTTGCCGATCATCAATCAGACGAAAAATCAAAAGGCTCAATAATCCTTACCCTTTCGGGAGAAAAATCATGAAAACAATCGGTATTGTATTCGGTCTAGCCGCATGTATCATGTCTTTAAATGCCAAAGAGATCAACACCTACAAAGATGTCCTGGGCACATGGCTATGCCAGACGCCTGATGGCGCCATCGCTCTGACTTTTAAATCGCAGAGCGAACTTGTTTTTGACGGCGAAGCGATCGCATACACGCTCGCCAACGGCATAGTCACGGTCGATGGCGAATACGGACCGGTCGATTATCCCGTTGCCCTCGGCCATGACACCCTCTTTGTCACGTTCCCGGATGGTTATCCATATCCTTTTGTCAAGGACAAAACTAAAACGCCCGAGAAACAATCCGCGCCCGGATCAAGCGGCGTCACTAAGTCACCTGAACTTATGAACAACTTCGCCGGGACCTGGATCAATTACACCACCAATACCGAAACCAGGATGTCCTTCGCGCCGGACGGAAATTATTACGAGTATTACGAAGCTTCATACAGCGGTGATTATACGGACGGCGGCGGGAACGACCAGGGCAGCTGGGGGAATGCCAACGCAAGCAACGCAGCTGGCAAATGGACCGCAAACGGCAGCCGCAGCAAGGGCGTGATAACGATCACGTACTCTGATGGTACGGAAAGACGGATCGAATACAGCGTTCATGTAGAGAACGGCGAAACCTACTGGAACGAATACTGGTTCAACGGCGCCCTGCACGGACGCCAGCGGGAATAGATATCCTCGCCGCCTTAAGAAACACAAACCACTCGACACCAGCGCCAAAAGATCGATCTCTAGCATGATCATGAATAAAGAACGATATTTTACAAAACACAACCTATCGGGGAAAGCCCGGAGCATGATACGACGGGCAGTGCCGTACCGGAAAAAACATCCCTTCTTATTCGATCCCGGATCCTCTGCCCTGCTGGTCATCGACATGCAGCGGTATTTTACCGATAGTAATTCGCATGCATTTCTGCCCAGCGCACCGGCGATCATCAAACCCGTCAAAAAGCTGATGGCGGTATTCCAAAAAAATAGAAGGCCGGTCATTATCACGCGGCACATCAATACCGGTAAGAACGCTAAAATGCTTAGCCGCTGGTGGAACGACATGATCACTGAAAAAAGTACCCTGAGCGCGCTGGCACCGGCACTTACGGTCGGCGCTACCGGACGCAGGATTCAGGTGATCACCAAGACCCAGTACGACGCATTCTACAGGACTGGCCTTTCGGGTATCTTAAGAAAAAAAAGAGTAAAACAGCTTGTGATCACCGGCGTGATGACTAACTTGTGCTGCGAAACAACGGCGCGTTCCGCTTTCGTTCGGGGATTCGAGGTCTTCTTCGCGGTCGATGCGACCGCGACTCAAAATGAGGATTTTCACATGGCCACGATTCGCAACCTGGCGCACGGTTTCGCCGTATGCGTACGCGCTGTAGAGATCATCGATGCCTTCATTTCCTTAAAGCGGAAAAGATGAAGCCCTTTCGCAACAATGGATCTATGCCCCGGATCGCAGTCATTGGCGGAGGACCCGCGGGCGCCGTTGCTGCGCTTCAATTACGGCGCCATGGTTTCGATCCGGTCCTCTTCGAGCGCAACAGGATCGGCGGCCTTGCTCTCAATGCCAACCGAATTGATAATTACCTGGGATTTCCCGATGGGATTTCAGGACTTAAACTGGCCGGATTAATAAGTGAACAACTCAGGCGCCACGCGGTAAAATTCGTTAGGGATGAAGTCTCCATGCTCGATCATTCGCGCGATCGCTTTATTCTTGAAACAAGCCGCCGACGCTATTTTTTTGACATCGTGGTTGCTGCCTCAGGCACCTATCCCCGACGCATGGACAAAGCTCTTTTTCACGGTGACGATAGTCGAGTAATATACGGGGTGCATCCCCTGCGTCATATCTCGGGCAGGACTGTCGCCGTTATCGGCGCCGGTGATGCTGCTTTTGATTATGCCTTATCCCTGCAGAAAAGGAATAATGTTTATATTCTTTCCCGAAGCGCAAGAGCCAAATGCCTGCCTGCTTTATGGCAGGCGGCCCTGCAAAGCCGCCGAGTTGTTTATTTGGGTGGTGTGTGTATCATGAAAATTGATATTAATAAAACAAGAGTTCTCATCAGATTGCGGCATTTTAACGATTTAATTAAAGTAAATTATATTGTTGCCGCCTTAGGCAGACTGCCTGATCTCGCCTATATGAAACCGCGATTGCTTGTTTTGAAAAAACAACTGATCCGCAAAAAAGTACTCTATGTTGTAGGCGATGCGAAAAATGGCCGGTACCGGCAGATCGCGATCGCAACCGGCAACGGCCTGCGCGCAGCCATGGAAATAAACAATAAATGGACGACAATGCGTAGACAACGTGACCGGAGGGTGTGATCAATGCGCGTGATCGCTAAAACCGGCAGTGACGACCTGGCCGTGGTATACTTAGCAAAAAAAAGTGCCGACAAGATCATAGAATTCGTTGAAGCCATACAGCCCCCGAGCCCCCGCGATAAGAAATGGGTATTGATCATATCCACGATGTATGGATGCCCGATCCAGTGTCCTTACTGCGACGCCGGAGGATCATATCACGGCATGCTTTCTGCCGAAGACATGCTGTTTCAAACTGATTATATGGTTGGCCACAGATATCCTGACAACCGCATACCGGCTGAAAAATTCAAGGTTCAGTTCGCGCGGATTGGCGAGCCGGCGCTCAACAACGCGGTCATTGATGTTCTGGAGCATCTTCCGGGCAGATATGAAGCTCCCGGGCTCATGCCTTGCGTTTCAACGATCGCGCCTGCCGGTCATAACCGTTTTTTCAAGCGGCTATTGTCAGTGAAAAAAAGCTTGTATGACGATCGTTTCCAGCTGCAGTTTTCCGTGCACACGACCGATATTGGATTGCGTAACTGGATGATTCCGGCAAAAAAATGGGAATTCAGAGATATCGCCGACTACGGTAACGATTTTTACTCCGAAGGAGGACGCAAGATCACGCTCAATTTTGCCTTAGCGGAAGGCATGCCCGTTGATCCCGACGTGCTGCGGCGATACTTTGATCCCCGGCATTTTATGATTAAGGTGACGCCCCTGAACCCAACCTCCAAAGCCGTAGCGAACAATATCCGGTCTTGTATAAGACCCGACAAGCAGGATTGCGTGATACTCGATGAATTGAGGAACGCGGGTTTTGACGTGCTGTTAAGTATCGGTGAATGGCAAGAAAATCAGATCGGCAGCAATTGCGGTCAGTATATTACTAATTACAGAAAGTCAAAACAAAAGATCCCCGACAGCTACACCTATCCCCTGATCGATCTCGAAAATAAATAAGAAGCGCTTTTAGATCTTATCGAACTTGATCTTTAGCAGGCCGAGGTTGGCATCCTTATTACCGATCGCAAAGATTATCCCATCGCCTTTCGCACGCGCGAAAAAAACCATATTAGGCGAATAAAGAATGATCGAACTGGCTTCGATCTTGAGACTTTTATTTATCTGGTTCATGATCCGTGCGGCCATGGCGCCGAATTTTTCCGGATCATAGCCCACTGCGAATTGGCTTTCCACGATGAACCCGTCCTTGCCGGCGACGCCGGCTCCCAGAACTTTGGGGATCTTTGTCAATTCCTGCAGTTTCATGTCCCCTCCTACCCGAGTATTTCCCGGATCTGTTCGATTATCTTGCGGGCGTAAACGAAAACCAATCCCGGTTTAGCTTCCGGTTTCGTGACTATGCACAGGAGCGATTCGCCAGCGGTGACGACGCAGACCGATTCGTCGCCTTTTTCGATAATGCATTTTTCCATGGCACCTTCCTTGAGGAACTTGAAGGAATCATCGGCTTCGTTGCAGATCGCCGCGATTAGTGCCGCGATCTCTTCTATATCCTCGCGCGCCTCGTATGAATTCTGGATCAACAATCCGTCCCGCGAGCAGATGAACGCGCCCTTTACTGCTTTGAGCTTCAAAAGGTGCGACATGGGTTCCTTAAGCGTATCGAGCGGCGAAACACCTGCTGCTTGGACAGGTGGTGCTGCCGCTGCCGTCGGGATCTCGAACCCGATCTCGGGCAGTATCGGTACTTCCTCTGCCTTTTCTTCTTCTTTTTTCGCTGTCTCTTTTTCCTGCTTTGCCGGCGGTGGTACGACCGGCGCTTCCTCGGGCGCCTTCGCACCCAGCAGTTTTTCGATCTCCGCGACTCTCTCCGCTCTGGTCAATTCCGGTTCGGGCGTCGGTTTTGGTTCGGGCTTAACAGCTGTCGGTTTTTCCGTGACCGGAGGTTCTTTTTCCACCGCCTGAGGTTCGGTTTTCGGCGGTGCGCTTTCCAGTGTTTCTTTTTCGGTATCGATCTCTTCCCGCAGCATCGCCTGCGGTATAGTGTCTACGATGGGGATTACCGGCTCTTTTACGGGTGGTTCGACCGGCTGATCGATCTTTTCGACGGGCGGTTTTTTATCAACAATAACCGGTTCTTCCATTATTGGAACGGCAACGACTGCCGCTTCCTTTATAGTTGGCGGCAGATTCGTAGTCTCGATAACCGGCTCTTCTGCCTTGGGGGATGCAACCGCAGGTTTCGGCGCTATACTGTCGAGTTCCTGACGAGCATCCTTATTCTGCGGATTGATCTTCATGACGATCTCGTAGAACTGCGCGGCTTTATCGAGGTCACCAATGCGCTTATGGCACCGGGCTAAATAAAGATTCGTGTTCTCGCTGTCTTTAGCCTCAGGGTATAAGGCTTCCAGCGTTTTCAAAGCCTCATCTATATTTCCCTTCATATAGTAGGCTCGCCCCAAAATGATCTTGCCCAGGGTATAATTGGGATTTCTGCCGAGACCATCCTTAAGGATGGAAATCGCTTCATCGACCATGCCTGACGACAAGTACACATCGGCAAGAGTCGCAAAGATCAGAGCTTTGGAATCTATGATAAGTTCGTCAGCCATCTTATGTTAACACCTCCTCGGGGCGTGTATCGACCAGTAATTTTTAAGACGGTTCATCGGATCTCTTTCTTTAAAAATTCCAACATTTCCATTGTTATATTCAGGCAGTGCGTGATCTTTTCGCTTAGATCGTCATCCGGGCTCAAGAGTAGTGCTTTTTTCCAATGATCGCAGGCATTCATAAAATCGCCGTGCTGGACTTCGACCAAGCCCAGGTGATAATAGGGCAACGGCCTTGAATGGTCAAGTTCGATCGCCTTTTCCAGTAACTTTTCAGCTTTTTGCCTGTCGCCATTATCAAGCCAGTAAATGCCGGTATACACATTTGCATCATACAAGTCGGGATGATGCTGCTCCAGGAACTGCACATGAGTCAGGGCTTTATCCTTGGAATTGTTTTTCAGGTAGATCTTCAGAAGACCGAGATGCGTCTGCACATTATTGTTGTCCAGCGCAAAAAGGCGGTTATAGATATCCAGCGCCCGGTCGTTTGCGCCCAGTGTAAAATTAAGGGATGCCAGTTCGCTGAGCCATTCTGCCTTCTGAGGCTGCTTTTCCGCGAGCGCTTCATAATGCTGCCTGGCTTCTTCGAGTTGACCGACCGATTTCAGCAGCTCAGCGGTCACCTGTTTGACCTCAGTGTCATCGGGGTGTTTCGCGCTATAGGCATTGAGCACATCAAGCGCATCATCGTAGTTATCGTTCTGGAACAATATCTTGGCCTTCATAATGATCGGCTGGTTGGATTCAGGACTCCGCTTGATCGCTTCCTCCACCATGGCCAGCGCGTTATCGAGTTCGTTACGACGGACGGCGTTCTCCGCCATGCTAATGAAATCTTCGGTATTCGGTTCGGGTTCGATCGATGGGAAGAATTCCGGCAGCTGCTCCGGCGCTTCAGCCAACTCTTTTGCGGAAGCGATCGTGTAATAAGGTCCAAATTCATATAGATCCGAGTCAATCGCCAGGCGGTATTTTTCCTTTTCGAAGTTCGGTTCGATCTCCATCCCTTTACGAATATACGAAAGGCCCTCGTCGTATTTGCCGACCTTCATGAGCACAAAACCCATGTTATAATAAGCGCCTGCATACATGGGCGCAATATTGAGGGTGCCTTTGAAAGCGGTGATTGACTCCTCGTCGCGTCCGGTTTCGCTGTAAATAAGCCCCTGGGCAAAAAGATCGTCTGCTGTGGAGCCGTTAAAGGTCTTCAGGGCGTGCTCATAATCGCCTTTTCTTAAGTAGTACATTCCCAAATTATATCGCGCCTCCTGGCTGCCCAGCTTCACGGCTTGCTGCAGCCGCGTGATCGCCGGTTCTATCTTGTTCTGGGACAATTCAACGACCGCGATGTTGTTGACCGCTGACGGATAATTGTGTTCGATGCCGATGGCCTTGTTGAACCAAACCTCGGCATTGGCATAATCATTGTTCTTCAGAAAAACGATCCCCATGTCATTGGCAGAGCGCGCGGAGGAAAAATCTATTTCCAGGCTGCGGTCCAGATGCTTCCGCGCTTCGGGAAGATGATTCAAAAATATCTCGATCTCGCCAAGAGCGGTCAAGAGTTCCGCATGGTCGTTCCGGACTTTAAGGCATTCGTCAAATTCTCTCTTTGATTCGCTGAACAAACCCTTATTTAAATACGTTATCCCGAGATTAAAATGGGCCTGGTATTCATTGACCGAGGCTTTGGGGATCCCCAGTTGTTCCTTTAAAAAATCCCACTGGCCTTTATGTTCCTTAAGGTCAATGGGCAAATTCGGTTCGAATTGCGCGAGCGCCGGATTAATCGCGATCGCCCGGTGGATCTCTTCGAGCCCTTCCTTGAGTTTTCCTTTCTCACCGAGCGCAAAACCAAGAAGGAAGTGCCCCTCGGCCGAAGCTGAATCCATGAGGATCGATTCTTGGAAGCTCTTAATCGCTAGATCGATGACCCCTTTGTTGAAGTACACTTCACCGAGCGATCGGTACCCTTCCGGTGATATCTTTATTTCAAGGCTTCTTTTTAGCTCTTCCAGGGCGTCATCGTACTTCCCCAGGGAACGCAGCGTAATCCCCAGTCCAAAGTGGGCTTCGTAGGAACCGGGATTGTAGTCCAGGACCTTTTTATAAAAGATGATCGCCTGTGAAAAACGATTCAATTTCCTGTAAGTGTCGGCGAGCTCCAAAGTGCTGTGCTCATCGAACGGTTCCGTCTCGATCATGCGGCCCAATTCCTTGGCTTTGTCTTCAAGTTTTCCAGACTTTTTCAGAATCAGGTCCATGTTGTTCCGAGCCAGCAAAAAATTCGGATCGATCTGCAAAGCCTTTTCCAGCTCACCGATGGCATCATCATAGAGTCCCTTGTTGTAGTAAACAACGGCAAGGTTATTATGCGCTCCCGGGTCATTGTCGGGTATTCGTTCCGCGAAGCTCTTGAGTATCTTGTATTCCTCAGATGATATCATGGCTAGCTCGCTAGTCCGCCAGGTTTAGCTTTTTAAGGATCAACTCGAGACTTGTAGTATCCGGAAGAAGGAGAAAATAGGCGCGGAGCGGCCGCGGTGTATCACCAAGATCGAACTCAGTTTCAATACAGAAGATAAAATCTTTCTCCCGGCCAAATTCAACGACTACGCTTGAGAGCACGGCACCCACCATGTCAATGATCATACCCGGCACCGATGGTAGGATCAAGAGCCCCAGGAGCTCCCCCAACGCGTTCATATAAGCGCACGAAAGGATGTTGGACACTTCCTTGAGGAGGCTTTCCTGCAGTTCCATCGTATTTTCCTGCTTTTCCGGCAGCAACAGGGCGGTGAGTTCCTGGGCATCTTCGTAGGGATATAGCAAGAGCGTTCGACCGGTGAGGTCGCCCAGAAAATATAGTAGGACCGAAGCGACAACATCATTAGGATCAGCGATCCTAAGGATCACATCCTCAAGTGCGCCCGTGTAGATCTTTGGTACGCGCACCATGACCTTTTTGCCCAGTAGTTGTGACAATGACGTGGCGGCATGACCGCTCCCGATGTTTGCGACTTCAGTCAAAGCATCAATTTGAACGGGAGTAAGGCTCTTGGCATTTATCATTCAAACCCCCTTGGATCAATAATGAGTATCGGCTGGCCATCTGCATAGACGGAACTGCCTGAATAAATCGTGCTGGGAAGCAAGGGATCGAGTTTCTTTACCACGACTTCTTCTTCGTCGATTATTTCATCGATAATGAATCCGCGCTTGATATTCTGATACTGCACGACGATGACCGATTTTCTGCCGGCCGTACTGCCGCCGTTGAGTTGTTCTCCAACCCTGACCAGAGGAAGGATCTCGTCGCGCAGCGGAAAAAGTTCCCGGTGAAAAATCGTTTTCACGGAATCCTCTTCAATATAAAAGGTTTCTTTCACGTAGTTCAAAGGCAGGGCGAACCGCTGTTTATTCAGGGTAAACACCATCGCTCGTACGATGGCCAGGCTTAAAGGGAGTTCAACCGTGAAAGCAGAACCGGCGCTCTTTTCGGACGCGATCTCCAGCCGGCCGCCCAGTTTCGTGACCGCGGCGTTCACGATGTCAAGCCCGATCCCTCTCCCGGACATGGCGGTCACTTCTTTCTTTGTAGAAAAATTGGGCATGACCAATATCTTGTATACGTCATTTTTATGCATGATCCTCGCCTGCTCAGCGGACAGGATCTTGCGTTCCACGGCAAGCCGGCGCACCTCGTCGGCATCAATCCCTTTTCCGTTATCGGTCACGGAAATACGGATCCGATCTTTTTCCCGATACGCACCGAGCGTTATCTTTCCCTTGTTCTCGATACCGTGGTCCAGCGCATTGCGCAACAGGTGCATGAGAGGTTCCTTGAGCACATCGATGATCGAACGGTCGACTTCGATCTCTCCGCCGGTCATCACGAACTCAACGTCCTTTTGCTCCCGCTTTGCCTCATCCCTTAGCCATCTGGGAAAAAATTCGAAGACGGTCGACAAGGGCATCATCCGTAGGCGCATTACTTCGTCCTGCAGGGAGCTGATGAGACGGGAAGCGTTTTCTCCCGTCATAATAATATCCTGATCACCAAGCTGATGACTGAGCTTTAAAAGCCGCGATTTTGTTATAAGCAACTCATTGGTAAGATTGAATAGTTTATCAAGCTTCGACATTTTTACTTTTATCTCGGAAATTTCTTTGGCCGACACACCCTGTTCTGTGATGTCGATGATCTCCCCGCGCGCTAGTTTTTCAATGGTTTGTATTATAGGGCCGGCCGGTGGCGTCGATTTTTTCTGCCGGATCGCCTGCACCGATTCATGAAGAAAATCCGCCACAATGAACAAAAAATTGACAAGCTGAATATCGATCACACCTGACTGTTTTGCCGGGGTCAACAGGTCTTCAACGCGGTGGGTAACCGTCGCGAGGTCGTCAAAACCCATGGTCTGTGCCATTCCTTTGATCGAATGGAATGCCCGGAACACCTCGAGTATCGAGGATGACCGCTTGGTATCGGATTCGAGAACAAGCAGTTCGCGGTTAAGGTTCTTTATGAATTCCTCGGTCTCGCTGATAAAAAGTTCCAGGTAACTTTCCATGGTCTATTTCTTTATGATCCTTTCAATCGATTCCAGCACCCGTGAAGGCTGGAACGGTTTAACCACGTAGTCGACTGCACCCGCTTGCACCGCTTCCAGGACCAGAGCTTGCTGGCCCATCGCCGAGACCATCAGGATCCTCGCACGGGGATCGATCTTCTTGATCTCTTTCACAGCTTCGATGCCGCTCATGTCAGGCATGATGATGTCCATCGTCACCAAGTCAGGTTTAAGCTGTTTGTATTGATCAACCGCTTCCTTTCCAGTTGCCGCCTCGCCGCAGATAGTGTGACCGCCTTTTTCCAGTATGTCGCTGAGCATACGACGCATGAACATTGCATCGTCCACGATCAGAACCCTCATGTATCCTCCTTTGATAAGGTCTTGGATAAATCCAATATGAGAACCGGTTTTTCGTCCGTTTCATAAACGCCCAAAAAGAAATCCTTCTCCTTTTTGGTCGACAGAAGCTCGGAATCCTTGCGGATATTGCGCTCCACGATCTTACGTGTCCCTAGCAGGGCGTCGACCTTGAGACCCGCCACTCTCCCTTCGTGGTCCACGACCAGCAATACCGAGCCAAGTTCATCGCCGCCAAAACCGAGCCTTTTTCGTAACGACAGGACCGGCACGACCTCTCCTCTGACATTCACCAATCCCAGCAAGAAGTCAGGCGCGCGCGGCACTGCGACCGGAACCTGTACCTCGGTCACTTCTCGGACTTTAGCGATATCGATACCAATAAGCTCCTCACCGACCCTGAAAACTATGATCGTATCCATCACACGCACCAGAGATTCCTAAAGCGTACGATGCCAAAAGGATCAACCTTGAATCCGCCGACATCGTTCCTGACCGCCCAGCTGTCAACGCCATGCGATAAGAATATCCAGGGGGCGTCATGGACGATGATCCGCTCCATTTTTTGATATAGCTGCAGACGGCGCTTTACGCTGCGTTCAGAACGTGCGGTTTCGATCATATCCTCGATCTCTTTATTGTGATAATAAGTGATGTTGCCCGGTCGTCCAAAGCTTCGCGAATGGAAAAGTGGAAAAAGGAAATTGTCGGGATCACCATTATCGGACACCCATCCCCGCATGGCGAGCACAGATTCACCGTTGTACGACTTCTCGAGCAGGTCCCTCCAGGGAAGCGGGTTCAGGACGACCTTGACGCCGATCTTTTCCAGAGAATTTTTGATGTATTCGGCCCGGAGAGCGGGCTCCTGACCTTCACGAATGTCCAGAACAAAAGTATTGTCGATCCCATGCGGGTGTCCGGCCTCCCTCATCAGGTCGCGCGCTTTTTTCAGGTCATAGCGGTAACTTTCAAGCTCGCTGTTGAAGACTGCCATGCCCGGCGGAAAGATCCCGTATCCGGGGACCGCAGTGTTCTGCATTATATCCTTGGCATAATGATCGCGGTCCAATACATGGTTCATCGCCTGGCGTACGCGCCGGTCCTTGAGTGGAGTTTCCATCCGCATGTTTATACCAATGTACTGAGTGGACAGCACTGGTCCGGTCCTGACTTCATCCTGGTTAAACCGGGACGCGATGTTGGCTGATAACTGCATGAGCGAGATCTTGCCTTCCTGGAAAAGCGCCAGCGATTCATTATTGTCAGGAACGATCTTTATAATGACTTGCTGGACAGACGGCTGGCCGTCAAAAAATTCTTCATTCGCCTCGAGCACTATCTCTTTGCCCTTTTCCCAGCTGATAAATTTGTACGGACCGCACCCCACAGGTTTATTCGCGGAAAAATCAAGCGGTGTGATATCGCACGCCCCGCATGCCAGATTCGCCAGGAACGGCAGGTAAGGATATTTAAGCGTGAACCGTACTCTTAATTCATCGAGCGCAAGCACCTCATCGGCATAATCAATGAAGCTCATATTCGGTCCCCGTAAGACCCGCTGGATCGTGGACACGACATCGCGCGCGGTTACCATCGAACCATTATGGTATTTCACGCCCCTCTTCAGGGTAAAATCCCACGTGCGGCCGTCTTTTGAGACAGCAAAGGAATCAGCCACTCCCGGGATCAAATGCAGGCATGAATCAAAACTTAACAGCCCGGTGAAGATCTGGGTCACGACCTGGTGGCTCGTTGAATCAGTCTTATTGGCCGGGTCGAGTTCGAGCGGATCTTCAGTCTCGCAAAAAATGAGCGTTTTCGCCTTGCGCTCCAGGATGGAAATGCCTTTTTCGTGTTCGTTAAGCACCTCGAGTATCCGCTCGGAAGCGTCGGTGCTTGAGCGGATCGCGCTCACGTACTGGTTGAAATCAACCCCGATCTTTTTATAATCCTCACTGAACGATTTTATCTTGACCTCCAGCGTTTTACACTGGTTCACCATGTTCGCGATCGATTCAACCATTTCATTGGACAGGTTGTTGAGGTTATCAAGGACGCGCTTGTTTTCGTTGGCGGCGCCGATCGCATGTTTAAGCAGACTTATCCCGTGCTCCACATCGCTCATGCTCTTGCCGATGTTAGCCGAAAGCTGCACAAAATCGTTCAGCATCTGAGTGCCGATCTCATCGATGCGGTCCACGAATGACGTTGTTTTTTGGGACAGGCTCTTGATCTCCCGCGTCACGACGCCGAGGGACGAAGCGAACTCGCCACCCCGGGCGCTTTCGATCCCGGCATATAAACCCAGGATCCGAGACCGCTCAGTGATCTTCTTCAGGTCCTGCAGCGGAGCATTGATTTCATCGGTCAACTGTTTGATGCCACTGATCCGTTTCTTCAACGTACCCAGGATCAGCGTGATATCATCGTAAAATAAAACACCCTTGGAAAGAACATCGATCGTCAGGTTGTTGGTCTTTGACCAGTTTTTGATCTGGTTCGCGATGTTCTGGATGATCTGGTTCAGGTGGCTCGCTTCGGACACAAATTGCAGAATGACGCGGTCTGACGACTGGGTTTCTATTTTTTCGAAAGTCTCCAATGAAATGCCCCTTAGCATCTTGTCTTCTTTCTTAACCGCGCCGGATAGGACCCGGCCAAATGAATTGTAGATCGACTGGAAACTGGAATCGTCCGACGATTTCAGCAGATCGTCCTTGATATTGGTAATATGCTGGAACATCGCGGATAGGTATATCTCGGTGACCGCGGATGAACGGGCAGTCGCATATACTTCATCAAGCCGTCGCGCCAGCTTGTCGTTCTCCTTATGCAGGATGCTGTGCAATTCCTTTTGTGACGCGATGCTGTCTGACACCCCCTTGATACCGCCTTCGATCTCCGGGATGAATGACAGAAGGTCATTGACAATATGACTGAATTTATCGGTAATATCATGGAGGTTTGCGACTATATCCATGATCTTCTGGAGGTCGCTGCCAAGTTCGAGCATGCTGTTGATGATCCCGGCAGAGATATTTGGGATTAACCGCGTCGGCACCTGTGAACTCCGGACCAGACCCGTCATTTCCCGTGCGATGACCTCGAAGCCACGTCCCTGCGTGCCGGCGTGGAAAGCGGTGATCCCGGCATTGCGTGAAGCAACCTCGATCGATTCTGAAACGATATTGATATTCTTGATAAGATCATCAAGCTGCATGCCCTCATTATGGATCTTCTGAAGGATATCGGATACAAAACTCAGATCCTCGTTGATGACATTCGATACGGTCGCCGATTCATTGACCTTTGCGATACTCTGGTATAACAGGTCCTTGGCGTTCTTGATCTCCTGGTCAAATACCGAAGTGCCCTCAAATTCTAGCTGGACAGTCGCTGAAAGATTATCAAACTTCCGCCGGATTTCACTCAGGATTTCAGTATCTGCCTGCAGAGTGAACTCGATTTCCTTGCCGATATCAAGAAAAGTCTTGTAATTCTCGTTATAATCGCGGAGTGGTCCTTTAAGCGAGCTTATTATCTCTTCCCGCAAGTCAGTTTTCATAGTGTAGATAATATTAATGAATTTTTATGAAATGTCAATAGCGGCTTCTCTTAAACAGCTTCAGGAGGGCAATAGGAATATCAGGGCAACACCAAAAATGGCGACGATAGTGCCCGCAACCGCGGGCAGGGTGATCTTTTCCTTAAATACCAGCCTGGATAGAGGGATGAGGAAGATCGGAGGCAAGGCCATGATCGTCGAGGCGATCCCTATATATGTATGCTGGATCGCGACTAGCGACAGTGTTACACCAAAAAAAGGACCAAATATGGCTCCGCCGACAACTCCCAGCGCGGCTTTTCTATCGGTAAGTCGTTGGAATGACTGACCAGTATTCCCTTTGATAGCGGAAAAGAACCAGACTATTAAAACGGCAACGAATATCCTTATCGCGTTACCGGAAACGACGTCCAGCCCCGTGGCTAAGCCTTTTTTTGACAACAAAAGACCAAGGGCTTGACACAGGGCACCACCTAGCGCCATCCCCAGCCCTTCGACAAAAGATCCCTTGCCGGTCGTGTCATTTTTCTGCCCCAGGATCACCCAGGCCACCCCCAGCAGCGTGATGATAATAGCGATGATCTTAAGCGGCCCGATAATCTCATGCATGAAGAACCATGCCAGTAATACCCCAAAGACCGGGACGAGCGACATAATGAGCATGGTTTTGCGGGGTCCAAGTATCACGAAGGCGCGAAAAAGGAAGTTGTCGCCGATCGCGAACCCGATAATGCCGGAAACGCCAAACCACATTAGATCCGGGGTGGAAGCCTGCCAGGGCATGACCGTCTTGCGGAGAATAAGCTGAAGCCCGAACAGAAAAATTAATGCGAGCAGCAGCCTGAGCCGGTTCACGATGGTCGAACCGATGCGGCGCGATGCTATCGTAAAAAAGATCGATCCGACCGACCAGCACAAGGCCGTGCCCAGCGCGGCGAACTCACCGATATTCATGGTATAAGTGTCTTCTTTGTTTTTCGCATGTTTTCTAAATGCGTTTATTATATAGTGATTACAGTTAAAGTCAATGAACTGAGTGAAAAGCAGTGCCGTCATTCCGTGCTTGCTAACAGTCCTGAGTCAAACGAAGGGACACGGAATCCAGATGTTTTATGTCCTGGATTCCCGCCTTCGCGGGAATGACACTAAGGAGGAAACAATTTTATTTATGTTCCGGCGATCCCTTGACTTTTGTTGTACATAATATAATATTATTTCAGTCTATGGAACCGATCGAAGTGATCTCCCCAGCCGAAGAGCGGTTCGAACGAATACGCAAAACGCTTGGTCTGTTTGTCGGACCGCTCGTTTTCGCCGCGTTCTTTTTCATCCATTTACCCGGACTGTCACCATCGGCCAACCGTTTGGCCGCAGTATTGTTCCTGGTGATCATCTGGTGGATCACCGAGCCGATCCCCATCCCGGTCACGGCACTGATCGGAGCGTGCCTTGCCGTTATCACCGGCGTGGAAGCCGCCAAACAGGCTTTTGCACCGTTCGCTGATCCGGTCGTTTTCCTGTTCATCGGCAGTTTCATACTGGCTGAAGCAATGTCACTTCACAAACTTGACCGGCGCATTGCCTTTGCCCTGCTCAGCGTAAAGGCTATCGGCACAAGCACCAGTAAGATCCTATTCACTTTCGGCCTGATCGCGGTATGCATATCCATGTGGATCAGCAATACGGCGACCACCGCGATGCTGCTCCCCATCAGCATCGGCATCATTAATTCTCTATGCCACGTGGTATCAGAAAGATCCAAAAAGAACATATCGGCGAAAAGCCTTAAATATTCGACGGCGCTTATGCTCATGGCCGCTTACGGCGCATCGATCGGCGGCATCGGCACACCGGTGGGCACGCCGCCCAATCTGATCGGGATCGGCATGATCAACCGACTGCTTAACATCAGAATATCGTTTTTTCAATGGATGGTCCTGGCTGTTCCCCTTGTCATTATCATGTATTTTGTATTGTTCGTACTTCTCAATGTTATGTACCGTTCAAAAACTCGCTCCATTGCCGGGATCGACGAGTATATAAAAGAAAAAAAGGCAGCGATCGGACCCATGACCACCGGCGAACGGAACGTGCTGATCGCTTTTTCAATTACGGTCGTCATGTGGGTACTGCCTGGTTTTTTCGCCTTAATCGCCGGATCAGGTTCGAATATTTCAAAATGGTATGAAAGCCATATCCCCGAAGGAGTCGCGGCGATCATCGGTGCTGCCCTTCTATTTGTTCTTCCAGTCGATTGGCGGAAAAGACGATTTACTATGAACTGGCAGGATGCTGTGAAGATCGACTGGGGGACGATACTGCTCTTTGGCGGTGGATTAGCACTGGGCACGTTGATGTTCACGACCGGATTGGCTGAAGCTTTGGGGAAATGGATATTATCGATCACCCATGCCGGCAATGCAACCTCGATAACCGCGATCTCTATCGGTCTCGGGATCCTGGTCAGCGAGATCACATCGAACACCGCATCGGCGAACATGGTTATCCCGGTCATGATCTCCCTCGCCCAAACCGCAGGCATTAATCCTCTGGGACCCGCTTTGGGCGCATGTATCGGCGCCAGCTATGGTTTTATGCTGCCGGTATCAACACCGCCGAACGCTATTGTTTATGGGTCAGGCATGGTGCCGATAACAAGGATGGTAAGAACAGGCATTTTCTTCGATATTATAGGCTTTTTCATAATTTTATTAGCAATATTGTTTTATCTACCAATACTCAATATACATTAAGTTTAATCTTACATACAGAACCACTTAATACGCCCAGAATGCAAATTCCTCTTTTTCCCCCTTTTTTAAAGGGGGAAGTTGTAGCCGCAGGCTTCAGCCTGCGTAAAGACCTATTGAAATCTAAAGTAATTTCGCAATCCTGAATTTCTTCAGGACAGACTCTAAAGGTTGCGGCTACATTTGTTCCATCAGATTTTGAAAAGTTACGCATTCATTAGCGCTATATGTAAACCAACTTTATTCTCTCACCAAAGACCGCAATTTTTTCTTTTATAATGATTACCAGACCAATTATTTGCTTGAATTTTCGTGCAAAATCGACTGCCTGTTCAAGGTCTTTATCGCTCTTTACGATATTGCAGATAGCTGTAGCAGCAGCGTCAGCCATACTTCCGTTGTCACATATCACTGAGACTGAATCCGCGTTACCAAAACTCAAGGAATGCCCGACTGTCCCTGACGATGTGCAGATACTAACACCCCCAGGACTGGGTTCAATCGCGATCCCGAGTTTCATTGATAGCGGCGAATCACCGGCATAGATGGCACTGGTGATCGGCTGTTTGCCGAACATGTATATGTCTCCGCCGTTCTCAACGATCACATTTTGCGAATAGCTGGTCAGATCGCAGGCAACTTTTTCCGCTATCGCACCCGCCACTGCTGCCATGGGTCCTACGCCAAATTCCTTGCCGGCCTTCGCCATAATTTTTACGATTTCAGGCGCCGTTGCCGGTACAAAAAGCGGTTCCAGAGAGGTCAAGAATGACTTATCACTGTCAATATAAGATTTAAAATCATGCCGCAGCGAACTAAGGATCTTATGCGCTTCGCTATACAAATCGCGATCAGCCCGTATCAACAAGTCGCTTTCACCGATGACCACGTTGAAATTTACCATTTTCTGTCCATGGCACATCGACCGATAAGTTCGCGGCTGGTAACCTTGCCTTTTCATTCCCTGTGCCTTTTTTATCTTGCTCTTATCCGCATCCCTTCATCCCGGCATCTTAACTTCTCTTCATCCCTGCATCCCCGTCCTACGGGAAATACGTCTTTATCGCGCCGTAAGGACAGTTTTTGCGGCATTCATCACAGCCTATGCATTTCGCCGCGTCGAAGTTCAAAGTCATCTCGCGTGCCGTGATGCTGAACGCGCTCGTGGGACAGACCAGCGCGCAGATACCGCACTGCACGCATTTTTCATCAGCGCGTACAAGGTCCTTATCGAGCGTTTCGGTTTTTACGCCCAGCTGTTTGAGATATATTAGGCTATTATTCATGTTGCGCTCAGTCCCGGTCAGTTCAAGCAGCAGTGCGCCTTCGCCATCATCGACCGAGACGCGAGCTTTCAAGATATTGAACATAACATTGAACTTTTTGACCAGAACATACGTCATTGGTTCTTCCACCAGCGATGGCGGAAAATGAAGTACGACGCGTTTTGATATAGTCATTGTTCCTCCTTTCATATCTTCCTAACTTCTCAACCTCGTAACTTCATCCTCATCTGTATCGGCCGCCAAACGCCCTGAAACTCACGCCCGATTCCTTTCCGGACAGCAACTGCACCGGATTAGTGAGAAAAAACCGCTTGCCGACGATCCAAGATTTTAAAGTCTGCGCGATCTCGCGGGCTTTGGGATAACTGGAAATAGGATATGTGGGAACAGTTTTCTTGCCGATCTTTATCTTGCCCGACTTTAGCGACGCGTAATCGGTTTCGCCAACTATTTTTCCCGTGAGGTTAGGATATTCATAAGAATAATCGACGACTGGCGCGACGATGTCCCTGTCGGTGACAGTTGTATAGACCAGCATTTCCTCATCAAGGATTGGTATTGGAATGCCGATGCCGACCGTAAGGCTGACGCCGTATCCGACCACGCTCGTCCCGCGCAGCCATTGCGACTTCATCTGTTTCAGATCGCCGATGACCGCGATCGTTCCGGAACCGCCTCTGGGTACTCCGCGTGCCGTCTTTGCAACGGATGGATCGTGCTGCGTTCCAGGCCATGCCGCGTACCCGATCCCGCCGCCCAGAAAGATCCTGGTGCCGATGCCGATCGTCCTGTAAAGCGGATCATTCAACAGCGGCGAGAGCTGGCCGGCTGAAGAATAGTTCGCATTGCCTAATCCCGGTTTCAACATACCCAGGTATGTGTATATCCTTTTTTTCCCAAGATTGACCGCTACATTATAATTCTGGTATGAATTCCTGGGGTTGAATAAAAAGGCGTCGTTGATCTGATGTAGAGTAAAACTGCTTGTCAATTCTCGACGCGGATAGCAATCAGTCCCGTAACCATAAGCTCTGAGCTTGATCTCCTTGCCGGCGACCAGGTCTTCTATGACGTGCCCTCCCCCATACCTGAACGCGCCCGGGTGATCGGAATTCGCGGGATCGTTCTCAGATAATTGGGTGGCGCCGACGTAAAGGTCGACCGCAGCAATGCCGCAGAATGCTTCCACATTGTTCAGGAACGCTTTAGTGATCTTCATCCGCGGCTTGGTATGCCCGGTATTGATAAAAACGCCGGATGAACACATCGGACCGAACGTGCCGGTCGTGACCACATCAATATCCCGGGCTGCGGCTTTCGTACCTTTCTTTTTTGCTATACCGATGATCTCCTCGGCCGTGCACACGACGGCCTTTCCCGCCTTTATTTTTGCGTTTATCTCCTCTATCGTTTTTGGCATCTAGCCTCCTTTCGATCAATTTACGAGCCTGAAGGTTATAATCCAGCACGGCTGGGCTCTACTCCATTCGGAGTAGGGCGTTTACGCCCGTGAAACAAAAAACCTCCCCGATCGGGAAGGTCATTTTTATTGACTCATCTCTCCCTTTCGGGCGGGAATTGGCACCCTGCCATTATTTGTGGCGGGTTGCCGAGGCTTCACAGGGCCCATCCCTCAGCCTCTCTTGATGAGAAAATCAAATTTTTAATTTTTAAAGATCAGTGATTAATAGTTTATTATATCCAAAATATCTTTTAAGTCAATACGGTATATTATTATAAACCCTAATACAGTTTTTTATTATTACAAAGAGACTACGGCCCAACGTTGTTGCCCCTAATCCATATGCTGTACATTGCGACCTATGGATTTTATGTATAGTCATAAATCATCATATATTATTAATTATTTTATAAATGTGATCATACCAACCCACAGATTTGTCGTTGATTTTTTGATGATCTTGCATAATTCTTTTTAGCCAATTTTTACTGTCAATTATTTCCTGATATAATAGAGCGTTTTTTTCAATCGAATTTTTGTCATAGATTATACTATAAAAACTTATATAAGCATAAAGGAGAATGATTAAATAGATGCATATAAAATCTGCCTTTCGAACATCATAATGACAACCCGGCATCGTAATTGTACTAGCGCCTTCATGCTTGTTGGGTATTTTTAAACCAGTGCCATGGGCAGCTTCGCAAAAAATAGGATAATGTTTATCATAAAAACCAGGTGCAAATTCTTCAAACATCATTTTAAAATTCTTTCTATTAGTCTTATAAAATTTGCCATTGTTTTGCATACAGTGTTGCCGTGCTTCTTCCGCAGTCCATTCAAATTCCACATAATAAAAAGATTGTTTCACTTGCTTGCTAACTCCAATTTTTAATTCCCCATATACAACACGTATAGATTTATTGTTTTCGCTGTCTTTGAATAATTCACTTTTTCTATTTTTCACAGTATCCGGATTAATAAATCTACATTCATGCTGCCAATCATCTGTTATTTTATAAGGATATTTATAAAAATATTTCATTTGAATAATTGTTTCAAAAAGATTGCGGCATAAAATAATTGCTTCCAAATAATAACCTTTTCTGTATAATGAAATAATCTGCCAAAACGTATAAGGTGCCTGCATATAATTAAGTGAACAGAAATACTGATGTTCGCCTTTATCAGTAAGGTTATTATCGAAATCGCCCCAAAAATATGGCAACTTGCAAATTATTTTATCTATTATCTCATTTAATCTTCTGTAAATTTCTGGCGATTGGTTGTATGTATCAGTTTCTGTTTTTCTTTCACTATTGTATAAATATTTTAAATCAAAAAATCTGTTTTTAGCATCTTTGTTTTTCATCATAAAGCGAAATTTATTGTTTTATATACTATCATACAATATTTTAGGTGCCTTTGAATTGTCCATTATATGATCTTGAAAGTTTTCAAAAAATAATCTGCTTTTATTTCACAATATTCTTTCGTTTGTTAGGTCTAAAACTATACCGAATTTTTGCATTTGATAAGCCCCAATGATCACATCTTCAGATAAAGAATCTATAATAACAAACAACGGTTCTTCTTCCTGGCATTTATCTATTTTTATTTGTTTAAATCTAACTCTCTGTCCATCAACAGTGGATTCTGTGGCTAATCTTGCCTTACATTGACCTTCAAAGACATGAAATCCTATATTATTAACATCGTCTCCGTCAGAGAACTTTCGTTTAATATAATTGTAATTAGCTCCACTGTCAAATAATGCATTTAGTTTTTTCGTTTTATTAATCCCCTGAATAATAATATTGTGTCGTATCATTCCCATTTAAAATTGCCATGTTCTGTCTTTATAAAATGCCAACAATTCACCCGATGTTGCGCTAATTTCGAGACAAGCTGATTTAGTCATAACCCAATTTGTTCCTTCTTTAAATTCAACATTGACTTTCCATATGTCCTTATCGTGTTTTGCGTATGTAATATATACATCCTTTATATCTTTTCTATAAGCGGTTTTTGTATATTGTTCAGCAAGCAATTTTATCATCTCAAAACTCTTTTTCTTCATGATCTACCTCCTTAATTATTTTACTATAATAATGAATTATTCTCTACTGTCAATAACATTAACACCATAGTCTTTAAACAAAATTCGTCCTGTTATAAAATATTGACACCGGAACCGCCGGAACCAGTCAAGTCTATTATCTATGGTTTTAATATTTTACCGCAAAAGGTTCAGGTAGCGGACCTGGTATCGAGCATTTTTGGTAAAAATTCACAAAAAACCCGGAGTATTGGCAGATATCTTCGAGTATTTCTTATTTGAAAAATAAATTCAATATTTTATTAAGAAAAAAAATTATAATAGCAACAATAATTGGAATTAAAGCATTACAAATGAATGCTAAAAATAAAGATGAACTATTCCGTTTGAAAAAATTTGGTTCATCTTTGTTAACATATAAATATATTTCAAAACTTTTATTTTTTTCTAAATATTGCATGAAATACCCAAATGAGGTAGGAATTGCCCAGCATGCAAATAAAGTTATTAGAAATCTTGTACCAAAAGGTATAGTTATTATAACGTATAACATTGAGATAATAGTAAATAATAATATTAAAATCGAGAAAAAAACAGGATTGAGATAACTCCAAAAACGTCTTCTGCGTAATATAATGTTTTCAATTCTAACTAATAAGCCACGCAAAAATTGGTTGTCTTCTGTTTCTAATGCTATAAAATTATTAGATTTGCTGAGATATAATTTTATATACGGGCTGTCAGCTGTCAGTGTAAGAAAGTTAGCTTTTTTATCAGGAAAATTCTTAAGCTCATTTACGTCGTCAATGATATATTTGCCTAATACTAATTCGGTTTTTTTAGGGTGATCTTTAAATATATTAATGATTTGCCACAAATCATCAATATATAATATTAGTCCAGGATAATATTTGTAATAAATACTTTTTATTTCTCTCATTTGCTCTTCTTTGAAAGTATAATCGACAAACTTTTTTTGTCAAGTATTATTTTAAACATACAGACCCCAAAAGAGCTATAATCTGGGTTTCAAGAAAGGAGTTTGATTATGGATCAACAACTGCATAAGCGCTTTAGTGATGACCAGATCAAGAGGACGAAATCCGCCCTGCTATAAAATGTGGAATTTTTACCCTCAAAACTATCGTAATTACGGCGAATATTTTATTGTTGTGAAATTATTCAAAATCATGTTAAATTTTGCTAATTTCTCCATATTGTAATTGATGCATGAGTACGGATTTAAAAAAGCAACTTTCAAAAAGATGAAAAAGATCAATATTCTTGGGTAATTGCAAAAGATTGGTGGAAGATTCCAACTGTATAAGATAAACCTATTAAATAGTACCGTTTATGTCTTTAAGAAACTGCTGAGAGCTTTGATTATGTTATTTAAGGTAAGCCGTATTTATTTAATAAATCCAATAATCCTTTGCGACCAATGCCGGTTTGTTTTGTTCCCAAAATAGCATGTAATGTGCCGCTATCAAGAACTGCATCATGTATTGGAATAAAGGCAACTTGCCAATGTTTCCCAATTTTGCGTTTAATGCATACGCCATCTTTGCTTCGTCTATGTTCTACCCATTCACCTAAACAAAGGAGTTTTATTAATTGGTTTGGGGTTATTGCAGGTACGGTAGTGTACTTACTCATGCATGAGCATGAGCGAAAACGGGAATGCGCTGTAATCTTTTTTGAACCAGAATATTATCGCTGAGAGATGTTGTAACCGTCTCTCTTTTTTCTTTTGGTTTTTGCTCGTAATATTTTATACCATGTTTTTTAAAGAAATATTCGGTCTCACCTAATTCATCGAGGGTATTCAAATGGCATAATATCGCATCCATAATTTTAGCTTTTGCATCTTCCAAGGTTTTACCAAATGTTGCCGTGCCAAGCTCAACGCATTGCACGGTCCAACGGTCAGGTAATTGCTCAAAGACAATGGTTACTTTGATATACCCAGCCACCTTCATTTTATCATCTCCTTTTCTTTAAAATATTTTCAATGTTTCGGTATATATTACTCATTATTTAGACATTGTCAAGGAGTATAATGTAAATTCGATAATGAGGGAATAATAAAAGTATTGATTTTACAATACAACAAAATCCGCCCTGCCCCGCTATGCATGATGCGGGATTAAACGAAAACCATAAAATGTTGAATTTATACTCTTAAAACCACGGTAATTATAACGAATATTTTATTATTGTAAAATTTTTCAAAATCATGTTGAATTTTGTGATTTCTTCTGAAAATTAAAAATAATCTCTCTATGACGAGGCGTGTTTCGCGAATATATTGACACACCGCGAATTGTGGATATACTCAGCAAGTAATTAAGATAGTCTATTTAGTCTCTCTAGTTTGTCTAGTCTATCTGGTTCAAACTAAAAAGACCAGAGAAACCAAAAAGACTAGAAAGACAAAAACGCCAAGGTAGCTCAGATGGTAGAGCACCGGACTGAAAATCCGGGTGTCCGCAGTTCGATTCTGCGCCTTGGCATTTTTATTCTATTGGTATTATTTGCCTTATTTTGCCGGCGTTATTTTCAGCTGCCCGTTGCCATGGAGCAGAATCCCATCATAATTTGTCAGCGTCAGATTATCGCCCATCATGATGTCACCCCCAAACGCCCTGATTTCAACCGCATTATCGAAAGTTACAGGTACGTTGCCCGCTCCAGCATAGGTCCCGGTCCTGATCATCAATTGTCCGCCATTGATCGATGCCGCCTCGCCTTCAGTGAGCGTATTATACGGAGCGTTGATCCTCCCATCCTCCGTGCCGACCCAGCTGCTATCAATATAGATCCAGTTGTTCGGCTGGGCATAGGGGATCGATCTAGAGATAACCCCGGTTCCTCCTGGGGGCAACATATCTAATAGGTACCAACCGTTATTCGCGCCGCTCCAGCCGCAATTGATATGCCATTGCGCGGTGAATTGATCGGTCCACCCGTCAACCAGAACCGAATGGCCCCAACCGCCGATCTGGGTCGGCAGGCGGCCGACAACGCTTGTTTTCAAACCGGCCTCATGTCCGGATGGATTGGCGGAATCATATACGCTGGTCGCTCCCCGGTATCGGAAATGACTGTTCATGGCTTCAGCGACGTTGCCGGTATTTGCTCCGGACTCAATCAGCTCATAGTCCATGTTCACGGTCACACCGGAATGGTACATAACCCGCGCGACTCCCGAATTCGGCGCTACAAGGGTGTCATACGGCATGGCTGCCCAATTGTAAGACTGCGCGCCAAGGTTCACATTATGGCTGTACTGTATGGATCCGTCATTATCAGTGTAACTATGAGAACCATTCCCGGTGGGCGGCCAGCTGTGACAGTGCATTTTGATCGCCAGGGCGGTCGCCACGCAACCAGTAGGCACTTCATTGCCGCCGTTATGAGCGGCGCAAGTGTCATTGTAATAGTTCGTCTGGTCCCATGGTGCGGTATACCAAAGTATGTAGTAAGCTCTTCCGTTATCATCAAAGGTCATCTGTTCAAGGTTTTCCGCCAATTTTCCGCGCAATAATGACCAGTTCTTGTTTGTCTGCGCCGGCATGTTCTTCCAAAAAGCCGGCATAGTTTTCCCCAGGTAAAACCTCAGGAAATTTATTTTTGGCTGGTCCCACCGAAACCGGGAATCGGCGCTGCACACCATGAGCGGTTCAATGCGGTCATCGCCGGAAACTACCACGAAACCATTGGGCTTGAATATCACGATATAAGCCAGCACGGATCGATCGTGCGGGTATTCGTCCAACAGCTCGTCGGCTGAGACCAGATACATCACCTGCTGATCCTTGATCCCGCTCAACCTGCTTGATCTCTCGCTTTCCTCCATCTTCAGATGGCCGGAATTCAATTCCATCGCGTACCAGACATCGGCAATCGCCGTTGCTTCCGTGGGAGTGACCGGAGCGCTGAACCCAATGAGATTGTTGAAAAACACAATCTCAACGATTACGGTGATAAAGAAGCTGATGACAGTGATGGTTGCTGATAGCATCTTCATTTCAACCTCCATTACTGAAGCGTCACAAGAACCAAAATCTGGCCTTTTTTGCCTCTTTCCAACTTTTGCATGGCTTTTCCGAGAATCGCTCCCTGAGCGCGAGCGTAGTTGGTAACTTTCATCGCGTAACCTAGTGTCGCCGAGGTCGTCAATAAGTCACCCGGTTCAATGCTCATTTCCGTTGCGTCAACGTTACAGTAAACACGTCCGGCAAGCGCCACATCGCAGTCAAACTGACCATTGCCCAAGCGCACGCCAGAACCTAAATTTTTGGCGCCGGCCGCGATACCTGCAACCTTTATATCATAAGGTTCATCGCTTAGCTTCAATTTACCGGGATTCTCCGGGTCAATAGTCAAGACCATGCCCGGAACAACATTGCCCTTATCCCGAACATCGAACCCCTCGGCATAATCAAGTCCCTCGCCGAGTTCAACAACGATCGTGCCGGCTGTGTTTCGGATCGCTACATTCCCGGTAAGGTCAATGCCACCGGTTGCCCGCACCCGAAACTGATTTGCAACAGTTGAAGAAAAAATACTGCCTGATGATGAATCAGCCCAGACAAAACATCCTCGATGTGCAGCACTAGCTCTATTACCGGCCGCGAAAGACATATTTCCGGAAGCAGTGTTATCATATCCTCCGGGAACTGTCGAATAATTACCGTTGGTCAAGTTGTTGGCTCCGCCACCTATAGTTGTATAGTAGCCATAAGCAATATTAATACCTCCTCCTGACACCGTGGTATAAACACCATCACTAGTATTATTCCCGCCGCCGCTCACGGTCGAGCCATAACTGCTGGCTGTGTTATTATACCCGCCCGACACGGTCGCAAAATCACTATCGGCGGCATTGCTGTATCCGCCACCAACCGTGGCATATTGGTACATTGCGGAATCAGCATAGCCACCGCTAACCGTGGTATAAGCACCACTTGCGAGATTGGTCCTTCCGCCACCTATCGTCGCATATGTACCGCTGGCGGTGTTGTTATAGCCGCCAGCTACAAATGTATGGTCGTTGCTGGCAGTGTTGCTTTGTCCGCCGCTTACAATAGAATAGTTGCCGCTGGCGGTATTAAAACCTCCGCCACCCACAGTCGAATGGATATTACTAGCAGTATTGCCTTCTCCGCCACTGACGTTGGAATAGTTGCTGATCGCGTCGTTGGACGATCCACCGGTCACGGTCGCGAAGTTATCTCCAGCCGTATTGAGATATCCACCTCCAACGGTTGCAAAGCTTGAATCAGTAGCGTTGTCGTATCCACCGGCCACAACCGCGTAATAGCCTTTGGCAGAATTGCTCTTTCCGCCCCCGATAAAAGTCCATTTGTCGGTCGCCGAGTTATCCCATCCACCTACTATTGTCGCCGCCGTATCTGCAGCATCATTACCCGCTAAGTTACTGTAACCGGATAAAACTCCTCCAAAAGTGGCATTCACTGTATCACTCGTGCCCCCACATATTATCCCATTTACATCAAGCTTATATCGAGGTATGGTAGTTCCGATACCAATATTACCGGATACGCCCGAATACATATCAGAACCGGAAATAATCCAATCCGTATCAGAAGCCGCTGCAGTAGCCCAGTTTAGCTGACCGCTTCCATTTGTTACCATGACCTGGCCGTTCGTGCCTCGCTGTCTCGGAAATTCATAGCCCGTGGCTTCGGTGCCGAACCAGACATGCGGAATGTCCAACATGATCGTCGAATCCTGAGTTAGATTGCTATTAATCCCGAAAACAAATGAGTAATCCCCGGTCGCGGTGATTGTATCCGCATAACCACCGGCAATGACTGAGTAATCACCGGCATTGTAATTATAATTTCCGCCACCCACAGTCGCATAGTTGGCGCTTGCAGTGCCATAAAATCCGCCAGAAACCGTTGCATATGCCCCGCTGGCTGTATTATTTCTGCCACCGCCGATAGTTGCGCTGTTTTCGCTGGCATTATTGACATACCCCCCACCGACAGTAGCATTCATGTTGCTGGCGTTGTTGCTATTTCCACCGCCCACGGTTGCAGAATTCCCACTCGCCAAATTCCCCTGGCCGCCACTTACCGCCGCATACCTACCGCGGGTGTGGTTATTCACTCCCCCACCGACAAAACTGTATGCTGAATCCGCGCTATTATTCCATCCGTTACCCACAAATGTATACTTCCCGGTTGATGAATTATTCAACCCACCGACCACGGTCGCCGCCGTATCCCCGGCAGCAACACCCGCCAGGTTACTGTAACCAGATAGAATACCGCCATAAATCCCGTTTACGGTATCCGCAGTCCCGCCGCAGATAATTCCGCTCACGTCCAATTTATAACGAGGAGCCGTGATGCCGATCCCCACGTTGCCCGAAACGCCCGAATACATATTGGAACCGGATATGATCCAATCTGTATCAGAAGCCGCAGCAGTAGCCCAGTTTAGCTGACCGCTTCCATTTGTTACCATGACCTGACCGTTCGTGCCCCGCTGTCTCGGAAATTCATAACCCGTCGCCTCGGTACCGAACCACACATGTGGCATGTCCAGCATGATCGTTGAGTCCTGAGTCATGTTCGAATTTAAACCGAATAAAATCGAGTAATGCGCGCTCGCGAAGATCGTGTCAGCGTACCCGCCGATGATCGACGAGTAATTTGCGGCTACCGAATTGTTGCGGCCCCCGCCGACCGACGAAAACTTGCCGGTCACATCATTATTATAGCCACCGGCAACTACAGCCGCGGTATCGACCAAAGCATCACCGGCCCGGTTGCTGTATCCAGCGAACACGCCGCCATAATCTCCCCAAACTGTATCAGCGTAACCGCCGCCTACGCTCGCGGCATAGCCGCTGACGGTGTTTGTTACTCCACCGCCTACGGTCCCGAAATAGTTATTGGCGGTGTTTACGGCTCCGCCGCCTACGGTTGCGTCGTATCCGCTGACTATGTTGGCTTCCCCGCCACCCACAGTCGCATAATAACTGCTGGCCGTGTTCCCTTCCCCACCGCCAATAGTTCCATATTCTTCTGTGGCGTTGTTCCCATGCCCCCCGGCCACGGTCGTGTAGGCATTGCCAGCGTTGTTATTGGCGCCGCCAGCCACGGTCGCACCGTTGAATCCGGCAGTATTTTGCCCTCCGCCGCCCACAGTGGTGGCATAACCGCTGGCGGCGTTCGCATATCCACCAGCCACGGTAGCGGTACTGCCGCTGGCATTGTTCCCTGCTCCGCCGCCTACAGCGGCAGAGGAGCCGCTGGCAGTGTTGTATGACCCGCCGCCCACAAATGCATATTCTTCGATAGCGCTGTTGCCCTCCCCACCACCCACAGTGGTACAATATTGACCGGCGGTATTGTCCATTCCGCCTCCAACAGTCGCATTGTTATCGCTCGCGGTATTGTTCAACCCGCCCGCGACCGTTGCCGAAGTACCACCGGCAGTGTTGCCGTATCCGCCGGCCACGGTCGAATAAGAAAATTTCGCCGCGTTGTAGTATCCGCCGCCGATTGTGCAATATTCGAAATCCTGATTATAAT
>Ga0299912_10000545_pt1 | contig 31935 bp, 37 predicted proteins | sample RVTome_2_FD_207667 | JGI IMG/M metagenome (GOLD analysis project Ga0299912, IMG submission 207667) | Soil microbial communities from uranium-contaminated site in the Upper Colorado River Basin, Wyoming, United States - RVT95D214 (version 2) ... | reverse complement strand
GCGGTCGGCAAGACCTTCAAGGGCGAGATCATCGTCGCCCACGACCTCATGGTGCTCTAGGCCGCTTCCGCGCGGGGCCGCGCGACGGATCAGAACGTTTTGGTCAGCTTCACCCGGAAGGTGCGGCCGTCCTGGACGATCTGATCCTGCAGGAGCTCGGGTCCGCCCGGATCGCCGTAGCGCGCATCGAACAGGTTGTAGAGGCTCCCGGACAGCTCCCAATTCTTGCCCAAGCGGCCGGACGTCACGGTGACGTCCGTTATCCAGTGTGCGTCGGCGAACCCGCCGGCCAGGGTCCTGCGGAGGCTCATGTATTGAAGCTCCGCGCCGATACGCGCCTTGTCGGCCAGGATCGGGACTGAGGCGTTGATCTTCCCGAGGCTCCGGGGCGAGTTGATGATCTCCTCGCCGGTGTCCTTGTTTCGGGTGATCTGCCAGGCGTAACTCGCCCTCAGCCGGGCGCCGCCGGCGAAGAGCCGCTCGATATCGATCTCCACGCCCTTCGCCTCCGCCGAACCGACGTTGCGATAGACCAGCAGACCGTCGAGGGGATCGGTCACTTGATCGACGAGACCATTGTATTCATTGTAGTAAGCATCCACTGTGATGTGGAAGTTCGGCCGGAGCCAGTGCTCAGCCAAGATTTCATAAGAGCGACTCCGTTCCGGCTTCAAGAGCGGGTTGGCCTTCGAGGTCGCCCCCCCGTCATTATAGTAGAGCTCATAGGTGTTCGGGGCGCGGAAGGCGGTCCCATAGAGCAGCTTGAAGGTGGTGTCGGCCCTAGGGCTCCAGATGAGCGCTAGGCGCGGATTGATCGTTTCACCGACGGTCGAGTATTTGTCGTAACGCACGCCCGCATTCAGCAGGAGGTTGCTGAGAACAGTCACTTCATCCTGGGCGAATGCCGCCGTTCGTGTGCTGGAACGCCGGTCTTCCAGAATCTGTTGGGCAGGCTCGACGTTGAAATTGAATTGGTCTTGTCGAAAATTGTCCTGGAATTCGCCGCCGACGATCAGCTTATGACGCCCGAATCGACCGGTCAGTGTCAGTTCCCCGCCCCACCATCGGCCGATCGTCTCGTCGCGGTTGAGGATGACCGTCGCGTCCTCGTACGGATAGAAGCCATGCCCGGCGTATTGTCCGTAGTAGAGCCGGCTGGAGGCTGTCCAACGGGCGCCGATCGCCTTGTAATATTGCAGATTGACGAAGGTGTTCGCGTCGATCCAGCGGAGTCTGGGGTCGTTGAACAAGGCGCCCCAGGCGCTGGTCGGGATAGCCTTCTCCCGTCGGGCGTGGACGGCTGACAGGGTGAAGCCTCGGTATGCCAGCTTTCCGAGCAGTTTTAGGCTCGTTTGCCAGTCGAGATTATGGGCGACGCCGTTGTTGGTCTCCGGCGCGTCGAATTCCTTGAAGAACAGATCCTGTCCGTCGCTGTTGGCGCGGGTCGCCGAGAGCAGCAGACCCAGCCCGCTGTCCCATCGCTTGGCGTAGGTCAGCCGCTCGGAATCCGACCCGAAGCTGCCGTAGTCGCCGGAAACCTGCAGCCCGCCATTCTCGTCGGGCGTCTTGGTGATGACGTTGATGACCGCGAAAGTGGCGTTGCTGCCATAGATGGACGAGCCCGGTCCGCTGACGACCTCGACCCGGTCGATCAGATCGACGTCCACCGGAAACTCCGGTCCGATCAAGGCTGAGTCGTAAACGGGATCGTTGCTGCGGTACCCGTCGACCAGCAGGAGCACGCGGCTGTTGTAGTCGCCGGTCCGCCCGAACCCGCGCGCGCCCAGGTAACTGTAGTAGCGGTCGTAGGTGACATACATGCCCCGCACGCTGCGCAAGACGTCGGCGAGCGAGCGGTATCCGAACGCCTTGATGTCCGCGCTGGTCACCACCGTAATGGCGGCGGGCGCCTCGGAAGTCCGTTGCGCGAACTTGGACGCAGTGACGACTTCCAGGTTCATCAGCTGATCGATGGACAGGTCGGTCAGATCCGCGGCCGGCGCGTCCCGGGCGTCAGCCGCCGCGGCCGGAGCGGCCGCGCACAGCGACAGGACCATCCACGCAAAGCCATGAAATATCAGTCGTGCGCGACGAGTCGCAGGCGCAACCACGGGCAGCTCCCGATTTGGTTGCTCTGCCTTACACAGTTCAACTTTAATATATTGTGCAGAGGCCGAGGTTAGGCCGCGTCCAGCCAGAGTTCGCGCAGCCCGGTCTCCACCTCGGCCGGCCGCTCCAGCCGGCATAGCCGCGCGCGCGCCTCCCGCCGGGCCTGGGCGCAGACGGGCCAGGGCGCCGCGTCCACATAGGCGGCCAGGTGCTTGCGGAAGACCCTCAGGCCCAGCCGCTCGCCGTAGAAGCCGATGCTGCCCGCCAAGTGGTCGATCGCGACGCCGAGCCGGGCTTCCGCCTTGGGGTCCGCCCCATCGGGCCCGCCCGACAGCGCCGCGTCCAGTTCCGCCGCCAGCCACGGCCGGCCCACGGCGCCGCGCCCGATCATCACCGCGTCGGCGCCCGAGCGCGCCAGGGCCTCGCGCGCCGAGGCCGCGTCCACGATGTCGCCGTTGACGATCACCGGCACGCGCACGGCGGCCTTCACCTCGGCCACCGCCGACCAGTCCGCGGCGCCCTTGTAGAACTGCTGGCGGGTGCGGCCGTGCACGGTGATCGCCTTCACCCCCGCCTGCTCGGCGCGGCGGGCGATCTGCGGCGCGTTGCGGCGCGCGTCGTCCCAGCCCAGGCGCATCTTCAGCGTGACGGGCCGCGAGGTCGCCTCCACCGCCGCAGCGATGAGCCGCTCGGCCTCATCGGGATCGCGCATCAGGGCTGAGCCCGAGAGGGCGCCGGTCACCTCCTTGCACGGGCAGCCGAAGTTCAGGTCGATGATGTCGGCCCCCGCCGCCTCGGCCATGCGCGCGCCCGCCGCCAGCCACTCGGTGGTGCGGCCCACGAGCTGGATCACTGTCAAGGGCAGCCCCTCGCCCACCGCCGCGCGGCGCACCACGTCCGGCCGCCCCCGCGCCAGCTCGGTGCAAGCGACCATCTCGGTGGCCACATAGGCCGCGCCCAGCCGGCAGGCCGCCTGGCGGAACGGCAGGTCGGTCACCCCGGTCATGGGCGCGAGCAACACCCGGCCAGGAATGTGGACGTCGCCAATCTGGAGGCCCTGCGTCATGCTGGGGGTTTGCTCCCTCGCCGGCCCCGCGTCCACCGCCGCGCGTCGGCTCGCGGCGCCCCGTGCGACCACAGCAGCCCCAAAATCGTCACCTGGGACGCGTTCGGACTGGACGGCGGCGCCCTACTTCGCTCAAGGACAGTGCATGACGGCCGCCCACGCCCAGGAACGGCTGCACGCCATGGACTCAGTGCGGGCCCTCGCGCTGCTCTGCGGGGTGCTGCTTCACGCCATGATGTCGTTCCTGCCGGGCATGACGGGCTGGGCGGCGTCGGATGTCCGTCCGAGCCCCGTCATGGCTTGGGCGATCTTCGTCATCCACGTGTTCCGGATGTCGACCTTCTTCCTGATCGCCGGCTTCTTCGCGCGCATGATGTTGCAGCGGAAAGGGCTGAAGGCCTTCGTGGGCGACCGGATGAAGCGCGTCGCGGCGCCGCTGGTGGTCGCATGGCCGATCCTGCTGGCCGGGATCGTGGCGGCCTTCATGTGGGGCGGCGTGGTGATGCACGGCGACGCTACGGCCAGGCTGCCAAGCATCGTCACCGCCCCCCTGGCCTCCAAACCGCCAGGCGCCTTCCCCTTCGTCCATCTGTGGTTCCTGTACTTCCTCTTGATCTACTACGCCCTGGCCCTGGGCGTGCGAGGCTGCGTGGAATTCGCGGACCGTGAAGGCGCCCTCCGCCAAAGGATCGACCTGCTGGTCCGGGCCTTGATGCACAGTCCCGTCGCGCCGATCCTGCTCGCCGCGCCCCTGGCCGTCCTCCTCTACCTCGCGCCAGACTGGTTGATGTGGTTCGGCGTGCCGACGCCGGACCAGAACCTCGTCCCCGACGTGACGGCGCTCCTCGGTTATGGACTTGCGTTCGGCCTTGGCTGGCTGCTGCACCGCCAGCGCGATCTCATGGCGCTGCTGGAGCGCCGCTGGCACCTGAACCTCGCCTTGACGGCCGGCTTCGTCCTCGCCTGCCTAGCGCTCGCCGGGCCGCTGCCGAACTATGCGCCCCAGCCGGCCGGCCTCATCAAGGCCGCCGGAGCCGCCGCCTACGCCGCCGCCGTCTGGACCTCCACCTTCGCTGTGGTCGGCATGGCGTACCGGTTCCTCTCGGGCCACAGCCCGGTGCGGCGCTACCTCGCCGACGCCTCCTACTGGATCTATTTGGTCCACCTGCCTCTGGTGATGGCGCTTCAGGTGGCGGTGTCCCAGCTCGACTGGCCGGCGGGGCTGAAGCTCGCCGTCATCCTCGGCGTGGCCATGCCGGTGATGCTGCTCAGCTACGAGTTCATGGTGCGCTACACCGTGATCGGGGCAGTGCTGAACGGCCCCCGCCGCCGGGGCCCGCACGACCATGCGCGCCCCGCCCTGTCGGCCGCCGCCAACGGGGTCTGAGCGCCGTTCGGCGCGCGGCCGGCCACGAAACCTCCCCTCCTGATCGCCTTCAATCGCCGACCACGACTCCTCCAAATCGATCCCACAAAAGACTAGTTTACATTTCAAACTGATTTGCTATAAGGCCGTCATGTCGCAACGCACCACTCGCGCCGCGAAGGAGACTGACCATGCCGCTGCAACCGCTCCTTGAGGCCTCGATCCCCCTGCCGATGCATCCTGCGGCCATGGGCGCCGCCTTCCTGGCCGGGACCTGGCTGATCTACTTCAGCCACGAGGGCGCGCCCGGCCGCCTGCTGGTCGGCGCGACGCTGCCCGCCCTGACCGCCGCGGCGCGCGTTGCGTCCAGGGCCATGAGCCTGGCGAAGAACGCCCTCGGGCGCCGCGTCCCCGCCGTCAGAAGGCCGCTGCTCGGCGGACTGGTGGCGAGCGCGGCGATCAACATGCTGGTGCTGCACGGAGTCGCCCACGACGTGGTCTTCCCCGCGCCGCCCGCCTCGACGCACGCGGGCCTGTTCCCCCTGGTGACCGTCGACCTTGGAGCCGACCGATGACCACTGACTCGAACCAGTCCCTGAAGGACGATCTCGCCTTCCTGCGCGGCTTGGTGGAGCCGGAGGACTGGCGCAGGCCGCTGTGGACCTTCGGCGCCATCTATGTCGCGATCGGTCTGGCCATTACGGCCCAGATCGCTGGGATGGCGGCGGTCAACTCCGGCGTCGTCCCGCTGCCCAAGGGCGCCGGGCTCGCGGTCATCGTGGCGGTGTGGTCCGTGTACGGGATCGTCCAGCACCTGATCCGTCGCCGTGGCGGCCGGCAGGCGTCCCGCGACCTACGCGCACGCGTCAGCGGCGCTGCGATAATCGGCATGACGCTCCCGCACCTCACTATGCTGGCGGTGTTCGCGATCACGGCGTGGCGCTTCCACGACGGAATATTCCTGGAGCTCGCCGGGCTCACCTTCTGCGCGTTGCAGGGCGGGATGTGGATCGTGCTCTACGCCGTGCGCAGCGAACGCTGGTTCGCGCTCGAGGGCGCGGCGTGGCTGGTCGCCACGCTCGCCGCCGCGCCGTCTCTGGGTGGGGGGGCGTTCGGCGGGGTTCTCGCCGCCATCGTCCTCGCGCTGATGGTCGCGCCTGGACTCTACATGATCCACGTCGCACGGAGGGCGGAGCGATGAACACGTCAACGGAATCCGCGCGGGCGGATCTGGCATTCCTGCGCACGGCCCGGACCGGCGGCTGAGCCGATGGCCGTCTTCGATGTCGAGGAGGTCGACGAGGTCATCCATGGGCGGCTGCGCCTGGGGATCATGGCCTATCTCGCCAGCGCCGAGGCGGCCGACTTCAACGAGCTGAAGGACGTGCTGAAGGCCACCCAGGGCAACCTGTCGGTCCACCTGCGCAAGCTGGAGGACGCCGGCTACGTCGCCATCGACAAGAGCTTCCTGAACCGCAAGCCGCTCACCCGCGCGCGCATCACCACCGCCGGCCGCAAGGCCTTCGCCGCCTATCTGGACGCCATCGCCAAGCTGGTGGAGGGCCGGGGATAGCGCGCAATCCCCCTCTGGAGGTGGTGCGCTGGGAGGGCTAAGGTCCCCGCAACAATATCCCAGGGGAGACCTCCAATGACCAGGATCAGCATGGCCGCGCTCGCGGCGGTTCTCGTTGCGGCCGCCGCGACGACCTGCGCCCAGGCGGCGACGCCTTCGCCCGCCGACATCGTCAACCGCCACATGGCGGCGGCGAGCGCCGCGAACATCGACGCCCTGATTGGCGACTACGCCGACGACGCGGTGGTGCTGCAGGCCGGCCAGGCGACCCAGGGCAAGACGGCGATCCGCGCGATCTTCGTCGGCCTGTTCGGCGGCGAGCAGAAGCTGACCATCACCCCGACCAAGGTGTGGCAGGAGGGCGACGTCGGCTTCGTCTCCTGGACGGCCAACGGCGGCGCGCTCGCCGGCCAGGACTCCTTCCTGGTGAAGAACGGCAAGATCGAGGTCCAGGCCGTCTGGATCGGCGGCCCGCCGCCGGCGCAATAGACGAAGCTGTCCCCCTTCCTGCGTCCCGCTCTCGCGCGCGGGGGTGCGCGTGGGGGCGCGCGTGGGGGTGCGCGTGGGGGCGCGGGCGCACGCACGCAGGCGCGCGGGCGGAGGCGTTCGCGCGCGTGAGGCGACGCGGCGACGGTCGGGCAAGACTGGCGGGAAGGCTGTAGGCGGGACACGGCGATCCTCGACGCGGGTTGGGACCGGAACAGTCTGCGCGTGGATCGGCGGAGGGGGATAAGCGCCCGCGTGTCCCCCCAACCTCGTCATCCCCGGGCTTGTCCCGGGGACCCAGAGACACCGGCGACACAAGGCTCGCACGGCCCGCGCCCAGCCCTCTCCGGCGGGGGCGGCGTGTCTGGGCCCTAGGCACAAGGCCTAGGGTGACGATTTGAATGACGATCTGATTGAATCACCCCGGCGTCGACGGTCCCGCGCCAGCCGCGCGGCTTCGGCCAGGGTGCGGGCGAGCTGGATCAGCCGTCGGCGCACTTTCGTCTCGGGGATTTCCGACAGCAGCGAGGCCAGCTCCCAGCCCTGGGCGGTGATCGCCAGGGCCGGCGGCATGGGAACGGCGTCGTTGGCCGCCGCTTCGCCCGCCCCCGCCTCGCCGGCTGGCCCCGCCTCGGCCCCGTCCAGCTCCTCGAAGAACCAGGCCACGCGCGTGTTCAGCGCCCGGGCCGCGAGGAACAGCCGCGAGGCGGACAGGCGGTTGGCGCCATGCTCGTACTTCTGCACCTGCTGGAAGGAGACGCCGAGCGCCCTGGCCAGGGCGTCCTGGCTCATCCCCAGCCCCACTCTCCGCAGCCTCAGCCGCGCCCCCACGTGGATATCGACGGGGTTGGATTGTGCTGACAAGTTCGACCTCCGGCTGATCGCCTTCGTCAGATTACCTAGTATACTGGGTGGCGACAAGTTGCGCGGCGCGGCTGCCTCTCGGCATGAGCTTGCGAGAGGTGTTGGCCAAGAACCTGCGGCTCCTGAGAGAGGCGAAGGACCTGTCGCAGGACGAGCTGGCCGACCAGGCCGGGATCAACCGCAACTACGTCGGCATGTTGGAGCGCTGCGAGAATGCGGCGACCGTGGACATGCTGGAGAAACTCGCGGGCGCGCTTGACGTTGAGCCGCTCGATCTCCTGCGCCGGTGACCGGCGCCGTGCGCGCAAACCCGGAGCTCATGCCGCTCGGTCTGGAAGTGCGCCGCCTGCGCGACGCACGCGGCTGGAGCCAGGAAGAACTGGCCGAGCGCTCGGGCCTGCACCGCAACTACATCGGCGGCATCGAGCGCGCGGAGCGCAACGTCGGAGTTATGGCGCTCCTCCGCCTGGCGAAGGCGCTGGAGCTGCGGCCGGGCCAGTTGCTCGATGCGTATAGCGGGAAGTGACAGGGCCGGCGCCGTGGACATGCGGCGGATCGTCGGGGCGAATGTGAAGCGGCTCAGGCTGGCCGAGGGCTTGACCCAGGAGCAGTTCGCCGAGAAATCTGGCTTCAGCCAGCAGTACCTCAGCGGCCTGGAGCGAGGCCGCCGCAACCCGACCGTGGTGACGCTGTTCGAATTGGCGCAGGCGCTGGGGGTGGAGCCGCAGGACCTTATCGCCGACGGTGGGGGGTAGGGGCCGCACCCAGCCTTGAAACTCATGGAGGCGCGACCTTGACGCGCGCGCTCCTGGGAGCTCCGATCAACCATGAGCTTAGGCGGTCGTGGGGGCGCGGCGAGGTGGCGACATGGGAAGTCGTTCAAACGGCCGAGTTCAAGGCCTGGCTCCTCCAGCTCCGAGACGGCGTCGCGCGCGCCATCGTTCTTCGGCGCATCGACCGGGCGGCCAATGGAAACTTCGGTGATGTCCGGCCTGTGGGCGGCGGCGTCAGCGAGCTGCGGGTCGATCACGGGCCCGGCTACCGCGTCTACTTCGTCAGACGCGGCGAAGCCTTGATTGTGCTATTATGTGGCGGCGATAAGGGCTCCCAAGCCAAGGACATCGCTCGCGCCAAGGCGTTGGCGCTGGAGATCTGACGTGAAGACCCTGCCCTTCGACCCGGCTGAATTCCTGGACTCCGAAGAGGCCATCGCCGCCTATCTGGGCGACGCGCGCGAGGACGGGGCCGAGGCGCTGTCGCGGGCGACGGAGGTGGTCGCTCGGGCGCGCGCTCGCCGGCGGAGCCCGGAACCCGAGGCCGCCCGCCGCGTATCCCGCCCCTAGCCTTCCGCCGACTCCGCGACCGCCTTCGCGTTCACGTCTCGCCCCCTCCCCCGCCCGCCAAGTTCGGCCGTTAAGCGGACAGCATCCATGACGCCATATTTCTGTGCTAGCAGGCGAGCCGTGGGCCCACATCGTCTGTGAATTTGGAAGGCGTCATGAAAGAACACGTGCTCGAGCGGCTCGCCGGAACCAACCCGGAGTGCGAGATCTGGTGGGACTCGTCGCCGCTGATCTACCAGAGCTGGAAGGACGAAACGCTTTCCAAGGACCCGGATCCGGCGACCTCCGGCTGGGCGCGGCAGCTGGTCCGGCTGTTCGACCTGCAGACGATCGAGACCCAGGGCGTGATGGGCTTTCGCGGCGTGACGACCAATCCGCCGCTGTGCCTGCAGGCGATCAAGCTCGCGCCCGAGTACTGGGCCAACCACATCAAAGAGCTCGCCAAGGCGGACCCCGGCGCGGACGTGGAGGACGTCTACTGGGCGCTCTATCTGGAGCTGGTGCGCAAGGGCGCGGCGATGATCGCGCCGGTGTATCGGGCCACGGGCGGCAAGTACGGGCTGATCTCCTGCCAGGTCGATCCGCGCTGGGTGCGCGACGGCCGCCGGATGCTGGAACAGGGCCTGACCATCGCCGCCCAGGCCGAAAACGTGATGGTCAAGATCCCCGGCTCCAAGGAAGGCTATGAAGTCCTCGAAGAGCTGACGGCGCGCGGCGTTTCCACCAACAACACCACGAGCTTCACGGTGCCCCAATATATCCGCTGCATGTCGGCGGTGAGCGCGGGCCTGCTGCGGGCGAAGGCCGCCGGCGTGGACCTTTCGCGCTGGCGCTCGGTGATCACCCACATGTCCGCGCGGCTGGGCGAACTGGGGGACTGGCGCACCGAGGCCAAGGCCCGGGGCGTCGAGCTCAGCCTGTCCGAAATCCGCGACGGCGAGGAAGCCGTGCTCAAGCGCGCCTATCACTGGGGCAAGGCGAACGGCCATCCTTCCAAGATGCTGCAGTGCTCCATGCGGATCGAAAAGGACGACCGGACCGGCAAGACGGTCACCCGTCACCTGGCCGATTTCGCCGGCAGCGACATGGTCTACACCTGCCCGCCGGGGTTCATCGCGGGGCTGATGGCCGTTCAGGACGACCTCGCCCCCTTCGATCCCGAGGCGATCGACCGCGAACCGAGGCGAGACAGCGTCGATAAGCTGCTGAAGCTCCCGAGCTTCCGCGCCGCCTATGAATTCGAAGGCATGGGCCCCGACGCCTTCGCCCATTTCGGCGCGTTCAAAGCCACCGAAACCGAGTTCGCCGCCGCGACCAGGCAGACGGTCGATTTCGTGCGGATGACGCTGGAGGGCTGAGGGGACGGGCGACCTGGGCGTGGCCGCCGCCCCCTAGCCTTCGCGCGACTCCGCGACTACCTTCCGTTCATGTCCCGTTCTCCCTCCCCCAGGAGCCCTGCAGCAGGCGTTTCCGACGTCTCCGCGCCGTTCGTGTTCGATGCGGCGGCGGCGCTGTGGACGCCGCACCGGCCGGCGCGGCCGGAGAAGTCCGAGGGGGGGCGGCGGTTCAAGCTGGTCAGCGACTACGAGCCCGCCGGGGACCAGCCCGCCGCCATCGCCGAGCTGGTCGCCGGGGTCGAGGCGCATGAGCGCGACCAGGTGCTGCTCGGCGTCACCGGCTCGGGCAAGACCTTCACCATGGCCAAGGTGATCGAGGCCACCCAGCGGCCGGCCCTGGTATTGGCCCACAACAAGACCCTGGCCGCCCAGCTCTACAGCGAATTCAAGAGCTTCTTCCCGGACAACGCGGTCGAATACTTCGTCAGCTACTACGATTACTACCAGCCGGAGGCCTACGTCCCACGGACGGACACCTACATCGAGAAGGACTCCTCCATCAACGAGCAGATCGACCGCATGCGCCACGCGGCCACCCGGGCGATCCTGGAGCGGGACGACGTGATCGTGGTGGCCTCGGTGTCGTGCATCTACGGCATCGGCTCGGTGGAGACCTACACGGCCATGACGTTTACGCTTGGCGTCGGCGACCGCGTGGATGAGAAGCGCCTGCTGGCCGACCTGGTGGCCCAGCAGTACCGCCGCAACGACAGCGCCTTCGAGCGCGGCACGTTCAGGAAGCGCGGGGATACGCTGGAGATCTTCCCCGCCCACTATGAGGACCGCGCCTGGCGGGTGCTGCTGTTCGGCGACGAGATCGAGGCGATTCAGGAATTCGACCCCCTCACCGGCGCCAAGACCGCCGATCTGCAGGCCGTGAAGATCTACGCCAACTCCCACTACGTCACCCCGCGCCCCACGCTGCAGCAGGCCATCCGCGGCATCCGCGAGGAGCTGAAGCCGCGCCTGGACTGGCTGATCGCCAACGGCAAGCTGCTCGAAGCCCAGCGCCTGGAGCAGCGCACCACCTTCGACCTGGAGATGATCGAGACCACCGGCAGCTGCGCCGGCATCGAGAACTATTCGCGCTACCTCACCGGCCGCAAGCCGGGCGAGCCGCCGCCCACCTTCTTCGAATACATCCCCGACAACGCCCTCTTGTTCGTGGACGAGAGCCACCAGACCATCCCCCAGCTGGGCGCCATGTACAAAGGCGACCGCAATCGCAAGTTCACCCTGGCGGAGTACGGCTTCCGCCTGCCCAGCGCCTTGGACAACCGCCCCCTGATGTTCGAGGAGTGGGAGGCCATGCGCCCCCAGACGGTGGAGGTCTCGGCCACCCCCGGCCCTTGGGAACTCGCCCAGACCGGCGGCGTGTTCACCGAGCAGGTGATCCGCCCCACCGGCCTGATCGACCCGCCGGTGGAGGTGCGCCCCGTCAGCCGCGAAGGCGCCTCACAGGTGGACGACGTGATCGACGAGGTGCGCAAGACCGCCGCGCGCGGCTATCGCTGCCTCGTCACGGTGCTCACCAAGAAGATGGCCGAGGACCTCACCGAATACATGCACGAGCAGGGCCTGCGCGTGCGCTACATGCACGCCGACATCGACACCATCGAGCGCATCGAGATCATCCGCGACCTGCGCCTGGGCGCCTTCGACACCCTGGTGGGCATCAACCTGCTGCGCGAGGGGCTGGACATCCCCGAGTGCGGCCTGGTCGCCATCCTGGACGCCGACAAGGAGGGCTTCCTGCGCTCGGAGACCAGTCTCATTCAGACGATTGGCCGGGCTGCCAGAAACATCGACGGCAAGGTGATCCTCTATGCGGACTCCATCACCGGCTCGATGGAGCGCGCCATGGCCGAGACCGACCGCCGGCGCGAGAAGCAGGCCGCCTATAACCTCGAGCACGGCATCACGCCCGAGAGCATCAAGTCCAACATCAAGGACATCCTCGACAGCCCCTACGAGCGCGGCGACCGCGTCACCGTGCCCGCCGGCGTGGCCGAGGACGCCCGCCCCTTCGTCGGCTCCAACTTCCAGGCCACCCTGCGCGACCTGGAGTCCAAGATGCGCGAAGCGGCCTCCAACCTCGAGTTCGAGACGGCGGCCCGGATGAGGGACGAGATCAAGCGCCTGAAGCTGCTGGACCTGGAATTCGCCAACGAAGCCCTCACCGGCGAAGGCGAAACCGTCGACCGCGCGGCGCCGAAGCGGGAGCGGGCGGCCGCGCGGGCGGATGCGGCGGAGCGGTTCAGGAAGGGGCGGCGGTAGGGCCTACAGCTATTCCGCTCACCTCGAGTCCAATAATTCCGCCCATCCCCGCGCAAGCGGGGACCCAGGCTTTTTGGTTTCGCTACGCCCCACAGGTGCCGCCGTCAGCTTCAGCCCCAGCGAGAACAAAACGAGACTTAACGTCTCTACAAGGATATGCTGGGGGTTCGTAAGAATCAGATTTGAGGCAATGCGCGATGGCGTCGGATGAACCGGTTCATCTCACCGAGGATGCCGCCACTGGTGATCGATTTTTGATCTATGCGGCTGACGGCGGCGTCAAGGTGGAAGTCCGCTACGAGGCCGAAACCCTTTGGATTACACAGGCACAGATGGCCGATCTCTTCGGTCGCGATGTCTCTGTCATCTCGCGCCACATCGCCAACGTGATCGAAGAGGGCGAACTGCCGTCAGAGGGTGATTTGCATATTTTGCAAATCAGGGGTCCGGGCAACCGGCCGCTGGCGGTCTACAGCCTCGATATGGTGATCTCTGTTGGTTACCGGGTGAGCTCCAAACAGGCCACGCTCTTTCGTAGGTGGGCAACCAGCGTCTTGGTGCGCTTCGCCACAAAGGGATTCGTCGTCGATGCTGAGCGTCTGAAGAACCCCGAGAATTATGATCGCGTCCAAGAACTTCGTGAAATTATCCGCGACATTCGTTCGTCCGAGGCGAATGTATATGCGGAGCTACGCCGAATTTGTGCGATGTGTCAGGACTACGATGGGGCATCTCCGACCGCTCGCGAATTCTATCAGCACATGCAGGCGAAACTATTCTGGGCAGTGACCACCCAAACGCCAGCCATGATCGTCAAGGAACGCGCCGACGCTTCACTCCCCAATATGGGCCTCCAAACGTGGCAAAGGCGGGAAATCCGCCAAAGTGACGCCACTGTCGCCAAGAATTATCTTGCCGGGTCGGAGATAAAGGAGCTTAATCGAGTAACAACTATGTTGCTTGACTTCTTTGAGGATCAGCTAGAGATCAGCAAACTAACAATAATGTCCGAAGCTGAAGCTCTTCTGGACAGTCAAATCGTTCATATGCGTCGTCAGCTTCTGAGGCACGGCGGAACGGTGAAGCACTCAGCCGCCGAAAGCCATGCCAAACTCCAGTATAAACGCTTCGACAAAGCCAGAAAGATTCAACGGCGAACGGAAGTGGCCGCTCAACTCGCTGAGCTAAAAGCGCAGGGCAAAGCTCTTCCACGCCCGCGCAAAGGAAAGGCGGGCTGAGTTCACGGCCGTCAGGCATTGCTCGCCATTGGAAACGCGGCGGTTGTCTTCCCGCCACGCCGTTTCGTTGGAGTATGCTGAGGCATCACCTACGCCCAGCTAGCGGAGAAGCTAGCGGCCGTCGGCGAGAACGAGCGGCAACCTGAACAACAAGATCAGTCGTGGCGGCTTTACGGCTGCTTTCCTGCTGCAGTGTCTTGCGGCGGCGGAGGCTTCGACGCTGCGGCTGGAAGACTGACTCCCTGAGGCGTCGGCTTATGGGTCAGCGCGTCAAGAATTTTCGGAACGCCCCAACCCAGAATGGCCGCTGCAACCAACGCTGCTATCACGCCACTCGCTCTAATTCCCAAGAACCAGTTAGACATTTTTTCGAGCTTGTTGTTAATCTTTTCGTCTTCACGGCTGCGGACTTCTTTTTCGTCCTTCAAGCCCTCAATTAGCAACCCCAATTGCTTATTGTGTTCTGCTAGATCTTTTTTGAAGTCTTCGCGCCATCCCTTATCGTCACCGAGATCCTTCTTTAGGGCCGCCAGTTCGGCCTTGGTATTGTCCAAATCATCTTGGACCCCCTTAAGGACCAGTGGTTTATAGTTCTGGATCAACAAAATTAGTTCCGGTGGAAAATCTTTTATTTCCGAAGGACTGGCAACATCAAATTCTTGAAGTTCATCTTTCTGTAGTTCGTAGAATACGGCTCCGATTAATTTACTACCTGGAATTAGGGGATACGGAGTGGATGAAAAATTATAGAGTCCGATAACCAGTACACCCTTGTATCTTGGATCAACGGCTAAGCCGCCGAGCATGATAATGCCGCCATGCGCAAGCCGACGCTTCGGTGTGAGGACGGCTAACATGTCACGAGGTAGATCAAGGCGTTCCTCAGTGAGGACGAATACGACCTCGCCAGGATCGACAGTACGGCGTTCCTCGGGGATACCGCTTATGTCCTTTGGCTGGCCATAGAAGGCCTTGAGCACACGAGCGCCCATGTGAAAGTCGTATTTTACGGCTTCCACGCTCGTAGCATCGCCGCCCTTGATAAAACTCCCAGCCTCAACTGCGCCCTTGAGTCGTGCCCCGGTCACCAATGTGGTCATGGGTCGCCCGCCCCCCGACTCAGCTATCGCTTGATGTTGAGCCACGAACGCTGTGCCCTACTCATGGTTGACGCAAGGTTGGGCGATGTTACACTTCCCATACCACGATACAAGGGGTAGATAGTGGCGGTGCGTCGTGACCGCGCCACTCGCCCTTGGCGGCGCGCCTCTCGACGGGGAGAATTTGGTGCGCCTCGTCTACGTTGATGAAGCCGGGCTATCGAACGCCAAAGAGGAGCCGTTCCTTGTAGTCGGCGCCGTGGTCGTCAATGCCGACAAGCAGCTGGTCGCCACGGAGAGGCGCCTGGACGCTTTGGTCGAGCGGTGGATTCCTGAGGAGCATCGCGAAGGCTTCGTCTTTCACGCCATGGAGATTTTCAATGGCGGCGGCAAGGTCTTTCGTCGCGACGATCCGGCATGGCCGCTATCGCGGCGGCTGGAGCTGGCAGACGACCTAGCGGCCCTCCCCAAGAAGGGCGGCTTGAAACTTACCTTCGGGTCTCTTGAGAAGGCCAATTTCCCGGACGATCCTCTTGTTGAGACGGAATGGCAGCGCGCCGATGCGCGCAGCCGTCTGATCTACATGCATGCGGCCACCTTCATTTCGTGCGCGATGGTCATAGACATGTGGATGCGGACCGAGTTGCCGAACGAGGTCTGCCTGATTGTCGCTGAGGACAATGACGCCGCTCGCCAGTTGATCCGGGATGTACAGCGACACCACCAAAGCCCGCTCGTAACCGCTGGGCTGGACGAGGAGGGGCGCAAGTACCTGCCTCTAAGGAAGGTCAAGGAGGACCCGCTGTTTCAACCGAAAAGGTCTTCAAGTGTCCTTCAGCTCGCTGACTTCTGGTCCTACGTGCTTAAGCGCAAGCTGATGGGCGACGACCGGTACGACCGTTTCGCGAAGCCTATGTGGGCGAGCCTGATCCAGCCGGTTTGGGCTTCGGACCAATGAGCCGGTCCAATGCCTCTTCAAAGTCCTTCGGATCTTCCGACGCCCTTACTTCGCGCGCCATCTCCACAAAGCGCGCGTGGCGCTCGGTGTCCGTGAGCTTAGGTTTAGGCTTGGGCTTCGCGACCATGAGATCAAGTTTAACGCCTCTCCGGCCCCCGCCGCTAGTCCGATCCTCAGCGCTGTGCTTCCCTCCAGTAATCGGAGGTGGCGATGGACGACCAAAACAAGATGTCAGCCGAACAGGCCGACGCGGCTATCCAGTGGCTGGAGAGACACTGGACCGGCAAACGCCAGTGTCCCATCTGCGGAAGCGATCAGTGGCACGTCGGCGAGCACTTCGTGACGCCAATCGTGTTGGGTCGAAACAACGGCTTGGTGCTCGGCGGCACAGCCTACCCTCACTTGATTGTCACATCGACGACGTGCGGATACGCGATGTTTGTCAACGCGGTCATTGCGGGCGTGCTCAAGAAAATAGAGGACGCACCAGATGTCTAGCGATGGGAAAATTACTCCGTCGAAAGGGGAAGAGACCTCCGTTGCCCTTCAGCGCAATCGGCAGGATTTAGGTATGCTGGGAAGCATATTTGGATCGCGAGGGAACGCGCCAACGAACATCGCGGGCGTAGCGGTTATCCTGTTCATTATCTTGTTTGTGCTCATCGCGACTATGCCGCTTGCGGCCGGGGTCGACAGAAGCGATCTGCTCAAGACTGTAGGGACGCTGATCGCCAGCTCTCTCGCGTACCTATTTGGGGCGGCGAGTGCGCGGCGGTAGCGCATCTAACGGCAGTTCCAGTTGGTCAGGATCGGGATCGACCCTGTCGTTTCGCCCGCGCCGGGGCTTCAGGGCGCCCGGCTTAAGCCGCCCCTCTGCGACCAGTTGTTTCATAGGTGAGACGCTTGCCTTTGGCACCCATGATCGCGAGGGAAGCGCGTTGGGTATCGTCAACGCCAAGCTTGGCGCGGGTGTTGTGACGGAAGTCGAATTCCGAAAGGTAGCGCCCAAGGTGGGCTTCGGAAACGTGGTGGAAGGTCCCGAAAATACCCCGCTTCAGGATGCTGAAGTACCCCTCAACGCTGTTGGTGTGGATGCTCGGGTCCTGGCGGCTGACGTACTCGCCCTTGGTATGGGTGACGCGGCCATGGTCGGCGAAGTTCCAGCCGATGCCCCGGTAGACGGACGCGTCATCGGTCATCAAGCGGCTCTCGCGCGAAGCATGGGCCGCCAAGATCGGATACAGAGTCGCGCCGGTGACGTTCGGCACATGGAACGAGCGCACGCGGCCGTCACGTTCCACAAGCGACATGACGGGGAACTGAGGGCCGGGGCCGCCCAGCTTCTTGTTAGCGTCGCGGCAGATAAAAGCCTCGTCGGCTTCGATAACCTTCCCGGCTCCGCCAAGCGGTCCGGTGAACATGCCGTGCTTCTCCGCCATGGCCTCGCGAATGCGGTGGCCGAGGAACCAGGCGGTTTTCATCGAACATTGAAGCATCCGCTGGATTTGGCGGGTGCTGATGCCCTTCTTGGAAGCGCAGAACAGGTGGATCACTTGCAGCCACAGATGCAGCGGCAGATGGCTGGACTCGAAGATGGTTCCCATGCGGACGGTGAAGGGCCTCTTGCACGCATAGCACTTGCACAGGCCGGGACGGGTGGTCTTGCCGTTCAAACGGCCGACGCGCTCGGCCTCGCCGCAATGCGGGCACGCTGGGCCAGACGGCCACAGATGCGCCTCGACGTATGCGAAAGCGCCGGCTTCGGTCTGGAATTGCGGGGCGTTGAGGACGGACTTGGCCATGACGTGTAACTCCTTGAGCCACACCCTACATCATGGGGTAGGTATGTCAAGTGTAACATCGCCCAAGGTTGACGATGAGAACGAATGCGGAACATTCGCTTAGCCGCCCGAGTCGTCAACAGCTTTTTCGTTAACGCTGACGCGGCCCACGCTTGTCCGAAGGCTTGGTGTGTTTGCTACCTGATGCGTGGGTCCCGGTCTTCGCTGGGATTAGCGGATGGGGGCGCGCGCTAGATCTTCATCTTAGCTGGCAGCTTGCTCGCGACCTCGGCGAAGACGGCGACGGGTTCGGCGTCCAGGGCTTTGACTATGGCGTAGAACTCGATGGCGTCGATGCGCCGGTCGCCGTGCTCGATGTGCGAGATGAACGGCTGGGTTCGGCCGAGGCGCCGCGCGAGTTCGCTCTGGCTGACGCCCTTGCGCTTGCGCAGGGTGATCAGCGTCGTGAGCATCGAGGCGTAGGCGTCGGTGAAGACCGACTTGGTCATGAGGGCTGGCCGACGTGAGTCCAGCCCTTTCGCTATATTCGATCTTCATATATTCTAGCTTCGCATGGTTGAAGCCCGCGCCGACGCAAGCCGAACGACCGCGCCCCACCCCGTCGATGTCCACGTCGGCGCGCGGCTGAGGCTGCGGCGGGTGGGGCTGGGGATGAGCCAGGACGCCCTGGCCCGGGCGCTCGGCGTCTCGTTCCAGCAGGTGCAGAAGTACGAGACCGGCGCCAACCGCCTGTCCGCCTCGCGGCTGTTCCTCGCGGCCCGCGCGCTGAACACGCGCGTGGCCTGGTTCTTCGAGGAGTTGCCGCAGGACGGCCCGGCCGGGGACGCGCCGGCCAATGACGGCCTCTTCCCGTCCGCCGCGGCGTTCACCCCCCAGGGGATCGAGTTCGCGGCCCTGCTGCTCGACATCCCCGAGACCAAGGTGCGCCGCCGCCTGGTGGCCCTCGCCCGCACCCTGGCCGAGGCCGCGCGGCTGGCGCGGGAGTTGAGGGAGGGGTGAGCGGCCGCCCCTCTATTCACGTCGTCACCCTCGGGCTTGTCCCGAGGGCCCATGCACACCGTCGTCGGCAAGAAGGCGTGCGGCGCGGGCGGCGTGGGTGCTTGGATCCTCGGTGTTTATGGGTCCCCGGCACAAGGCCGGGGATGACGAGGTTGAGCGGTCGAGGGTGACGAGGTTGAGCGGTCGAGGGTGACGAGGTTGGGGGGACAGGTCGGCGCCTATCCCGGCGACCTCACCCAACCCGGTCGAGCAGCATGAACTCCATCTCGCCCTCGGTCAGGGGCTCTGAGGGGCCGTCGGCGCGGGCCTGGAAGTTCTTGAGGTGCGTCGCCATGGCCGCGTCGTTCTCGTACATCTCCACCGCGTGGTAGGTGTTCGGCTCGGTGCGGCTCTTGTTGAGGCTGTAGAGGATGGTGCCGGGCTCGTTGGCCTTCACCCACTTGGCGTACTCGGCGAAGTCGGCCTCCAGCGCGGGGCCCTTGCCCGGTATGGCGTGAACCGTGACGACGGCGGTGATCATGCGCTAAGCCTCTCTTTATCGTGGCCGGGCAATCTCGGGGCCGAAGCGGCAAGACGCAAGAGCGGAGGCGAGGGCATGAGCCGGCTTTCTGGACGCATCGCCATCGTCACCGGCGCAAGCTCCGGCATCGGCGCCGCCGTCGCCCGCGCCGTGGCCGCCGAGGGGGCCTCCGTCGTGCTCGCCGCCCGCCGGCCCGCCCAGCTGGAGAAGACGGCCAAAGAGATCGAGAAGGCCGGCGGCGTCGTGCTGCCCGTGCCGACGGACGTCACCGACGAGGGGCAAGTGGTGGCGCTGTTCGAGACGGCGGTGGACCGCTTCGGGCGGGTGGACCTGCTGGTCAACTGCGCCGGCGCGCCTCAGGCCACCCCGACCGAACAGATGAGTCTCGCCGAATGGCGGGCGGTGATCGACGCCAACCTGACCTCGGTGTTCCTCTGTGCGCGCGAGGCCCTGAAGCTGATGAAGCCGGCCGGGCGCGGGCGGATCGTCACCATCGGCTCGGTGGCCGCGCGGATGCCCCGGCCGGACGCGGTGGCCTATGTGGCGGCCAAGGCGGGGCTGGACGGCCTGAACCGCGCCCTGGCGCTGGAGGGGCGAGACTTCGGCGTGGCCGTCTCGCTGCTGCATCCGGGCTTCACGGTGACCGGCTTCGGGCCGGGCGCCGACGGCGGGGTGGGCCGGGGCGCCATGGACCCCAACGAGGTCGCCCGCATCGTGGTGCTGATGGCCACCCTGCCCGACGAGCAGAACCTGCTGGAGGCCATCACCCTGCCGCTGGGGATGCCGTTCCTGGGGCGGGGTTAGCAACAACCGTCATGGCCGGCCCTGTGCCGGCCACCCATGCACACGGATCTTTCCGGAAGAGGCGGTGTGCATGGGTCCCCGGGACGAGCCCGGGGATGACGGGATTAGGAGTTCAGACCGCCGTGCCCCCCACCGTCAGTCCGGTGATCTTCAGGGACGGCTGGCCCACGCCGACCGGCACGCCCTGGCCGTTCTTGCCGCAGACGCCGACGCCCGGGTCGAAGGCGAAGTCGTCGCCGATCATGGTGACGCGGGTGAGCGCCGAGGGGCCGTCGCCGATCAGGGTGGCGCCCTTCACCGGGCTGGTGATCTTGCCGTCCTCGATAAGGTAGGCCTCGGTGCACTGGAACACGAACTTGCCGTTGGTGATGTCCACCTGGCCGCCGCCGAAGTTGGCGCAGTAGAGGCCGCGCTTGGTGGAGGCGATCATCTCCGCCTGGCTGTGGTCGCCGGCCAGCATGCCGGTGTTGGTCATCCGGGGCATGGGCATGTGGGCGTAGGACTGCCGGCGGCCGTTGCCGGTGGGCTGGGCGCCCATCAGCCGCGCGCTCATGCGGTCGTGCATGTAGCCGACCAATATGCCGTCCTCGATCAGGATGGTGCGGCTGGTGGGGGTGCCCTCGTCGTCGATGGTCAGCGAGCCGCGCCGGCCCGCGATGTGGCCGTCGTCGAACACCGTGACCCCCGGCGCCGCCACGCGCTGGCCCATCCTGCCCGAAAACGCCGAGGTTCCCTTGCGGTTGAAGTCGCCCTCCAGCCCGTGGCCCACCGCTTCGTGGAGCAAGACGCCGTTCCAGCCCGGCCCCAGCACCACGTCCATCTCGCCGGCCGGACAGGGGACGGCGTCGAGATTCACCAGCGCCCGGCGCAGGGCCTCGTCCGCCTCCGCGCGCCACTTGTCCGGCGTGATCCAGGCCTCGAAGCCGGTGCGGCCGCCGGCGCCGGAGCTGCCCGACTCGCGCCGGCCGTCCTTTTCCACGGTGACCTGCACGTTCAGCCGCACCAGCGGGCGCACGTCGCGCAGCAGCCGTCCGTCCGCGCGCAGGATCTCCACCACCCGCCGCTCGCCGGCCAGCGAGGCCATCACCTGGACCACCCTGGGATCCTTGGCGCGGGCGTAGGCGTCGATCTGTTGCAACAGGGCGACCTTGTCGGAGAAGGCGGGCGAGGCCAGCGGATCGTCCTCGCCGTAGAGCTTGGCGTTGGTGGGCCGGGGGCCCTCGGCCGCGACACCGGCGTAGCCGCGCTTGGCTAGCCTGGCCGAGTCGGCGGCGCGGCCGATGGCGGCTTCGGAGATTTCGCTGGAGTGGGCGTAGCCGGCCGTCTCGCCCGCCACGACTCGCAGGCCGAAGCCTTCGGTCGCATCGTAGGCGGCGGACTTCAGCCGGCCGTCGTCGAACACGAACGACTCACTCTCCGAACGCTCCACGAAGATCTCGCCATCGTCGGCGCCGGCCAGGGCGTCGCCGAGCCGGGTCCGGGCCCGCTCGGGCGAGACGTCGCAGGCTTCGAGGATAGACGGAAATGAGGCGGGCGCGGTCATGTATGAGGCTTCCGAGGCCGGGGGAGGACGCATCCGAACATAGGCGCGCCGCTCCGATTGCGAAACACCGGCTGGCGCGCTTGGCAAGGCCGGACAGACCGCGTATGCACGCGCCCGACCGAATTCGCCCTGACGTGGGCCGCGTGCGCCGGCTGAGACGGCCCGGCGGGCGATCGTTTAGTGTACGCGGCGGGCCAGTCGGGCGCCTGTCGCCCCGACAGGCCGTGAGGGACATGAAGGCGTCAGGAATGCGGGTGCTGAAATTGGCGGCGGGGCTTTCGGCCGGGGTCTTCGCGACCGCGGTTGGACTAGGGGCCCAGGCCGCGGAGTTGCTGGGCCAACCCACGCCGGGCGCCATCGATATGCAGCCGGGGGCCTCCTCGCTGCGTCACCAGCAGATGTTCTTCCACGACGGCATACTGCTGCCGATCACCACGGCGATCACGCTGTTCGTTCTGGGCCTGCTGATCTACTGCATGGTGCGGTTCAACAAGCGCGCGAACCCGACCCCGGCCAGGTGGAGTCACAACACGATGGTCGAGGTGGTCTGGACCGTGGTTCCGGTCCTGATCCTGATGTTCATCGCCATCTTCTCATTCAAGCTGCTCTACGCCTTCCACGAGCTGCCCAAGGCCGACGTGACCGTGAAAGTCACCGGCAGCCAGTGGTACTGGACCTACGAATATCCGGACCTGAAGGTGGGCGAGTACACCTCGATAATGCTGCCGGAAGACGAGGCGAAGAAACAGGGCGTGCCCTATCGGCTGGCGGCCACCGAGCCGCTGGTGGCGCCGGTGAACGCCAACGTCCGGGTCGAGGTGACCGCGGCGGACGTGATCCACGCCTTCGCCATGCCGGCCTTCGGCATCAAGATCGACGCCATCCCCGGCCGGATGAACCAGACCTGGTTCAAGGCCGAGCGGGTGGGCACCTACTACGGGCAGTGCTCGGAGCTTTGCGGCGTGGATCACGCCTTCATGCCGATCATGATCAAGGTGGTCACCCAGCCCGAATTCGACGCCTGGGTGGCGTCGAAGGGCGGCGCGGTCCCGGGCGCTCCAACCCCGGCCGCCGCCCCCGCCGCGGAGCCCGCGGCCGCCCCCGCCCCGACCAAGACATCAGCCGTCCGCCCCGCTTCGAAGGCCGCTCCGGCGCGCCTTCAGCTCGCGGCGTATTGACCGTACGAGGAAGCGTAGAATGTCCCACACCGCCGTCCACGAGCACGGACACGACGCCGATCACAAGCCGGGCTTCTTCGCCCGCTGGTTCGGCGCGACCAACCACAAGGACATCGGCACGCTCTACATCCTGTTCGCGATCATGGCGGGCCTGGTCGGAGGCATATTGTCGGGCCTGATCCGCTGGGAGCTCGCCGAGCCGGGCGTCCAGGTGTTCCGGGACGGCAGCCTTCTCGCCCAGCTCGGGCTGATCGACGCATCCAAGCACGGCTACAACGTGGTGCTCACGGCGCACGGCCTGATCATGGTGTTCTTCATGGTCATGCCGGCGTTCATCGGCGGGTTCGGCAACTGGTTCGTGCCGCTGATGATCGGCGCGCCAGACATGGCCTTCCCGCGGATGAACAACATCTCGTTCTGGCTCCTGGCCGCCTCGTGGACCCTGCTGTGCACCTCGCTGTTCGCCGACGGCGGCGCCGGGCACGGCGCGGGAACCGGCTGGACGGTCTATGCGCCGCTGTCGACCACGGGACACCCGGGCTCGTCCGTGGACCTGGCGATCTTGTCGCTGCACCTGGCGGGCGCCAGCTCGATCCTCGGCGCGATCAACTTCATCACCACCATCTTCAACATGCGCGCGCCGGGCATGACGCTACACCGGATGCCGCTGTTCGTGTGGTCGGTGCTAGTGACGGCCTTCCTGCTGCTCTTGTCGCTGCCGGTGCTGGCGGGCGCCATCACAATGCTGCTGACCGACCGGAACTTCGGCACCCACTTCTTCGACTGGACCAATGGCGGCGACCCCGTGATGTACCAGCACCTGTTCTGGTTCTTCGGGCACCCCGAAGTCTACATCCTGATCCTGCCGGGCTTCGGCGTGATCAGCCACATCGTCTCCACCTTCTCCAGGAAGCCCGTGTTCGGCTATCTGGCCATGGCCTACGCCATGGTAGCGATCGGCTTCATCGGCTTCGTCGTGTGGGCGCACCACATGTACACGGTCGGCATGCCCGTGGACCTGCAGGCCTATTTCGTGGCCGCGACCATGATCATCGCCGTGCCGACCGGGGTGAAGGTCTTCTCCTGGATCGCCACCATGTGGGGCGGCTCCATCGACTTCAAGACGCCCATGCTGTGGGCGATCGGGTTCATCTTCCTGTTCACGGTCGGCGGGGTGACGGGCGTGGTCCTGTCCAACAGCGGCGTCGATTACGCCCTGCACGACACCTACTACGTCGTCGCCCACTTCCACTACACGATGTCGCTGGGCGCGACCTTCGGGATCTTCGCGGCCTTCTACTACTGGTTCGAGAAGATGTGGGGCGTGAAGTACCGCGAGTGGCTGGGCGCCCTGCACTTCTGGGTCACCTTCGTCGGCGTGAACATGGTGTTCTTCCCGCAGCACTTCCTCGGCCTTCAAGGGATGCCCCGCCGCTACATCGACTATCCGGATGCGTTCACCTTCTGGAACAAGGTCTCTTCCTACGGCTACGCGATCACGGCGGCCGGCACGGTGATCTTCCTGATCATGCTGGCCGAGGCCGCCATCTTCCGCCGCAAGGCGGTCGCCAATCCGTGGGGCGAAGGGGCGACCACCCTGGAGTGGACCGTGTCCTCCCCGCCGCCCTTCCACACCTTCAGCGAGCTTCCGGTCATCCGGGCGGACTCGCACGGGCATTGACCGGCGCCCCTCCAGCCGGGGGGCAGGAAGCATGGACGTGACCACCACGGCGCAAAGCCTTCAAGCAACGACTGAGGTCGAGCCCGCCCGTGCGGCCCGCTGGTCGGACTATGCGCTGCTGCTCAAGCCGCGGGTGATGTCGCTGGTGGTGTTCACCGCGCTCACCGGCCTGGTGTGCGCCGGCAAGCCGCTGAACCCTTTTCTGGGCGCGGTGGCGGTGCTCTGCATTGCGGTGGGCGCGGGCGCGTCCGGCGCGCTCAACATGTGGTTCGACGCGGACATCGACGCCAAGATGCGCCGCACGCGGGCCAGGCCCGTGCCGGCCGGCCGGGTGCAAGGCGCTGACGCCCTCACCCTCGGCGTCGTGCTGTCGCTGTTCTCGGTGATGCTGATGGGCATGGCCATGAACTGGCTGGCCGCGGGCCTGTTGGCCTTCACCATCGCCTTCTACGCCATCGTTTACACCATGTGGCTCAAGCGCTTCACGCCCCAGAACATCGTGATCGGCGGGGCGGCCGGGGCCCTGCCGCCGGTGATCGGATGGGCGGCCGCCAGCGGCTCCACGCCGCTGAACGCCTGGCTCTTGTTCCTGATCGTATTCCTGTGGACGCCGCCTCACTCCTGGGCGCTGGCGCTGTACACCTCCGGCGACTACGCCAAGGCGGGCGTGCCGATGATGCCCGTGGCCAAGGGCGCGGCCTCCACCCGCCGCCAGATCATGCTCTACAGCCTGCTGTTCGTCCCCGCGGCCCTGGCGCCGGCCTTCACGGGCCTGGGCGGGCCGATCTATCTGACCGTCGCGGCGGCGGGCGGCGCGGTGTTCCTGCTGCTGGCGGCGCGGCTGGCGCTCAGCAAGGCCGGCGACGGAGACGATCCGCGCGGTGAGGGCCTCTATGGCGTCAAGGCCGACGCCCGGCCGGCGCGCAACCTCTTCGCCGTCTCGATCCTCTATCTGTTCGCCCTGTTCGCGGCGCTCCTGGCGGAGCGGATCGTCGGCCTGGCCCCCCTGGAGCTCATCCGATGAGCGATCCGTTGCGGGAAGACACCGAGGCGGCCAAGGCCCGAAGCCGGCGCAATCTGGTCCTAGCCGGCGCGCTGTTCCTGTTCGTCGTGCTGGTGTTCGCGGTGACTCTCGTGAGGCTCGGTGGAAATGTCACCTCCGTCCCCTCGTAAGCCCCGCCACGGCCGGCTGGCGCTGATGCTGGTGGGGCTCGTGACGATCATGACCGGCGCCGGCTTCGCCGCCGTGCCGCTCTACAAGGCGTTCTGCCAGGCGACGGGATTCGCCGGCACGGCCCGCCGGGCGACGGCAGCCTCCAGCAAGGTCCTGGACCGCGAGCTGGAGATCAACTTCGACACCAATGTCGCCAACGGAATGCCCTGGACGTTCAAGGCCGAGCAGCGCAAGCAACGCGTGAAGATCGGCGCCACGTCCATCGCCTTCTTCAAGGTCACCAACGGGTCCGACCGGGCCATCACCGGCCGGGCCGCGTATGATGTCAGCCCGGACCAGTCCGGGGCCTATGTGCGCAAGCTGCAGTGTTTCTGCTTCAGCGAGCAGACCCTGGCGCCGCACCAGACCATGGAATTCCCGGTGGTCTACTTCATCGATCCGGGTTACGCGACCGATCCGGAGACCAAGGGCTGGGGCGACCTGACTCTCTCCTACACTTTCGTTGAGATCGCGCCGAAGCCCGCGGCTCCGGCGACTGAGAAGATCGCGGCTCCAAAGCGCGGCGAGGGCCTTGGCTCCACGCCCGCCAGGGGGCTATAGGCATTGCGGCCCGCGCCGGTCCGGATTCGACCGGCGGGGCGACTTCATTTCGAGGGGACGACGCCGACATGGCCCACGAAGGCGTAAAGCACGACTACCACCTGGTGAACCCGAGCCCGTGGCCCTTCGTGGGCTCGGTGGCCGCCGTGGTGCTGGCTTTCGGCGCGGTGATCTACATGAAGGGCCTGTTCGGCCTGCCCAAGCACACCTGGTGGGTGGCGGCCCTGGGCTTCGCCGGCGTGATCTACACCATGGTCGGCTGGTGGACCGACGTGGTGAAGGAGGCGCACGCGGGCGACCACACCCCCGCCGTCTCCATCGGCCTGCGCTACGGCATGATCATGTTCATCGCCTCGGAGGTGATGTTCTTCGTGGCGTGGTTCTGGATCTTCTTTGAGATGGCACTGTTCCACAATGTCCGCACGCTCTCGCCGGTGCAGGAAGTGGCCAGCGCCTGGGCGACTTGGCCGCCCAAGGGGATCGAAACGGTCGAAGCCTGGCGGCTGCCTCTGGTGAACACCCTGACCCTGCTGCTCTCGGGCACCACTGTCACCTGGGCCCACCACGCGCTGCAGACAGGAGACCGCAAGAACGCCAAGATCGGCCTCTTGCTGACCATCCTGCTCGGCGTCCTGTTCACCTCGATCCAGGCGTACGAGTACAACGAGATCCTGGCTAACCACCTGTTCTTCTCGCCCGAGTCCGCCGGCGGTCAGCTCTACGGTTCCTCCTTCTTCATGGCGACCGGCTTCCACGGCTTCCACGTGATCATCGGCACCATCTTCCTGACGGTGTGCCTGCTGAGGCTGATCGGCGGCGGCTTTACGCCCAAGCAGCACTTCGGCTTCGAGGCGGCCGCCTGGTACTGGCACTTCGTGGACGTGGTGTGGCTGTTCCTGTTCGCCTTCATCTACGTGATCTTCGGGCGATGATGTGACCACCAACCCGGTCCTCGCCGGTCTTGCCTGCCGATGTCCAAACTGCGGTGAAGGCCCGCTGTTCGCGGGCTTCCTGAAGGTCAGCCCGCGCTGCGAGGCGTGCGGCTTCGATCTCGCCAAGGCTGACAGCGGCGACGGGCCGGCGGTGTTCGTGATCCTGATCGTGGGCTTTCTGGTCTGCTTTGGCGCCCTGTTCACGGAGATCGCTTGGCGCCCGCCGGTGTGGGTGCACCTGATCGTCTGGCTGCCGCTGGGCGCGATCCTGTGCCTCCTGCTGCTGCGCCCGTTCAAGGGCGTCATGATCGCCATGCAGTTCCACAACCAGGCCTCTGAAGCCGGCGGCAAGGACCTTTGAACTTTGTTCCGCGGGGATGAGCGGAGGTGGGAGTGGCCGAGCCTCGACGAAGAGTTCCAGTCGTTCTCACCGTCGCCGCGGCGCTTGCGGTTGGTCTCCTCTGCGGCCTCGGCGTGTGGCAGCTCAAGCGGCTGGCCTGGAAGACCGACCTGCTGACGCGCATCGACGCCTTAAAGACCGCGCCGCCCGCGCCCATCGACGGCGCATTGAGCCGCCTCGCCGCCGGCGCCGACCAAGGCTATGTGCGGGTCGAAGTCCCCTGCCCCGACATCGAACGCACGCCCGTCCTGCGCCTCTACGGGGTCGTGAACGGCGAGGCCGGCTATCGCATGATCGCCGCCTGCGCGCTCGGCGCCGGGCCTTATCGAACCATCCTCGTCGACCGGGGCTTCATCGCCGGAACCGAGGCGCCGCCGGCCCTGCCCCCTGGCCCGATCCTGGCCGAACCGGTTGTTGGCGTGCTACGCACCGGCGGCGACAAGACCTTCGTGACGCCTAAGAACGAGCCCGCCCAGAACCTCTGGTACTGGCGCGACCTGCCCGCCATGGCCCGGGCGCTCGGCGCGAACCGGCCCGCGCCAATGTTCCTGGCGCTGGAGAGCCCAGCCCCGAAAAGCCCCGGCCCCACGCCGGCGGCCCTGCCGACGGACATCACCAACAACCACCTGGGCTATGCGATCACCTGGTTCGGCCTTGCCGCGGCCCTGGCCGGCGTCTATCTCGCCATGCTCTTTGGCAAACGGCGGCATTAGATGCGTTACATCTCGACGCGCGGCGGCGCGCCAGCCACGGGCTTTCTGGAAGCCGTACTCGAGGGCCTCGCGCCGGACGGCGGCCTCTATATCCCGGAGGCCTGGCCGGTCCTGACCGAGTCCGACTTCGCCGCCATGGCGAAGATGAGCTACGCTGCCCTGGCGGCGGACATCCTCTCCCGCTTCGCCGGCGACTCCATCGAACCGTCCGCGCTGAAGCGCATGGCGGACGACGCCTACGCGCCCTTCACCCACGCCGCCGTCACGCCCCTGAAGCAGCTCGACACCGGCCTGTGGCTGCTGGAGCTGTTCCACGGCCCGACCTTGGCGTTCAAGGACGTGGCCATGCAGCTCCTGGCGCGGCTCTACGACCATGCGCTCGGCCAGCGCGGCCGCACGGCGACCATCCTGGTGGCCACCTCCGGCGACACCGGCGGGGCGGCGGTCGAGGCGTTCCGCGGCCGGCGCAACGTCAAGCTGATCGTGCTCTACCCGCACGGCCGCATCTCGGACGTGCAGCGCCGCTTCATCACCACGGCCGATGAGGACAACATCCAGGTGCTGGCGATCGACGGCGTGTTCGACGACTGCCAGGCCATCGTGAAGACGATCTTCCAAGACGGCGCGATGCACAACGCCGGCCTGTCGGGGGTGAACTCGATCAACTGGGCGCGGATCGCCGCCCAGACGGTCTATTATTTCTATAGCGGCCTGGCGCTGGGCGCGCCCTTCCGGCCCGTGTCCTACGCCGTGCCCACCGGCAACTTCGGCGACGCCTTCGCCGGCTACACCGCCAAGCAGATGGGCCTGCCCATCGAGCGGCTGATCGTCGCCACCAACGCCAACGACATCATGGCGCGGGTGGTCGAGCGGGGCCGCTACGCCCGCTCGCCGGTCCAGGCCACCCAGAGCCCCGCCATGGACATCCAGTCCGCCTCCAACTTCGAGCGGCTCTATTTCGAAGGCGTGCGCCACGAGGGCCTGGACACCGCGCGGGCCATGCGGGCCTTCGCCGAGACCGGCGTCATCGACGTGCCCCCCGCGGCCATGGCGATGATCCGCGACCTGTTCCGGGGCGCGACCGTGTCCGAGGACGAGACCGCGCGGTTCATGCTCTCCACCCACAATCTGACCGGCGAGCTGATCGACCCCCACACCGCCGTGGGCGTGGCCGCCGCGCGACGGATCGGGACCGCCAAGCCCGGAACGCCGCTGGTCGTGCTGTCGACGGCCCACCCGGCCAAGTTCCCCGAAACGGTGAAGGCGGCCACGGGCGTGGAACCGACCTGGCCGCCCCAGGCCCGCGCGGTGATGGGCAAACCCGAGCGGTTCGAGCGTCTTCCCGCCGATGTGGAAGCCGTGAAAAGCCGGGTCCGCGACGCGATGGGGCTCTAGCGGATCCGGCGCGGATCGCGGCTGTAGGGCGGACTCGCTTGGCGTGCTATGGTGATCCCGAACGGCGGAGGGGGGCGTCCGATGGCCGTCCTTGACTGGAAGGGACCTGACCGCGGCCTCACCCTGACCGGCGAGGGGGTCAAGCTTCGCCCGCCGCGGATGGCCGACTATCAGGCATGGTCCGAACTGCGGCTGCGCTCGCGCGAGTTCCTGCAGCCGTGGGAGCCCACTTGGCCGTCCGACGACCTCACGAGATCGGCGTTCCGGCGGCGGCTCGCGGCCTACGCGCGGGATCTGGACACCGACCAGGCCTATCCATTCTTCATCTTCCGCACCCAGGGCGACGCGCTGGCCGGCGGACTGACCCTGTCGAACGTGCGGCGCGGCGTCGCCCAGATGGCGTCCGTGGGCTACTGGATCGGCCAACCCCACGCCCGCAAGGGCCACATGCTGGCCGCCGTGCGCGCCACGGCGCCCTTCGCCTTCCAGCGTCTGGGTCTGCACCGGCTGGAAGCGGCCTGCATTCCCGAGAACGTGGCCTCGCGCGAGCTCTTGCTACGCGCCGGCTTCCGGTTGGAGGGCGAAGCGCGGGCTTATTTGAAAATTAACGGCGTTTGGCGAGATCATCTCCTGTTCGGGATGCTGGCCAGCGATATTTCGTCGCGGGCATGACCAGGCGGCGCGCCCCGCCGCCGCTGGCGCGAGGCGCGATCTATGCCGCAACGGCCGCCGGAGCGTTTCAGCTGGGACGCCACCGCCACGCTTGAGGCGTTGGGGGCGGCCGACGTGGCGCTGTGGACGTGGGACCCGGTCGGCGACCGACTGAGGGTGACCGGCGCCGCGCGGGCGCTGGGCTTGGGGCCGCTGGCGCCGGAGTGCGGCGCCGCCGCGCTGATGGCCCTCACCATGCCCCAGGACCGGGAGACGATCCGCGAGCTGCTGACCCCGCAACCCCCGGGGGTTCCGATCGTCGGCCGCGTCCGGATGCAAGGCGGGCAGGCCTGTGTCTGGCGCGGCATATGGATGGAAGAGGGCGGCGAGCGCGCGGCTGGCGTGGTCGCGCCGGAAGCCCAGTTCGCGGCCGCCGAACGCGACTCTCTGACCGGCCTGCTCGACCGCCGCAGCTTCGTCGCCCTGGCCCGCCAGCGATTGCAGACGGACGGCGACCACACGCTGGTGGTGGCGGATCTGGATCGCCTACGCCGGCTGAACGAGGCGCTCGGCCATGAGCGCGCCGACCTGGTGCTGGCGGCCCTCGGCTCCCGGCTGGCGGCGTCCTTTTCGCGCGAGGCCGTCACCGGCCGGGTGGGCGAGGACGAGTTCGCCCTGATGGTCGGCCCCGACACGCCAGACGCCGCCGAACGTCTGCGCGCGGCCCTGGAGCAGCCCCTAAGGATCGCGGGCTTCGACATCTATCCCACCCTGTCGATCGGCGCCGTGCAGGCCCAGGGCGGCGCCGACGCGCCGGAGGCCGCCGAACTGCTGCGCCGGGCCGAGCTCGCGGTGGAGGCCGCCAAGACCGTCGGCCGGGGCGGGGCGGCGGCGTACGGCAGCGGCCTGGAGACCGACAGCCTGACGCGCCTGGCGCTGGAGGCGGACTTCCGAGGCGCCATCGGGCGCGGCGAGATCTGTCCGTTCTTCCAGCCGATCGTGCGTCTGGCCGACGGCGCCATCTCGGGCTTCGAGGCCCTGGTCCGTTGGCGCCACCCCCGGCGCGGCCTGATCATGCCCGACGACTTCCTGCCGCTGGCCGGCGACATGGGCATGCTGCACGAGATCGGGTCCCACATGATGAACGCCTCGGCCCACCAGCTGTCCGAGTGGCGCAAGCGCCACCGCGCGGCCGGGGAGCTGACGGTCAGCGTCAATCTGTCGGTGGGCGAGATCGACCGGCCGGGCCTGCTCGAGGACCTGGCCCGCATCCTGCGCGATACCGAACTGCCCAGCGGCGCGCTGAAGCTGGAGATCACCGAGAGCGACATCATGCGCGACCCGGACGGGGCCGCGCTGATCCTGCAGCAGCTTCGCGAAGCCGGCGCGGGCCTGGCGCTGGACGACTTCGGCACCGGCTTCTCCTCGCTCTCGTACCTCACCCGCCTGCCCTTCGACACGCTGAAGATCGACCGCTACTTCGTGCGCACCATGGCCGCCAACGAGGGCTCGGCGAAGATCGTCCGCTCGGTGGTGAACCTGGGCCGCGACCTCTATCTTGAGGTCGTCGCCGAGGGCGTGGAGAACGCCGACATGGCGCGCCAACTGATGGAGCTGGGCTGCCACTACGGCCAGGGCTTCGGCTACTCCCCCGCCCTGTCCGCCCCCGAGGCGGAGGTCTATCTGAACGAAAGCTACGCGGACGGCACGGCGCCGATCAAGGCGCGGGGGTAAGGAGCGCCCCCGTGGCCTGGGGGGCCCCCCCA
>Ga0299912_10000543_pt1 | contig 32041 bp, 44 predicted proteins | sample RVTome_2_FD_207667 | JGI IMG/M metagenome (GOLD analysis project Ga0299912, IMG submission 207667) | Soil microbial communities from uranium-contaminated site in the Upper Colorado River Basin, Wyoming, United States - RVT95D214 (version 2) ... | reverse complement strand
CCGGCAAAATGCCGCTGCCGCCCGAAAACGGCGTGCGTTTAGCTTTAAGGTCGATACCGGTTTTATAGTCACTGTAATCGTTTAGCGTATTGACGCTTATATGCAACAGCACTAGGCCGACAAAAGACAGGATCAGGTTAAGCGTATTGAATTGACCGCCGTATAAGGCTATACCCATACCCAGTATCACGAGGATAGGGGAGAGGATTAAAAATTGCGGTCTGGTTTCGAGAAAATATATCTTGGCGTTCAAATTACCTCCTTACTGTTTTCATATTATAACGACCATGATATGAAAATTGTGCCGAAAAATCAAGGGTGTTTTTGATGAGGAGTTTTCCCGAAAATTTCGGTAAGTTGGTCGAGCTTATTCAGACTATTCCCATCCAGGTTGTGTCGGGTCGTAGGGCGAAGCCCGTGACCCGACACTGATTTACCTTCCTATGCCGCCGGGTCACGCCCTTCGGGCTACGACCCTGCGGAACTGGTTGTAATGGCGAAAATAACGGCGGAGATTCCCCGTTTTTCAAAAATCATGTCTTCCAGATTCAAAAAAAGTTAAACCTATGATTTTATTAATGTTCTACAAAATCGTACAAAATTTTAGGGGAAACTCCTGCGTTTTTGATCACCTAATTGTTATTCTTCCAGCTATTATGATAACATATTACAATTATCCCAATAAAATAAAGCGGGAGACGGGGTTTGAACCCGCGACAAGTAGCTTGGAAGGCTACTGCTCTACCAACTGAGCTACTCCCGCATTGCTAAACAAAATACCCGGAGTATAATATTCAGTCAAGCCCTAAATTTCAGCTAAAATCCTTTCCTAAAATGACCGCAATTATAACTGCCAATATCGCCAGCGGGGCGGTATACCTGATAAAGAACCGGAATAGTTTATAGGTTAAATTAGGCGTGCCATCGGCTTTATATAAGCCCAACTCCTCCACGGCTATTTTTCGGTCCAATTTCCAGCCGACAAACAGTGTGATAAGCAACCCGCCGACAGGCAACAGCCAATTGGCCGCCAGATGGTCCAAGGTGCTCAAGATTCCTGTCTTACCCGCGCCGAAAATCGAGAAATTGGAAAATAAACCGACCGCGCCTAACGATAAGGCTGAGAAAATCGAAACAATAAACGCGAATACCGAGCCTATAATAGTGGCTTTGTGACGGCTCATGCCGAGCTTGTCAATAAACAGCGCGACGATAACCTCCAAAAGCGAAATTGTCGATGTCAGGGCGGCAAATGCGACCAGTATATAAAATATGGGTGCGATTATCGGGCCGAAAGGGATATTAGTGTAAAGCAGGTCCGGCAAGGTTATGAAGAGCATACCAACGGTCGAGCCTGATATATTTTCTGCCACGCCAGGGGAAGAGAATATAATAGTGTACATAATAATGCAAGCGCAGATCGCGACGAAAGTATCGAGAAACACAACCATCGCGGCATTAGTTGAAATTGATTCTTTTCGTCCCATATATGATCCATAGGTGATCATTACACCCATGCCCAAAGAAAGTGTAAAAAACGCATGACCTACCGCCTCGAGGATGCCGGCACTGGGCAGTTCAGCGAAATTAGGCCGGAATAAAAACCGGAAAGTATCGGCTTTTCCCGGTAAAAACATCACCATAATAACGAGATAGATCAAAATACCTAACAGGATTGGCATCAATATTTTGGTGCTGCGTTCGATACCTTTATTAATTCCCATCCAGATAATAGCGGTGGTCGCGCTCATGAATAAAAACGATAATAATATCTGCAAGGGCCCATTGCCGATAAAATCGCCAAAAGCTGAATTGGGGAGCTGCATATAACCGCTGAAACTCCATTTCAGACAGGATATGAAAGAGGTAATTGTCCAGCCGGCGATAACGGTATAATAGCCGAGAATGATAAAACCGGTTAAAACCCCCAGCCAGCCGACTAAACTCCAGCCTTTAGATCCCAGCTGTTCTAAGGCTGGCACAGGGCTTTCTTGTGTTTTGCGCCCGATAAGGATTTCGGCCATCATTATCGGCCAGCCGATTATAACTACGCTTATCAGATAAATTAATACAAAAGCGCCGCCGTTGTTATGCCAGGTAATATAAGGAAATTTCCACAGATTACCCAGACCGACAGCGCTGCCCGTGGCCGCCAATATAAAGCCGATTTTGGATCGCCAGTGAGCCCGTGTCAATTGCTCCATCATCGCTCCTTAAGATTTTTAGATTAAGATATTTGTTCGGCCGCCTGTTCTATAATTAAAGCCATCTCTGCCATTGGCATAGTTTCTGCCAACTGCCAGGTTTAGTGACCGATTTAAGCATCATCGTCTGATTATGTCAAGCTAAAATCGAGCATAAGCCAATAGCCAAAGCACGTCTGATATTGGCAAATTATCCGATTTGCTAAAAAATCAAATTTTTTATGATAAGACAATAAATTAACAATTAGGTTAGTATTTTTAAAGTCGATTATCATTAACCTATTCCATTATGGAACATTTTAATTTAATATGATGTTGATATTACCGTTGGAATTGCTATGTGGTGTATGTGGTATATTATTGTTTGGGAGTTTTATCTTTCTAAACAACAATGGATTACGCGCGATTTTTTTAGGTTAAGCAATTGGTTTGCCAAACCGATAAAAATATTTGTCAGGATGAAAAATAGTTCTTGACACCGAAAATGGGGTCTTTATATTGCAAGTCTGTTATTTAGAGGGAGCATTACTCTCTCTTTTTAACTATTTGCCCAAGTAGCTCAGTTGGTAGAGCACATCCTTGGTAAGGATGAGGTCACCGGTTCAATCCCGGTCTTGGGCTCTTAGGAAAGACTGAAAGATGATAATTCTGCCGGTTTGAGTTTTCACTCAATCGAATGGTAGCAAAATTAATGCAGGCTGATTAGGCAGGAGATGTAACTGATGGCCAAGGCTAAATTTGAGCGGACGAAGCCGCACGTGAATGTGGGGACGATTGGTCACGTGGATCATGGCAAGACGACGTTGACGGCGGCGATAACGATGGTATTGAGTCGTAAGGGAAACGCGGCGGTGCGGGATTTTGATTCGATCGACAACGCGCCGGAGGAGAAAGAGCGTGGTATAACGATCGCGACGGCGCATGTGGAGTATGAGACGGACAAGCGTCACTACGCGCATGTGGACTGTCCAGGTCACGCGGATTACGTGAAGAACATGATCACGGGCGCGGCGCAGATGGACGGGGCGGTACTGGTGGTGAGCGCGGCTGATGGACCGATGCCGCAGACGCGGGAGCACATATTGTTGGCGCGTCAGGTGGGCGTGCCTTTTATAATAGTGTACATGAATAAGGTTGATCAGGTGGACGATCCGGAGTTATTGGATTTGGTGGAGCTTGAGGTTCGCGATTTGCTGACGAAGTATCAGTTTCCTGGTGATGATATACCGGTGATTCGGGGGTCGGCGTTGGAGGCGATGACTAAGGGTCCGGACCTGAGCGTGCCGTACGAGGATCCGGCGTTCAAGAGTATCCGGGAGTTGATGGACGCGATAGACAGTTACATACCGGTACCGGATCGGGATATCGACAAGCCGTTTTTGATGCCTGTCGAGGACGTATTTTCGATCACGGGACGCGGGACGGTAGGCACGGGCCGGGTAGAGCGCGGGAAGATCAAGACGGGGGACGCGGTAGAGCGAGTGGGTATCAAGGAGACGCGGAAGACGGTGGTGACGGGGGTGGAGATGTTTCGGAAGATACTGGATTACGCGCAGGCGGGGGACAATGTGGGCTTGCTTTTACGTGGAGTAGACAAGGATGAGTTGGAGCGGGGTATGGTGATAGCGGCCCCGGGCAGTATCACGCCGCACACGAAGTTTCGGGGCGAGGTGTATGTGTTGACGAAGGAAGAGGGTGGTCGTCACACGCCGTTTTTCAATGGTTATCGTCCGCAGTTTTATTTTCGGACGACGGACGTGACGGGGACGGTGAAGCTGCCGGAAGGGGTGGAGATGGTGATGCCGGGAGACAACGTAACGATAGAGGGCGAGTTGCTCACGCCGATCGCGATGGAGAAAGAACTCCGATTCGCTATCCGTGAAGGCGGTCGAACCGTCGGCGCAGGCGTAGTCGCCGAAATTATAGAGTAGGATTATGGAAGGTCAAAAAATAAGAATTAGGCTCAAAGCTTACGATCATGTCGCTCTGGATCGTTCGACGTTGGAAATAGTCAATACCGTTACGCGCACCGGCGCTAAAATCGCCGGACCGGTACCGCTGCCGACCAAAAGAACGTTTTACACGATATTACGTTCTCCGCACGTGGATAAAAAATCGCGGGAGCAGTTTGAAACCAGAATTCACAAACGACTAATCGATATCTACGAATCCAATCCCCAGACCGTTGATTCACTGATGAGACTCGATTTGCCGGCGGGTGTTGACGTTGAGATTAAAGTTTAAGGATCTGATAATAAGATGAAAACTTTGTTTGGAATAAAGATTGGCATGACCCGGATTTTTGACGAGACCGGCAACATGGTGCCTATAACAGTCATAAAAGCCGAACCGCATTCTGTTTTTGACATTAAGACTGTCGAAAAAGATGGTTATAATGCCGCCAGGATCGCTTTCGGTGAAATCCGTAAAAAGTTGGTCAACAAGCCTTTCGCGGGACAATTTAAAAAAGCCAAGCTGGAACCGCTTCGGCATATTCGCGAAGTGAAAATGTTCACCGGCGAAGATTACAAGGTAGGCGATACCTTAACCGTCAAAATTTTCGCTCCCGGTGAAAAAGTCCGAATTACCGGCATATCCAAGGGTTTAGGCTTTCAGGGTACCGTAAGGCGTCATGGCTTCCGCGGCGGTCCCAAATCCCATGGGCAATCGGATCGCTTGCGCGCGCCGGGTTCTATCGGAGCGTCATCGTATCCGTCAAGAGTCTGGAAAGGACAGCGGATGTCCGGCCATATGGGCCAAGACACGGTTACTGTCAAGAATTTGCGAATAAATTCAATTGAACCGGAACACAATCTGATTCTGGTTCGAGGCGCGGTCCCCGGTAAGCCGGGCGGCGTTCTTAAAATCGATAAAGCGTAGGTGATGACAATGGCTGAAGCAAAAGTATTCGATGCACAGGGAAACAGCAAGGACAGCAGGCCGTTGAATGGTCCTTTGTTTAATTCAGAGGTAAAAGATCACCTCCTCCATGAATATGTTGTCGGTTACCGTCGGAATCTGCGTCAAGGGACAAATTCGACCAGAACCAGGGCAATGGTATCGGGCGGCGGCCGCAAACCGTGGCGGCAAAAAGGCACGGGTCGAGCCAGGTCCGGCACAAATACTTCTCCGATATGGGAAGGCGGCGGTATCGCCTGGGGCCCTCATCCGAGAGAATATTACCGACCTATCCCCAAGAAATTTAAAAGGGCGGCTATGTGTTCGGCGTTTTCTTTCATGGCGGCCAATGATAATATCAGAGTAGTTGAGTTACCCGAATTGTCCGAGCCTAAAACCAGGTCAATGGCCGATTTTATGAAACGTCAGGAAATTTATAATAAACGCGTTTTATTATTATTCGAAGGTAAAAAAGAGCACCTGGAAGAATCTTGCCGCAATATTAAAGGCTTAACGGTGAAACGTTCGATACTTGTAAATCCTTATGACCTGGTCCGGGCTGAGCATGTATTGGTCACTTCTGAAGCTTTGCAGAAAATTGAGGAGGTGTTTGGCCGGTGAAAACAGCAAATGAAATAATCTATCAGGCGATTATCTCGGAAAAGGGCACTATTCTCAGAGATGAGCATAATTGCTATGTGTTTAAAGTGCACGTTCAGGCTAATAAAATAGAGATTAAAAGAGCGATCGAGAAGGCTTTTACCGTTAAAGTGCTGGATGTCAAGACTATTAATATGAAGGGTAAGGCCAAAAGATTGGGTCGTTATGAAGGCAAGCGCTCCGAGTGGAAAAAAGCTTTGATTAGGCTCAAAGAGGGCGATTCAATTGACATTTTTGAGAACGTTTGAGGTATTAGATGGGCATTAAAAAATTCAGACCGATAACTCCAAGCCTCCGGTATATGACGGTATCGGATTTTTCTGATATTACGCATAGCTATCCGGAAAAAAGCCTGCTCAGGCCGCTTAACAAAAACGGCGGTCGCGGCAATACGGGCCGCATAAATTGCCGTCATAAAGGCGGCGGCCATAAGCGCCATTATCGCCTGATTGATTTCAGACGCGATAAGATTGGTATTCCTGGAAGAATAGCCTCGATTGAGTATGATCCCAATCGTTCGGCCAGAATCGCTTTGGTTTTTTACGCTGACGGCGAAAAGCGCTACATCATAGCTCCCAATGAATTGAAAGTCGATGAAGTTATCAAAACCACCGATGATCTTGATGTCGCGATTGGCAATACTCTGTCGTTGGAAAGAATTCCGCTGGGTACCAGCATTCACAACATCGAATTGAAGCCCGGCAAAGGCGGGCAGTTGGTTAGATCAGCCGGAACGATGGCAACTTTACTGGCCAAGGAAGGCGAATACGCTCATGTAAGATTGCCTTCCGGCGAAGTAAGATTAATCCATCAGAGATGCCAGGCCACAATTGGACAGGTGGGCAATATTGAGCATGAAAATATCACCTTGGGCAAAGCCGGCCGTTCACGCTGGTTGGGTATCAGACCATCCGTCAGGGGCGTAGCCATGAATCCGGTGGACCATCCTATGGGCGGCGGTGAAGGGCGATCGTCAGGCGGGCGGCATCCATGCAGCCCTTGGGGTCAGAAATCCAAAGGGTTAAAAACCCGCAAGAGAAAACAATCTGATAAAATGATAATAAAACGGCGGAAGTAGGTTACGGATGATGATAAGTGGAGGTATTTAATGACCAGATCGCTTAAAAAAGGCCCATACCTGGATCCAAACTTGATCAAGAAGGTACGGGCGCTAAACGAAAGCGGTGAAAAACGTGTAGTCAAGACCTGGGCGCGTCGTTCCACGATTCCGCCGGATTTCGTCGGGCATACGATGGCAATTCATAATGGAAATAAATTTATCCCGGTTTATATAACTGAAAATATGGTCGGTCACAAGCTGGGCGAGTTTGCTCCTACCCGGATTTTTCGGGGGCACTCGGGAAAATTAACCGATCGTTCGACCGCTTTAAAATAGGTTTTGGATATATGGAAGCAAAAGCAACTTTAAAATTTATCAGGATGTCGCCGCGAAAAATCCGTCGCGTAGCGACATTGATCAAAGGCCGTGATTATACTGAAGCCAAAGCCCGGTTGACATTCTTGCCCAAAGCCGCCAGTCGGGTTTTACTGTCGACCATTAATTCGGCCGCGGCCAACGCGATCGCGCGAGAGGGTACTGCCAAACTTAAGGTCGAAAACCTTTATGTTAAAGATGTATGGATTGATGGAGGTCCGACTATGAAAAGGATCAGACCGGCCGCGATGGGCCGAGCTTACAGGATTCGCAAACGGACTGCTCATGTGAATGTTATTCTGGCTGAAAAAGCCGCAACCAAGAGATTAAGTAAGGAGGCCTAGTGGGGCAGAAAACTCATCCATACGGGATAAGACTCGGGATTATTAAGGGTTGGAAATCTCGCTGGTTTGCCAGTAAAAATTTCGCCGATCTTTTGCAAGAGGATCTGCTGATTCGGCGTTATACATATAAGCGTCTGGAACACGCCGGCGTGGCGGATATTCAAATTTTGAGAGCTCTTAAAAAGGTCACTATCGATATTCATACCGCCAAACCAGGAATTGTCATTGGCCGGAAAGGCGCTGAAGTCGATAAGTTGAAAGAAGAACTGCAAATGTTATCGGGCAAAGATATTTTGCTCAATATTATTGAAGTTAAAAAGCCGGAATTGTCCTCATCTTTAGTTGCCCAATCAATCGCGCTTCAACTTGTGGGAAGGGTTTCATTTCGTCGAGCGATGAAGAAAGCCGTGGCGGCGGCGATGAAAAGCGGCGCCGAGGGTATCAAGGTTGTATGCGGCGGACGGCTCGGCGGAGCTGAAATCGCCCGCACTGAGAAATACCATCAAGGACGGGTGCCTCTTCACACTCTAAGAGCTGATATAGATTACGCGACTGCCACCGCGCACACGACTTACGGTTGTATTGGGGTGAAAGTTTGGATATGCAAGGGCGAAATCGTCGAGAAAGAAAAAGCCCATGCTCAGCTTTTAGGTGAATCACAAACAGAAAAAGAAGAAAAACCGCAAGGCTTGAAAGACAGGAAGCCGCACCGGAAACGCCCGGGCGGTGAGGGTGGACGTCGTCCATTCCCCGGCGGTAAAAAACCATCAGCCAGAGTAATGGATAAATCGAAAAGGCAGGATGGCGATAGGCCTTCCAGTCGGCCCGAAAACGACTCCAGGGGCGGCGGTCAAAGGCAATCAAGGCCCGATAGACCTGATCGGAATAGGCCATGGAAAGGCCCGCGCAAAGATAGAGAAAAAAGCGGCGCGCCGCCAAAATCGGCTAATCCATCTGATAAGGAGAAAAAGTAGCTATGCTTTCCCCGAAAAGAGTAAAATTTAGAAAACAGCAGCGCGGCCGGCGCCGAGGCAAAGCATATCGCGGTTGTAATATCGATTTTGGCGAATTTGGCCTCAAAGCATTGCAACCGGCCTGGATAACCAACCGGCAAATCGAAGCCGCCAGAGTGGCTTTAACCAGATTTGTTAAACGCGGCGGTAAGGTTTGGATCAGAATATTTCCCGACAAACCGGTAACGTTTAAGCCCGCCGAAACGCGTATGGGCAAAGGCAAAGGTTCCCCCGAATACTGGGTGGCCGTAGTCAAGCCCGGACGAATAATGTTCGAACTGGAAGGCGTAGCGGAAAATGTCGCGAAAGAAGGAATGAGATTAGCCGCGGCCAAATTGCCTATTAAAACGAAATTTGTCACCCGTGGCGATATCATGAAGGATTAGTTATGAAGGCTCGTGAGTTAAGGGACCTCACAATTGAAGAGGTCATGCAGAAAAAACTGGAAATTGAAAAGGAAAATTTCAATCTGAAATTACGGCAAGCGACTCGCCAGATTGACAATCCTCTCAGAGTTCGGCTTCTCAGACGGGATTTGGCCAGGATAAGGACGATCTTGAGAGAGCATGAACTTGATATCAGAAAATTAGCCGATGGCGCGGCTGAAATAAAAGATAGGCAGGCAGGCGATGAGAAATAAGCGTAAAACCAGAACTGGTACCGTTACTTCCGCCCTAATGGATAAAACTATTGTCGTAGCGATTGAGAGAGTGTTAAAGCACCCGCAATACGGCAAAGTTATTTCCCGGACATCAAAACTGTACGCCCATGATGCCGAGAATCAAGCCGGCGTCGGTGACATCGTTGCCGTTATGGAAACCCGTCCGCTTTCTAAAACGAAAAGATGGCGGTTAGAGAAAATATTGGAAAAAGCCAAATAACAGGTGGTGAAGGGTTATGATTCAAGAATATTCTAAACTTACGATCTGCGATAACTCTGGGGCCAAGATAGCCATGTGTTTCCGGATTCTTGGCGGAACCCGTCACCGCTACGCCAGAATCGGCGATATTATCGTGGTTACGGTCAAAGACGCGATACCGGGCGGAACGGTCAAAAAAAGCGAAGTCTGTAAAGCGGTGGTCGTTAGAACAACTAAAGAAACTCGCCGTAAGGATGGTTCCTATATCAGATTTTCGGATAACGCGGCAGTGATAATTAATGAACAGGGTGAACCAAAGGGAACAAGAATTTTCGGTCCGGTGGCCCGGGAACTTCGCGAAAAGCAGTTCATGAAAATCGTGTCCCTTGCCCCTGAGGTATTGTAGCCGGTACTCTGGCTGGAGGATATTATGAAAATCCGTAAAGGCGATACGGTAAAAGTTATATCAGGCAACGATAATGGGAAAATCGGCAAAGTACTCAAGACTTTTCCGGATGATAACAGGATTATCGTCGAAGGGGTTAATCTGGTCAAACGTCATACCAGACCGAGCCAGAAAAACCGCAAAGGCGGCATTGTCGAGAAAGAAGATACCGTCAATGTCTCGAACGTCATGCTGTTTGATACGAGAAGCAATGCTCCCACGCGTGTCGGATACAGGTTGTTAAACGATGGCACCAAAGTCAGAATAAATAAAAAATCCGGGGAGATAATAGAGTAGATTATGGCCAGATTAAAAGACAGATATTTGCGGGAGATCAGACCGGAACTTCAAAAACGGCTTGGTTATAAAAATATCAATCAAGTTCCGAAGCTGACAATGATTGTAATTAATTCCGGCGTCGGTGACGCGATTGGCGACCATAAAAAGCTTGAATCCGTAGCAAATGAATTGATGACGATTACCGGCCAGAAACCGTCTATTCGCCGGGCCAAAAAATCGATATCGAACTTCAAGCTTCGCGAGGGCATGCCCGTCGGCGTGATGGTTACTCTGCGCCGCGAAAAGATGTATGAATTTCTCGACCGTCTGATTAATGTGTCGATGCCCAGAATCAGAGATTTCCGGGGGATACCTTCCAAATCGTTTGATGGCCGGGGAAATTTTACTCTCGGAATTACCGAGCAGATTATTTTTCCGGAAATAGATTATGACAAGGTGGATAAAATCCGCGGTATGAACGTGACTATAGTCACCACTGCCAAAACGGATTCAGAAGCTTTTGAATTATTGAAATCTTTCGGTATGCCATTTAAAAAATAGAGGAGTTGGTGTGGCCAAAAAGTGTAAAATAGCTGCCAGCTTAAAAAAACCCAAATTTCACGTTCGCCAGCATAATCGCTGCAAGCGGTGCGGTCGCCCGCGCGGCTACATGAGGCGTTTCGGTTTATGTAGAATATGTTTCCGCGAATTGGCGCTGGCCGGTGAAATCCCGGGCATTGTCAAGGCGAGTTGGTAGGAGGTATGGCTATATGACTATGACTGACCCAATAGCTGATATGTTGACCAGGTTAAGAAATGCCAGTCGCGCGTCCATTCGCCGATTGGATATGCCCGCGTCGAAGGCGAAAAAAAGGATAGCCGAAATCCTGCTGGAAAATAATTATGTCCGTTCGGTCGAATATATCGAGGACGATATCCAGGGGATCTTGAGAATTCGGCTGAAATACACGTCTGAGGGCCAAAGCCTGATCAAGGGGATCAAGCGAATCTCGACCCCCGGTTTAAGGTCTTACATGAGCAAAAAAGATATCGTCAAAGGCTCGAGAAAACCCGGCATGATAATCCTCTCGACATCCTCCGGCCTGATGACCCAAAGAGATGCCATCGCCAACGGTGTTGGCGGCGAAGCAATGTTCAGGATTTGGTAGGAGGGCTGAAATTTGTCTCGAATAGGAAAAATGCCGATTAAAATCCCCAAGGACGTTAAAATCGTCCTCGAGGGCAGCCGAGTAGTTATCGATGGACCGAAGGGGAAACTTTCGGAAGAGATACGGCCTGAAATCAAAGTTGAAATTAGCGACAATCAGGTTATCGTGCGCCGATCTTCAAATGTCAAATATCATCGGGCTTTGCATGGTTTAACGCGTGCCCTGATCGCAAATATGGTTACCGGTGTGACTAAAGGCTTCAAAAAAGAGTTGGAGATCATCGGTGTTGGCTACCGGGCTGAGAAAGTTGGTAAGGGTGTGAATTTCTTTCTTGGCTACTCACATCCCATTACGTTGATACCGCCCGAAGAGATAACTGTCGCGTTGGAAGGCGCGAACAAGATTACCGTATCCGGTAGAAATAAACAGGTAGTCGGTCAGATAGCCTCCGAAATAAGATCGTTCAGGCCGCCCGAGCCATATAAAGGCAAAGGCGTCAAATATGCTGATGAAAAAGTTAGAAGAAAAGCTGGAAAGACGGCAGGCGCTTAATTATGGCAAATATTCAAAAACTTAAGAAACAAGCGAAAGTCAGACGGAAATATCGTTCGAAAAAAAATCTATTCGGTACGCCCGATCGTCCCCGCCTGACGATTTATAAGTCGCTTAATCATATTTACGCGCAGTTGGTTGACGATCAATCGCGGACAAGCATTACCGGAGTTTCATCGCTGACCAAAGAGCTGGCCTCGCAGAAGCTGGCCAAATCAGCGATGGCGACGAAGGTCGGCGAATTAATCGCCGCCCGGGCTAAAGAAAAAGGTATCCAGTCAATTGTATTCGATAGGTCAGGCTACCTTTATCATGGTCGCGTGAAAGCCCTGGGCGAAGCCGCGCGCAAAGGTGGATTGAAATTTTAATTAAATAAACAGAGAGGTTTCTTTGGCATACTTCAATGGCACAGAATCGGAATTCGAGGAAAAGGTTGTTAATGTAAACCGGGTTGCCAAGGTCGTAAAAGGCGGCAGACGATTTAAGTTTACCGCTTTGGTCGCCACCGGCGACAAAAAGGGCAGAGTAGGAATTGGCCATGGCAAAGCCTCTGAGGTTGTTGAAGCCATCCGCAAAGCCAGCGAGGCCGCCCGTAAAAACCTGGTGAAAGTTAATATTCATAATGGCACGATCTCGCATGAGGTAACCGGCAAATTTGGCGCCGCGAGCGTCCTTTTAAAGCCGGCTTCCCCAGGTACCGGCGTGATCGCCGGCGGTCCGGTCAGAGCCGTGCTGGAAACGGCCGGTATTCAGGATGTCCTGACAAAATCGCTGGGTTCTCCCAATCCTTATAACGTAGTTCAGGCTACTATGGATGGTTTGATGCAGCTTACCGATATCGAGAAATTGATCGAGGCCCGGCTGCAGATGGGGAAGGCAAATGTCTGAACAAATTAAAATTCAACAGGTCAAAGGTGTCGCGGGTACGAACTGGCATCAGAGACGGGTATTGCGAGCGTTAGGCTTTCGCCATCGCGAACAAATCGTAACCCATAATGACACACCCCAGATCAGGGGTATGATAAATAAAGTGGTTCATCTGGTAAAAATGATAAATGGATAGAAGGGTGATTATGGATCTGAGCAGTTTAAAACCGGCTTCAGGCACAAGAAGAAATAGAAAAAGACTCGGACGAGGCCCCGGTTCGGGACATGGTTCCCAGAGCGGTAAAGGGCATAAAGGCCAGAAAGCCAGATCTGGTTATAAAAGCAAAGCCTGGAACGAAGGCGGCCAGATGCCATTAGCTCGCCGGTTGCCGAAAAAAGGTTTCACTAATATATTCAAACAAGAATTCCAAATCGTCAACCTTGATTCACTGGGAAAACTTAATCAAGATATGGTCGATAAGGATTTTCTCTATAAAAACAGAATTATTCGCAGCCGGCGCGTACCGGTCAAAGTACTTGGCCATGGAGATATAAACAAGCCGCTAACCGTTAAAGCCCATGCCTTCTCTAAAACTGCCCTCGATAAAATCGAGAAAGCAGGCGGGAAGGCCGAGGTGATAAAGTGATAGAAAGCTTTAAAAACATCTTCAAGATTCATGAACTTCGCCAGCGGGTTATGTTTACGCTGGGAATTTTTATTGTTTATAGAATCGGCGGTCATATCCCGACTCCGGGAATTGATGCTCAGGCGCTGGGCGAATTTTTCGCGCAGGCTTCGGGTTCCCTGTTCGGGATGTATGATTTATTCGTAGGGGGTGCTTTTAGCAAAGCGACGATCTTTTCTCTGGGTATAATGCCTTATATCTCGTCATCGATTATTTTCCAGTTGTTGGGCGCGGTTATTCCCTATTTCCAGAGACTTCAAAAAGAGGGCGAAGAGGGACGCCGCAAAATCACGCAATATACCCGTTATGGAACGGTTTTAATCGCCGCGCTACAAGCTGCGGCAACGGCCGTGTTTTTGGAGTCAATCACTACCGGTTCGGGCCGGGCGGTGGTTCCCAATCCAGGGATGTTTTTCAAATTCCTGACCGTCATTACTTTCACCAGCGGCACCATATTTATCATGTGGCTGGGTGAAAAGATCACCGAACGCGGCATCGGCAATGGTATCTCATTGATAATTTTTATCGGCATCATCGCCAGATTCCCTCAGGCTGTCATGGATGAGGCCAGGATGGTCCTTGGCGGCCAACGTTCGATCATTACGGAATTAATCGTAATCGCTATGATGGTTCTGGTAATTGCCGCCATTGTCGCGGTTACCCGGGCGCAGCGTAAGGTTCCGGTTCAATATGCCAAGCGGGTTGTCGGGCGCAAGATGTATGGCGGTATGACTTCTCACATTCCGCTTTCGGTTAATACGGCCGGCGTTATTCCAATTATCTTTGCCCAATCGATAATGTTCGCTCCATCAACCCTGACATCGTTCTTCCCGAATTCGGAATTTATGCAGATGGTGGCATCCTGGTTTAATCCGGGAGCCTGGTTATATTCAATTCTCTATGGCTTGCTGATAGTTTTCTTCGCTTATTTTTACACTGCTATTGTCTTCAATCCTATCGATTTAGCCGATAATATGAAGAAGCAGGGCGGTTTTATCCCGGGAATCAGGCCCGGACAGAAAACGGCCGAATACATCGATCACATCTTGACTCGCATAACTCTGCCGGGAGCGCTGTTTTTTGCTTTGATTGCTATTTTGCCATACATTTTGATTCAACGGATTAATGTTACGTTCTACTTTGGGGGCACCGGTTTGCTGATTGTGGTAGGCGTGGCGCTGGATACTCTCCAGCAGATAGAATCTCATCTGCTGATGAGGCATTATGACGGATTCATGAAAAAAGGCAGAATGAAAGGCAGGTACTCCTGATGCGTTTGGTGTTTTTGGGGCCTCCCGGATCCGGTAAAGGAACCCAGGCCAAGATTCTGGCGGAAAAGAAAAACCTTAAACATATCTCGACCGGTGATGTGCTGAGGGAAGCGGTAAAAAACGGCACCGATCTTGGCAAAAAAGCCAAACAATTCATGGATGCTGGAGAACTGGTTCCGGATAATGTAATTCTTGGAATGATAAAAGAACTATTGCAAAAAAATAACGATGGCTTTATATTTGATGGTTTTCCAAGAACTGCCGCGCAAGCGGAAGCTTTGGGAAAACTGATGGATGAACTGGACATCGAACTCGATTCAGCGATCAATCTGGTCGTGAACGACCAAGAGGTGTTGAAAAGATTAACGGGCCGGTTTTTCTGCGCCAAATGCGGCGCCGATTTTAATGTCAATACTCGGCCTCCGAAAAAGGCCGGGATTTGCGATCATTGCGGTGGTAACCTGGCTCAGCGGGTTGATGATAGAACCGAGGTGATTGTCAATCGGCTAAAAGTCTACCGGGAAAAGACGAAACCGGTGGAAGAATATTATCGTTCGCATGACCTGCTGGAAAATATCGATGGAACACTGAGTTTTGAGCAGGTTACCTCGTCTATTTTAAGGGTAGTTAGATAAGTCATGATAATTTACAAGTCGCCTAAAGAAATAGAAAAGATCAGGGCGGCTGGGTCGATTGTCAATAAAACGCTTAAATTGCTCTTTGAAAACCTAAAACCTGGTGCGACTACCCAAAAGCTGGATGGGATTGCCGAGGAATATATTAAATCCCAAGGGGCTGTGCCATCTTTTAAAGGGTATAACGGATTTCCCGGCAGTATCTGCGTATCGATCGATGACGAGGTCGTGCACGGTATTCCCGGCCCGCGGATTATCAGAGAAGGACAGATTGTCGGAATCGATGTGGGAGTGTTTAAAAATGGCTACCATGGCGATGCCGCCTGCACTTTCCCCGTAGGCGATATCGATGACCCCGACAAGGAGCTGATGAAAATTGGCGAAGAATGTTTGCTCAAAGGTATTGAGAAAGCCCGGTTGGGCAATCGGATCGGTGATATCGGTCAGGCTATTCAGGATCACGCCGAGAAGCATGGCTATTCGGTTGTACGTGATCTCGTTGGTCATGGAATCGGCAAAAAACTTCATGAGGAACCGCAGGTTCCCCATTATGGCAAGGCCGGGACCGGGTTGGAATTAAAACTGGGATTGGTAATCGCTATCGAACCGATGATCAATGCCGGTGACTTCCAGGTTAGGATAAGGGATGATAATTGGACAATCGTTACCGCCGATGGCAAACGGTCAGTCCATTTTGAACATACAATTGCCATTACTGAGAATGGCCCGAAGGTATTAACCAAGTAGTCTGAGGGTGAATGGCTAAGGAAGATGTAATAGAAGTAGAGGGTAGGGTAATCGAACCATTGCCGAACGCCATGTTTAGAGTCGAGCTCGACAATGGGCATCAGGTGCTTGCCCATATTTCCGGTAAAATGAGGATGCACTTTATTAAGATCCTTCCGGGGGATAAAGTCACTCTGGAGCTTTCGCCCTATGATTTAAACCGCGGCCGGATAACCTACAGGCATAAATAAAGGGCTAGGAGAATAGACGTGAAAGTACGGTCGTCAGTAAAAGTTCGTTGTGAAAAATGCAAAATTATCAGGCGCAAAGGCGTAGTGCGGGTTATTTGCACTAATCCGAAACATAAACAGCGCCAGGGCTAAATAAGGAGGTCCCGATTGGCTCGTATTGCGGGAGTTGATTTACCGCGTAATAAAAGGATTGAAGTCGCCTTAACCTACATTTATGGTATTGGGCATACCGCCGCCGGCAAGATTATCGCGGCCAGCAAGGTAGATCCTAGTATCAGAGTGAATAATCTCACTGATGAACAAATCGCGAGTTTGCGAAGCGTAATAGAGCAGAATTTCAAGGTTGAAGGCGCTCTGCGGACAGAAATTAATATGAATATCAAGCGGTTAATCGACATTGGATCCTACCGCGGTCTGCGCCATCGCCGGGGTTTGCCGGTGAGGGGCCAGCGTTCCAAGACAAATGCCCGGACCCGAAAAGGTCCCAAGAAAACTATTGGTAGAAAAAAGAAAGAATAATTATACACGGAGGAGATTTTGGCAGAACCTTCTACTAAAAAGAGAAAGACCAAGAAAAAGGCAAGGAAAGTTGATGCCCGCGGCGTGGTTCATATAAAAGCCACGTTTAACAATACGATAATCACGATTACCGATTTAACCGGTGGCGTTATAGCCTGGTCGACGGCCGGTAAAGCCGGCTTTAAGGGCTCCAAGAAATCGACGCCTTTCGCCGCTCAGGTGGCCGCTCAAGCGACCGCGAAAGAGGCTATGGATATGGGCTTGAGAAAAGTTGAAGTAGTGGTTAAAGGACCAGGTTCAGGCAGAGAGGCGACAATCAGATCAATCCAGGCCGCCGGTCTTGAAATAACCGCGATCAGGGATGTTACTCCCATACCGCACAACGGTTGCCGTCCTCCCAAGAAGAGAAGGGTTTGATGTATGGCAAGGTATCGTGACGCGAATTGTAAACTCTGCCGCCGCGAAGGGATGAAGCTTTTTTTAAAAGGCGGTCGCTGTACATCCGAAAAATGCGCTTTTGATCGGCGCGGTTATGCACCTGGTCAACATGGCCAAAGAGGACGCCGCAAGGGATCCGAATATGGCCTTCAGTTGAGAGAAAAGCAAAAAGTCCGCCGTATCTATGGCATTCTCGAGGCGCAATTTCATAATTATTTCGTTAAAGCCGCCCGGAGAAAAGGCATTACCGGCGAAGTCTTGCTTCAGATGTTAGAATGCAGATTGGATAACCTGATTTATAGATTTGGCTTTGCTCCGTCACGCAAGGCCGCCCGTCAACTGGTTAAGCATAACCATTTTATTATTGACGGCAAAAAGGTGAATGTGCCATCTTTCAATGTTAAGGCCGGCAGCATTATTAATGTAACCGAAAAAAGCCGTAACCTTGATATTATCCATCAGGCTTTAAAAGATTCCAGCAAGGGGGCCGATCTGGACTGGCTTAGGCTGGATAAAGTTAAGATGGAAGGACAATTGCTCGAAATACCAGCGCGCACTCAGATTCCGGTGTTGGTACAAGAGCAGATGATAGTGGAATTATATTCTAAATAGGCGAGAGTCTGCAATTATAGCAATTTTGGAGGCAAACTGCCGATGAAGTGGAAAAGTATTCAGATGCCTAAGGAGTTGGTGGTAGACCAGTCTGTCACCAATGAAACTTATGGACGATTTATAATTGAACCCCTGGAACGCGGCTTTGGTCAAACGCTTGGCAACGCCATGAGAAGAGTATTACTCTCTTCCATTCAGGGGGCGGCATTCACCTCGCTGAGAGTTGAAGGTGTTTTGCATGAGTTTTCTACCATCCCGGGAGTATATGAAGATCTTACTGATATCGTTTTGAATGTCAAGAGGACGTATTTAAGGTTGGTTGGAGATGGTCCAAAAACTGTAGTACTCAATGTTAAAGAAAAAGGCGATTATACCGCCGCTAATTTTGAGCACGATGCCGATCTGGAAATATTAAATCCCGATCAACATATCGTTTCCTTGACGGATGATGTGGTTTTTCGGATGGAACTTGAAGTGAACAGCGGCCGCGGTTTTATTCCGGCCGACTTGAATAAAAAACCGGAGCAGCCGGTTGGAACTATTCCTCTCGATTCCCAGTATTCTCCGGTTACTAAAGTCAACTACGAGGTGGAAAATACCAGGGTCGGCCAACGTACCGACTTTGACAAGCTCATTATTCAGATTTGGACTACCGGCGCGATTTCGCCCGAAGAATCGCTGTCTTTCGCCGCGAAACTGATGAAAGATCACCTTAGCGTCTTTGGGCACGCCGAACAAGAAATGGAAATTGCCGAAGAAGAAAAAATCGACGAGGAAATCCTTCGCGTTCGCAATCTATTGAATATGAGGGTCGATGAATTGGAACTATCGGTCCGCTCCTCGAATTGCCTTCACGCCGCCAATATCGTTACTCTGGAGGATCTGGTTTGCAAATCTGAAGGCGAAATGCTGCGCTATCGAAATTTCGGCAGAAAATCGCTCAATGAGCTTAACGGCATTCTGGGTGAACTCGGCCTGTCGTTTGGTATGGATGTGGATAAATATAAACAGGAAAATTTGGTTAAGGCATAAGTATGCGTCATAGAAGATCAGTACCGAAACTGGGTGTCAAAACCGCTCACCGTAAGGCGATGTTGAGCAATATGGCAACATCATTAATAAATCATGGTCAAATCGAAACAACGATCGGTCGCGCCAAGGTGCTGGCGCCGGTTGTCTCCCGTCTGGTAACTCTTGCCAAAAGGGGTGATATTCACGCTCGACGTCTGGCCGCGATAACTATCAAGGATAAAACTATTCTGAAAAAACTCTTTGGCGAAGTTGCCAATGATTTAAAGAATAAAAACGGCGGCTATACCAGGATCGTCAGATCCGGTTTTAGAAAAGGGGATGGAGCTTCGCTGGCCATTATTCAACTTCTGATAGAGAAAAAGGTCGAAGAAAAAGAGACCAAGAAAGAAAAAGAAGCCAAGAAGAAAACTAAAACACCTGCCGCCAAGAGTGAAAGTAAAAAGGCAGCCGAATAAAATTCGTTAAGAATAATATTCGAGATCGCGTTTAATTTAAAGGCGGAATAGCACTTCCGCCTTTATTATTAAACCTTTACATTAAATACACTAACCGATTATATTACCAAGATGAAAAAGTCTGGCCGAATCTGCTTATTAATTCTCGATGCCTGCGGGGTTGGTGAATTGCCCGACGCGGCTGACTATGGGGATGTCGGCTCTAATACTATCGGCAATTGCACCCTCAGCAATGGCGGCCTGACTATGCCCAATATGGGTATGCTCGGCTTGGGTAATATTATCCCTATCAAAGGCGTGCCGCCGGTAGATCGGCCAAAAGCTTATTATGGCAAGATGGCCGAACGATCAGCCGGTAAAGATTCGACTATGGGACATTGGGAATTGGCCGGTTTAATCAGCCGGGTTCCCTTTCCAGTTTATCCTGATGGTTTTCCCGCCGATTTGATAAACAGATTTAAAGGACTTATCGGCCGGGGAGTTATTGGTAATAAGCCGGCTTCCGGCACCGAAATAATAGCTGAACTGGGCGAGCAACACCTGAAAACCGGCGATCTAATCGTTTACACCTCCGCCGATTCGGTATTTCAGATTGCTTCTCACACCGATATCGTTCCGTTAAGCGAACTGTATCACTATTGCCAGCTGGCCCGGGATATGTTAACCGGTGAACACGCGGTAGCGAGAGTAATCGCCCGACCGTTTATTGGCCGACCAGGCGCATTTGTCCGAACCGCCGACAGGAAAGATTTTTCCTTGGTGCCTGATGGCGATACCATCCTTGATAAGCTGAAATCAACCGGCCATGATGTTATCACTGTCGGCAAAGTTGATTATCTTTTCGCGGGCAAAGGGGTGACAAAGACTAATCATACCAGGTCTAATGCCGAGGGTATTGATACAACGATTAAGTTGCTTCAGGCTGATTTTAACGGTCTGCTGTTTATCAATTTGGTGGATTTCGACATGCTCTGGGGCCATCGTAATAATGCCGAAGAATTCGCCGCCGGTCTGGAATATTTCGATAGCCGGCTGCCGGAAATAATCGGAAGTTTGAGAACAGATGATTTATTGATAATCACCGCCGATCATGGCTGCGATCCAACCACTCAATCGACCGATCATTCGCGTGAATACGTGCCGATTCTTGTTTATTCTAAATCGTTTAAGCGTGAAGGTAGTAATCTTGGAATAAGAAAATCATTTGCTGATGTCGCCTCGACGATAGCCGAATTATTCGAGGTAGACGAATTTAAATCGGGCGAGAGCTTCGCGGGAGAGCTTAAATGAGCGATGTAGAATTAATCGACGCGGCCCGGCAGGTCCAGAAAAACGCTTACGCGCCGTTTTCCGGATTCAAAGTTGGCGCCGCGATTTTAGCCAAAGACGGGCAAATCTTTACCGGTGTCAATGTTGAAAACAGCTCCTATGGCTTAACTATCTGCGCCGAAAGATGCGCGGTCGGCAAAGCTGTCGCGGCCGGTATTATCAAATTTGCCAAGATAGTTGTCTATACCAACGATTCGCCGCCGGCCACACCTTGCGGCGCTTGCCGTCAGGTGCTGTATGAATTTTCGCCTGATATGCAGGTAATTTGCGTGAATAATCAAAACGAAATCAAACGATATGAATTAAGTCAACTTTTGCCTGAAGGTTTTCGCTTGAATATAGATTGAACGGTTTTATCTGAATGCACGTTCTAAATATTAATGAAATAGATATTGGCGATTATATTGCTAAAAATTAATCCGAACTTTTGAACAATTGTAATTAGTGTAGGTAGATCAATGAATCCTGCGGAAATAATAGCTAAAAAACGGGATAAGCAAATACTCACGGCTGAAGAGATCACTTTTTTCGTGAACGGTTTCACCGCCGGCGATATTCCCGACTATCAGATGTCGGCTTTATTGATGGCCATACTTTTAAATTCTATGACTGCCGAAGAAACAGCCGCACTGACTATAGCCATGCTGGAATCGGGCGATAAAGTTGTGTTTGATACCGATAACCCTATCTATGTCGATAAGCATTCCTCGGGCGGCGTAGGCGATAAAGTCTCAATCATCCTGGCTCCCCTGATGGCCGTATGCGGTCTTAAAGTGCCGATGTTATCCGGCCGTGGCTTGGGGCATACCGGCGGCACTCTGGATAAGCTTGAATCAATACCGGGTTTCAGAACCGATCTTTCGATTGAAGAGTACAAAACCGGCGTTGAGTCAATAGGTTGTATTATTAACGGCCAGACTCCCCAGATAGCGCCGGCCGATCGCAAGATGTACGCCTTGCGTGATGTAACCGGCACGGTCGAATCGATACCGCTGATCTGCGGCTCGATATTATCGAAGAAGTTCGCCGCCGGGCCAAATACAATTGTATTCGATATTAAATGCGGCAACGGCGCTTTCATGAAAGATATCGACCGGGCGGATGAACTTGGCCGCAATTTATGCGGTATCTGCCGGGCGATGCGCAAAAAGTCGGCCTATCTGATTACTGATATGAATCAGCCTCTTGGCAATGCTGCCGGCAACGCCTTGGAAATCGATGAATGCGTTACGGCCCTTATTGGGCGAGGCCCGGATGACTTAATGCAAATAGTCTACGGCCTCGGCGAAAGCATGCTCAGTCTGGGCGGCATAGCCTCCGGCAATGAGGCAATAATGTTGCAAATGGGCAAAATCGAAGATGGCTCGGCTTTCGCCAAATTCCTCGAGATGGTGGAATATCAGGGCGGCGACACGGCTCGTCTGAAAAATAAGCGGCCGTTGATGCCGGCCGCGAAAATTATTCCGGTTCCGTCTACTTCAACAGGTTTTATCACAGCTATTGGTACATACAAACTGGGTCGATTAATAATAGAAATGGACGGCGGCCGCAAGGTTGTAGGTCAAAAGATCGATTTGTCAGTGGGCTTTGTGATGAAAAAGAAGATAGGAGACCGGGTCGAAAAAGGAGATATTTTACTGGACGTGCATTCCTCAAATAAACTTCAAGCCGATTATTTAATCCGTGAATTTTCCCGATGCGTCGAAATCGGAAATGAACAGCCAATTGTTCCAGAATTGATAAAGAAAAAATCAAAATAGGAATATCGTAATAGAGCAGTTAACCAACCTAATAGTAAATAACTCCATCTAATCAAGTTATGTTATTCGTCTATATAGCAACTTTATGCCGGGTTGTGGTTATTAGAAACGCTTATTACCAGTGTTATCTTCAACTTTAAACCGACCTTCTTCCTCGCGTTTCGAGCTATCGCCGAGATGTTTTAAATTACATTTAGTCTTGGGCAAAGTCGCGTCGGTGAAAATATCAGTTACCACCCGGCTGCAGCGTTCGGTGGCTAAATTGCCTGAATCAAGGCATATCGTGGCCGTATAAATGCCGGCCGGCACGGGGAACTCTTTCATCGGGAAATCGGCGCATGCGTCAATCATGAATTCTGTCCAGATCGGCAAAGATGTAGTCGCGCCTACTTCGCCGCGGTCGATGCCGATTTGGGTATAATCGCTATAGCCAACCCATACTGAAGTTGTTAATTGTGTCGTGAAGCCGTTAAACCAGTTATTGGTGAAGTCGTTAGTTGTGCCCGTTTTGCCTCCCGCCGGGTGCCTGAATCCCATGTGCCTGGCGCCAATTCCTGTGCCGTTATTTATTACCGATTCCATCATATTAGTCATGACATAAGCTGTCTGCGGCGAAAGCACTTCCTCCTGATCGGCTTTTTCACGATGTTCGAGGATGTTGCCATTGCGATCGCGAATCTCGGTGATGTAAAACGGGTCTTTCTTGATTCCGCCATTAGGATAGATTGAGAAGGCTCTGGCCAATTCCCACATGGTAACATCGCCGGCCCCGCCAATAGCCAGAGTCGGGTAAGGTTGCAGTTCGGAGGTTATACCCATCCGCCGGGCATAGGAAATCACCTGTTGCGGAGTCACGAGCGGATTCATTATAAGTTTGATAGCTATTAAGTTGCGGGAACGTCTTAATCCTTCGCGCAAAGTCATCTCGCCATCGAATGTCTCATCGAAATTCTTGGGCCGCCATTCCTCGCCGCCTGATGTCAAGACAATCGGTGAATCCATGAATAAATCCGTCGGCTTAAAACCATTATCGATAGCCGCCGTGTACACTATAGGTTTGATCGAACTGCCAGGCTGACGATGAGCTTGGGTCACGTGGTTAAACTTATATTGACTGTAATCCTTACCGCCAACCAAGGCTAATACCGCGCCAGTAGCATTATCTATGCAGAGCAAAGAGCTTTGAAGCTGTTTATATTGCCTGATAGTCGAATTGGGATTGTCGGGATCGGGAATCGCAATCGTATATTGGTCGTAGCGTTCATCGTAGGGCGGCATCCCATCTTCCATCTGTTTTTGGAGCTGGGCGAGCTTGTTTACAATCGCGGTTTCGGCATAATGCTGAAGCTTTAGATCGATAGTTGTGTAAATTGTCAGTCCGGAGTTATATAACATGGTTTCACCATATTTATCTCTGATATATTTACGCACCATCTCGGTGAAATAGGGGGCTTCACCGATTTTTTCTTCCAGCGGTTTTATGCTTATAGGTTCTTCCTTTAAGCTGTCGGCCATTTTTGAACTCAAGCTTCCATATTCAACCAAAGCGCTGTACACCAAATTACGGCGCCGCCGCGCTCTTTCGGGATGATCGATTGGATTGTAAGGATTGGGTGATTTCAGAAGGCCGATTATCAACGCCGATTCCGGCAGAGTAAGTTCCCAGGCGTTTTTGGAAAAATATATTTGAGCGGCCGCCTGTATGCCATAAGCGCCTTTGCCCAAATAATGCTGGTTTAAATACATCTCTACAATTTGATTTTTAGAATAAGTCTGTTCAATTTTAATCGCAGTCAACGCTTCTTTTATTTTTCTCGAAAATTCTTGCCTGGGGGTTAAAAACAGGTTTCGCGCCAGTTGTTGAGTTAAGGTCGAAGCGCCCTGGGCTTTCAAATCGAAGCTTCTGATATTATACAAAAACGCGCCAAATATGCGCCTGATATCGACACCCCAATGATCGTAAAATCGGCGATCCTCGACCGCAATCAAACAATCGATCAAATAAGGCGGAATCTTGTTGTACGGCACGAGCATGCGGCGCTGATTGTAAAATTCTTTGAGAAGATTACCGTCTTTATCATAAACTCGGGTAACCAGGCTGGGTTCGATATTGTGAAGCTGTGCCAGCGAGGGCAAATCCTTTTGAAAAACCGATAATATTGTCAGACCGATAACCATGAATATTATCAATAAGCCGATTCCAATCAAGATCGGCATCCTGAATTTCCGCTTTTCTTTGTACACGATTGCCATAATTTGTTTAATTATGTCCTTTCGTTAATATAGTCAAGGGAAATGATACTTAAACCTTGCCCTCATTCTATACGATTATATATATTACAATCCGGAAATAGAAAGGTTTCACGATGCAGGAAGAAATTAGCAGACAGTATAACGAGATTATCCGCGGCGTTGAAGAGATAATCCAGGCGGATGAACTTAAAAAACGCCTTGAATGGTCAATCTCAAATAACCGGCCGTTAATAGTCAAACAGGGATTCGATCCGACCGCCCCTGATATCCATATTGGCCATATGGTGTCGATTCGCAAACTTCGTACCTTTCAAAAGCTTGGTCATCGGGTAGTTTTCTTAATCGGCGATTATACCGGCCTCGTCGGCGATCCCTCCGGACGCAACACGGCCCGCAGAAAAATGACCGAAGATGAGGTTTTAGCCAATGCCGAAACATACAAACAGCAGATTTATAAAGCGCTCGATCCTGCTAAAACCGAGATAAGATTCAACTCGGAGTGGTTCAAGAAAATGGATTTTGCCGGCGTCCTGGAACTTACCTCGCGTTATACGGTGGCCAGAATTCTGGAAAGAGATGATTTCGAGAAGCGGTATAAGGCCGGCAATCCGATCTCCCTCATGGAATTTTTGTATCCGCTTATGCAGGGCTATGATTCGGTAGCCTTGCAAGCCGATATCGAATTAGGCGGCACCGATCAGAAATTCAATCTGCTGGTCGGCCGCGCGCTTCAGGAACGTTATGGCCAAAACCCGCAAATCGTGCTGACAATGCCGCTATTAGTCGGTACCGACGGTGTGGAAAAGATGTCAAAATCAATCGGCAATTATATCGGTATCAATGAAGCGGCAACCGAAATTTACGGCAAGGCCATGTCTATCCCTGATAGCAAAATCCTGGATTATTTCACGCTGGCTACCGAAATTGATTCTGACCGATTGAAACAGATAAAAAATCAACTGGAAACAGAATCGGTCAATCCCATGATTTTGAAAAAGGAATTGGCTTACAATCTGGTCGAATTATATCACAATCGGGCCGAAGCGGAAAAGGCCCGGCAGGATTTCGAGATGAAATTCTCCAAGAAGGAAATCCCCGATGATATTCCGGAACTCGCGATTTCCAGCGTCGAGCCAACCATCTGGATCGCCAAATTAATTGTCGATTCCGGCATAGCCAAATCCAATAGCCAGGCAATCAGGCTGTTGCAGGGCGGCGGCATAGTTTTAAATGGGGCAAAAGTTACCGACAAGGACCATAAAATCGATTTGACCGCTGACAACGTGATCAAGATCGGCAAGAAAAACTTTTTCAAGATTATCTGGAGTAAATAGATGTCTACCGCTTTTGATATAGATTTTTCCGATTTACTGGAACGCCTTAAAAAATTGCGGAGGTATCTTTGACATCGATACTCTGACCAACGATGTCAAAGACCTGGAACAGAAAAGCCAGGTGGATGGCTTCTGGAACGATAATCTCAAAGCCCAGGCTATTGCCAAAGAATTAAACCGCAAGAAGAACATAATCGGGACCTGGACAAGACTCTATAATGAATTGACCGATCTGGCCGAATTGGCCGAATTAGCCAGAGCCGATAATGATGATAAAACGCTGGGTGATATCTCCGGTCAGGCGTCCGTACTTGTCGCTCAAATTGAGGATTTCGAGTTCAAGTCATTGCTGGCCGGCGAGGATGATGACAAAAACGCGATTTTGGAAATCCATCCCGGCGCCGGCGGCACCGAATCTCAGGACTGGGCGCAGATACTGCTAAGGATGTACCTTCGCTATGCCGAGCATAAAGGTTATCAAACCGAGACGCTTGATTTCTTGAGCGGGGAAGAAGCCGGTATCAAATCGGCTGCTATCGAGATTAAGGGCGATTACGCCTACGGCTTTCTCAAAGCCGAATCCGGCGTTCATCGCCTGGTCAGGATATCGCCGTTTGATTTTAATAAACGTCGACACACATCGTTTGCCTCGGTTTTTGTTATCCCGGAAATCGAGGACAATGTTTCCGTCGAAATCAACGATGATGATTTGCGGATCGATACTTACCGGGCGTCCGGTGCGGGCGGTCAGCATGTTAATAAAACCTCCTCGGCGGTGAGAATAACCCATATCCCGACTAATATCGTCGTGCAATGCCAAACCGAACGTTCCCAGCACAAGAATAAAGAATACGCCATGAAAATCCTGCGGTCGAGGTTGTACCAGCATTTCCTGGAAATAGAAAAAGCCAAACAAGCGGATAAAGAACCCGAGAAGAGAAAAATCGAATGGGGCAGTCAAATTCGATCCTATGTTTTCCATCCTTATAATCTGGTGAAAGACCATCGCACTGATATCGAGACATCCGATGCGCATCGGGTAATTGATGGCGATCTAGATATGTTTATCGCCGGTTTTCTTTCGCATAAGGCTGGCGATAAATAAATCGATTTCTCTACATCGAAAGCTCCTATAATTTGAGGGTCGCCCGTCGAATAAATTCTTTGAAAATGCAACAATCGCCGAGAATTAACGTTAATTTAAAAGAAAATGTTTTAATAATATGTGGGTTTGTCCTATAATATCTGTCAATAACTGAAAATTTTCGGGAGGATTAATTATGAAACGATATTGTAAAAACTGCCAGCGGATTACTGATTCTGAAACCGAACTCAGATCGTGTCCCCAGTGCGGCGCGGAGTTCGAACCAATCGGCGCGCCCGATTACAAATTACCCGAGCCGCCTTTACCGCCCGTTCAACCTCAAAGCCAGCAGGCCAAAACCGAGGAAAGATATACGCCCTGGGAGGATAGAGGCAAGCTCGGTTTTATCGGTTCGCTGTTTGAAACCTGGAAAGAGAGCCTGTTTAATCCTTCGGGTTTCTTTAGGAAAATGCCGATTAAAGGCGGTATCGGCAATCCGATTTTATATGGTTTGATTCTGGGATTCATCGGGCTGGTTTTCCAGATGATGTATAATCGGTTTTTTGGCCAGTTATTTGATCCATCGCAGTGGAATCATTATCTGGGGCGTGATTTTAATTACGATTTTTATGAATTTTCGCGCCAGGTGCAGTCAATATCTTATTTCTTTTTGGTTTTCCTTACGCCCTTTCTATTGGCGGCCTGGTTTTTTATAGCTTCAGGGATTTTACATCTTATATTGATAATTTTCGGCTGGAATAAGGAGGATTTCGAAGCCACTTTCAGAATTGTTACATACACCGAGGGGACTTCATTTTTCGAAATCGTGCCCTTTGTCGGCGGACTGATCGCGACAATCTGGCAGTTTGTATTGATAATAATCGGCATTAAGGAAGTTCACAAGCTTACGGTTGGTCAGGCGCTTATAGTCGTTTTCCTGCCGCTGATTTTCTGCTGTGTTTGTTGTTGCGGATTTTTCTTTATGATTTTCGGGATGGCCGCGTTCTCCTATTAATATGAATGCCTCGATACAAAAAGGCAGACAGTCATTATCAATCCATGTAGTCTGGATGGTTATAATTTTTGGAGTTTTAGCTGTATATAAATTCTCGCCCCCCGCGATTTGTGTTTTTCATGAGGTAACCGGTTATCCTTGTTTAAGTTGCGGCGCTACCCGTGCAGCCAATGCTTTCTTTGAGGGCGACTTGACAAGCATGATTTATTTCAACCCTCTGGTTGTAATGTTCTGCGCCGGTTTGTTTTTTTTCTCGCTTTTTAAACTTCTGGAGTTTATATTTAATTTTAAGTTAATTCTGCGGTTTGATCGAAAAACCGCGCTTGGAGCCAGGCTGTTACTCGTGGTTATGGTCGCGGCGAACTGGCTTTTTTTAATTGTTAGCGGAAGATGAAGATTTTTTTTGGCGGTATAATTCAGGGTTCAAAGCAGGGGCAGGATACTCATTCTCAGAATTACCGGGATCGCGTGAAAAGCATTTTAAGCCGGCGTCATCCTGATATTGAGATATTCGATCCCGTGGAGAACCATCAAGATTCGGTCGACTACACCGATGAACGGGCGTACGCGACTTTTTTCGGCCATCTTAACATAATCGACAGTTGCGATTTAATGATAGCCTATTTGCCTCAGGCATCGATGGGTACCGCTATAGAAATGAATCGCGCCTACAGCCGGAATATTCCCATTCTAAGCATTTCGCCGATGACTACCAATTGGGTAATACGTCTATTGACTGAAAATAATTTCGAAACAGTTGAGGCTTTCGAAAAGTTTATAAATGAAAATGATATCAGAGACTTGTACAACGGCAAACAACGAAAATCGGACGGCGTTCAGGAGACGGCCTGATGCCAACGTATCAATATAAATGCGCCCAATGCGACTACCGGTTCGAGGAGTTTCAGCCGATCACCGATTCACCTTTGGATAAGTGCCCTCGATGTGGCGGCCCGGTCGAAAGAGTTATTTCCGGCGGGGCCGGTTTTCTGTTTAAAGGCTCCGGCTTCTATATCACCGATAATCGCTCCGATAGCTATAAGAAAGCGGCCGAAAATGATAAGCCACCGATGGTTTCAAGTTCCTCAAGTGATAACAAATCGGAAGCGAAGATAAAATCAGAGACAGCCGATAACCAAAAGTCTGTCAAAAAAACCGCCTAGAATTATTAAAACAAATACTATTCCCCACAGGCCTCGATTGGCTGGTTTTTTTATGCCAATAAAAAAGGCGGCTTGTTGCCGCCTTAGGAAACTATTTATTAAAGTATTATTTTTTAATAATTATTTCGCTTTCCTCAAATGTCCCATCGACTTCTTCACCCGCCGGACTCCAGACAGCGAAAATGAAACTGATATAAGGATGAGGTATCATGCCACGGGTCAATTTGACTACGCCCTCCGGGCAATCCTTGGGGGCCGTGAAATATATCGTGGCAATAAGCCCATCACCGGGCGGTAGTGGATTAACATAGGTATCAGGATCTATCGTAACTATATATGAAAAATAAGCCACTTTATCTTCTTTGTCCGATTGGGGTATTTTTATATCCTGAAACATGAAGTAATCGCATCGACTGCCTACGACAGAGATCGAATCGCAGAGAAGATTTATCTTATCCGACCGATAAAAAATCGGCACCTGACAACCTGCCAGGGTATCCACATTGAAAATATATGCCTTGACCGCGAAATGATCACCCGGTTTGGCGGTGACTTTTTCGAAATAAACAGTGTTGGTGTTATACTTTGGTTTGTCCACGGGTTTGCTGACAGGTTCATCCGCGAGCGCCAGCGATGCCATTGCGAAGCATGCAATCAGCATGAACAGGATTATTTTTTTCACAAAGCCTCCTTACTTAAAATCGCTTTTCATTTTTTAACGTCTCCAGGTTGGTAAACGTTCCAATTCGTATAAGATATTGTACAATATCGGAGATGCAAGCAGAATTTCAATAAAAATAGACCTCAATATAATCTATTTGCCTCCAGCAAAACGGGGATACACCTGGCAATTTAAGCTTGATTATTTAACGGGATTTGTTATATTTATTTTAGTATCTGGGGATTCGTATGAAAACACACTGTATTTCAATAGCCGTATTTGTTCTGCTCTTTTCGGGTTATGCTTCTGCCCAATGGACCGAACCGGTGCGTATTTCCGAGCCTGGGGGGTGTTGGTACCCCCAGATTGTGGCCCAGGGAGATACCATACATGTTGTTTATACCAATACTTATGGCGGGGATAAAATTAGTTACGCGAGAAGTATTGATGGGGGCAATACCTGGGGCGAGCATGTGGTTTTATCTGACGCAGTAGATACCGACGATGCATTTTTCCCTCGAATTATGATAAATGGGAATAATATTATATCGCTTTGGATGAATGTATTTTCTGAAGGAGTTATTTATACAAATATAGGATATTCAATTTCGCATAATGGGGGTACAAGCTGGGGGGAGCCAAATTATGTTTTTAATCCAAATATCGAACATATCTATCATCTGGCGGCAACGAGCAGCGGGCAGACTATTAATATTATTTATAGCGATTATTCTGTCGAAGATCCGATATTCAGGAATGTTAGAAGTACAAATTTTGGGCAGAGTTGGTCAGATCCCGAGACGCTTTTCATTGCAGCTGAAACCGGTCAAATTGATATGGTTGCGCATGGATATAATTTCCATTGTGTCTGGTACGGCAACTTTAATGATGGCGATATTTGGGAGACTTATTATTCGAGAAGCCTCAATAGTGGCTTCGATTGGTCTGAGAATATTGCCCTGGTAGATGTAGATGATTATGGTTCGATCTGGCCATCCCTTTCGATAAACGAATCAGGTGATATTATTTTCTGTTGGACCGATTTTAAATACTCACCCAATTGGTGGACCGCTGATGTTTTTATGAAATGCAGTTATGATAATGGAGAAACCTGGACAGGTGAAGAACGAATAACATTTAATGATATGACCACGCTTTCTGATGTGTTCTGGCGTGGTGATTCAATATATGTTGTTTGGGAGGATGAGAGGTTTGGTAACCAGACAATATATTTTATAAAAAGCTTGGATGGAGGTATCAACTGGAGCGAGGAATATCGTATAGAAAGCGAATCGAGTGAATCTCGTAATCCCGCAGTAGCAGCCTCAAACGGCAAAGCTTACGTAATATGGGCTGATGATCGGGATAATCCCGACACGACCGTAGGTGGAGGGATTTATTTTACTCGATGGGAACCTGATGTTTCCATCAACGAAGATTATCTACTTCCTGCTGATACCGGATTATTAACAGCTTATCCAAACCCGTTCAATTCGACAACATTAATTAACTACTCCAACCTGAAAGGAGGCGATATAGATATTTATGACATCAGTGGCAGAATGGTAAAAAAACTTCACACTGGCGGGGGCAAGGAGGGAAGTGTAACCTGGGACGCCACCGATGCCTCCGGCGAAAAGGTCTCATCAGGAATCTATTTCGCCAGGGCAAGAAGCAAAGATAATTGTACAACCGAGAAATTGGTATATTTAAAATGAGAATAAAACTAATAATAATATTAATAACATTAAATGGCCTTGCCTATGCCGGCTGGACCGAACCGGTGCGCATCTCCGAGCCTGGCGGTTGCTGGTACCCACAGATAGTGGCCCAGGGCGATACTTTGCATATTGTTTACACCAATACTTATGGCGGAGATAAAATCAGCTACATAAGAAGTATTGATGAAGGCGACACCTGGAGCGGGCATGTCGTATTATCAGATACTACTAATACTGATGATGCATTTTACCCTCGAATTATGATAAATGGGAATAATATTATATCGCTTTGGATGAATGTATTTTCTGAAGGAGTTATTTATACAAATATAGGATATTCAATTTCGCATAATGGGGATACAAGCTGGGG
>Ga0299912_10000542_pt1 | contig 32091 bp, 27 predicted proteins | sample RVTome_2_FD_207667 | JGI IMG/M metagenome (GOLD analysis project Ga0299912, IMG submission 207667) | Soil microbial communities from uranium-contaminated site in the Upper Colorado River Basin, Wyoming, United States - RVT95D214 (version 2) ... | reverse complement strand
GTGCGGCGGCCAACATGATCAAGGAACGCCCTATATTCGGTTTTGGTCCCGCTTCTTATGATGAGATAAAATTTGCTTTTTTAGGTCCGAGCGCAGGACGTTCACTTGCAGGCACATCATTTGGAGGTGCTGCTCATAATTTATATTTAACCAAAGCAGCGGAAATTGGCATATTTGGATTATTTACGCTACTTGCTTTCTTTTTTTTCATCTTTTATAAATTCTTTTCGAATTTTAGATATTTAAAGAATTCCGAATGGCTTTATATTTATATTGGTTCGGGTGCGGTGATTTTTGGGCTGCTATTCAGATCGTTCTTTGAAATCGGGAATTTAATCGGGAATGGGAGATTAGGTGAAAATATAATCACATTTGTTTTTATTTCCTTAATTTTCAAATTGCCTCTGATTATAAACAACGATTTTCGATAACATGGTCGGATTATCAATGGGCAAGATAGCTTTCAATTATCTTATTTTATTGCTCATTCTCCTTTCCACACTGCCCCTCTGGCTAACTGATTTCCCGCCGTTGCAGGATTACCCGGATTGGTTGTACCAGGGGAAAATATTTGCCGATTTCAATAAGCCGGACACGGATTATCATGATTATTTCACGATCAAGCCCGTTCTTGTCGCCAATTCCGGTTCGACGCTACTAATCGCCCTCTTCATGAAAGTTTTCAGTCCCATTTTCGCTGGCAAATTAATGTTAAGTTTCTGGTTAATTGCCATGCCCCTCTGCTATATATATTTTTTTCGTTCTTTCGGGCCTAAGGGGAGCATCCTCGAACTGGCGCCGCTTTTACTGCTATATAATATCAGATTCTATAACGGCAACCTGAATTTCCTTTTATCGTTACCACTGTTTTTTTTTATTGTCGGATATTTTAAACGACGCCTGAAAAGTTTCAGCTTATTTGAAATATTGGCACTGATGGTCTGGCTATGTCTTTTGTTTATATTTCATTTTATGGGCTTTTGCTTTGCCCTGTTCGCGCTGGCGATTTTGGCTATTGAGGAATATAAATTCGATTTTTCAAAATATTTAATGCCGTTGATCGCCGCATTCCCGTCCGGGTTGCTTGCGCTAGTTTATTCTCAATTTCAGGCTGGCTATAAGGGGCATTTGGAGTCGATAATCAGCTTTTCAATCTTATCGAAAATAAAGAAAATAATCAACACCTGGGCTGTTTGCTTTAATTTCGACGGTGACCCGGTAAGCGCGATTACTGCGGCCAAGGTGCTTGTGAATATCGCATTTCTGGTCCTGGTTTTTTATATAGCGGTTCAAATTGCGAAAGCTCTACGAGTAAAAAGGTGGCGGAAATTCACCATCGAATTGGTCGGGTTGGCGTTTGTCGCCGTCGCCTTGGTTTTGCCTCCGATGTTTTTTTACATAACAGATGCGGATACAAGGCTGCTTTATGTTGCCACCTTTCTATTGCTTCCTGCTCTTGGCAGCGATAAATTTTCTATAAGGCCCAGGAATTTGTACTTATTTCTGTCGATCTTTTTGATCCTTGTGGGCATAAATTCAGCCCAATTTGCCTTTCAGGGGAAGCGCTATCAAAAAACATATGAAAAAATTGCGGGGGCGATCCCCCCGAATTCACGATTATTAATCATCATGGGTGATTTTTATGGGGATAGAATAGAATCGAATGTCTTGGAATCCACTCCGGCCAAATTAATGACCCGGCTCGTTCCAGATATTGCCGGTCTTATGAGAATACCTTATTATTACTATGTCAGGAACGATTTAGCCTATCCTCACGTGTTTCAGACATCGTTATTTGAATCGCAAAACTATAACATACCTTTGATGATACGACCATATCCTTCGCCAGAGAAAATTTTGGCCGGGATTGAGCACTATGATTTTGTAGTTGTGCTGGGACGGCGCAATCCTCTTGACTTCTTCCGTAAGGCATTATCAGAAAAGGTAACTATGGAAACCGTCGGGGATCGATTTTTAATTTTAAAAGTCGAAAAATACGATGCAGACATGCCTTTTAATTGGCCCGGAAAAGGCTTTTGACAGCCGGACCGAATGATGGATAAATTTTGGACGAAATCGAATGAAATGAAAAAGCTTGCCCATAATAATATGCTGGTGGCATGGTTTTGTTATGTATTATTAGCATTAATTACAACTTATCCGCTAATCTGGAATATGGGCGCGCTTTTAGGTCCTCCTGAGGACAACCAGTCCTTTATCTGGAATAGCTGGTGGTTTGAATATTCCATATTGAATCTGCACAAATCACCTTTTCATACGACTTATCTATTTTATCCTGATGGTGCCAGTTTATTATTTCATACACTTTCGCCATTGAATTGCGTCATGGCTGTTTTAATCGGGACAGCGATTGGGCCCCAAGCGGCTCAGAATTTGCTTATCATATTAACTTTTATTATCGGCGCAATAGGGGGTTATTATTTGGGAAGATATTTGGGCTTAGGCGATTCCGGAGCCTTTATTTGCGGATTGATTTTTTCGTTCAATCCATTTCATTTTGCCCACGCGGCGCATCACCTTAATATCTCTTCAATCCAGTTTTTACCGTTTTTGTTATTATTCAGTCTGAAAGCCTGCCGGTTCGGTCGCACAAAGGACGTAATTTTATCGGCATTGTTGCTGACAGCGAATTTTTATCTGTGTTTTTATATTTTTTTGATCAGCCTTTTTTTATTAGTATGTATCCCTGTCATATCGAGCAGGGACGGCGATTATCATTTTTTTAAAATCACCAGGCAATTAATCTATATTTTTGCTATAAATGCCGCGCTTATCTCAACCTTGCTGATACCTATGATAAGTGAAAATCTTGGTGGCAACGTAGAAAAATTAGCAGGACATTCTAGTTTATCCATTGACCTTTCAGGTTTTTTCCTTCCGCATAGATATCACTGGAGCCGTGGATCGGCGCTGAACGCCCTAGTCAATCGACTTTATACAGCTAATGATTGGGAAGCAGCGGCTTTTCTTGGCTATCTTGTTTTGCCGATAGCCATCTGGGCTTCAATAAAAAGTAAATTTCGCTTAAAAAAATATTTCATATTGGTTGGACTGCTTGGGGCAATTTTATCTTTGGGATCTTTCCCCCGCTTATTGGGCAGATCTATTTCATTTATCAAGCTGCCTGTGTGGTTATTTGAGCATCTCCCCTTTTTGAGTGCGGCGCGCACTCCCAGCCGATTTATAATGCTGACCTATTTTGCCATAGCCGTTTTTGCTGCCTACGCCGGCGTAGCCTGGCTTAATTATCTGAAAGAAAGATGGAGCAAAAATATATTTAGAATCGGGGTCGTTGGATTGAGCGCAGCCATTGTGCTTGATTATTGGTCTGCGCCTTTCGCGATTTCTAAAATTCAAGTCCCCGGCTATTATAGAGAAATTAAGGCCGATGCAGGCGAATTTGCGATCATGAACTTGCCGCTTGAAGGCTACTCATATAATGAGCGCTATATGTATTATCAAACCGTGCATAACAAACCTATTTGCGGTGGACAACTTTCGAGGTCAACGGACGAATATTTTAAGAATATAAAAAATATAGTATTAACACGAGAGAATTTGACTCCGTTAAGGATAAAGTATATTATTCTTCACAAAGAATTTCTTGAGCCAATTGAATATCAAAAAACAAGCGAAAGCCTTAAGGGGAAATTTGAATTAATTGCGGAGGATGAGACTGGATCTGTTTTCCGAACTTATCATTAACCGCCATACGTGCAAAAATTCGATTATTCAGGCGGTAAGCTTGGCCGGCCGTAAGCACTGAAGGCTATCGATGCGATATTTTCATGACGTTTTATCGAAAAATATGACTATGTTTGTTTCTGATAATCTATTTTTATTTTTCAAAATCGGAAAAATATGATTCATATGTGCTTTGATTAGTATGCATTCAGCGTTTTAATAGGCCGGATAAAATAAGCTATGCGAGTTTTTGTGAGATTAGCCAAAATGAACAAACCTATGCCTTATAGTGAATTGGCGACGTGGCTTGGTTATATATTGCTGGCATTAATTACTACTTTTCCGCTGATTCGGAATATGGGTGCGCTTTTTGGTCCCCCCGAGGATAATCAGTTGTTCGTATGGAATATCTGGTGGTTTAAGTACGCAGTTTTCCATCTTGGGATTTCACCCTTTCATACAGACTACCTTTTTTGGCCTGATGGTACCAGCCTCCTGTTCCACACATTTTCGCCTCTCAACGGTATGCTCGGTGGAATATTCGGGCTTATTATGGGCACAAATGCTACTTACAATTTTTTGATTCTTATGAGCTTCGTTTTAAGTGGCTATTTCATGTTTATGCTTTGCCGAAAATTGGGGTTGAGCCGGGCTGCCTCTTTTATTGCCGGCCTGATTTTTTCATTCTGTCCATTCCATCTGGTGCACGCCGCCCATCATCTTAATATATCATCCATATACCTCATGCCATTAATCTTATTATTCGTCCTGAAAGGAGCTGAGACTGGCAAAATAAAATATGCTGCATTGGCGGCATTATTCCTGGCCACCAGTTTTTATTTAAGCTATTACGTTTATCTGATAACAATTTTTCTGATTTTGCCGCTCATGGCAATCCAGTATAATAGGGGTTCCGGCAACAATCGAATTAAGTTTTTCGGATCTGGTATGATTGTGCTTGCGCTTTCAACCGTTTTAATTGCTCCATTGTTTCTGCCGATGGTAAAGGAAGCCTATTCGAGCAATTTTGAAAGAGCTATTGGTCATGATCTCTTTGTCACTGACCTTGTGGGCTTCTTTTTTCCCCATAAATATCACTGGACGCATAGTTCCTATATTAGCTGGATTGTGAATGAATCATATGCAAAAATCTATTGGGAATCGGCGGCCTTCCTAGGGTACCTGGTCCTTCCTATGGCCATCTGGGCGGCGATCAAAAAGAAAATTCCGTTAAAAAAATATTTCATATTGATAGGTTTGCTCGGGGCAATATTATCGCTGGGGTCATATCCCCATCTATTTGGCAGGCCTATTTCATTTATCAAGCTGCCGGTGTGGTTATTTGAACATATTCCGCTACTGAACGCGGCTCGCAGCCCCAGCCGTTTTGTCGTGCTGACATACCTTGCGCTGGCGGTTTTCGCCGCCTATGCCGCCGAAGCCTGGTTTGATTATCTGAAGGTCAGATGGGGGAAAAGCGCATACCGAATGGGGATTGTAGGCCTGTCGGCAGCAATAATGCTCGATTACTGGTCGGCGCCTTTCGAAATGGCGGACATTCAAATCCCCGACTATTATAACACTATTAAAGCCGATAAAGACGAATGCGCGATCATGAACCTGCCTATGGAAGGCTGGGAAAACAACGAGCGCTATATGTATTATCAGACAGTGCATAATAAGCCGATCTGCGGCGGCCAACTGGCAAGATCATCCTCCAAGTATTTCGATGATTTTAGAAAAATGGCCGCGACAGAAGGCGACCTGATCAGATTGAAAGTCAAATATATTATACTGCATAAAGCATTCACGACTTCGTCCGAGTATCAAAAGATGCATGATTTTCTGATAGAAAGATTCGAATTGTTTGCCGACGATAATCTGGGAACCGTTTTCAGGACTTATCGTTAGAAGCGGGGCACGGAGAATTTTGTTGACTTTAGTTTAAAATAAACTATTTTCCTGCCATGGTCTATTGGTCGAAAAAGCTTTTCGATCACTGATGGCGTTTTAAACCATTAAATACGTCTTTTTTTTCTTATTCCAAAGCAGCTATATTGATACCTGGAAAGGAGTATTAAAACTGTCATGGATCGCAAAAGAGTCATCATAATGGGTGCGGCCGGTCGCGATTTTCACAATTTCAACTGCGCCTATAGAGATAACAAAGAGTGTGAAGTCGTCGCCTTTACGGCCACTCAAATACCCGATATCGAAGGTCGTAAATATCCGGCGAAATTAGCTGGCAAGCTTTATCCGAAGGGAATCCCGATTGCCGCAGAGGCTGAATTGCCGGTGCTGATCGACCAGTTCGACGTCAACGAGGTGGTTTTTTCCTATTCGGACGTTTCCTATGAATACGTCATGTCGATGGCGGCCGTTGTCAATGCCTGCGGCGCGGATTTTACGGTAATGGGCACGCAAAAAACGATGCTTAAATCGACCAGGCCCGTGGTCGCAGTTTGCGCCATCCGCACCGGTTGCGGCAAATCTCAGACTACCCGCAAGGTATGCAAGACTTTACAGGAATTCGGTCTCAGGGTCGTTGCGGTTCGCCACCCCATGCCGTACGGTGATCTCACCAAACAGGTCTGCCAGAGATTTGCCAGGCTCTCCGATCTGGATAAGCATCATTGCACGATTGAAGAGCGCGAAGAATATGAGCCTCATATCAAAAACGGGATAGTTGTCTATGCCGGGGTCGATTACGGCGTTATATTAAAAGAAGCCGAAAAAGAGGCTGACGTTATCGTCTGGGACGGCGGCAATAATGACCTGCCGTTTTTCGAACCGGATATCCATATAACCGTCGTCGATCCACATCGCCCCGGCCACGAGCTGGCTTATTATCCGGGTGAGACTAACCTGCTTCTGGCCGATATAGTCGTGATCAATAAAATTGACACAGCCCCGGCCGAGGGGATCGATAAAGTGCGCAACTCGATCGCCATGCTCAATCCGGAAGCCGTTGTCATCGATGCCGCGTCGCCCATTTTTGTGGATAAGCCGGAAGTGATTACAGGTAAAACGGTCCTGGTGGTCGAAGACGGTCCAACCTTGACGCATGGCGAAATGACCTACGGCGCGGGCGTCGTCGCCGCCAAAAAATTCGGGGCCACCGCCCTGATCGATCCGCGGCCATACACGGTGGCCTCGATCAGCCAGACTTTTGAGAAATATCCCAACATCGGCACGCTTCTGCCGGCGATGGGGTATGGGGCCAAACAGACCAAAGACCTCGAAAAAACGATTAACCGGACGAAAGCGGACTCGGTAATCATCGCCACTCCCATAGATTTGCGACGCCTGGTAAAAATCAATAAGCCATCAACGAGGGTCTGGTACGAGTTGCAGGAAATCGGCAAACCGGACATGGCTTCGGCGCTGAGTCACTTTTTTGCCAAATCCCGTTCCACGCCGGTTCGCAAAAAAACGGCGGCAAGGCGCAAAAGGAAACATTGATATACGCTCTCGTCCGGCCACGATGAAGTTTATCGGACAGGTCGTTATCGGGCTCCTGAATTCGCGAGCGCCTTGTGGAAAAAATTTTGTTTTTTTGGCGCGAATTAATTAATTTCATTCAAACGATAAAGCCGTGTGTTGGTGATGACAAGGACAGGTGGTGAGAAATGAAGCGAAGGACCGCGGTGGTTGCTCTGGGTGGCAATGCAATTACCAGTAAAGACCGCGAAGATACCATTCCGAACCAGTTTATAAATACCGAAATAAGCCTCGGGGGAATCCTGAAGCTAATTCATGAAGGCTATAATCTCGCCATCACTCACGGCAACGGCCCCCAGGTCGGTAACGCGGTCTTAAGAGTCGAATTAGCTCAGAGTAGAGCGCCATATTTGCCCATCTATATCTGCGTGGCCGACCTGCAGGGGGGAATGGGCTTCATGATTGAGCAGGTCCTGCGTAATATCCTGGAACGGGAGGGGATTAAGCGGGAAGTATCAACCATAATCACGCAGGTGATCGTGAGCGCGGACGACCCCGATTTTTCAGACCCTACGAAATTTATCGGTCAATTTTACGAACCTGAGCAGGCGGAGCTTTTAAAAAGGGAATTCGGCTGGAAAATGAAGTCATTTCCAGGAGATGGCCGTCTCCGGCGCGTCATCGCCTCGCCCCGGGCTTTAGAGATTGTCGAAAAGGATGTGATCCGGCGTCTGGTCGATAGTGGGGTAATCGTGATCGCTTCAGGCGGCGGGGGTATACCGGTGATCAGGGAGCGCGGTGCCCTAAAGGGCATCGATTCGGTTATCGATAAGGATCGGGCGGCGGCGGTTATGGCCAGAGACATCGGAGCCCAGCTGCTTATTATCCTTACGTCTATCGAAAAAGTAGCTCTGAACTATAGCAAGCCCAGCCACAAATCCCTCGACCGCCTCAGCCTTGGCGAGGCCGAAAAATATTTCGCGGAAGGCCATTTTCCGCCAGGGAGCATGGGGCCGAAAATCGAAGCCGCGATAGACTTTTTGCGTGGCGGGGGTGAAATGGTTGTCATTTGTCCGATCGAAAAAACCTACGAGGCCGTCAATGGCCAGGCCGGAACGATCATCGTTCCTTAGTATTATCCGAGCTGCAGGAATTTGCTTGATAATATAAAAAGCAGGGAACCGGGCCTCCCCCCGGCAATCCTTGCCTCGATTTCCCGGGAGCACGGCAAAATATACCTCGTTGGCGGACCGGTCAGGGATGAGCTTATTGGCCATGGGCGTTCCAAGGACCTCGATTTTATCGTTTGCGGAATCGGGATTGATGAGCTTGTCCGGCTGCTTAATCGGTATGGAAACGTCAATCTCGTCGGGCAGGCGTTCGGCGTGATCAAATTCAGGCCACCCGATTCGAGCGAAGTCGTTGATCTTTCCCTGCCTCGCAAAGAGCGCTCGACGGGCGTCGGGCATCGCGATTTCAAAATCGATTTTGATCCGAATCTCCCAATCGAGAAGGATCTGGAGCGGCGCGATTTCACGATCAACGCCATGGCGAGAGAATTTCCTGATGGCGAGCTAATCGATCCTTTCGGTGGACGGAAAGATCTGGAAAATAAAATCCTGAAAATGGTAAGCGATACGAGTTTTCCGGACGATCCGCTCCGCATCCTCCGCGGGATACAATTCGCCGCGCGGTTTGATCTGGCCATCGAAAAAAAAACCCTGACGGCGATGCGCGAGTTCGCCGGGTCGATCACGTCAATTTCTCAGGAACGAATTGCCGAGGAATTAAATAAGCTTCTGGAAAAAGCGAATCTGCCCTCCAGGGGCTTTCAATTAATGCGAGAAATCGGCCTGCTTGAGCTCATCCTACCGGAGCTGGCAGACACGATCGATGTCGATCAGCCGGGCGGCTTTCATCGCTGGGATGTTTTCGAACATACGCTACACGTTATCGACGAAGCGCCACAGGACCTGGTGATCCGCCTGGCCGCCCTGTTTCATGATGTCGGCAAGCCGCAGACGAGGCAGCTTGTCGAGGATGGCGCGACATTCTATGGCCACGATAAATTGGGCAGGCAAATGGCCGAAGATGCTTTGCGGCGTCTAAAATATTCTAATGACCTTATCGGGAAAGTCAGCCTTTTAATCGATAAGCATATGTTCAGTGAAAAAGCCGGTGATAAAGGAATAAGACGGCTAATAAATAAAATTGGCACCGAACTTGTTTTTGATCTGATCGCCCTCAGAAGGGCCGACACGATTGCCCAGGGGATGGGCCAGACGACCGAAAGCATCGATGAATTCGAGCTTAAAGTTAAAGACGAATTGGCCCGATCTAGGGCCTTTAGCCTGAAAGATCTGGCTTTGAATGGCAACGACTTAAAAAGAAATTTTGGCCTTGTGGAGGGACCGATTGTGGGGCAGATATTAAATTTCCTTATGGAGAAAGTGCTCGACGAACCCGAGCTAAATACCATCGCACAACTCAAGGTCCTCGCCAGCGAATTTTTGGCTAAAAGTGACCTTGACATTTGAGAAAATTTTCACTTAATTAATTTTTTTATAGATGGAGGAAAGATGAAAATACACGAATACCAGGCCAAGGAGATTTTTGCGAAATTCGGTATCCCGATCCCCAAGGGAGAAGTTGTCACGATGCCAGAAGAAGCCCGCAAAATCGCCGTCCGTTATGAAAGGCCCGTGATGATCAAAGCGCAGGTCCACGTGGGCGGTCGAGGCAAAGCCGGCGGCATTAAATACTGCAAGGAGCCTGATGACGCCTTTTTTGCAGCTCAGGAAGTTCTGGGGATGAATATCAAAGGGCTGATCGTTAAGAAAGTCCTGGTCACCGAGGCCATCACTATAAAGCATGAAGCTTACGTCGGTATGATCATTGATAGGCAATCCAAGAAAAATGTGGTCATGGTTTCTCCGGCAGGGGGGATCGATATCGAGCAGGTAGCGGCCGAAACTCCCGAAAAAATTCTGAAGCTGGCGGCCGACCCTTTGTTGGGACTTCATCAATACGAGGCCTTACAGCTGGCGAGTTTCATCTACTCCGATATAAAAATTGCCCGGCAGGCAGCCGGTCTCATCAAAAAATTGTACAACGCCTTCGTGCATAGCGACGCCTCTCTGGCTGAAATCAACCCGCTGGTGCTTGATGGGGAAAATAATTTGATCGCCCTCGATGCCAAGATAAACCTCGACGATAACGCCCTTTTCGAACATCCGGAATACGAAGAACTGAGGGATCTGGATGCGGAAGACCCGGCCGAAGTGGAAGCCAGGCGCCATGATTTGACCTATGTTAAACTCGATGGCAAGATCGGTTGCTGCGTAAATGGCGCCGGTTTAGCCATGGCAACGATGGACCTCGTGAAACATTTTGGCGGTGAACCGGCCAACTTCCTCGATATCGGCGGCTCTTCCTCCCCAGAAAAAGTGGTGGCCGCATTACGGATTATTCTCAACGATCCCAAAGTGGGCGTGGTGTTGTTTAATATTTTCGGCGGCATCACCCGCTGCGATGACGTGGCCAATGGTATCATTCAAGCCATCGAAAAGCTCAAACCCAGGGTGCCGATAGTGGTCAGATTAACCGGCACCAATGAGGATAAAGCGAAAGGGATTCTGGAAAGCCTTCAATTGCCGGCAACCAATTCGATGGAAGAAGTCGTGAAATTGGCGATCAAAGAGGTTACGCCGCTGGCGTGAGCGGATAGTGGATAATCGGCTTTCGGGAATTAATCGTTTTAAATGTGAAGAAGAATAGCCACCGAAGCTAAAGAAACAGGATGAGGTGTTATGGCGATATTTGTTGATAAAGGCACCAGGTTAATAGTGCAGGGCATCACCGGCCGCGATGGCTCATTTCATACGCGCCAGATGCTCGATTATGGCACGAAGGTTGTCGGCGGGGTGACTCCCGGCAAGGGCGGCACCGAATTATTCGGGGTGCCGGTTTTTGATACCATGAAAGAGGCGGTTGCTCGCACCAGGGCCAATACTTCGATCATATTTGTGCCGCCGGCTTTCGCTGCCGATGCAATATATGAGGCTGCCGGTGCCGGCGTAGCGTTGATAGTATGTATCAGCGAGGGGGTACCGACGATGGATATGGTGAAAGTTTACGATTATCTCAGGCTGAAAAAGGTGAGGCTGATCGGGCCGAACTGCCCGGGCATTATTTCGCCGGGTCTGGCGAAGGTCGGCATATTGCCGGCCCAAATCTTTAAAAAAGGCCCGATTGGCGTCGTTTCGAGGTCCGGAACCTTGACTTACGAAGTCGTCTATAACCTTACACAGAACGGATTGGGGCAGTCGACCACTATCGGTATCGGCGGCGACCCGATTATCGGCACCAACTTCATCGATTGCCTGGAGGCATTCGAAAAAGATCCGGCGACCGAGGGGATTGTGATGATCGGCGAAATCGGCGGAGCTGATGAGGAGATGGCGGCGGAATATATCAAAAAGAACGTGACCAAGCCGGTGGTGGGTTTCATTGCCGGGCGGACTGCGCCTCCGGGCAAGCGAATGGGCCATGCTGGGGCTATCATTTCCGGCTCGTCCGGGTTGGCGGCCGATAAGATCAAGGCGCTAAACGCCGTCGGCATCCCGGTCGCGGAAATCCCGTCCGAGATAGTCGAACTGATCGCAGCAAAGCTGGCCAGGAAGAAAACAAAGGCCCGCAAAAAAGTCACAAAATTGGTGATAAGAAAAGGCGCGAAAAAAACCGCGCCGGCGAAAAAAACCGGCAAGGTAAAAGTAGCGAAAAAGAGCGCCAGCAAAAAAAAGGCGGCCGGGAAAGCGGGTAAAAGAAGATAAACATGACTGAAAAAACGACAACCAAACGTTATCATCCACGGCCCGACCCGGTTGTCATTTATAAAAAATGGTGCAAAGCCTGCGGCATCTGCGTCGAGCTTTGCCCCAAAAAAGTATTTGATACCGATCGCGACGGCTATCCGGTAATCGCTCGAGGACTGGATTGCACGCAATGTGCCATCTGCTGGATTCATTGTCCAGACTTTGCCATAACCTCGAACGAGAAATGAGCCAGACAATGGAAGAACATGCCGGACCGCAATTAATTCAAGGTAACCAGGCCTGCGCTTATGGAGCTCTGGCGGCGGGCTGCCGCTTTTTTGCCGGTTACCCGATTACACCCTCGACCGAAATTGCCGAGGTGATGGCGCTGGAGCTGCCAAAATATCGCGGCCACTTCATCCAGATGGAGGATGAAATAGCTTCACTTTCGGCAGTCATCGGGGCTTCAATAGCCGGCTCCAAATCGATGACGGCGACGTCCGGGCCGGGATATTCGCTCATGCAGGAAAATATCGGTTATGCCGCGATGGCCGAAGTGCCTTGCGTCATCGTCAATGTCATGCGCGGCGGACCTTCGACAGGGCTGCCGACGAAAGTGGCGCAAGCCGACGTCATGCAGGCCAACTGGGGTTCGCATGGCGATTATTATCCGATTGCGCTTTGTCCCAGTTCAGTGCGGGATTGCTTTGATATCACTATCCTGGCATTCAATCTGGCGGAAAAATATCGGACGCCGGTCACGGTTCTATCGGATGAAGTTATCGGGCATATGCGGGAAATGGTGACATTGCCGGACTTCTCGACTGTCGAAAAAGTCGAGCGAGTTCGACCGAATGTGCCTCCCGAATGGTACAAACATTTTCAGATAACTCCCGACTTCACCTCCCCGATGGCCAGTTTCGGCGAGGGGTATAGGTTTCATCTGACCGGTCTGACACATACGGAAGCCGGCCTGCCGACCTCGGATAACCAGGTGATAACCGCCAAACTCGATAAATTGAAATTGAAAATCGAACGCCATCGTGATGACATAATCAAGGTCAGGGAATTTAAACTTGAAGACGCCCACATCGTCATATTTGCCTATGGTTCAGTGGCCATGGCCGCCAAGCAGGCGGTGATGACCGCGCGCAAGAAGCGTTTCAAGGTCGGCCTGTTTCAGCCATTAACCCTCTGGCCTTTTCCGGATGAACAACTGCGGTCGGCGCTGCATAAGGCCGACCTGGTTATCGTCGCGGAACTCAACCAGGGTCAACTCATAAACGAAGTCCAGCGCGTCTGCCGCAATCATACCAAAATCGTCGGTCTCAACCGGTATGATGGGGAATTGATCACGCCCGACCAAATAGTGAAGAAGATCAAAGAGGAACATTGATTATGCTGAAATCGGACGTAACCCATCAATATCTGCGGGCCAACATGGAATTCCCGAATGTTTGGTGTCCCGGTTGCGGGATCGGCATCGTGCTGGGCGCCTTTATCAGGGCCGTCGATCGGCTGCAGATACCCAAAGATGACCTGGCGCTGATTTCCGGCATCGGCTGCACCGCCCGCATCCCCGCGTATGTGGATTTTAACACGCTGCATACCACCCACGGCCGACCGATCGCGTTCGCCACTGGTGTCAAGCTATCCAATCCGAAACTCAAGGTGGTCGTCGTTTCAGGAGACGGCGACCTGCTGGCCATCGGCGGTAACCATTTTATCCATGGCTGCCGGCGCAATATCGATATGACCGTAATCCTGGTGAATAACTATATCTACGGCATGACCGGTGGGCAATATTCACCCACGACTCCCCAGCATAAACGGGCCTCAACCGCGCCGCACTTGACGATCGAGCAGCCGTTCGATACCTGCAAACTGGCGATAAGTTCGGGCGCGACTTTCGTAGCCCGAGGCACCGTCTATCATGCATCGCAGCTATCATCGCTGATCGAAAAGGCGCTGACCAAGAAGGGCTTTTCCGTGGTCGAGGCGATGTCGAATTGCCACACGCAATATGGCCGACTGAACCGGGAAGGCACGGCGGTGAGGATGATTCAGGCCATGAAGGACCTCGCGGTACCGATTTCTAAAGCCCAGGACATGACTCCGGAGCAGCTTGAAGGCAAGTGGGTAATCGGAACACTGCACAATATTGAGCGGCCGGAATATATCGAGGAATATGATAAAATCATCCGCAAATTCAACCCGGATATCCAGGAAACGCCCGAACCCCAGAGTTCGGGAGAAGTTGAAAAGCAGGTTGAAGATTCATGAATACAAATTGACCTGACATTAAAAGCCACGGTGTGAAATGATGAAGACGAAGAAAATCGAAGACAGATACGAGATTAGATTGTCCGGGTCCGGCGGTCAGGGCTTGGTGCTGGCCGGAGTGATGATCGCCGAGGCGGTCGGGGTTTACGAAGGGAAGAACGTGGCCCAAACGCAAAGCTACGGCCCGGAGGCTCGCGGCGGGACTTCCCGCTCAGACCTCGTTATTTCCGATGAGGAAATATATTATCCGAAAACCTCGAGTTTAAATCTGCTCCTGGCGCTCACGCAGGAAGCCGCCGACAAATATTATTCGCATCTACGCGAAGATGGCATCTTGCTTATAGATTCGGATATAGTTCGCCAGCAACCCCCCTTCCGCAAGATCTACAGCCTGCCTTTTACCCGGGCCGCCCGGGAACAGGTCGGCACGGAGATAGTCGCGAACGTGGTTTCGGCGGCGTCACTGGTAGTGATTTCAGGGATTTGCAAACCGGAATCGTTTCTAAATGCGGTGGTAAATCGAGCCCCCAAGGGGACAGAATCGAAAAACCAGCAAGCTTGCGAGCTGGGTTTTGACATGGGCCGGAAAGCGCTTAAGGGTAAGGCGGCCTGATGGGTAGAACGCTTCTGATCGTAAAACCGGACGCGGTGGAACGAAATCTGATCGGTGAGATTATTTCTCGGCTGGAAAAAGCCCGCTTTATCATTGCGGCTCTGAAAATGGTTAAACTCGATTATGACCGGGCGCGCAAGTTTTACGCGGTTCATGAGGGGAAGCCCTTTTTGGATGAGCTCTGTCGGTTTATGTCATCCGGGCCCATCGTGCCGATGGTAGTCCGTTCCGAGGGCGATACGGTGACGCGCGTGCGGGAGCTGATCGGAGCGACTGATCCCCTAAAAGCCGCCGCTGGCACGATCCGCCACGACCTGGCCATCAGCCTGACCAAAAATTCCGTGCACGCCTCAGATTCTTCCCAAACAGCCGAACAAGAGATCGGCTTCTTTTTTAGTTAATGGAAATACTCTTGCCATTTGCCGGCCGCACAGTCTTGATCGATACTGAAAAGCTGGGCCGGCCTTTGAAATACTCCGGTCGCTTTGCCTGCAGTTTTCCCGAACCGCTGGAGCAATCGGTCATTACAGAAAGAATTAAAGCCGGCCTGAGCCCCTTTTTTGAATCAGGTGACAGCTCGAAGGTACTAACCGTCGTCAATGACGGTTATCGCCGGACGCCAACGGAGCAGTTGCTGAAAATTGTCTGGCCTCATATAAGAAACGGCCGATTCATTATCGCGACCGGAACGCACCGCCGGCCGACACGTGTTGAAATAAAAACAATATTCGGCGGACTCCTTGGCGAAGTTGAGCCTCGCCTGCAAATTCATGATTGCTATGATTCTAAATCGCTTGTGGAATTCGGGCGAACCAAATCGGGCACTCCAATTATATTGAACCGGGCCATCGCCGAAGCTGAATTGATTTTCACCATTAATTCAGTCGAACCCCATTTTTTTGCCGGATTTACCGGCGGCCGAAAGTCACTTGTGCCGGGCCTGGCCTCCTTCGAAACGGTGCAGGCAAATCACCGCTTCGCCAAGAACATTAATTCGTGCGCCCTGAATCTGGAAACCAATCCGTTGCACCTGGACCTTGAAGACGCGATTAGCCTGATAAAAGACAAGCCGGTCATTTCGATTCAATGCGTGACCGACAGGCAGGGAGCGATTATTGAATTATATGCGGGTCCCCTGCAAGACGCTTTTAAGCAGGCCTGCAGGGCGTCGGCGAAATGGTATTCGGTCAAAGTGCCGCGCAAATTTGATATCGTGGTTGCCAATTGCGAACCACCGCTCGACGCAAATCTTTACCAGCTCCAGAAAGCTCAGGATCATGCAGCAAGGATGGTCGCTGGCGGCGGCGTTTTGATTACCGTCGGCGAATGTCCCGAGGGCGCCGGCTCAAAATATTTTATGCAGCTGGCCGACAAATATCCAACGCCGCAAAGCGCCCTCGCAGACGGGATGAATGATGATTCTTTCGGCATACATAAATTGATCAAAACCGCCCGCCAGTTACGCGATTTCAAAATCTGCTATGTGACAGGCCTTGACGATGCGGAAGTCAGAAAAGTATATTTCGAACCGTTTGAAGATATAAGAACCGCCCTGGAATGGGCCCTCCGCGAAACGGGCCCGGGAGCTGAGATGGCGATATTGGATGATGCTGGATATTCAGTGCCAGTGATGGAAACCTAAAAGAAGGAGTATCATGTGAGGAAGAAGGTAACAATTGTGGGCGCCGGTCATGTCGGCGAAAGCTGCGCGATGTATCTGGCTGAAAAAAATATCTGTGATATCATAGTCCTGGATATTATTCAGGATATGCCCCAGGGAAAAGCTCTTGACCTGTCGCAGGCCGGGCCGATCGCAGGTTATGACGTTCGGGTCGAGGGTTCGAATGATATGGCCGCGATGGAGGGTTCGGACATGGTCGTGATGACCGCCGGCCTGGCTCGCCAGCCCGGCATGTCCCGCGAAGATCTCCTTAATAAAAACGCCGATATCGTGAAAGGCGCGGCCGAAAATATCAAGAAATATGCGCCAAACGCCATGATCCTGATGGTGACCAATCCGCTCGATATCATGACGTATCATGCCTGGAAAGTTTCCGGCTTCCCCACCAATCGGGTTTTCGGCCAGGCCGGCATACTCGATTCCACTCGCTTCCGGACTTTCGTGGCCTGGGAGCTGGGCGTATCGATGAATGACGTGCAGGCGATGGTCCTGGGAGGTCATGGCGATACGATGGTGCCGCTGCCCTCGTACACGACAGTCAGCGGAGTGCCGATTACCGAGCTTATTTCCAAGGAGAGGATCGCCGCGATTTCGGAAAGGACTCGCATGGGTGGCGGCGAAATAGTGAAATTGCTGAAAAGCGGTTCCGCTTATTATGCCCCGGCCGCCTCGACAGTCCAGATGGTGGACGCAGTGCTGAACGACCGCAAGCGGCTATTACCGCTTTCCGCTTACGTTAATGGGCCTTATGGAATTAAAGGTCAGTATATCGGCGTACCCGCGATCCTTGGCGCCGGCGGCGTGGAGAAGATCATCGAATTAAAGCTGAACAAGGACGATTTGACGGCGCTTCAGCAATCGGCCAAACAATATAAGGGAGTACTGGGCGAGTTAGGTTATTAAACGGCGCGGCGGCCGCCTTATGCAAAATTTTCCGGGTCGAGATTAGTCCGATTTCGGCCAATGACCTGGCGTGGCCATGTTTTTAAGATGTGCATCAGTAACGCGTCGACGAATTGTAGCGGTTCGTCCGGAGCCATTAACTCTCGTTGCCGGAAAGGCAATCGATGACCAGCGTCGCGAATAAAAATGTTCTCGGTCCGCTGTTGATTATAATCGGCCTGGTATTCCTGTTCGGCTCGCTGGATTCACTGGGTATATGGCGGGTGCTGGGCAAAATCTGGCCGCTCATTTTCATAATAGTCGGCTTCTTGATCATATCTGGTCATATCCCGCTTTCGGGATGGGCACTTCGCCCCGGGCTGTCCGGTCAATCCGATGGCACTCTCGGGCTGTTCGGCGATATCCGCGTTTCGGGCTTGGCCGATGATATCGGCGATATTGAAAGATCGCTGCTTATCGGAGATATCGTCATTGATTTGACCAACTCGAACATGGTCGAAGGCGAATGCAGGATAAAGGTGTCGGTTATTATCGGTGATATTACGGTGATAGTGCCATCACAAACGCCAATGGAAATCGCACTTAGTTGCTATTTGGGATCATTAACCTCCAGACACAAAACGGCAGAAGGAGCATTCCAGCAGCTAAATTTCAGATCGGACGATTTCGCGGAGGCTTCGGCCAGATTGCATTTTAGGGGCAAGGCTTATTTCGGAAACATTCAGGTAAAAGAATCAGCGGTTAAAAGGAGTAGCGATGGTTAAGTTTAAAAAGTTGATCCCACCGGCAGATGGAACGCCGATATCTATTGAGGGCAAAAAGCTCAAGATACCGGACAATCCGATCATCCCGGTAATCGAGGGGGATGGCATCGGGCGGGATATCATGAAGGCCGCCCGGCGGGTGGTAGATGCGTCAGTCGAAAAATCGTACGGCGGCAAACGGCGGATAGTCTGGTTCGATATTTATGCCGGTGAAGCGGCCATGGAAAAATATGGCGAGGTGCTGCCCGACGATACGTTCAGAGCCATAAAACATTTTTTGGTTGCTCTCAAAGGCCCTTTAACCACACCGATCGGCGGCGGCTATCGTTCATTAAATGTTACTCTTCGCCAGCAATTGAATCTTTATGCATGCGTTCGGCCGGTGCGCTATTTTCCGGGAGTCCCGTCGCCGGTACGGCGGCCGGAAGCATTGAACGTGATCATTTTCAGAGAAAACACCGAGGACGTCTACGCCGGTATCGAATGGCAGAAAGGCACCAAGGAAGCTAAGAAGATCATAGATTTTTTGAACAACAAAATGAAAGTAAAGGTGCGGACCGATTCGGGCGTGGGTATCAAGCCGATTTCCGTCACGGGGACGCAGCGACTCGTCCGCAAAGCGATCAACTTTGCCCTTGAACATGCGCACAAATCGGTTACGCTCGTCCACAAAGGGAATATCATGAAATACACCGAAGGGGCCTTCCGCGACTGGGGATATAAACTGGCTGCAAAAGAATTTGCCGATCGGACAATAACCGAACAGCAACTCTGGGATAAATATGGCGGCAATTGCCCATCGGGAAAGTTGATAATTAAAGACCGGATTGCCGATTCGATGTTTCAGCAAATATTGACGCGACCGGATGAGTATGATATTCTTGCCACGCCCAATCTGAACGGCGATTATCTGTCCGATGCCTGCGCGGCGCAAGTCGGTGGGCTGGGTATGGCTCCCGGCGCCAATATCGGCGATTTTATCGGTCTGTTCGAAGCGACCCACGGGACGGCACCCAAATACGCCGATAAAGATATGGTCAATCCGGGCTCGTTGATTCTGTCGGCGGTCATGATGCTTGATTACCTTGGCTGGAAAGAAGCCTCACAGGCGATTGAACGCGCCATCGAGAAGACGATTCAGCAGAAAACGGTAACCTACGACCTGGAACGGCAAATGGAAGGCGCGACGAAGGTTTCGACGTCCCAGTACGCCACTAATATCATCGGGAATTTTTAGGATTTCAGGCGTCCGCGGCGCCGGCTGGGATCGGTGCCGCCTGCACAGATCCTGATGAAAACTCATAATAGCCGTTTGCGGCGGCCGAGCGCTGATGTTCGAATTTAAAGATAAAGCCATCCTCATCACCGGCGCCTCACGGGGAATCGGGGCGGCAACAGCGCGCCTGTTTGCCCGATTTGGGGGTAAAGTGGTTATCAATTATTCAGGCAGTGAGAAAAAGGCGAAATCGGTGCAGGCCGAAATCGCAGCCCACGGTGGAGTTGCCGCGATTTATAAAGCCGATATAGCTCAGCCAGCCGAATGCCGGGCCATGGTCGAGTGGACCATAAATGAATTTGGGCAGATCGATGTTTTGGTCAATAATGCCGGTATCTGGAAAGAGGCGGCTATCGACAACATGAGCCCCGAAGTTCTGGCGGAGACGGTCAATTGCAATCTTAATGGCTGTTTTTATTGCACGTCGGCGGCCGTTCCCGATATGAAAAGGCGGAAATCAGGCAAGATAATCTTCGTTTCTTCGACTGCCGGGCAGCGGGGCGAAGCGTATCATTCTCATTATTCCGCCACCAAAGGGGCGCTTATATCGCTGACTAAATCACTGGCAACCGAACTGGCGCCACATAATATCATGGTAAATTGTGTGGCTCCTGGTTGGGTAGATACAGACATGAGTCACGAAGCCCTCGTTTCTGCCGATGGTCCACGTTTTCTGTCATTGATACCCCTGGCCCGCGCCGCCACCGCCGAAGAAATCGCCTGGCCCATACTGTTTCTGGCTTCGGACATGGCGAGCTTTATCACCGGGGAGATTTTGAATGTCAATGGCGGCTCGGTATTAATCGGGTGAGCAATAGCTGCGCGGTCAGGCGATGCTTGCGGAATTGCGTTGACTTTGGCCCTGCATTCGGCTATTTTCAGCGCTGGCTGATATGAAAGATGATCTTGACCTAATTTTTTCGCCGATCGAGTCTCGCATCAAGCAATACGATTTATTGCTGGAGCAGACGCTCGCCACCGATTCGGAATTTATTCTCGCAATCACCAGGCACCTGTTTTCTCGAACAGGCAAACGTTTCCGGCCCGGTCTGCTGTTTCTTTGCGCCGGGCCAACAGAAAAGCCGGCAGCAATGTACGCGGCCGTGGCAATCGAGCTTATTCATATTGCGACGCTACTGCATGATGACGTTATCGACCAATCGAACACGCGCCGCGGCATCGAAACCGTTAATTATCGCTGGAATAACCTGGTATCGGTGTTGATGGGCGATTACATGTTCGCAAAATCGTTTAAGCTGCTGGTAGATTCGGGTTCGCCCAAGCTGCTGGAGCGGTTTTCGCGGGCTACTGAACGGGTTTCGATAGGCGAATTGAACCAGGTTTATTACACTGGCAATTTCGATTTGACGGAAAGTATCTACCTGAAGATAATCGCCGATAAAACCGCTTCGCTGTTTGCCTGTGCTTGCGAGGCGGGCGCTATCTGCAATGGTGATGACGAGAAGAAGAAAAAAGCGCTGCGGGATTTCGGCGAATACCTCGGGATCGCCTTCCAGATTACCGACGACCTGCTCGATTTGATCGGCGAATCGACCAAAACCGGCAAGCAGCTTGGTTCGGATATTCGCGAAGGCTGGGTCACGCTGCCTTTAATCCATGCCCTTAAAAATGGCGGAAACTCATCGAAGGATCATATAGTAAAACTTTATAATGAAGGTTTTACCGAAGAGAGGTTCGAAAACGTGGTGAACTTCGTGCGTGAAGCCGGAGGAATAGAGTACGCCGATAAAGAAGCCCAACGGTACAGCGATATGGCCAAAGAATCGGTCGCCAGTATCAAGGGGCTCGCTTATAAGGATAATTTATTAAAGCTCGCCGATATCGCCGTCACCCGCGACAAATAGCCGGGCACATTGTTTTAATCTCAATGTTAATCGCGAAATCACATGGATAGCGCCTATTCGCTGAATTTCCAAGGCGGGCTGATCTGGTTTTACGTCCTGCTAACCCTGGTCGCCTTCGGCTTTGCCTGGTGGAGCTATCGGCGGATCGTGCCGCAGATTTCCCGGGCGAAGCGGGCAATCCTGCTGGCCCTGCGCGCGCTGGGTATTTTTCTCGTAGGGCTATTGCTGCTTGAACCGTTGTTCTCGCGTTATACCGAGCGTACGATAGGCGACAGGCTCGGCCTCATTATAGACCTCTCATCCAGCATGGCCATGACTGACCGGGGATCGGCCCGATACGCAGAGGCAGATTCGCTTTTGGCCGCTGCTTTGCCCGAGGCACTTCGACTTAATTTTTATGGCTTTGCCGATACCGTAAGCAGACTGAAGGGATTCCCCGACGCGGCCGCCTTTATCGGGCAGGCCACTAATATCGCCAATGCCTTAACGATTCCGCCATTGGAAGATGGCGACGACCTTGGCGCCTTGTTAATAATAACCGACGGGGCAGGAAACGTCGGCCGGGATCCTCTTGAAGCCGCCTCGACGATCAATCTACCGGTTTACTCGCTGGTGGTCGGCGGCGGCATCGGAGCTCGAGACGTATTCATATCTAAAGTCGACAATCCCGCGGTGGGTTATACGAATACCGAATTTACCGTGGAAGTTGAATTCGGGAATTATGGTTATCAGGGGCAGCTGGCTAATATCGAATTGCGCGAAGGCCAGAGAGTTTTGTCATCCACGCGGGTTACCCTGCCGGCGGATGGCGCCCTTGCGAAAGCGGAATACAAAATTGCGATTTCCGATGAGGGCGCGAAAACATTCAAGGCGATCATCTCGAACTTCGAGGGCGAAACCTATGCCGCTAATAATGCCCGGAGCTTCACTATTAAATTCCTGAAGGATAAAATAAAAATACTCATGCTGGCCTCCTCGCTTAACTGGGAACTCAGTTTTTTGACTAAAGCTCTCTCCGAGGATTCACATTTTGATATTCAAACGGCGATCGCCGGCCGACAGGGCAACGTTCGAGCCTCAGATATGCCGGCAAACCTTGAGACCTGGAAGAAAATTGACCTGATAATTGCGCTTGATGCGAGCGCCAGGAGCGTCGGCGCGCAGCTTACCAATATTGAAGCCGCAGTCGGCGCCGGCACCGGTTTTTTGTATATAGCCGGTGCTCGGAGCAGGATCGCCCGTTTCGGCGATTGGGATAAAATACTGCCCGTAAAAGCAAATGCGCGCAGCGTGGTAATCGATGGCGAGTTCTTTCCGATTCAATCGGCCCAGCCTGTTGCGCGGGCGATCGCCGAAATCGATGGCCTTAACTGGGAAAGACAGCCACCTCTGAAATCCGCGATAACGGGTTTCGATATGGACGCCGGCGCTTTCGTGCTCCTGCAATTTTCCGATGATCGCGGCAACCGGATGCCGGTGCTGGTTGCGGGCAGACAAGCGCGGGCCAAAGCGGCGGTCATTACGGGCTTTCCCTGGTGGCCGAGATATTTCAGATCGGCCACGACGAATCCCGAAAGGAAGCTTATCGAGAAATTCTGGAGTAACCTGGTGCGCTGGCTGGTAACCCGCGAAGACCTGGAGCAATTTAATTTCGCCTCGGATAAGCCAATTTATAAGCTGGGCGAGCCGGTTTCGTTTTCGGCCACCCTTTTCGACGCCAATTACAATCTACTCGATGGCGCTACTATCGATGTGAGCATCAGCGATACCGCCGATGCCGAGAGGGAATTTCGATTAACCGGAACCCGTGATGGGAACTATGCCGGGATTTTTGGCTCGCCGGCGGCAGGCAAATATATTTACAAAGCCCTGGCAAAGCATCAGAGAGATACCGTTGGCGTGGTTGAAGGCAGCTTCATGATCGAACCATTCAGCCTCGAAATGGAAAATCCCGGAGCCAACCGCGCTTTGATGGAACAGATCGCTTCAATCACGGGTGGCAAAAGTTACACGGCCGATAATTTTGCGAATATCGCCGATGACCTGAAATTGAAAACCAGAAGTTCCGAAATATTTAGCGAAGTTCGCTTGACCGGCAACACGCTCGCCCTGATATTAATGATAAGCGCTTTTGCACTGGAGTGGGCGATTCGAAAATTCAGCCAATTGGCATAGGTCGTTCGGCTGATATTCGATTGGGCGGGCAGCCGCAGCCATGACGATTAAGCAGGATCGATCAAAAATAACGGAACCATCGCTGACTCGACATTGTTGCTCATAAAGTTAAAGTTGAAAAAACTGGCCGTTTACAGCTTAAGGCGCAGTGCTGCCAGAATGGAATTTCGGCCTATCAAGGAGAGAAAAATGATAAGAAGTGGCTCCACAATATTTATGGCGATCGCTGCTTTAGTATTGATGCAGGGCATTTCCGGCTGTTCTTCCGGCGACCAGAAGGCTGCCAGTCAAAAATCCGAACCAGCGCAGGAAAGCATGAGCATGATGGCCGGCGGGCGTACTGACCAAGCCGGCGGAATCACCTGGTCGGTGCCGGCAGATTGGAAAGTCGCTCCCCAGAAACCGATGAGAATACAGACCTATATCGTGGGACCGTCGTCTGGCGATACTGATAGCGCCGAATGCGCCGTATTTTTCTTTGGCAGCGAATCGGGCGGCAGCAAAGAGGCCAACATCCAGCGCTGGTGTGGACAATTCGAACAGCCTGATGGCAGCGATTCGTTCAAGAAGGCCAGCATCAGTGAAAAAGAATCAGGCAGCTTGAACATTACGACAATCGAGCTCGGCGGCACCTACAAAGTGGCGGCCGGGCCGATGATGGCGGTGAAAGAAACCAAAAACGGTTACCGTCTGGCAGGGGCTATTGTCGAAGGACCCGGCGGGTTGGTATTTTTCAAAATGACCGGCCCCGAAAAGACGGTGATGGCCGCCCAGGACGCGTTTTCGCGGATGTTATCCTCGGCGAAAGCGGGCAGCTAACTGAAATCTCACTGACGGCCCATGCAAAAAACGACCTCTCCTTTCATCGTTTTGAAAAAATCCCGAATCCACAATCGGGGTGTATTCGCCGGGATCGATATTCCCTGGGGGACGGAGATAATCGAGTATGTTGGCGAAAAAATAACCAAAGCTGAATCGGAGAGGCGGGGAGCAATCGTCCTGGGGCAAGCCAAAAAAACCAGGACTAAAGGGGCGGTGTATATATTCGAGCTAAATAGCCGCTTCGATCTGGATGGCGACGTCTGGTACAATACCGCCGGTCATATCAATCATTCCTGTTCGCCCAATTGTGAAGCGGTCGATATCGGCGGTCATATCTGGATCGTCGCGCTCCGGGATATAAATCCCGGCGAGGAAATTACTTATAATTATGGCTACGATTTCGAGGATTGGGAAGTACATCCCTGCCGCTGCGGGTCCGCGAATTGTATCGGCTACATCCTCGCCGAAGAACACTGGCCAAAACTCAAACGAGCTCTGGCAAAGCGACAAAGCAAGCTGGTTCTAAAACACTCGAAAAACGGCGGATATTAGATCGGTTTATCGAGATCACATCTCATATCATTGCTGTCTGGCCTTTTTATTTTAAATAGCCTATTTACAGTGTTAATGTCCAATAATAATAGTTTTTGATTCAATCATACAGATCAAAATAGCCATAGCGCCAGGATGTCGCTACGCTTTCATCCTGGCGCATCAAGAAACTCAAACGAGCCCTGGCAAAGCATAAGCTGGCCCCGAATAATTCGAAAAAAACAGCAGACGATAGCCGAGTAATTTTCAAGTATATTATTTAAAAATGTTCGAGCAGAGCTCGTCTTTGCCCCGATCCGCTCGTTTAAGCGGAGGCTTTTTTATCTTTATTATTGAATTAAAAAAACATTGCTCCGATTTCTCATCTATGCTACAATCACACAGCGGTGTTGATGATTTAAGGAGGAAGCATGTCTTTTATAATCGAGTTGCACGGCCGCGAGATCTTAGATTCACGAGGCAATCCCACAGTCGAAGTCGACTGCTTGCTGGACACTGGAGAATTTGGGAGAGCTGCGGTTCCTTCGGGAGCATCAACCGGTCAATTTGAAGCGGTTGAGCTTCGCGATGGCGATGAGGAACGGTATTCGGGCAAAGGTGTGACGAAAGCTGCTGAAAACGTCAATGAGGAAATCGCGCCGGCGTTGATTGAGGCGGGATTCGATATAACGGACCAGAAGGGCATCGACGAATTTTTAATCGACCTGGATGGCACCGATAACAAGGAAAAGCTCGGCGCCAACGCGATCCTTGGGGTGTCGCTGGCAGCCTGCAAGGCTGCTGCCGCTGCCTGTGGTCTGCCTCTATATAAATATATCGGCGGCGTCAATGCGGTAACCCTGCCGGTGCCGATGATGAATATTTTAAACGGCGGCAAGCATGCCGATAACAACGTCGATTTGCAGGAATTCATGGTGATGCCGGCGGGCTTTGACTCGTTTTCGGAATCGCTGCGGTGCGGCGTCGAGGTATTTCATAGTTTGAAAAAGGTCCTCCTGGCCAAGGGGCTGAACACCGCGGTCGGCGATGAGGGCGGCTTCGCCCCGAATTTGCAATCCAATGAAGAAGCGATCCAGGTGATCATAATGGCTATCGAGAAGGCCGGCTACAAGACAGGCGAGGATGCTTTTGTCGCTCTCGACCCCGCCTCCAGCGAATTTTTCAAAGATGGCAAATATCACCTGAAGTCGGAAAATAAAATCCTGACCCCCGAAGAAATGGTCGATTATTATTCGAACCTGGTACATAAATACCCGATCGTCTCCATCGAGGATGGCATGGCCGAAGAGGACTGGGAGGGCTGGAAAATTTTGACGCAAAAACTCGGTTCGCAAGTGCAGTTAGTCGGCGACGATATTTTCGTAACCAACGTCGAACGGCTGCATCGGGGGATAGAGCTTGGGGTGGCCAATTCGGTGTTAATAAAACTTAACCAGATCGGCACCCTGACGGAGACCCTGGAAGCGATCGGCATGGCCGGTCGGGCGCACTATACTTCGGTGGTTTCGCATCGGTCCGGTGAGACCGAGGACACCACTATCGCCGACGTAGTCGTGGCCACCAACGCAGGCCAGATCAAAACCGGTTCAGCCAGCCGCACGGACCGGATTTGCAAATATAATCAGCTTTTGCGTATCGAAGAGGAACTTGGCGGCCGCGCCGAATTTTTCGGGACAAAGGCTTTTTACAGCGTCTGATCGAGGCAAAAATTATCATGAAATTTCCCGTAGTTTCTAAGGATATTAAAAAGCGGCTTAAGAAAAGCGGCTGGCCGGGGAAGGATTTTTCCGGCCGCCTGAAAAGATTTCTGATCCTGACGGGCTGCGTGTTCCTGGCAGTGCTGTTTGCTCGAGGTGAAACCGGCCTTTTAAAAATATTCCGCCTCCATTCACGAATCGACGAAGCCAACCGGGAAATTGAACAATTAAAAGTGCAGGCTGAAGATATAAGCTGGGAAATCGATCAGCTTAAATACGATTCCACGTATATCAAGCTCTACGCCGCCGAGCATTATGGTTACGCCAAAGCTGATGAAACCATCATTCAGTTTTTGCCGGTGCCGCATGACAGCCTTCCCCGATGATCCGCTTTAAAATCGATGGCTTCGTCATCCGCGGGTTTTCAATGGGCGAAACCTCGCGGATCGTGACCATCTATTCACGGCAAAAAGGGAAGCTCAAATGCGTCGGCAAAGGCGCCCAAAAATCAGCGACCCTGAAAGGCATCGGGCTTGAACTTTTCAGCCATGTCGAATGTTATATTCATCGCAAAGAAAACGTCGAATTGGGCACTATCTCATCGATCGATCTGCTTAACGATTATTCGACGCTTGCCGCTGATCCGCTGAAATTTGGCTATGGCTCCGCTTTCTGCGAAATAATCGATAAATTTACCACCAACGACGAACCGATAACCGAGCTATTCGAGTTGAGCGGCGAATTTTTTGATGAAATCGAACAATGCAGGACGGAGATGGCTGCCGCTATTTTCTGGGCCGCCTTCTTAAAGGCCCTGGGGCATCTTGGTTACCGGCCGCAGCTTTATTCGTGTGCTATCTGCGGCAAATCTAATAAAGGAAGGGCGGCTTATTACGATGTGGCACGGGGCGGAATAATTTGCTCAAAAGACGCCTTGCCGGAAGTCCAACATGGAAAACTTACCGCCGCCGGCTTGCGATCGCTTCAGCAATGCCTGGAGTTGCCGTTACCGCAAATCGCTAACCTGAATCCGTCCGCAAAAATCCTGGGCGAAATCGAGCAGTTCGTGATTTCGTTTGCCAAATATCATACCGGGTTGCATCGCGACTTGAAATCGTTTAAATTCCTGTCTCAATTGAAAAGGCGTTAGCTCCGGAGGATATGTGGCAAAGCAAAAGAACGATGGCGACCCCCTGATGGAAAAGCTGGTATCGCTCTGCAAAAGGCGCGGTTTCATATTTCAATCATCGGAAATATATGGCGGGCTGGGGTCATGCTGGGATTATGGGCCGCTTGGCGTCGAGTTGAAAAACAATATCAAGCGATTCTGGTGGGAGGCCATGACGCACCGGCGGGACGATATCGAGGGGATCGACGCGGCCATCCTGATGGCGCCGAAAGTCTGGGAGACCTCCGGGCACGTTGAGGGATTCACCGATCCGTTGGTCGATTGCAAGCAGTGCAAACATCGCTTTCGGGCCGATCAGGTCACCGGCGACAAATGTCCCGATTGCGGCGGGGAACTCACCCAGCCAAGGCAGTTTAACCTCATGTTCAAAACTTTCCTGGGGCCCGTCGAGGAAGAATCGGCCATCGCCTATCTTCGCCCGGAAACCGCCCAGGGGATCTATGTCAATTTCCTCAACGTTATGGGGCCGTCGCGGCAGAAAATCCCGTTCGGGATCGCCCAGATCGGCAAAGCGTTCCGCAACGAAATCACGCCGGGCAATTTCATTTTCCGCACGCTCGAATTCGAGCAGATGGAGATGCAGTATTTCGTGCGCCCCGCGGAAGATAAAAAATGGTTCGAATACTGGAAAGAGCAGCGCCGTCAATGGTATGATGAACTTGGCATCAGGCCGGAGAAACTGCGCTGGCACCAGCACGCCGAAGATGAACTGGCTCACTACGCCAAAGAGGCTTTCGATATCGAATACGAATTTTCGTTCGGCTGGAAGGAGATCGAGGGGATTCACAACCGCACCGATTTCGACCTGGGCCGCCATCGGGAGGCCTCCGGCAAGGACCTGTCGTATTTCGATGACCAGACCAAGGAACGGTTCGTGCCTTTTATAATCGAAACCTCCGCCGGCGCCGACCGCACAACCCTGGTGGTGCTGGCCGATGCTTACCGCGAAGAAGAGGTCAAAGGCGAAAAACGGGTTGTGCTGGGCATATCGCCGAAAATCGCGCCGATCAAAGCGGCCGTATTCCCACTGGTGAAAAAAGACGGCATGCCCGAGGCGGCTGACAAGATTTATCATGATTTGAAAAAACATTTTAAGGTATTCTATGATGACGGTGGCGCAGTTGGCCGCCGCTACCGGCGCATGGATGAAGCCGGCACGCCGTATTGCATCACTATAGATGGCCAGACGTTAGAGGACGACACGGTTACCGTCCGTGAGCGGGACACTATGGTGCAAACCAGGCATAAGACCGGGGAGTTGGTGGAGGTGATAGGGGGGAAGGTGGGGTAGGCATGCGAACATTTAAACGCCGATATGGGTCAAGAATATTTGACTAATGCGTAGGTCAGGAGCTGTAGCTCCTGACTATTTTATTTATTGTTACCTATTGAAAAATATTTATTATAAAAATATATTCTATTTATGAAACTGCTGAAATATCCACTCGCGCATGACGAGCAAAATAATATTATTAAGGCTGTTGATGGCAGCAAAGGTGTCAACTATCATTGCCTGCAATGCGGGGCCCCAATGATTTTGAGGAAAAGTGAACGACGATTAAAAAGACCCCATTTTGGCCATAAAGGTATGACTTCCAACTGCACTCCGGAATCTGTTTTGCATCTTGCTTTTAAATCTTCGCTTTTTAACAAAATTCAAAAGGCAATAAATGAAAAAAAATCCATATTAATGAAATGGCAATGCGATTTTTGCCTGGATTCGCATAATGGTGATCTTCTTAAGAAGGTAGTTGATGCGAAAATGGAATATGATACTGGTAATTTCAAGCCGGATATTGCGCTTTTTGATATTGATGAAAGATTATTTTCCGTTCTGGAAATAGTTGTAACTCATTCTCCTGATGAGGGGGCGAAAACCTTTTATAACCAAAACGATGTCATTGTCATTGAATTTCACGTTAAAAGCGAAGAGGAACTGGATCAACTGAATAGGCCAATATTGGAGCCTGCAAAGGTTTCCATCTGTCTCCATCCCAAATGTGATAACTGCGGCGAAAGGGTCAGCAAAAAATATATCAACATAATCTCGGTGGAGTGCTGGTATTGTAAAGCCACAATGAAGGCTGCTTTTTTGACGGCTAGTGATGGTGCAAATTTGGGAGGACCTGCAGAATTTTCTGACAATGAAATTGCTTTATCCAGAAAATATGGAGTAATACTTGATAATAAATACTCAAATACTATGGGAAAAAGCTATTTGGCAAATGTATGCCCGCAGTGCGAAAGATTCATCGGTGAATTTTATCTTGGGCATGAATGTTATGCGTATCCTGATCAGAAATGCTACAATGTAAGCAAAATAGAAAGCGGTTTTTTTTGTCATCATTGCGGCAGCTTATCACCGGTTATCGGCAGAAGTGGAGAACAGGTTTTAAATATGGAAAGCAAATTAGAAACAGGACAAAAATTAATGCCCGATCAAATCCCTCATAACAAGCCAATGACTGCCCCCAGCCGTTCAAAACCCATCCTGCTCTGGGTGATTGCAATCGTGATTACCCTGGCGTCAGTGGTTTTTCAGCGGCTGACCGGGCCGACATATCCGATCGCCGGCACAAGCGAAATCGATGGCCGAAAAATCAGCTATGAGCTGCTGACCTCCCATGAGACAAGCTCCGATGCTCGGATGAATTTATATGTCCCGGACCCGGCGATAACAGGCGAAATGCGCTGGAAAAGATTCAAGAGTTACGATCAATTGATCATCGAATCCTTAGCGCGAACCGGCGATAGCCTGTCATTCGCGATTCCCGCTCAGCCGCCCGCCGGCAAGGTAATCTACCAGGTTAGTTTGATTGACAGTGAAGGTAATAAGCATGATTTGACAGAGGAGCCGGTAATTATTCGCTTCAAGGGCGCGGTGCCATCGATCGCCCTAATCCCGCATATAATCTTCATGTTTGCCGGGATGCTGTATGCCACCCGGGCGGGATTGGAGGCTTTGGTAAATGGGAATAAGCTGTTCGGACTGGCGCTCTGGACAACCATATTATTAGCCGCCGGCGGACTGATATTCGGGCCGATCGTTCAGAAATACGCGTTCGGCGAATTCTGGACCGGTTGGCCGTTCGGCCACGATCTGACCGACACCAAGACCATGGCCGTGGTCCTGTTCTGGATATTATCAATCTGGCGGTTTAAGAAATCACACAGCGGCCGGATCTGGATCTTGATCGCGGCTATTGTTACCCTGGCAATTTATTTAATTCCCCATAGCGTGCTGGGGTCGGAGCTGGACTATACTAAGGCACAGCCGTGATGGCGTGGTGGTGCCGTCGGGTCTCCGAACCCGACGGCGGTCGGCAGGTGCGGAGACCTGGCGACACAGTTTTGCCAAGCGATCAGCACTCAATCCCGTGTCTGCGGCACACTCCATCGAGCATACCCCACAGTGCGTTGAGCGTTTCGCTGGCTGAAGCGAGCACGACCTGGCGGTTGTCTTCGTATATATGTTTCGCCAGCAGGTCGCGTTCGACTCGCGAATGAACGATGTCAGCTTCTTTATGCACCTCGAAATAAGCCAGCGCAGCCGGGTTATCGATACTATAAAACTGCTTTAAGCCCGCGATTTTCGACTCGGCGACGGCCGGTATTTGACTTTCGTAAGCATATAGCGCCGCCAGGCCGGCAGCGGTGCCGCGATCAGAACAGATCGAACGAAAACTTTTAATCAAATTGGCGGTTTCTGGCCAGGGCTGTGTGCTTTCCATTTCAGCATTGCTCACACCCAGGCCCTGCCCGAACTGTAGCCATAGATCGAGGTGATTTGGCGAGCCGGCCTCTTCATCCATTAGATTTTCCAGGATATGCCGGCGAGTGGGAACTTCATCGGTCTGCGCGTGCACCGCCGAAAGATAGGTCGGAAACGCCTTGACATGCTGATAATACTGGCAGGCGTAATCGCGCAGCGAATCAAGGCTCAGTTCGCCTCGAGACCAGGCCTGGTAGAACGGATGTTTCAGCAGGCTTGTTTTGGCAATCAGATTATCGATTTCTTCAAGGTAAGTTGCGGTTGCAATTGATGTCATAAATCCACTCCCTGATTTTATTCGGTTTTGGCGGTCACAATAAATTGTGACACGCAAGAATAAACGAAATGATTACATGACGGCGAATTTAGCTGAAAATGATTGTCATTGTCAAGACGTTTGACGAATCAAAAGCTGGCAATAAAGGTATTGTTTTGTGCCATCGGGCCGCGCGACCCCACGGCTGTCGCCAGGTGCTGAGACCTGGCGGCACAATGATATTATTCAGTTTTGGCGGTCACAATAAATTGTGGCACGCAAG
>Ga0299912_10000541_pt1 | contig 32093 bp, 29 predicted proteins | sample RVTome_2_FD_207667 | JGI IMG/M metagenome (GOLD analysis project Ga0299912, IMG submission 207667) | Soil microbial communities from uranium-contaminated site in the Upper Colorado River Basin, Wyoming, United States - RVT95D214 (version 2) ... | reverse complement strand
ACGGCGGCCGAGTTGGCCGCCAAGGCCGCGGTGGGCGCGGACGCCCATCCGACCAAGTCTAATCCTTAACCTCACCTCCGGTAGTGTCGCTGGGCGAATGCGCGCGGTCGATACGCGCCGCGGCTGGGACGAGGTACGGCCCATGCGTCAGAGAATTAGCTTCATCGTCATGGGGACCGTTCTGGCCTTCGCGCTCGCCGCGCCGCCAGCGGCGCCTCAGCCGGCGGCGCCTATCGAACAAGGATTCAGCCTCGACGCCCGGGTGGTCCTGAACGCCTACCAAGCCCTGGTGGAGCAGGAACTTGCCGGCGAGATCCTGGGCCTGAAGGCGCTGGCCGCCACCGAAGAGGCCCGCTCGGGTCGCTGGGCGCGGATCAAGGGGCCGCTGGCGGCGTTCGCCGAGGGCGAGCCTGACGCCGCCGCCGTGGTGTTCTCCAGGCCTGACGGCTCCTACTTCAGTGTCGAGAAAGGGCTGACCGGCGAGACTCTGAAGGATAGGGGCTACTTTCCCGGGCTGATGGCCGGACACGACGTCGAGGGCGTATTGGTGATCAGCAAGTCCACCGGCAAGAAGGCGGTCATCGTGGCGACGCCGATCTGGGCGCAGGGAAAGGTCATCGGCGCCTTCGGCGTTTCAACCTCGGTCGAGAAGCTGGCCGCCCAGGTCGACAGGCAGCTTGGCCTTCCGAAGGGCGTGGTGTTCTATGCCCTGGACGCCCAGGGACGCACGGCGCTGCACCGCGACAGCGCGCTGATGTTCGAGTTCCCATCCGAATTGGGCAGTGAGACCCTGAGCGAGGCCGTCCAGGAGATGCTCTCCAAGCCAAACGGCTCAGTGACCTACCAATTCAGGGGCGCACGCAAGGCGGTGGTCTTCCAGAGGTCCGAGGCGACGGATTGGGTGTTTGCCCTGGGCCACACGATAGCCGCGCCCCCGCCGTGATCTCGCGCGCCCTGTTGCGTCTGCGAAGGCGGACCTATATCCTTACACGTTCATCTCATCGCTCGAGGATTTCATGGCTCGCGTCACTGTCGAGGACTGCGTCGAAAAGGTGCCCAACCGTTTCAGCCTGGTGCTGCTGGCCGCGCACCGCGCGCGGGCCATTTCCGCGGGCGGTGCGATCCTGGTCGACCGCGACAATGACAAGAACCCGGTCGTCTCCCTGCGCGAGATCGCCGAAAGCGAAATCGCCCCCGACGAACTGCGCGAGAGCCTGATCGGCACCCTGCAGCGGGTCGACGAACGCTCCGAGGCGGAGGAGGAGGCCGAGACCCTGGCGCTCCTGGCCGATCCTCAGCACATGCACATGAGCGAGCAGGAACTGGTGCGCGCCCTGCAGTCCGACCGCGACGGCGGCCAGGAGGAGCGCTACTGAGCGCCCCTGGCGCCGAGCCCCGTTCCATCGAGGCGGACGCTGCCAAGATCACGCCTCCGCCGGAGGCTGACCCGGACGCATCCGCTTCCGCCCCGCCGGCCAAGCCCGGCGTGCGGCCCAAGTTTCTTCGCCAGTACGAACTGATCGAGCGGATCAAGGCCTACGACCCCACGGCCGACGAGGCGCTGGTCAACCGCGCCTACGTTTACGCCCTGCGCGCGCACGGCTCGCAGACCCGGGCGTCGGGAGACCCCTATTTCGCCCACCCGATCGAGGTGGCCGGCATCCTCACTGAATATCGGCTGGACACCGCGACCATCGTCACGGCGCTGCTGCATGACGTGGTCGAGGACACGCCTGTCACCCACAAGGAGATCGCGGACCTGTTCGGCGACGAGATCGCCGAGTTGGTCGAGGGCGTCACCAAGCTTTCCAAGCTCGAATTGAACTCCGAGCACACCAAGCAGGCCGAGAACCTGCGCAAGTTCATCCTGGCCATCTCCAAGGACGTGCGGGTTCTGATGGTCAAGCTGGCCGACCGGCTGCACAACATGCGCACGCTGGGCTACATCAAGAGCGCCGAAAAGCGCGAGCGCATCGCCCACGAGACCCTGGACATCTACGCCCCGCTCGCCCGCCAGGTCGGCTGCCACCGTATCTGCTCGGAGCTGGAGGAGCTGGCCTTCGAGGAGCTGAATCCCGATGGCCGGGACGCCATCGTCCGCCGCCTGGAGCAGCTCCGATCCGAGCAGAGCGCCGCCGTCGCGGTGGTCTCCGGGGAAATCTCCGCCAAGCTGGAGGCGGCGGGCGTTTCCGCCCGGGTCTTCGGGCGCGAAAAGCATCCCTATTCGATCTGGCGCAAGCTACAGCGCAAGTCGATCGGCTTCTCACAGCTCGCGGACATCTACGCTTTCCGGGTGATCGTGGAGAGCGAAGAGGACTGCTACCGGGCGCTCGGCGTCATCCACCGGACCTGGCCGTTCGTGCAGGAGCGGTTCAAGGACTTCATCTCCACACCCAAGCGCAACGCCTATCGCTCTTTGCACACCACGGTGATGGGCCCGCGCGGGATGCGCATCGAGATGCAGATCCGCACCGAGGACATGGATCGCATCGCCGAGGACGGCCTGGCCGCCCACTGGCGCTACAAGGATTCCAGCTACGGCTTCGACGCCGAGGCCGCGGCCGCAGGCGGGCGCGATCCGCTGCTGAATCTGCGCCACCTCGTGCAGCTCATGGAGCACGGCGGGGACGTGGACGAGCTGGTGGAGCACGCCAAGCTCGAGATGTTCCTGGACCAGGTGTTCGTGTTCACCCCCAAGGGCGAACTGACCACCCTGCCGCGCGGGGCCATGCCGCTGGACTTCGCCTACGCCCTGCACACCAACATCGGCGACACCACGGTGGGCGCCAAGATCAACGGCGAGCTGAGACCGCTGCGCACCATCCTGCAGAACGGCGACGTGGTGGAGATCGTCCGTGGACCCAAGCCCACCGTGCTCGCGGACTGGGAGTCGCTTTCGATCACCGGCCGGGCGCGTTCGGCCATCCGCCGGCACATGCGCATCTCCGAGCGGGGGGAGTTCGCCCGTCTGGGCAAGGCCGCGATCGACGAGACCTTCCGCCGGGCCGGGCGGTCGCTGGAGGACCTTTCGATGCGTCCGGCGCTCGACCGTTTCGCCATGGCCGGCGAGGAGGACCTGCAGGAAGCGGTCGGCCGGGGCCGGGTGGGCTCCACCGAGGTGCTGGACGCGGTGTTCCCGGGTCTGAAGGACTCCGAGCGCGCCGCCGCCACGGCCCGCCGCCGCATCGACGACGGCAAGTCCGCGCGGCTCTACATCCGTGGCGGGGGGCTGACGCCGGGCGTATCGCTGCATCTGGCCGAGTGCTGCAGCCCGGTGCCGGGCGACCGGATCGTCGGCATTCTGGAGCCCGACAAGGGCCTGACCGTCCACACCATCGACTGCGCCAAGCTCGCCGCCTTCGAGGACCAGGAGGAGGTCTGGCGCGACCTGCGCTGGAGCCCGGAGGCCGAGCGCAGCACCCTGTCCCACGGCCGGCTGACCGCCACCATCCAGAATGCGCCCGGCGTGCTGGGCCAAGTGTGCACCATCATCGGCGACGCGGGCGGGAACATCCTGAATCTGAAGATGCACCACGCGCAGGCGGACTTCCTCGACGCGGACTTGGAGATCGAGGTGGTGGACGCCAAGCACCTCACCCACATCGCCGCCGCCCTGCGCGCCTGCCCCTCGGTGGAGACGGTGGAGCGGACGCGGGGGTGAGGAACGACCGGCGCGTCGCAACACTGGAGCGCGGGCGGGTCGCGCGCTAAAGAGGCCCGCCATGAACACCGACGACGTCCTCGAAGAATTCCGCCAGGCGGGCGCCCTGCGCGAGGGGCATTTCATCCTCGCCTCGGGCCTGCACAGCCCCATGTTCCTGCAGAAGAACCTGGTGTTCATGTATCCGGAGCGCGCCGAACGCCTGTGCAAGGCTCTGGCTCAGCGCATCCGCGACGCGGTCGGCGAGGTGGACCTCGTGGTCGCCCCGGCGGTGGGCGGGATCATTCCGGGCTACGAGACCGCCCGCTGGCTGGGGGTTCCCTCGATCTACCTGGAGCGGGAGCAAGGCGTCTTCAAGCTGCGCCGGGCCTTCTCGATCCCCAAGGGCGCGCGCGTGGCGATGGTCGAGGACGTGGTGTCCACCGGCGGCTCGCTGCGGGAGTGCGTGCCGGTGATCGAGGCGGCGGGCGGGATTCCGGTGTGCGCCGCCTGTATCGTCGATCGCTCCGGCGGCAAGGCCGACATGGGCGCGCCGGTCGTGGCCCTGGCGAGCATCGAGGTTCCTGCCTATCCCGCCGACGCCCTGCCGCCCGGCCTCGCCGCCATCCCGGCGGAGGAGCCGGGCTCCAAGAGGCTGCGCGCATGAGCGCCCGCTGCATGATCCCTCCCCCTCGAGGGGGGAGGGGCAGGGGTGGGGGTGTGGCCGCTGAGATGGGGCGTGAGACGCCGTCGGGTTCGGAGCCCGCTCGCGCCCGTCGCCCCGGCGCCCTGCACTCACCCCCATCCCCGACCCTTCCCCCCTCGAGGGGGAAGGTGGAAGGTGCGCGATGATCCGCATCCGTCTTGGCGTGAACATCGACCACGTGGCGACAATCCGGAACGCCCGGGGCGAGAGCTATCCCGAGCCGCTGCGCGCGGCCGACCTCGCCATCGCGGCGGGGGCCGACGGGATCACCGCGCACCTGCGCGAAGATCGCCGGCACATCTCCGACGCCGACATCGACCAGCTCTCCGACCTGTGCCTCAAGCGCGGCAAGCCGCTGAACCTGGAGATGGCGGTCACCGACGAGATGGTGGCCATCGCACTCGACCACCGGCCGGCCGCGGCCTGCCTGGTGCCCGAGCGGCGGGAAGAGCGCACCACCGAAGGCGGTCTCGACGTGGCGGGCGGCCACAACGTCATCGCCCCGGCGGTGCGGGCGCTGCGCGTGGCGGGGGTGCGCGTGTCGCTGTTCATCGAGGCCGATCCGGGCCAGATCGCAGCGGCCGCCGACGCCGGCGCCCAGGTGGTGGAGCTGCACTGCGGCGCCTATTGCGAGGCGGTGCGCGCCGGCGACGCCGACAAGGCGGTCCGCGAGTTGGAGCGCCTGAAGGCCGGCGCGGCCGACGCCGCGGCGCGGGGTCTGGAGGTCCATGCCGGCCACGGCATAGACTACGCCACCGTCAGGGCGGTCGCCGCGATCCCCGAGGTCGCCGAGCTGAACATCGGCCACTTCCTGATCGGCGAGGCGATCTTCATCGGCCTGGATGCGGCGATCCGCCGGATGCGCGCCCTGATGGACCAAGCCCGCGTCACGACCAAGGCCCTGGCGTGATCGTCGGCATCGGCTCGGACCTCTGTGACATTCGCCGCATCCAGGCGAGTCTCGACCGCTTCGGCGAGCGGTTCGTCAAGCGGGTGTTCACCGACATCGAGCGCGAGCGTTCCGAGCGCAAGCCGGACCGCGCCGCCAGCTACGCCAAGCGTTTCGCCGCCAAGGAGGCCTGCTCCAAGGCGCTGGGCACTGGACTCAAGCGCGGCGTCCACCTCGCCGACATGGGGGTGGTGAATCTGCCCTCCGGACGGCCGACCATGGCCCTGACCCGAGGGGCGGCCGCGCGGCTCGCCGCCCTGATTCCGCCCGGAATGGATGGCTTCATCCACGTCAGCCTGACGGACGACCATCCCTACGCTCAAGCGTTCGTCGTCATCGAAGCCTTGCCCCGGACGGGGGCGGACCCTGCCGGTCCGCTTGCCCGCGGCGGCGCCAACGTCTAGCTAGCCCCGCATGGATGACACCGACGCCATGAGCACCGCCGCCGACGACACGCCGCCTGAGGCGGCCAAGGACGCCTCCGCGCAGGCTGACGCCACGACGCCCGGCGCCGCATCGGCCTCCGGCGGCCCGACGACGACGCAGGAGCTGATCGAGATCGGCAAGACTGTCGTCTATGCCCTGCTCATCGCCGCGGTGATCCGGGTGCTGCTGTTCCAGCCCTTCACCATTCCCTCTGCGTCGATGGAGCCGAACCTGCAGCAGGGCGACTACATCATCGTCTCCAAGTTCAGCTATGGCTACAGCCGCTATTCGACGTCTCCGCTCACCCTGCCATTCGGCCATGGCCGGCTGTTCGACCGCACGCCAAAGCGCGGGGACATCATCGTGTTCAAGCTGCCCCGTGACGGACACACGGACTACATCAAGCGGCTGATCGGCCTGCCGGGCGACCGCATTCAGGTGAAGGGCGGGGTGGTGTGGCTGAACGGCAAGCCTATCCCGCGCCAGGGCCTTGCCTCGACCACCGAGGTGAGTCCCTACGGCTTCGCCCACGAGGTGCAGCACTATAGCGAGACCCTGCCAAGCGGCCGAAGCTACACGGTCGCGGACTTCGGGCCGGACGGCGACGTGGATGACACCGGCGTCTTCGTCGTGCCGCCGAAGCACTATCTCATGATGGGCGACAACCGCGACAACTCCCAGGACAGCCGCTATCCCGAGGCCATCGGGGTGGGCTACGTGCCGGAGGAGAACCTGGTCGGCAAAGCCCAGATCATCCTGTTGTCCTGGAACGCCAAGGCGTCGATCTTCAAGCCGTGGACCTGGATTCTCGACGCCCGCCCGAGCCGGTTCTTCCACATTCTGAAGTGACCGTTCATGGCAAGAGCGCGCCCAGCGACAAACGCAAGGGCGCCATGGCGGAGTTGGAGTCCCGGCTCGGCTACGTCTTCGAGGACCGACAACTTCTGGACCGGGCACTCACCCACGCCAGCGCCGGCGACGGCGCGCGCAAGGTCGCCAACTATGAACAGCTGGAATTCCTGGGCGACCGGGTGCTGAACCTGCTGGCGGCCGAGCGGCTGATGCTGCTGTACCCCGATGCGCGCGAAGGGGACCTGTCCAAATGGATGCACGCCCTGGTCAGCCGCGACGCCTGCGCCATGGTCGCCCGAAGCCTCGGCGTGCCCGACGCCCTACGGCTGGCGGGCGGGGAGAGTAAACGCGGCGGCCGCGATAATCCCACCATCCTCGGCGACGCCTGCGAGGCGCTCTTGGCGGCGCTTTACCGCGACGCGGGGCTGGCGCGGACGGCGGAGATCTTCGCTCGCATCTGGGCCGAGCCCTTCGAGCAGGTGGCGGCCGCCGGCGCGCCGAACCCGAAGTCCGAGCTGCAGGAGTGGGCCCAGGCCCGCGGCCTCGCCGCCCCCCGCTATGAGGTCGTGGAACGCTCCGGCCCCGACCACGCCCCCACCTTCACCGTGGAGGTGACTTTGGGTGATCAGGAGCCCCTGCGCGCCGAGGGCCGCTCGCGGCAGGACGCCGAGAAGGCGGCGGCCCAGGCCATGCTCGGCCGGAAAGGCGAAGCATGAGCGATCAGCGCCCCACGCGGGCCGGATTCGCGGCCGTGATCGGCGCGCCGAACGCCGGCAAGTCCACCCTGGTCAACCGCCTAGTCGGGACCAAGGTGTCGATCGTCACCCAGAAGGTGCAGACCACGCGCTTTCCGATCCGGGGCGTGGCGATGGCTGGAAAAGCCCAGATCGTTCTGGTGGATACGCCAGGGATCTTCACGCCGCGCCGCAGGCTCGACCGGGCCATGGTCCGCTCCGCCTGGGCCGGCGCCCACGACGCGGACGCCGTTGTGCACCTGGTGGACGCGGAGGCCGAAGTCGCCGTCGCGGACGGCACGGCCAAGGCCGCCGAACGCCTGGGCGTGCAGGACCGCCAGGCGATCACCGAGGGGCTGAAGGCGGCCGGCCGCAAGGCTATCCTGGCGTTGAACAAGATCGACCTGGTCAAGCGCGACGCCCTGCTGGGCATGTCCCAACGCCTATTCGAGTCCGGCGTCTACGACGAGGTCTTCATGATCTCGGCGGCGAACGGATCGGGCGTCGAGGATTTGAAGGCGCGGCTGGCGGCGCTGATGCCAGAGGGCCCCTGGCTCTATCCGGAGGACCAGGCCGCCGACGCACCGCTGCGCCTGATGGCCGCCGAGATCACCCGCGAGAAGCTCTATCTGCGCCTGCACCAGGAGCTGCCTTACTCCACGGCGGTGGAGACCACGTCCTTCACTGAGCAGAAGGACGGCTCCGCGCGGATCGAGCAGACCATCTATGTGGAGCGCGAGGGCCAGCGGCCCATCGTGCTCGGCAAGGGCGGCCAGACGCTGAAATGGATCGGCCAGAAGGCGCGCGAGGAGCTGACAGAGCTGCTCGGCCGGCCTGCGCACCTGTTTCTGCATGTCAAAGTGGACGCACGCTGGCCCGAACGGCGGGAGCACTATACGGGCGTGGGGCTGGAATTCGACGTCTGACGCGCGGCCCGTCCCTCCGCTCGTCCCCGCGAAAGCGGGGATTCAGGCTTTTTTCTTCCTGAAACGCCCGAGCCCTTTGATAAAAACACCTGGGTCTCCGCTTTCGCGGGGATGAGCGGATCAAGGGAGAGGCAAGGCGATGCAATTTGACATGGCCGAGCTGCCCGGGCACGAGCGCTACAAGCTGATGACCGCCACGGTCGCGCCCAGGCCGATCGCCTGGGTGGTGAGCCAGGACGCGGCCGGCGCCCTGAATGCAGCGCCCTTCTCGTTCTTCAACGTGTTTTCCGGCGATCCGCCGATCATCGCCATCGGTGTCGGCGCTCATGGGCCCGACCGCCGCAAGGACACGGTCGAGAACATCCGAAGGGCGCCGCAGTTCACCGTGAACCTGGTCTCCGAAGCCCTGGCCCGGCGGATGAACGTCACGGCCATCGAGTTCCCGGCCGGCCTCGACGAGCTCATCGAGGCGCGGATCGAGACCGCGCCGTCCGAGCGCGTGCGCCCGCCGCGCATCGCCGACAGCCCCGTCTCGATGGAATGCGAGGTGTTCCAGCTCGTGGAGCTAAACCCGCACAACACCATGATTATCGGGCGCGTGCTGACGATGCATGTGAAGGACGAGTTCGTGCTCGACGCCGAGCGCCATCACATCGACACGCCCCGGCTCGGCCTGATCGCGCGGATGCACGGGCGCGGCTGGTACGCCCGCACCACCGACCTCTTCCAGATGGAGCGGATCGCCGTTTCCGACTGGACCGGCTGGGAGGAGGGCTAGACGCGCCCATGGAATTCGAGGACGAGGCCTTCGTGCTGTCGGCCCGGCCGTTCAGCGAGACCGGGGCCATCGTGGAGCTGCTGACCGCCGGGCACGGCAAGTACGCCGCGCACGTGGCCGGCGGCGCCTCGCGGCGGATGAAGCCGTTCCTGCAGGCGGGCTCGCGGGTGCTGGCGCGGTTTCGCGCGCGCACCTCAGACCAGTTGGGCTCGGCCAGCCTGGAGGCGATGGGTGACGGTCCCGCGGCCCTGTTCGACGATCCGGCGGCCCTGGCGGGGCTCTCGGCGGCGGCGGCGGTGGCGGGCGGCGCCTTGCCCGAACGCGAGCCGCATCCGGGGGCCTTCCTGGCGTTCGAGGCGCTCTGCGAGGCTCTGCTCATCTCGGACATCTGGCCGGCGGTGTTCGTGCGGTTCGAGATGGGGCTGCTGGAAGAACTCGGTTTCGGCCTGGACCTCTCCCGCTGCGCGGCCACGGGCTCCACCGACGACCTGATCTATGTCAGCCCCAAGACCGGCAAAGCGGTCAGCCGCGCGGCCGGCGAGCCCTACAAGGACCGGCTGCTGCCCTTGCCGCCGTTCCTGCTGTCGGCCCAGGGCGGACTCGATGAGGGGGACGTGGGCGCGGGGTTGGACATCACCGGCCACTTTCTCGAGCAGTTCGTGTTCGCCCCCCTGAACCGGCCCCTGCCACCCGCGCGGGTGTGGCTGCTGGATCGGTTGCGCGAGGCGGGGCGGCTATGACGTAAATTCGTCATGGCCGGCCTCGTGCCGGCCACCCATGCACACTGAAATTCGCCTGTGTTCATGGGTCCCCCGGGTCGGGCCGGAGGCCCGCCCGAGGGCAGGCTCTGTGACAAGCCCGGCGATGACGGGTCTAATTAGCGACCACAGGCAGTTCCGATTCGAAATGACCAAGCATACGCCCCCGCCGGACGAGCCCGGCGACCGCATCATCGACGAGCCCCTGACCGAGGCCCTGTCGCGGCGCTACCTCGCCTATGCCCTGTCCACCATCATGGGCCGGGCCCTGCCGGACGTGCGCGACGGGCTGAAGCCCGTGCACCGGCGGCTGCTCTACGCCATGCGCATCCTCCGGCTCGATCCGGAGACGGCCGCCAAGAAGTGCGCCCGGGTGGTGGGCGACGTGATCGGCAAGTACCACCCGCACGGAGACACGGCGGTCTATGAGGCCCTGGTGCGCCTGGCCCAGGACTTCTCCCAGCGCTACCCGCTGATCGAGGGGCAGGGGAACTTCGGCAACATCGACGGCGATAACGCCGCGGCCATGCGCTACACCGAATGCCGGCTGACCGAGGCGGCCCAGCTGTTGCTCGACGGCATCGACGAGGACGCCGTCGACTTCCGCGACACCTACGACGGCGAAGACGAAGAGCCGGTCGTGCTGCCCGGCGGTTTTCCCAATCTGCTCGCCAACGGATCGAGCGGCATCGCCGTGGGCATGGCCACCTCGATCCCGCCCCACAACGCCGGCGAGTTGATCGACGCCTGCCTGCTGCTGCTCGCCAAGCCCTCCGCCGAAACGGGCGAGCTGATGGCCCACGTTCCCGGCCCAGACTTCCCCACCGGCGGCGTGATCGTGGAGCCCTCGGCGTCCTTGCTGGAGGCCTATGAAACGGGCCGGGGCGGGGTGCGTCTGCGCGCCCGCTGGGAGAAGGAGGAGACTGGTCGGGGGACCTATCAGGTGGTGGTCACCGAGGTTCCCTATCAGGTGAAGAAGGCCGATCTGGTTGAGCGTCTGGCCGCCCTGATCGAGGAGAAGAAGGCGCCGCTGCTGGCCGACGTGCGCGACGAGTCCGCCGAGGACGTGCGGCTGATCCTGGAGCCCAAGTCGCGCAACATCGAGCCCGAGCTCCTGATGGAGAGCCTCTACCGGCTCTGCGACCTGGAGACCCGCTTTCCCGTCAACATGAACGTGCTGGACGCCCGTTCCACCCCAAGCGTGATGGGGCTGAAGGGCATGCTGCAGGCGTTCCTCGACCACCGGCGCGAGGTGCTGGTCCGCCGCGCCCGCCATCGCCTCTCCAAGATCGAGGCGCGGCTGCATATCCTGGACGGCCTGCTGATCGTCTACCTCGACCTTGACGAGGTGATCCGCATCGTCCGCTACGAGGAGGAGCCCAAGGCGCGGCTGATCGAGCGGTTCGAACTCACCGACATCCAGGCCGAAGCCATCCTCAACACCCGCCTGCGCCAGCTCGCGCGGCTGGAGGAGATGGAGATCCGCCGCGAGCACGCCGAACTTTTCGAGGAGCGGGAGGGTATCCAGGGCTTGCTGGCTTCGGACCGCGAGCAGTGGAAGCTGGTCGGGGCGGGCCTGAGGGCCGTGAAGAAGGTGCTGGGCCAGGACACGCCGCTCGGCCGGCGGCGCTCGAGCTTCGCCGAGGCGCCGAAGGTGGACGCGACCGCCGCCGTGGAAGCCTTCATCCCGCGCGAGCCGATCACGGTGATCCTGTCCGAGCGCGGCTGGATCCGCGCTCAGCGGGGACGGGTGGAGGACCCCTCGGAGCTGAAGTTCAAGGAGGGCGACAAGCTGGCCTTCCTGGTCCCGGCCGAGACCACCGACAAGCTGCTGATCTTCGCCGCCGACGGCCGGTTCTTCACCCTCGGCTGCGACAAGCTGCCGTCCGGGCGCGGCCAGGGCGAGCCGGTGCGGCTGATGATCGAGCTGGACGACGGGGTGGAGGTGATCGCCGCCTTCGCCCACAGGCCGGGGCGCAAGCTGGTCCTGGCCTCGCGCGCCGGCTACGGCTTCGTCATGCCCGAGGAGGAGGCCCTGGCCTCCAAGCGCGGCGGCAAGCAGGCGCTGACCGTGGACGCGAAAGGCGCGGCCTTCTGTCTGGAGGCGGCGGGCGATCACCTGGCGGTGCTGGGCGACAACGGCAAGGCGCTGATCTTCCCGCTCGCCGAACTGCCCGAGATGCCGCGCGGCAAGGGGGTGAAGCTGCAGTCCTATCGCGAGGGCGGTCTGCGCGACGGCCTGGCCTTCGCCGCCGAGACCGGCCCGGCGGTGATCGATTCCGCCGGCCGCACGCGCGCCTGGCCCGATTGGCGCGATTGGCTGGGCAGACGGGCCTCGGCGGGTCGGCTCCTGCCCAAAGGATTTCCCAAACGTTTCAGGCCGCTCTAACCTTGTTCGGCATGAGTAGCGACGCTCCAGTCCTTTCCATCCGCGACCTGAAGGTCAGCTTCGACACCCATGACGGCGTGATCGCGGCGGTGCGCGGGATCAGCCTCGACGTCCGCGCCGGCGAGTGTCTGGGCGTGGTGGGCGAGAGCGGCTCGGGCAAGAGCCAGACTTTTCTCGCCGCCATGGGCCTGCTCGCCGGGAACGGTCGGGCGGAAGGCTCGATCAAGTTTTCGGGCCAGGGGCTGCTTGGCTTGAAGCTTCGCGAGCTCAACCGCATCCGCGGCGCGAAGATGACCATGATCTTCCAGGACCCGCTCACGGCCCTGACGCCGCATGTGCGCATCGGCGAGCAGATCGCCGAGTCCCTGCGCGCCCACCTGGGCCTCTCGGACGCCGAGGCCCTGGCGCGGGCGCGACAGTGGCTGGAGCGGGTGCGCATCCCCGAGGCGGCGCGGCGCCTGAGGCAATATCCGCATGAGCTGTCAGGCGGCATGCGCCAACGGGTGATGATCGCGGCGGCCATGGCCTGCGGCCCGGCGCTGCTGATCGCCGATGAGCCGACCACGGCGTTGGACGTCACGGTGCAGGCCGAGATCCTCGATCTGATGGCCGATCTGAAGGCCGAGACCGGCTCGGCCATGGTCCTGATCACCCACGACATGGGCGTGATCGCCCGGCTGGCCGACCGCGTCTGCGTGATGAAAGACGGCGCCTTCGTGGAGGAGGGACCGGCCGAGGCCGTGTTCGCCCATCCGAAAGCCGACTACACGCGCGATCTGTTGAACGCGATCCCGAGGCTCGACCGCGACGCGCGGGGAGGGCGGCCGGTTCCCGCGCCCGTGGCGCCCGACGCGCCGGTGGTGGTTGAAGCCAAGGACCTGCAGGTCTGGTTCCCTGTGCGCCGGGGCCTGTTCGCCAAGCCGGCGCATCTGCGCGCCGTGGACGGCGTCAGTTTCCAGATTCGCCAGGGCGAGACCCTGGGCGTGGTGGGCGAGAGCGGCTGTGGCAAGACCACGCTGTCGCGGGCGGTGCTGCGTCTGCTGCCGTCCTCGGCGGGCGCGGTGACCGTGCTCGGGCGAAACATCTCCGAGGCGGACGCGAGCGCGCTGCGGGCCGCGCGCAAGGATCTGCAGATCGTCTTCCAGGACCCGCTCGCCAGCCTAGATCCGCGCATGACGGTGGGCGACTCCATCGCCGAGCCGTTGCGAGTGTTCCGGCCGAAGCTGAACCGCGCCGCCCGCGAGATCGAGGCGCGCAAGATGATGGACCGGGCTGACCTCTCGCCCTCGCTGATCAACCGCTATCCGCACGAGCTGTCCGGCGGCCAGAACCAGCGCGTGGGGATCGCGCGGGCGATGATCCTGGGCCCCAAGCTGGTGATCTGCGACGAGGCGGTCTCGGCCCTGGACGTCTCGGTCCGCGCCCAGATCATCGATCTGCTCATCGAGCTTCAACGCGAGTTCGGCATGGCGATGATGTTCATCAGCCACGACCTGGCCGTGGTGCGCGAGATCAGCCACCGGGTGATGGTGCTCTACATGGGCCGCGTGGTGGAGGCGGCGTCCCGCGACCAGATCTACGCCGCCGCCGCGCACCCCTACACCCAGGCATTACTCTCGGCCGCGCCGATCCCCGATCCCGTCCGCGAGCGCGCGCGCGTGAGAATCCAGCTTGAGGGCGAGCCGCCGAGCCCGCTCGATCCGCTGAGCGCCCTGCGGTTCCTGCGGTCCAAGCTGCCGACCGATCCTGAAGCGCCCATCTATGTTCCCAAGCTTGTCGAGGTCGCCCAGGGCCACCTGGCGGCGGAATTCGATCCGCTCCCTGCCGGCGCCGAATCGCGCGCGGCGCGTGTTTACAGTTGAACTCGGCCCGTCCCCCCCTTAGCCGTCCAGGCCATGCCGCTTCTTTCGCTCACCGCTGAACAGGCTCAGGCGAACATCCGCAGGAACCGCCGCGCCCTGTGGCCGGACGGCCGGGTCGACACGCGACGTCTGCACGGCCTGGCCACGGTTCAGTTCGATCCGAGCTTCACGCTGGAGCCCGGCGAAGCGGTCTTCACCATGGGCTCCTGCTTCGCCCGCAACATCGAACGACGCCTCGTCACGCTGGGGTTCGAGATTCCCGCGGCGTCGGTGACGATTCCCGAGGCGGAGCGGGGCAGCACGATTGGCGACACCGAGCTGCTGAACAAGTTCGGTCCCCACGCCATGATCAACGAGCTGCGCTGGGCCTTCGATCCCGGCGTGCCATTCCCACAGGGGGGCTTTCTGCAGGTGGGCGAGGGGCTTTGGCACGACCCTCACCTGTCCTCCAGCGTGGCGCCGGCCTCGTTGGAACGGGTCCAGGAACGGCGCGCCATGGTCCAGGCGTTCTACCGCCAGCTCCCCCGGTGCCGGGTGGTGGTGATCACCCTGGGCCTGGCGGAGACTTGGTTCGATGCGCAGACCGGGCTCTACCTGAACCGCGCCCCGCCCAATGAGAGCCTGAAGCGTGAGCCGAAGCGCTTCCGGCTGGACCTGCTCTCATACTCGGAGCTGACGGAGGTGCTGGAGACGCTGCACGGCCTGCTGAAGGCCCACGGCGCCAAGGGCCTTCGGGTGTTGATCACCGTCTCGCCGGTGCCATTCCGCGTCACCTTCACGGGACAAGACGCCATCACCGCCAACAGCTATTCCAAGAGCGTCCAGCGCGCGGCGGTCGAGGAGTATGTGCGGGCGCATCCGGACGTGGACTATTTCCCGAGCTACGAGATCGTCACCCACACGGCGCGCAACCTGGCCTTCTATAACGACGAACGGCATATCTCGCCGAAGGTCGTGGAAGCGATCGTGGACCGGATGGTCGCGGCTTATGGCGGCGCGGCGCTCTCCGCCGCCGCCGACGACGACACCAGCGCGGCCAAGGACGGGGCGGCGTCGGACGCGGTCCGCGTGGCGGACGACCTGCGCGAGGAGTTAAAGGCGGGGCGCATCCGCCAGACGTTGAGGCTGTTCGCCGCCCTGGACGACCCCGAGCGCTTGGTCGAATCGGGCTTGGACGAGTTCTGGTTCCGCTATCAGTACGGGCGCGCGCTGCTGAAGGACGAGCAGTCTGTCGAAGCCGAAGTTCAACTCGCCAAAGCCCTGGCGATCGACCCGGAGTCGGCCAGCGCACACTTCGCGTCGGGACTTGCCCGGGTCGGCCTGCAGCGGAGCTTGCAGGCCGAGGCGGCCTTCAGACGCGCGGTAGAGCTAGAGCCAGACAACGTCTACTATCAGGCGCGCCTCGCCCGCGAAATGATCCGCAACCACAGGAGCCAGGAGGCCGAGAGCCTCGCCCTGCGAGGCTTGGCGGCCAGTCCGGACGACGAACGACTCAAGAAAGTGCTTTCGGCCGCGCGGCGCGAGGAAGCGTTGGCGCTGCTGAAGCTGGAGCGGGTCTCCACAAGCGGTTGGGAGCGGCTGAAGGCGCTGCTCGGCCGACTGGCGAGGGCGTGATGAGCCAGACCATCGACGTCTTCGTCGGCGCCGATCGCTCCCAGCTCTTGGCCGTGGCCGTGCTGGAGCACTCGATCCGCCGCCACACCCGTCGTCCGGTCACGGTCTGCCCGCTGATCGACCTCGACCTGCCCGAGCCGAAGGACATCCGCCAGGGCTCGCGCACCAACTTCTCCTTCGCGCGCTTCGCCATTCCCGAGCTGGCCGGGCGGCGCGGCAAGGCGATCTATCTGGACGCGGACATGCAGGTGTTCCGCGACATCGGCGAGCTGTGGGAAACCCCCTTCGACGGCGCGACCATCGTCATCCAGGAGGAACTGCCCGAGCATGCCCGCGTGCACGCCAAGCCGGGCGCCCCAGCGCGACGAATCAAGCAGTGCTCGGTGATGCTGATCGACTGCGCGCGGGCCGATTGGGACGTGCACGAGATCGTGGCGGGCCTGGACGGCGAGTACACCTACGAACAGCTCATGTACGAGCTGTGCATCCTGCCGGAACGCGACATCCGCTATGGCGTCCCCTTTGTGTGGAACAGCCTTGAGCATTTCGACGCCGAGACCCGCCTGATCCACTACACCGACATGGACACCCAGCCTTGGGTCTCCCCCCAGAACCGGCTCGGCCACGTATGGCTGGAGGAAGTGCGGCTGATGCTGGAGACCGGCGCCCTCGGCCTCGCCGACCTGCAACGGGAGATTGATCTCGGCTATTTTCGACCGTCTCTGGCGCGTGAGCTGGCCGAGATGCCTCACGCCACAGGCTGGAACGCCGACGCGGCGGCGCGCTATGACGCCCTCGACCGCCAGGCGGGCTTCACAAAACACGCTGAGGTTTATCGGCGCAAGCGGTTGCGCGCGGAGGCGGTCCGGCGTCACGAACGTTCATTCGCATAGGGGGCGGGGGCGTCGAGCCTGAGTCCCAGCGGGGCCGCGAAATTGTTCACCTAATCGATATCGCCGCTTCGACGCGAGGTTTCCGGGCCACAGGTAAGGGAAATCGGACGTCGGTCGGTTGCGCTTCAAGCCCCTTCGCCATATCATTTGGGTACGGGGTTCGGTGACGCCTGTACCGAGCCAAAGACGGATGTGCATCGCAATCGTCAGACATGACGGTAGCCGTAAAGCTTCGGCTGATCTCTCAGAGGTTCGATGTGGGTCAAACCAGGGCTGACAGAAAAAGGGGTAGACCATGAGATCTAGGGATCTCGCTCCGCTAGGCGGGGCTGTCATTGCGTTGTTGATGGCTTCCGCTGCTTGGGCGGCCGAACCCAACGGCTGGTACGCCGGCTGGGACATCGGCGCCAACTTTGACGGAAGCAACGCCGCCGTGTCGTCGCTCGCAAAGCCGAGCGGCATCACCGCCAAGTGGAAGTACAAGACCAACGCCGATTGGGCCGGGTTCGGCAAGCTCGGCTACCGGTTCGATCCGAACTGGCGCGCCGAACTGGAGCTTGGCTATCGCGCCGGCGGTCTCAAGTCGGTCGGCGGCACCGCTCTGTCCGGCCTGCCGTCCAGCGTCTGTTCGCTCGCGACCTGCGGCACGCCGCCGGGAAGCCTGACCCAGTGGACCGGCATGTTCAACGTGCTGTACGACATCTGGCCCGACGCGCAGATCCATCCGTTCATCGGCGCGGGCGCCGGCTTCGACCACCTCATCGCCAAGGTCGGCGGCGGATACAACGGGGCGCCCGCCGGCTACGCGGCCGTCCAGAGCTTCCGCGTCAACGACAAAGATACGTCGTTCGCCTGGCAGCTTATCGGCGGCGCGACCGCCGCTCTGTCCGACACGATCGCGCTGGACTTCACCTATCGCTACCTGAACACCAAGCAGCAATTCGCGTCGCTGGCCTCATCCATTAGCCCGGGCGCCGCGGTTCAGCTGGGGTCTTTTGACCGGCGTACGATCGACCACACCGCCACGGTGGGTCTGCGGTTCATGCTTTCGCCGCCTCCGCCGCCTCCGCCTCCGCCTCCTCCTCCGCCTCCTCCTCCTCCGCCTCCTCCCCCGCCGCCTCCGCCGCCTCCGGCGTTCGTGGCCAAGGAGTTCATCGTCTACTTCCCGTGGGACAAGTACTTCTTGACGCCGGAAGCTCAGGCGGTGGTTCAGGAAGCGGCGATGTACGCCAATGACGGCCACGCCACGGCCATCAAGGTGGTCGGCCACACCGACCTCTCCGGTTCGAACGCCTACAACGTGCGTCTGTCCGAACGTCGCGCCAAGACGGTGGCCGACGGTCTGGTGGGCCTGGGCGTGCCGCAAAGCACGCTGTCGGTCGACTGGAAGGGCGAAAGCGATCCGGCTGTCGCCACTCCGGATGGCGTCAGGGAACCGTTGAACCGGCGCGCCACGATCGACATCAACTTCTGATCCGATCGCAGCGTCCAAGCCTAAGAGAGGAGCCCGGCTGGTCCGGGCTCCTTTTCTTTTGGCCGGCTTCAAAGCTCACGCGGCCGACCTGTGGCGATTACCGTTCGACTTGCCGGCGCTTCCTGGCTGATAATCCTTGCGATTCGAATGGACGGGCCCATGCGCAAGCTCACCTTGGCGCTTCTCGGCGGCGCTTCGATCTGCCTGGCCTTCACCATCGCGCTGCTCTTGTGGCGCGCCGGCGGGGGATGGGGCGCGGGCGCGGCCGGGCTCGCCGCCGGTCTTGGCCTGGCCTTCTCGCTGCAGGGCGTGGTCGGCCGGTCCCTCGACCATGGAACGCTCAAGAAGGACTTCGACGCCCTGCGAGACGCGCATCTGGCCATCACCGGTCGGCTGGAGAAGATCGACCAGAGCCTTGCGGTCCTGGTCGACGCCATCCAGGAGACGGCGGTCCGCAGCTCCGAAGAACTGACGCTTGAGGTTCGCATGCTGGAGGACCTGGTCCAGCGGATGAGCGTGAGCCTGGACGGCCGGCTCGGTGGGCGCACCGAGGGCGCCGGCGACCTCGCCGGCAAGCGCGAGGACCAGGCCGGCGCCTTGCTTCAGACTGTGCGCGAGGCCCTGGCCGACAACCGCGTCGACCTCTACCTGCAACCCGTCGTCAGCCTGCCGCAGCGGCGCACGGTGTTCTACGAGAGCTTCTCGCGCCTGCGCGACGAGAGCGGGCGGGTGATGATGCCGGCCCAGTACCTCAGCGTGGCGGAGCCTGAGGGGCTGGTCGCGGCCATCGACAACCTGCTCCTGTTCCGCTGCGTCCAGATCGTGCGGCGGCTGGCGCGGCAGGACCGCAAGGTCGGGATCTTCTGCAACATTTCCCTGTCGTCCTTGTCGGACGAGGACTTCTTCCCCCAGTTCCTGGAGTTCCTGTCAGAAAATAAGGACATGGCCGGCGCCCTGATCTTCGAGCTGGGCCAGGCCGCCTTCGACCAGCGCGGTTCCACCGAGGCGCGGCACATGGCCAAGCTGGCCGATCTCGGCTTCCGCTTCTCCATCGACAAGGTTACGGATCTGGACCTGGACTTCCGCGAGCTGCAGCGGGCCGATGTGAAGTTCATCAAGATCGCCGCCGGCGTGCTGCTCAGTGAGCTGGTGGAGGTCGATGGCCGGCCGACGGTGAAGTCGCTGCAGGATCTGCACGCCTCGGACTTCGCTTCGCTGACGCGTCGCTACGGGGCCGAAATCATCGCCGAAAAGATCGAGACCGAACGCCAGGTGGTGGATGTGCTCGACCTCGACATCGCCTATGGCCAGGGCCACCTGTTCGGCGAGCCGCGCGCCATCCGCGACGCCGTGCTGGCGGAGACCGACCCGCCGGTCGGCTTCATGCGCTCGACCCTGAGGCGGTCCGCGGCGGGCGGGCGCTGACCGCGCATTGACGCCGCTGGCGCGGACCTTTAGCCGATCAGCGCATGCCCCCGCCCGCTCTGCTTTCCGGTCTTTCGGACATCGCCGCCGACTACGACGTGCTCCTGTGCGACGTCTGGGGGGTGATCCACAACGGCCGCGAGGCGTTCCCGGACGCCTGCGCCGCCCTGGCGCGCTATCGCAGCGAACGCGGGCCGGTGGTGCTGATCTCCAATGCGCCGAGGCCCTCGGCGGCGTTGCACGACCAGATCGAGGGCGTGGGCGTGCCGCGCTCGGCCTGGTCGGCGTTCGTCACCTCGGGCGACGCCACCCGCGCGCTGGTGGCCGAACGGACGCCCGGGCCGGCCCTGGTGATCGGCCCGCCGCGCGACGAGCCGCTCTACGAGGGCCTGGGGCTGCGGATCGTGAAGGAGGCGGAGGAGGCGGCCTTCATCCTATGCAGCGGCCCCTATCACGAGGAACGCGAGACGCCGGAGGACTACCGTCTGTTACTGACCTCCGCCCTCGGACGCGGGCTGGAGATGATCTGCGCCAACCCGGACCTCATGGTCCAGAAGGGCGATGTGCTGATCTATTGCGCCGGGGCGATCGCCGCGCTCTACGAGTCCATGGGCGGCCGGGCGATCATGGCCGGCAAGCCGCACGCCCCGATCTACGCCAAGGCCCTGCACGAAGCCGAGCGGCTGCTCGGGCGCGCGCCGGATCCGCGCCGGGTGCTGTGCGTCGGCGACGGGGCGGGCACGGATGTGAGGGGCGCTGAGCTGCAGGGGCTGGACTGCCTGTTCCTGTGGGGCGGCGTGCACGCGGCGGACATGGACGCGACCGCGACGGCGTCGAGCGCCGAGCTCGCGGCGTCTTTCCTCGAAACCCATAAGACATCGGCCCGGTACGCCATGCCGGAGCTGGTCTGGTAGGCGACGACCCCAGGAAGCCCAGCCACGGAGATCAGTATGTCGGGCTATTGCCTGGAAGACCTTCACCTCGGCCAAAGCGCCGAGAGCGCCCACGTCGTCACCGACGCGGACATCGTCGCCTTCGCCGACGTGTCCGGCGACCGCAACCCCGTCCACCTGGACGAGGCCTTCGCTGCCAACACCCCCTTCAAGACCCGCATCGCCCACGGCATGTTGTCGGCGGCCTATATCTCGGCGGTGCTCGGCGGACAGCTGCCGGGGCGGGGGGCGATCTACCTCTCCCAGACCCTGACGTTCCGCCGGCCGGTGAGAATCGGCGATGAGGTGGTGACGAAGGTCGCGGTCACGGCCATAGACACGGACAAGGCGCGCGTGACGCTGTCGACCGTCTGCGAAGTGGCCGGTAAGGCCGTGGTCGAGGGCGAAGCCGTGGTGATGGTTCCGAGGAAGGACGCTTAGGGCCGATGAAGCGCATCCGGGGGTGGCGAAACCTGGGGCCGGAGGATAAGGGCGCCTGCGTGGCGTTTGGCGCCTTCGACGGCGTCCACCGGGGCCACGAGAAGGTGATCGCCGCCGCCGCCCGCGTGGCCAAGAAGCTGCGCGCGCCGCTCGGCGCCATCAGCTTCGAGCCGCACCCCTGGCGCTGGTTCCATCCCGAGGATCCGCCGTTCCTGATCGCCACGGCCGAGCAGCAGGCGCGCCGGTTCGAGGCGCTGGGGGTGGAGCGCAGCTACGTCCTGCCCTTTGACGATCACCTGGCCGATCTGACGGCGGAGGGTTTCGCCGAGGAGGTGCTGGCCAAGGGCCTGGGCGTTCGCCACGTCGTCGTCGGCTTCGACGCCAGCTTCGGGCGCGGCCGCACGGGCGACGGCGACATGCTCGAACGTCTGGGCCCCACCCTGGGCTTCGGGGTGACGGTCGTGAAGCCGGTGACCGACCGCAAGGGCTACAAGCTCTCCTCCACCGCCGTGCGCCACGCCCTGGAGGCGGGCGACCCCAAGACCGCCGCCAAGATCCTGGGCCGTCCCTTCGCCATCGAGGGGGAGGTCGTGCACGGGGCCAAGCTCGGCAAGGGCATGGGCTTTCCCACGGCCAATATCGGGCTGGACGACTACATCCGTCCCCGGCTCGGCATCTACGCCACTCGCACGCGCCTGCCCGACGGGCGGGTGGCGAACGGCGTGGCAAGCGTCGGCACCAACCCCACCGTGGGCAAGGTGGAGGCCCGGCTCGAGGTCTATCTGTTCGACGTCGACGAGGACCTTTACGGCCAGGTGCTGGAGACGGAACTCATTGACTTCCTGCGGCCGGAGCAGAAGTTTGTTAACCTTGACGCCATGATCTGGCAGATGCACGCGGACGTCGATCAGGCGAAGCGCCTGCTGGGACGGAGGCGGTAAGGACGGACGCGAGGGGCGGGTTCGGGAGGCCATGCAGAAGGCTCGCAAATACAGCCGCTTCGCCGATGCGCGCCGGCCCGTGCGCCGCCCGCCCACGCCTTTCGTCATGCCGGGCCAGCCGACCTTGGTGTTCGACCGAGGCGTCCGCCCCGCGACGCCCGACGCCGGGATCATGGACGCCTACTCCCAGACCGTCGTGCGCGCCGTGGACGCGGTCGGCCCCTCGGTGGTGCGCGTGCACCCCCTGCGGGCGGGGTTCGGCGCGGAAGGGGTCGGCTCGGGCTTCGCGATCGGCAAGGACGGGCTGGTCCTGACCAACAGCCATGTGGTGCGCGGCGCCGGCCAGATCGAGGTCGTCACCCACGACGGCCGCGTCCACGCCGCCAAGGTGGCGGGCGACGATCCGGACACCGACCTCGCCCTGCTGAGGCTCGAACAGGCGGTTCAGGTTCCGGCGGTCAGGCTGGGGGACTCAAAGCGCCTGCGCCGGGGCCAGCTGATCATCGCCATCGGCGCGCCGCTGGGCTTTGAGGCCACCGTGACCACCGGCGTGGTCTCCGCGCTCGGCCGGTCCCTGCGTAGCGAGCGGGGGCGGCTGATCGAGGACCTGATCCAGACCGACGCGGCGCTGAACCCCGGCAATTCCGGCGGGCCGCTGGTGAATTCGGCGGGCGAGGTGGTGGGCGTGGCCACCGCCGTGGTGCACGGCGCCCAGGGCCTGTGCTTCGCCATCGCCAGCAACACCGCCGCTTTCGTGCTGGGCGAGCTTCTGGCCCACGGGCGGGTGCGGCGCGGCTCCATCGGCGTGGTGGCCCAGCAGGCGCCGATCCCGCAGAGCTTCGCGCGGGCGGCGGGCGTGGACCAGCCCTTCGGCGTCTGGGTCGCGGGGGTGGAGCGCGGCGGTCCCGGCGCACAGGCGGGGCTGGAGGAGGGGGACCTGATCGTTTCCGCCGACGGCGTTCCCACCACGGGCCTGGACGACCTGCTGAAAGCGCTGGACCACGACGCCATCGGCCGGCCCATCGAGGTCGTGGTGATCCGTCAGGGCCGGCGGATGTCGCTGACCGTCACCCCGCGCGAGCGCCGGCGCGGCTGAGGCCCTTTGCGGGCCAGGACGGCTCTGTTACATCCGCCCCCATGAGCACGGGCCGTCAGGAAACGCGAATTAACCGCCCGGCGTGACGCCAGGGCCGATGCTCCAGCGCGCGCCGGGTCCTTGAGCCCCGTTCCTGAACCCCGAGCCGCCGGAACCCGACTGATGGCCGACGACAAATCATCCGCTCATCCCGGCGAAAGCCGGGACTATCGCGACACCGTCTTCCTTCCCGACACGCCATTCCCCATGCGCGCGGGCCTGCCCAAGCTCGAGCCCGAGATCCTGGAGGCGTGGCGCCAGGCCGACCTCTACGCCGCGCTGCGCAAGGACCGCCAGGCGAAGGGCGCGAAGCTCTTCGTGCTGCACGACGGCCCGCCCTACGCCAACGGCGCCATCCACATCGGCCATGCGCTGAACAAGGTGCTGAAGGACTTCGTGGTCAGGAGCCGGTTCCTGCTCGGCTACGACGTGGACTATGTGCCCGGCTGGGACTGTCACGGCCTGCCCATCGAATGGAAGATCGAGGAGCGCTATCGCGCCGCCGGCAAGCGCAAGGACGAGGTCTCCAAGGCCGAGTTTCGCGCCCAGTGCCGCGCCTACGCCGCCCAATGGATCGAGGCGCAGAAGGCCGAGTTCGTGCGGCTGGGCGTGCTCGGCCGCTGGAGCGCGCCCTACGCCACCATGGACTTCTCCACCGAGGCGGCGATCGTGGCGGAGTTCCACAAGTTCCTGATGTCCGGACAGCTCTATCGCGGCTCAAAGCCGGTGATGTGGAGCCCGGTGGAGCGCACGGCCCTTGCGGACGCCGAGGTGGAGTACCACGACCACACCAGCCCCACGATCTGGGTGAAGTTCAAGGTGACCGAGGGCTCCGACGCCGCGCGCGACGCCTCCGTGGTGATCTGGACCACGACCCCCTGGACCATCCCGGGCAACCGCGCCGTCGCCTACAATCCCGACATCGCCTATGCGGCCTATGAGGTCGAGGCGATGGAGGAAGGTCTGGCCTTCGAGCCCTGGGCCAAGTCTGGCGACAGGTTGATCGTGGCCGAGAAGCTGGCGGAGGACGTGCGCGCGGCCGCCAAGATCGCCCGCTGGCGGCGCGTGGAGGCGGTCGATTGCGAGGGCATGATCTGCGAGCACCCGTTGGCGGGCCTGGACAAAGGCTACACCTTCGCCGTGCCGCTGCTGGCCGGCGACCACGTCACCGAGGACGCCGGCACGGGCTTCGTGCACACCGCCCCCAGCCACGGGGCGGAGGACTATCAGGTCTGGCTCGCCCACGGCCATCGGGAGATCCCCGAGATGGTGGACGAGGACGGCGCCTACTATCCCCACGTGCCCCTGTTCGCCGGCCTGAAGGTGCTGGAGACCGAGGGCAAGAAGGCCGGCAAGTTCGGCCCGGCCAACGGCGCGGTGATGGACAAGCTGATAGAGGCGGGAACCCTGCTGGCGCGCGGCCGGGTGGAGCATTCCTATCCGCACTCGTGGCGTTCCAAGGCGCCGGTGATCTTCCGCAACACCCCCCAGTGGTTCATCCTTATGGACGAGCCGCTGAAAGCCCTCCCCCTCGAGGGGGGAGGGTTGGGTGGGGGTGTGGCCTCTATGTTGGGCCGCAACGTGCCAGAGGGCTTGACGCCATCCGTACTTACCGCTGATCGCTCCAGCTACACCCCCATCCCCGCCCCTTCCCCCCTCGAGGGGGAAGGGAGGACTTTGAGGGAGCTCGCCCTCGACGCCATCGAGAAAACCCGCTTCCACCCCGAGGCCGGCAAGAACCGCATCCGCTCTATGGTGGAGACCCGGCCGGACTGGCTGATCAGCCGCCAGAGGGCCTGGGGCTCGCCGCTGGCCATGTTCGTGGAGAAGGCGACCGGCCATCCCCTGCGCGACCCGGCGGTGAACGCCCGCATCGTCGCGGCCATCGAAAAGCACGGCGCGGACGCCTGGTTCACCACCGATCCGGCCGAGTTCCTGGGGTCGGGCCACGATCCGGCCGACTACGAGCAGGTCGAGGACATCCTGGACGTCTGGTTCGACTCCGGCTCGACCCACGCCTTCGCCATCGAGGGCCGGGCGGGCTCCCACTGGCCGGCGGACCTCTATCTGGAGGGCTCGGACCAGCATCGCGGCTGGTTCCAGTCGTCCCTGCTGGAATCCTGCGGCACCCGCGGGCGCGCGCCCTTCAAGGCGGTGCTCACCCACGGCTTCACCCTGACCGAGCAGGGCGAGAAGATGTCCAAATCGCTTGGGAACGCCGTCGAACCTGACGTGGTGATCCGCGAGAGCGGCGCGGAGATCATCCGCCTGTGGGCGGCGATGGTGGACTACGCCGAGGACCAGCGGATCGGCCGCACCATCCTGCAGACCACCACCGACGCCTATCGCAAGCTGCGCAACACCGTGCGCTATCTGCTGGGCGCCGTGGCCGGGTTCGAGGACGCCGAGCGGGTGGGCCTGGACGACATGCCGCCCTTGGAGCGCTGGGTGCTGCACCGCCTGTGGGAGCTGGATCGCGACGTGCGCGAGGCCTACCGCGCCTATCAGTTCGACGAGGTGGTGCGAGAAGTGGCCCTGTTCTGCTCGAACGACCTGTCGGCGACCTACTTCGATATCCGTAAGGACGCCCTCTATTGCGACCGGCCGGACTCCTTGCGCCGGCGCGCCTGCCGCACGGTGATGGACCTGGTGTTCGAGCGCCTGACCGCCTGGCTGTCGCCGATCATGCCCTTCACCATGGAGGAGGCCTGGGGCCATCGCTTCCCGGGCGCGGGGTCGAATTCGCTGCGGGTGATCCCGGAGACGCCGGAGAGTTGGCGGAACGATGCTGAAGCGCGACGTTGGTCAATTGTCTTTGAGATTAGGAGTGCGGTCACTTGGCGGCTCGAAGCGGAGCGGCGGGAGAAGCGCATAGGCTCGAGTCTTGAGGCAAACGTCGTTGCGTACGTTCCCCCCGACGTCGTCGAAACCGAAGCCGAACTGCTGGAGGCACTCGCGAACGTAGATATCGCAGATGTGCTCATCACGAGCAAAGCGTACATAGAGCCTGGTTGGCACCCAGATTCAGATCGAAACCCCGCTCAGTCGCATGGCGTGTTCGTCGCAGTTTCGGCGGCAGACGGCCACAAGTGCGCCCGCTGCTGGCGGGTGTTGCCGGAGGTGAAAGGCGAAGGCGGCCTCTGCCTGCGCTGCGAGGACGCGGTCGCCGCCCGTGACGCGGGGTGGCATGAAGCTACTCCACCTCCCGCTCATCCCCGCGAAAGCGGGGACCCAGGCTCTTTTTTGCCTGAAACGCCGGCGCTGATCGATAAAACACCTGGGTCCCCGCTTTCGCGGGGATGAGCGGAATAATGGGAAATTCATTGACCAAGTCATCGCACCTAAGCCGCCTCGGCCTGATGGCCTACGCCATAGCGGCGGTGGTTGTGGTCCTGGACCAGCTCAGCAAGTTCTGGGTGCTGAGGGTGCTGAACCTGCCGCACCGGCCGTCCATCGAGGTGGCGCCGTTTTTCCAGCTCTCCATGGTGTGGAACCAGGGGGTCAGCTTCGGGCTGTTCCGGGCGGACGGCGAGCTCGGCCGCTGGCTGATCGTTGGGTTCGCCATCGTCGTGGTGTCGGTCCTGGCGGTGTGGGCGTGGGGGCTGCAACGGCGGCTCGCGGCCGTGGCCGTCGGCCTGATCATGGGCGGCGCTATCGGCAACAACCTGATCGACCGCGTACGCTTTGGCGCGGTGGCGGACTTCCTGGACTTCCACCGGCTGTTCTTCCCCTGGGTGTTCAACGTGGCTGACAGCGCCATCAGCGTTGGCGTGGCGCTGCTCTTGCTGGACGGCTTGATGCATGCGCGAGAGGGGCATCAGGAGTGAACGGCGCCGCAAGTCTTTGAATTTAGTGGATCGGACCACAAGCGGATGAGGGACCATCCGTTTGCTACGATCCACGACGCGCTTTGCGGGCGGCGACGTAATGAGGTATCGAGGGCGCGCCTGGGGGTGGGACGCGACAGGCCGGAGTTGAGATTCATGAATATCAGTCGTGCGAGCATCCTCGCCGTTCTCCTGATCGGCGCCGGAGCCATGGTCAGCGGCTGCGGGACCACAACCAAGGCGCTCGGCCTCAGGACGGCAGGGCCCGACGAGTTCCGCGTCGTCGCCAAGGCGCCGCTGGTGGTGCCGCCGGACTATTCGCTGCGCCCGCCCGCGCCCGGCGAGCCGCGCCCGCAGGAGCTGGAGCCCGAAAGCGCCGCCCGCGTCGCCCTGTTCGGCCAATCCGCGGCCGCGGGACTGTCGGAGGGCGAGCGCCTGCTGATCCAGAAGGCCGGCGCCGAAAAGGCAGACCCGCTCGTCCGCTACGTGGTCGACGACGAGTTCGGCGACCTCGCCCACAAGGACAAGAACTTCGCCGACACGGTGATGTTCTGGCGCAAGGACAGGCCCAGCGCGACGGACAGCCGCCTGGCCTCCGCCGCGACGTCTCCCTCGCCCGTGGATCCGGCCGAAGCCGCGGCCCAGCTTAAGGCGCTGACCGGCGAGCAGCCGGTGATCATCAGGCGCGACAAGGGCTCCTTCGTGAAGCTGCCGGGGCTCTAGGCTCCGCGCCTGATCCTATCGAGGCGGAGGGCCTTCTTCGCCTGGAATCGCCGTACTATGCTCGGTCCTGCCGAGCACACTCATGACCATCCGCCGCCTCCCGCCCGAGACCGTCAACCGTATCGCCGCCGGCGAGGTGGTCGAGCGGCCGGCGAGCGCGGTCAAGGAACTGGTCGAGAACGCCATCGACGCCGGGGCGGGGCGCATCGAGATCCAGATCGAGCAGGGGGGCCTGGCGCGCATCCTGGTGGCCGACGACGGCTGCGGCCTGTCGGCGGACGAGCTCAGCCTAGCGGTGGAGCGGCACGCCACCTCCAAGCTCGCGCCGGACGAGGCCGGGGACTGGGACCTGCTGCACATCGCCACGCTTGGGTTCCGGGGCGAGGCCCTGCCGTCGATCGGCTCGGTGGCGCGGCTGAATCTCGCCAGTCGGGCCAGGGGCGCCTCGGACGCCTTCGGGGTTTCGGTGGAAGGCGGGCTGGTCTCGCCCGCCCGCCCGGCCGCCTTCCCCGGCGATCACGGCCTGAGGGCGGAGGTGCGCGACCTGTTCTACGCCACCCCCGCGCGGCTGAAGTTCATGAAGTCCGAACGCGCCGAGTCCATGGCCATCGCCGAAGAGGTGAAGCGCCAGGCCATGGCGCACGAGGCGGTGGCGTTCTCCCTGGACGTGGATGGCCGCAGGGCCCTACGCCTGCCGGCCGAGGCGGCGGGGCCGGAGGGCCGGCTCGCGCGGCTGGCCGCGGTGCTCGGCCGGGAGTTCGAGCAGAACGCGCTCTTGCTCGACCAGGAGCGCGAGGGCGTGCGGCTTTCGGGCTATGCGGGCCTGCCGACCTATTCGCGGGGCAACGCGGCGCACCAATACCTGTTCGTCAACGGCCGGCCGGTGCGCGACCGGCTGCTGCAGGGCGCCTTGCGCGCCGCCTACGCCGACTTCCTGGCGCGCGACCGGCATCCGACCGCGGCGCTGTTCGTGGAGCTCGACGCCAAGGAGCTGGACGTCAATGTGCATCCGGCCAAGGCGGAGGTGCGCTTTCGCGACCCGGCCCTGGTGCGCGGCCTGATCGTCGGCGGCCTGCGCCACGCCCTGGCGGGGGCCGGGCACAGGGCCTCCACCACGGTCGCGACCACCGCCTTAGGAGGCTTCCGGCCTGAACCCGGGTGGGGCAGCCAGCGCGGTCCGAGCTGGCGGCCCGGCGCGCCGGCGACGGCCTGGGCGGGCGAGGCGGCCCGGGTCGGCGTCCTGGAGGGGTTTTCCGAGCCCACCGGCCGGGTGGAGCCGATGGCGGCGCCCTACGCCGGGGAGGGACCGGAGCCCGAGGACCGTCCCCTCGGCGCCGCGCGGGCTCAGGTGCACGAGACCTACATCCTCGCCCAGACCCGCGACGGCCTGGTGGTGGTTGACCAGCACGCGGCGCACGAGCGGCTGGTCTATGAGCGGATGAAGGCCCAGATGCAGGAGGGCGGCGTCACCCGCCAGACCCTGCTGCTGCCCGAGGTGGTGGACCTCGATCCCGCCGAGGCCGACCGCGTGGTCGGTCGCGCCGACGAGCTGGCCGAGGCTGGCCTGATCCTGGAGTCCTTCGGGCCGGGGGCGGTGCTGGTGCGCGAGGTTCCAGCCCTGCTGGGCGACTGCGATGTCCAGAGCCTGGTCCGCGACATCGCCGACGACCTGGCCGAGAACGGCGCGCCCCTGGCCCTGAAGGAACGGCTCGGCGACATCTGCGGGACCATGGCCTGCCACGGCTCGGTGCGCGCGGGCCGGCGGCTGACCGGGGCGGAGATGAATGCCCTGCTCCGTCAGATGGAGGCCACGCCCCACTCAGGCCAGTGCAACCACGGCCGCCCGACCTATGTGGAGCTGAAGCTCGCGGACATCGAGCGGCTGTTCGGCCGGCGGTGATCACCTTCTCCCAGAGGGAGAAGGTAGTTAGCTCAGGTCCAGCTCGATCCGCGAGGCCTGGGCCAGGACCTGGCCGGCGGGGGCGGGCTTGTCCGGCGCTACGGGGCCGGGCCACAGTTTCATGAAGGCGTCGAAGTCGCCCTTGGCGGCCCTGACCTTGGGATCGGCCTTGGCCGCGGCGGCGAACGCCTCCTTGGCCGCCAGGGCCGCGCCATAGGAGTGCTGATATTGGGTCGGGTCCACGATGCCGCCTTCGCCGACCTCCTGGTAGAGGTTCGAGGCGATCTCAACCATGGCCTTGGCGAGCGGCGTCTTCTCGCCGCCGGCGCGGGCCTGCGCCGCCTCGATGGCGGCCTGGGCGGCCTTCAGGTCGGCCGCCGAGCCGGTCTGGGCGGCCTTGCGCAGCACCGCCTCGTCCAGGCCCGACGCCTTGAAGATGTCCTTGTAGGGATCGTAGGCCTCCAGCATGCCCTGGCCGACCAGGACGGCCGCGACGGCGGGGCCGTCGGGCTGGGCCTCGGCGACCAGGACGAATCCCTTCAGGTGCATCAGGTGCAGGGCCGTAAGGCTGTCGGCGGGAATGCCCGCGAAGACGTTGTTGGCGCCCGCTTCGCCGCCTTCGCCAGCCGCGGCCGCGACGGTTGCTGGCCCGGACGAGACAGCCGCCGAACTGGCCGGCTCGGGAGCTTTGGCGGGCTTGGAGCAGGCGTCCAGGGCGCCGCCCGATCCGATCAGCACGGCGACGCCGACGCCGGTCCACAGTTTCGCCCGGAAGCTGGTCATGCGAGTCTCCAAATCGAACGCGGCGGACCTAACCACGCAGCCATTATAGTTGCAAGTCGTTCGCAAGAATGCGAGCAGGAGCCATGCTGATCATAGACCAGGTGCTTGGCGCGGACGATCTGAAGCGGGTCCGCGAGGGGCTAGCGGCGGCGACCTTCGCGCCCGGCAAGAAAACGGCGCGCGGCGAGGCCAGGGCGGTCAAGGCCAACCGCCAGGCGGCCGGCGGCGATCCCAAGGTCGCGGCGCTCGGCCTGTTCGTGCGGCGGGCGCTGGAGCGCAACGCGCTGTTCCGGCTCTACGCCCAGCCGGCGCGCTGGTCGGCGGTGATGTTCAATCGCTATGGGTCCGGCGAGTCCTACGGCCTGCATCTGGACGATGCGGTGATGGACGGGGAGGGCGGGCGGCTGCGCACGGACCTGTCTTTCACCCTCTTCCTGTCCGATCCGGACAGCTACGAGGGCGGGGAGCTGGTGGTGGACGACCTGGAGGGGGAGCGGGCGGTCAAGCCGCCGGCCGGCGCCGTGGCGGTCTATACCTCGGGGGCCCTGCACCGGGTGGAGGCGGTGGCTTCGGGCGAGCGGCTGGCGGCGGTGGGCTGGGTGCAGAGCCTGATCCGGAGGGCCGATGAGCGGGAGGTGCTGTTCGACCTCGGCGGCGCGCGCTCGACCATGCCGGCGGGCGAAGGCCGCATGCTGCTCGACAAGGCGATCGGCAAGTTGGTCCGGCTATGGGGCGAGCCCTAGTTGGTCCAACAGACTTGGACCAATACCACCGACATGCTAGATTGCGTCAATGACGATCCAGATCAACATCGCCGAGGCCAAGGCCAAGCTCTCTGAGCTCGTCTCCCGCGCGGAGGCTGGCGAGGAAGTCGTGCTCGCCCGCAATGGCGCGCCGATCGTCACGCTCACCCCCATTCCAGTTGTGCGGAAAGCCAAGCGGGTCCCCGGGGCCTGGGCGCACCTGAACCTGAAAATTCCCGACGAACTGTTCATCGGCCCCGATCCGGAAATGGAAGCCATTATCGAGGCTTGGGAAAAAGAGCCGCTCTGTCCGCCTGAATGAGGCTGCTGCTCGACACCCATACGTTGATCTGGTGGCTGTCCGATCCAGGGCGTCTCAGCCGAAGGGCGTTTGGGCTGGTCGAGGTTTCCGACAATGACGTCTTGGTCAGCGCGGCGAGCGCTTATGAGATCGAATACAAGCGGTCCAGAAGTGTCGAGATCGGCCGCGTTCCGGCTGAGCTTGAGTCGACGGTGGTGAGTAACGGCTTCACCTGGCTGGCGCTCGACTCGCGCCACGCCGTGGTCGCGGGCCGGCTTCCACGCCTGCACGGCGACCCGTTCGACCGGCTGATCGCCGCCCAAGCTCTGGTGGAGAATCTGACGCTGGTCACGCGCGACCCGGCGATCAGGGCCTACGGCGCGCCGGTGATCTGGTGACGGCTCACCGCGTCGGGGTCGGGGTCTCGGTGGAGTAGTCGTAGAAGCCGCGGCCGGTCTTGCGGCCGAGCCAGCCGGCCTCGACGTATTTCACCAGGAGCGGGCAGGGGCGGTACTTGGAGTCCGCCAGGCCCTCGTAGAGCACGTTCATGATCGACAGCACGGTGTCCAGGCCGATGAAGTCGCCCAGCTCCAGCGGGCCCATGGGATGGTTGGCGCCCAGCCGCATGGCGGTGTCGATGGCGTCCACCGTGCCGACCCCCTCGTAGAGGGTGTAGATCGCCTCGTTGATCATCGGGGCGAGGATACGGTTGACGATAAAGGCCGGAAAGTCCTCGGCGTTGGCGGTGGTCTTGTCGAGCGACTGGGCGAAATCGACGGCGGTCTGATAGGTCTCCACGTCCGTGGCGATGCCGCGGATGATCTCCACCAGTTTCATCACCGGCACCGGGTTCATGAAATGAAGCCCGATGACCTTGCTCGGCCGGTCGGTCTCCGAGGCCAGGCGCGTGATCGAGATGGACGACGTGTTTGAGGCGAGGA
>Ga0299912_10000540_pt1 | contig 32094 bp, 32 predicted proteins | sample RVTome_2_FD_207667 | JGI IMG/M metagenome (GOLD analysis project Ga0299912, IMG submission 207667) | Soil microbial communities from uranium-contaminated site in the Upper Colorado River Basin, Wyoming, United States - RVT95D214 (version 2) ... | reverse complement strand
GCGGCGGCCCCCCCCCCCCCCCCCCCCCCCCCCCCCCCCCCCCCCGCGCCGCATTGCAGCATCCAGTCCTCGCCGCTATACGGCGGCGTTTCGCGGCCGGGATGGCGGGCCGCGCCTCTGCTGGCAAGCGGAATCTCTGAGGAGGCGGCCAGGCGTGTCTCGGCTGGTGATGAAGTTCGGCGGCACCTCGGTGGCCGACCTGGAGCGCATCCGCAAGGTGGCGCGGCTGGTGGAGGCCGAGGTCGCCGCGGGCAAGCAGGTGGCTGTCGTGGTCTCGGCCATGGCCGGGCGCACCAACGAGCTGGTGGCCTGGACCGACGGCGCGGGTCCGGCGGCCCAGGGCCTGCCCGCGTCGGACGACGAATACGACACCGTGGTCGCCTCGGGCGAACAGATCACCGCCGGCCTTCTGGCCATGACCCTGCGCAACATCGGCCTGCCCGCGCGCTCCTGGCTGGGCTGGCAGGTGCCGATCCTGACCGACGAGGCGCACGGCAAGGCGCGCATCGACGCGATCCCGCCCGACAATCTGGCCAAGGCCATGGGCGCTGGCGAGGTGGCGGTGATCGCCGGCTTCCAGGGCGTCACGCGGGATGGGCGGCTGACGACTCTGGGCCGAGGCGGCTCGGACACGTCCGCGGTGGCCATCGCGGCGTCGCTGCATGCCGCCTGCGACATCTATACGGACGTGGACGGGGTCTACACCACCGATCCCCGCATCGAATCCAAGGCCCGACGGCTTGCGCGCATCTCTTATGAGGAGATGCTGGAGATGGCCTCGCTGGGCGCCAAGGTGCTGCAGACCCGCTCGGTGGAGATGGCCATGGCCTACCGGGTGCCGCTTCGGGTGCTGTCGAGCTTCGGCGAACCCGGAGAGACCAACGGCCAGGGCGCGGGCACTATTGTCTGCGGCGAGGAGGAGATCGTGGAGCAACGGATCGTTTCGGGCGTCGCCTACAGTCGCGACGAGGCTAAGATCATCCTGTACGGCCTGCCCGACCACCCAGGGGTCTCGGCGGCAGTGTTCGGCAAGCTGGCCGACGCCAACGTCAACGTGGACATGATTGTCCAGTCCCATGCGCGCGAGACCAACTTCGCCAACATGGAGTTCACCGTCGGCAAGCGCGACGCCGCGCGGGCCATGCAGATCATGGACCAGGCCAAGGCCGAGATCGGCTTCGAGGGCGCGGAGCTGGACGAGGACGTGGCCAAGGTGTCGGTGATCGGCGTGGGCATGCGCAGCCACGCAGGCGTCGCCAACACCATGTTCAAGGCGTTGGCGGAAAAAGGCATCAACATCAAGGTGATCTCGACCTCGGAGATCAAGATCAGCGTCCTGATCGAGGCCGCCTACACCGAGCTCGCCGTGCGCGCCCTGCACGCCGCCTACGGGCTGGACGAGGCGTAGGACTGGCGGTGCGGCCCTGAATGATATACATACGTCAATGTATATCATTCAGGAGGCGGCAATGCAGGTTTCGCGTTGGGGCAACAGCCTGGCCGTACGGTTGCCGTCCGCCGTGGTCGAGGCCCTGGAGCTCAAGGAAGGCGACCAGATCGAGATCGACATCGTCGGCGATCGGCGCTTCGAGGTCGGCCGCGACGACCGTCGAGAGACGGCGCTGAACCTGCTGCGCAGCCTGCGCCGGCCCCTGCCCCCCGGCTTCCGCTTCGACCGCGAAGAGGCCAATGAGCGATAGGCCGTTCCTGGACACCAACGTCCTGATCTACGCCATCGCCCAAGACGACCCCCGCGCCGCCGTCGCCGAGGCGCTGTTGGGCCAGGGCGGCGTCGTCAGCGTCCATGTGCTGAACGAGTTCGTCGCCGTGGCCCGGCGCAAGCTCGGCCTGTCGTGGGAAGAGGTCTTGGACGCCCTGGGCGCCATCCGCGCGCTTTGCGCCCCACCGGTCCCGATCACGGCCGAGACGCATGAGCGGGCCGTGCAGATCGCCGCCGGCCACGACCTGCACATCTATGACGCGCTGGTGGTCTCCGCGGCGCTGCAGGCTGAGTGCGCGATTCTGTACTCGGAAGACATGCAAGACGGCCGCGTGTTCGACGGACGCCTCACCCTGCGCAATCCGTTTGGATCGAACGCCGCCGTCTGATCGCCTACAGCGCGATCCTGGTCTCGAAGGCGTCAAATGGCGCGGTCAGGGGCGCGCCCTCGGCGCGTTCGATCAGCCCGGCCTGGACCAGCGCCTCCACATCCTCATGCACGCGCTTGTAGTCACGCCCCAGGGCGCGGGCGAGGCTGGCGATGCTCTTGGGCGGCTCGGCGTGGACGCGGCGCAGCAGCTCAAGGCGCTTGGGCGTCAGGGTCCGGGTCAGGGTTTCGAAGCTGTCGAACGACAGATGGCGCTCGGCGCTGCGGTCGCCGCTCTCGGCCCGACGCCAGGCTTCGACGAAGCGCCGGGCCATGGCCTCGCGGCTCTCGCCCACATGGACATTCAGGTCGGTCATCCCGCGCCTTCCGCCTTGCGGACCTCGGTCAGGAAGTCCGCCATGAGCTGCTCCACGGAGGTGAAGACGTAGGCGAACTCCCGGTCGCCCAGGTGCATATGGTCGCCCTTGCCCCGCTCATTGTCGAACCCGACCAGCCGGCGTCCCGAAAATCCGTAGAACAAGCTGTATTTCAACCCGTGATCGGTCGGCCGAACGGGATCGGGCACGCGCCAGATCTTCATCTCCAGGATGGCGCCGCTCGCCTCCACGCGCTTTTCGTGAAAGACCAGCTCGGCCGCCATAGGGCGTCACATGCCATAGATTGTCTATGGCGTCAAGAGCCATAGATCGACGAGACCGCTCAGACCCCCGCCGCCAGGGGCCACGCCGACTTCCGCGGCGGCGAGCGCGGACCCGACGGCGCGAACGCGCGCAATGGCTGTGAACGACGGCCTTACGCCCTGCCCCGCGCGCGGAATCTGCTATAGGCCCCGCCCAGGAGGACTTCAGCACCCATGGCTTCGCCGCCCATCGCCGTCAGAGGACCGCGCAGTCTGCTTCGGCAGATCCGCGAAGCCATGGCCGGCGGGGGGCCGGCCCAGTCCAAGCTCGACCTGGTGGTCCGCATCATCGCCCGCTCGATGGTGGCGGAGGTGTGCTCGATCTACCTGCGCCGCGCGGCCGGCGACATGGAGCTGTTCGCCACAGAGGGCCTGAAGCCCGAAGCCGTGCACGTCACGCGCATGAAGCCCGGCGAGGGCCTGGTGGGCGAGATCATGCGGCTCGGCCGGCCCCTGGCCCTGTCGAACGCGCCCGAGCACCCGGCCTTCTCCTACCGTCCGGAGACGGGTGAGGATCCCTTCCATGGCTTCCTGGGCGTGCCGCTGCTGCGCGGCGGGCGGGTGATCGGCGTCTTGGTCGTGCAGAACCGCACCGCCCGCGTCTACGCCGAGGACGAGGTCGAGGATCTGCAGATCATCGCCATGGTGCTGGCCGAGATGGTCGCCCAGGGCGAGCTGTTCGGCGAGGCCGCCCTCAAGGACGTGGCCATCTCCCCCCGTCGGCCCGAGCGGCTGAAGGGCGCGCGCCTGGCCGACGGCCTCGCCCATGGCACGGCGGTGCTGCACGAGGCGCCGGTCGCGCCCGAGAAACTTCTGTCGGACGACGTCGCCGTGGAGGAGCAGCGGCTGAAGACCGCCATCGCCGCCCTGCAGGCCCAGATCGACGCCATGATGGAGAGCCAGCACGGCGTGGTCGGCCCGTCGCTGGAGGTGCTGGACGCCTACCGCATGTTCGCCCACGACCGGGGCTGGAACCATTCGCTTGAGGAGGCCGTGCGTTCGGGCCTGACCGCGGAGGCGGCGGTGGAGCGCGTGCGCTCCGAGCACCGGGCGCGGCTGGGCCTGGCGCGCGACCCCTATCTGCGCGAGCGGCTGCACGACCTGGAAGACCTCAACGACCGCCTGCTGCGCCACCTGTCAGGCGACGCGCACGTGGCCCGGGTGCTGCCGGACGACGCCATCCTGATCGCGCGCAACCTCGGCCCGGCGGAGCTGCTGGAATACGACCGCAAGAAGCTGAAGGGCATCCTGTTGGAGGAGGGCTCGCCGGCCAGTCACGCGGCCATCGTCGCGCGGGCCCTGGACATCCCGTGCATCGGACGCCTGGCGGGTCTGCGCGACCGCATCTCGCAGGGCGACCGGGTGATCGTCGACGCCGAGGCGGCGGAGGCCTATCTGCGCCCCCGCGCGGACGTGATGAAGGCCATACAGGCGCGCATGCAGGTGCGCGCCCAGCGCCGGGCGGAATTCGCGCGCCTGCGCGACACCCCGGCGATCACCAAGGACGGCGCGCGCATCCAGCTTCTGATGAACGCCGGGCTGGAGGTGGATCTCGACATCCTGCACGAGACCGGCGCCGAGGGTATCGGCCTGTTCCGCACCGAGTTCCAGTTCATGGTCGCCGAACAGCTGCCGCGCACCGACGCCCAGACCCTGCTGTATTCGAACGTGTTGGAAGCGGCGGGTGACCTGCCCGTGACCTTCCGCACCCTGGACCTGGGCGGCGACAAGGTGCTGCCCTACCTTCAGGCCGACCTGGAGGAAAACCCCGCAATGGGTTGGCGGGCCGTGAGAATGGGCCTGGACCGCCCCGCCCTTTTGCGCCTGCAGCTTCGCGCCCTGATCTCCGCTGCGCGCGGCCGGGAGCTGCGCGTGATGTTTCCCCTGATCGCCAATGTGGACGAGTTTCGCGCGGCCCGCGCCATGGTGGACGAGGAACTCGCCTGGGCCTTGCGGCGCGGCCGCCCGGCGCCCAAGACCCTGCACGTCGGGGCGATGATCGAAGCGCCGTCACTGCTCTGGCATCTGGACGCGCTATTGGCGATGACGGACTTCGTCTCGGTCGGCACCAACGACCTCATGCAGTACCTGTTCGCCGCCGACCGGGGCAATCCGCGCGTGTCGGATCGCTACGATCCGTTGTCGCCGCCGGCGCTGCGGGCCCTGCAGAGCATCTGCGAGGCCGGCGTGGAGACCGGAACCCCGGTTTCGGTGTGCGGCGAGATGGCCGGTCGGCCGCTGGAAGCCTTCGCCCTCGTGGCCCTGGGTTTTGAGCGTCTGTCGATGCCGCCGGCCGGAATCGGCCCGGTCAAGCGGATGGTGCTGTCGTGCGACCGCGAGGCCGCCAGACGCGGTTTGGCGCCGCTCTTGAAGGGGAGCTCAGGGTCGGTTCGGAATGAAGTGGAAACCCTGGCGCGAAAGCTCTCCGTGCCGGTATAATCCATTGATTTCCATCAGGTAGGCTGATATCCACAACGTTAGCTTAACGAATTGTGGTTAGGGGTTTGGGTCGCCGTGGAACATTCCCACGGCCTTTGGTCGAGGACGAAGAGTAGCCATGCCGCTGGATACAGGCGCGGTTACGCAGAGCCTGCTCATGTCCGCGGGGGTGGACATGACTGAGGCGCCTGACGACGTGCGGGCTCCGCTCGACGGGGCCGCGAACATCGGCGCGGCCTTGCGCGCCACCCGCGGGCGCCTTGGCCGCACCCTTCAGGACGTCGCGGACGCCACCAAGATCAAGCGCGCCTATCTGGAAGCGTTGGAAGAGATGCGTCTGGAGGACCTGCCCTCCCGGCCGTTCACCATCGGCTATGTGCGCGCCTACGCCATGGCGCTGGGCCTGGACGGCGAAGCCGCCGTCGCGCGCTTCAAGCAGGACTCCCCCTGCAACGCCGAACCGCTGCGCGCGCCGGTCGGCGTTCGCAAGCACTCCGATGCGCGCCTGTCGCTGCTGGCCGCCGCCGGGGCCGTGGTGGTCTCCGCCGTGCTGGTGTGGAACCTGGCCCAGCGCGCGGTGACCGACGACTCCGCGCCGCCGTCCACGGTCATCGAAAGCTCCTTGCCGCCGGTTGCGGCCTCCGCGGCGCCCTCGACGGTGGCGATCTCCTCGGCCCAGCCCGCGCCTTCGGAATCCACCCTGCCCGAGCCCTATGTGACGCCGGGCCTGGACGCGCCCAGCGATCAAGCCGCCGGGGCTGGAGAGGCTGTCGCACCGCCTGGACCCGCAGGGCCGGCGACCTTCGCGCCGCACGGCCAAGTCTACGGCGCCCCGTCCGCGGCCTCGGTCGTGACGCTGCAAGCCCGCAAGCCCGCCGCCCTGGTGATCCGCGGCGGCGACGGCTCGGTCTATTTCGCCCGCCAGCTCAAGCCGGGCGAGGCCTATCGCGCGCCCCTGCTAAAGGGCCTGAGCGTCGATGTCTCGGACACCGCCGCCTTCAACGTCTATCTGGCCGGCCAGATCGGCAGGCCCCTGACCCAGCTGGTCACGCCGCTCGGCCAGATCGCGGCCGCCGCGCCCAAACCCGTCGTCGCCGCACCGACAGGCTCCGCGCCGACGCCGGCCGCGTCGAGCGCGCCAGCCCCGACCGCGCGCGCGTCGGACTGAGCCGCCCCGCCAGGCGTCGGCGCGGCCAACCATCCAATAGAATTCGTCGCGCCCCGCTGGGGTCCGGACCGCCGCCGTAAAGTACGTCGCCCAGCAGTGTTCTGACGGTCGGGCGCGCCCCAGGCCGGGGGCTTCTGTCCTCGGCCCGAGGTCTCTGGTAAAGTTAGCGGGCGGAGGGGATTGCGTGAGCCGACCGGCCTTGAAGGTGGCCCTGTTTACGGGCAACTACAACTACACCAAAGATGGCTCGAACCAGGCGCTGAACCGCCTCGTTGGCTATCTGCAGGATGTCGTGGGCGCGGACGTGCGCATCTATTCTCCGACCACGGACCATCCTGCCTTCGACCCGGTGGGCGAGCTCATCTCCATCCCCTCCATCAGCGTGCCTGGCCGCCCGGAATACCGGCTGGCTCTGGGGCTCAACCACGCCGCCCGCCAGAACATCATCAGCTTCGCGCCGGACATCGTGCACCTGTCCACGCCCGACGTGCTGGGCGTGCAGGCCCAGAAGCTGGCCCGCCAGATCGGCGCACCGGTGATCGCGAGCCTACACACCCGCTTCGAGACCTATCTGGACTACTACGGCGTGGGCTGGCTGGAGCCGCTGCTCAAGCGGCACTTGGACAGCTTCTACCGCCAGTGCGACTACGTCCTGGCCCCCAGCCCCGGCGTGGCCGCCGAATTGGAGGCGATCGGCCTGCAGGGCCGCGTGCGCCTGTTCAGCCGGGGCGTGGACCGCGACCTGTTCAACCCCGCCCGGCGCGACATGGCCTGGCGGCGCGTCAACGGGATCGCCGACGACGAGCTGGCGGTGCTGTTTTTCGGCCGCATCGTGGTGGAGAAGGGCCTCGGTCTGTTCGCGGACGTGATCGACGGGCTTCGCGCCCGCGGCGAGAAGGTCCGCGCCCTGATCGTCGGCGACGGGCCGGCGCGGGCCTGGTTCGCCGGACGCCTGCCGGACGCGGTGTTCACGGGATTTCTCTCCGGCCCGGACCTCGCCCGCGCGGTCGCCAGTTCCGACGTGCTGGTGAACCCCAGCGTCACCGAAGCCTTCGGCAATGTCACCCTGGAGGCCCTGGCGGCCGGCGTGCCCGCCATCTGCGCCGACGTGCCGGCCCACGCCGCCCTGGTCCGGCCCGGGGTCACGGGCCTGCTCTGCCAACCGACTGAGGCGCAGTCCTACATCGAGGCGGTCAGCACGCTGATCGTCGATCCCGCACGCCGCGCCGCAATGAGCGAAGCCGCGCGGGCGTCCAGCGCCGCCTACTCCTGGTCCGCGGCGCTGTCGCGCGTGGTGGACACCTACATGGAGGCCTTGTCCGAGCACGGGCGGCCAGCGCCGGAGCCCCAGCTGATGGCCAGGGCGCTGGCGGCGGGCTAATAGCGGCGCATGAAGCTCTACATCTCCACCGGCTCGCCGTTCGTCCGCAAGTGCCGCATCGTCGTCCGTGAGAAGGGACTGGAGGGTCGGGTCGAGGAAGTCGCCCTCGCCTTCCCCTATCAGGCCCACGCAGACCTGCTGGCGGCCAATCCCATCGGCCAGGTGCCGGCGCTCGTGCTCGAAGACGGCCAGACCCTCGCCAACAGCCCGGTGATCTGCGCCTATCTGGACACGCTCGGCTCCGGCCCACGCCTTTTGCCGGCCGGGGGGCCCGCGCACTGGGCCGCGCGGCGGCTGGAGACCCTGGCCGACGCGATCTTGGAAATGACCGTCAAGATCGCCCTGGAGGGCCGCCGTCCGCAGGCCGAGCGCTCCGCCCAGTGGCTGGGCTGGTGGACCGACGGCCTGAACCGGGCGCTGGACCAGGCCGAAGCCCAGGTTCCCGATCCCGAGCCGCTGGACATCGGCAAGATCGCGCTGGCCGTCGCGGGCCCCTACGTCGACTTCCGCATGCCGGACCTCGGCTGGCGCGCCTCGCGGCCCAGGGTCTCGGCCTTCTGCGACGCCCTGGATCGGCGCCCGAGCTTCGCCGCCACCCGGCCGAGCTGAGCTCAGAACCGAGCAGTGACGGCAGCGACGACGCGGCCATTGTAGGCGTCGCCCAATCCGCGCGCGTCGGTGTCGTACCAGCGCACATCCAAATCCAGCGTCTTGGAGACCGCTGCGCGCAGGCCCGCGTTCCAGGCTGTGTAGCTGGCGCCGCCGTCCTGCTCGCGGCGGCCCACTGCGCCCACGAGGCTCAGGCGCTCGGACAGCTTCTGGCGCGCCTCGGCCTCGAACCACCAGGCCTGCCCAACGGAAGCGTAGCTGTCGGGGCTGTATTCGGCCCTCAGACGCAACCGCGTGGGACCGAAGGATCTGCTGGCGTCGACGCGCGCCTCGAACAGGTCCTGCTGGACGCCCGGCACCGTGCCGGGCAGCGTCTTGTAGTAGGCTCTGAGGTCGAAGTTCACCCCAGCCAGCGTCGGCTTGACGCCCGCGTACAGATGCGCCTCCGCGTCCGCGCCCTTGGAGGTGCTCACCTTGCCGATCCACCCGCCGGCGTAGGCCCGCCCGAACGCGCGCTCCACCGTCAGCGCGCCGTGCGGCCCGTCGCTCTTGCCCGCGCCCTTGGAGATGTACTCGGTGGCGCCGACAAACGACACGTTCCAGCCGTCCTGGGCCCGGGCGGCGTCCTGGGCGGCCAGGGCGAGCCCGGCCGCAGCCGCGCCTATCCACGCCTTGCGGGACATCGTGTGCGCTCCCCCTAGATCAGCTTGAACAGCCGGGCGCTCTGGTAGACGGCGAGACCCATCACCAGAAGTCCCACGGCCCAGGTGAGGACGCGCGGCGGCGCGATCTTCACCACCCATCCGGCCATGGGCGCGGCCAGCAGCCCGCCCGCGATCAACCCGCCGATCGCCCAGAGATGGTCAATCGCTCCCTCCGCGTCCGACCAGTGGCCGGTCAGCAGCGCGACCAAGAAGGTCGCCGAGATGGCCGCCGTCACGAAAAACTCGGCGGTGTTGACCGTGCCGATCGACTCCCGCACCGAAGCGCCCGAGCCGACCAGCGTCGTCGTGACCGTCGGGCCCCAGCCGCCGCCGCCCACCGCGTCCATGAATCCGCCGATCAGGCCCAGCGGCGCGGGCCATTTGGCCGAAACCGGCCGGGGCCGCACGCCTCGCGCGGCCCGCCAGAGGATCACACCGCCCATGACGCCGAGGTAGGCCACGATCCACGGCTTGATCAGCTTGCCGTCAATGGAGGTCAGCACATAGGCCCCAATCACACCGCCGACGACACCGCCCGCCGTCAACAGCAGGAACAGTCGTCGGTTCACGTTGCGGTGGATGACGTGAGACCCGGCCGAAGCCGCGGTGGTGAACAGCTCCGCCGCATGCACGCTAGCCGAAGCCGTCGCGGGCGGGACACCGAACGCCAGGAGCACCGTGGAAGAGACCACGCCATAGGCCATGCCCAACGCGCCGTCGACGATCTGGGCGACAAAGCCCACCCCCGCGAAAAGCCAAAAGTCCGGTTCCATCCGACGGCCTCCTGAGTTGCTGAGAGTTCATATCCATTTATTCCCATCGGTTCCATAGAGATTAACTGAACGCCTTGTGAGGAGCCTTGTGCGGGCCCGTCGCCCGTCCTAGCTACCCTCCGCCATGCATCTGCCCCAAGCCAAGCTCGACTCGGTGCTCGACCGCTTCCACCAGGTGGAGGCGCGCATGGGCTCGGCGTCCGGCGGGCCGGAGATCGTCAAGCTGGGCAAGGAACATGCGGAGCTGAAGCCCGTGGCCGAGGCGGTGCAGCGGCTCGGCAAAGCTCGCGCCGAGGCGGCCGAGCTCGCCGAGATGGTCAAGGGCGCCGACCGCGAGATGGCCGCTCTGGCCCGCGACGAGCTCCAGGTGCTGGAAGACCGCTTGCCGGGGCTGGAGCACGAGGTGGCCCTGATGCTGGCCCCGCGCGACAAGGACGAGAACGCCTCGGTGATCATCGAGGTGCGCGCCGGCACCGGCGGGGACGAGGCGGCCCTGTTCGCTGGGGACCTGTTCCGCATGTATCAGCGCTACGCCGACAAGCAGGGCTGGACGGTGGAGGTCGAGAGCGTCTCGGAAGGCGAGATGGGCGGCTACAAGGAAGTCATCGCCTCGATCACCGGCGACGGGGTCTACGGTCGGCTGAAGTTCGAGTCTGGCGTGCACCGGGTCCAGCGCGTGCCCGCCACCGAGGCCCAGGGGCGCATCCATACCTCCGCCGCCACGGTCGCCGTCCTGCCCCAGCCCGAGGACGTCGAGATCGAAATCAACGAGAACGACATCCGCATCGACACCTACCGGTCCTCCGGCGCCGGCGGCCAGCACGTAAACAAGACCGACTCCGCCGTGCGCATCACCCACCTGCCTTCAGGCATCGTGGTGACCTCGTCCGAAAAGTCCCAGCACCAGAACCGCGCCAAGGCCATGAAGGTGCTGAAGGCCCGCCTCTACGACCAGCAGCGCGAGGCGCTCGACAGCGCCCGCGCCGAGGCCCGCAAGACCCAGGTGGGCTCCGGCGACCGCTCCGAGCGCATCCGCACCTACAACTTCCCGCAGGGCCGGGTGACCGACCACCGCATCAATCTGACCCTCTACACCCTGCCCAAGGTGATGGAGGGCGAGCTGGACGAGATGCTGGGCGCCCTCTCCGCCGAGGACCAGGCCGCGCGCCTGGCCAGCCTGGAAGCGGAACTGGCATGACCGCCGCGGACGACATCGTCATCCGCCCCCTCGCCGAAACCGACCTGCCCATGCTGCACGAGTGGCTGAACCGGCCGCACATGCGCCCGTTCTTCCAGCGCTCCCCGATCACCCTGGCCGAGGTGCTGGCCAAATATGGCCCGCGCATTCGCGGCGAGAAGCCTACCCTCTGCCATCTGGCGCTGAAGGACGGGCGAGCGGTCGGCTATCTGCAGTGCTACCGCATCGCCGACTGGCCCGACTATGCGCGCGACATCGACGGGTGGGACGCCATCGGCATCGACGGCGCCATCGCCGACCCGAAGCTGATGGGCCGGGGCTTCGGCCGCGTGGTGATCGCCAACTATCTGCGGGACGTGGCCTTTCCCGCCTTTCCGGACCTGAAGCGCTGCGTGGTCTGCTACGACGAGGCCAATGTGGCGAGCGGCAAGGCGCTCGAAGCGGCGGGCTTTCGTCACGTGCGCGACCTGTTCGAAGGCGGCCTGCCCAGCCGAATGATGCAGCTGGACCGCCCATGACCACCCTGCTGGAATCCTGGACGGCGGCGCGGGATCGGCTGCGCGCGGCGGGGATCGACTCTCCCGTCCTGGACGCGCGGATATTGCTCGAAGCGGCGACCGGCGCGGGGCGCGCGGACATTCTCTCCGATCCCCACCGGCCGCTGACCGCGGACCAGACCGCGGCCCTGGGCGCCCTCCTCGACCGGCGCGAACGGCGCGAGCCGATCAGCCACATCCTGGGCCGCCGGGGGTTCTGGTCGATCATGCTGAAGGTGACGCCCCACGTGCTCGCCCCCCGGCCGGAGACCGAGCTTCTGGTCGAGACGGCGCTGGCGGCCTTCCCTGAGAGCGCGCGCTTTTCGGTGCTGGATCTCGGCGTCGGCTCCGGGGCTATCCTGCTGGCGGTGCTGGCCGAGCGGCCGGGCGCGAAGGGCCTGGGGGTGGACGTCTCCGAGGAGGCCCTGGCCGTGGCGCGGGAGAACGCCGCCAATCTGGGCCTCGCGGACCGCTGCGCCCTGCTGCGCGGCGACTGGACCTCCGGGCTGGATGACGAGGCCTACGACCTGGTGCTCTCCAACCCGCCCTATATCCCCACCGGAGACATCGCCGGCCTGGAGCCCGAGGTTCGCGAGCACGAGCCGCGCCTGGCGCTGGACGGCGGGGCGGACGGCCTGGACGCCTATCGACGCCTCGCGACGGAGATTTTGCGGGTGCTGAAGCCGGGCGGACGCTTCGCCGTGGAGGTCGGGGCGGGACAGTGCGAGGCCGTCCTGGCTTTGTTCCAGGCGGCCGGGGCTGCGGACCCGCGGGCGCTCAAAGACCTTGCCGGCGTCGATCGCGTGGTGGTTGGTTCGAAGAAACCCCTTGGAATCACGGCGAACAATCGTTAGATCAAGGTTGTCTCCACCCAATCTGCCGGAGAATCGGCGCCTCGGCCCCACTTGGGCCGTGCCGAGAACCAGCGGCGAGAGCGGCCTCGTTCCAACGGGGCCACGCCCGAGGCGGGTGCGGGGCCAAGAACGGGGTTCTCGAACAGGAACGGCCGTAACCGAGGCCATGATCGCGCGCCGTTGGCGGCGCGGATCGCCATAGCGGTTTATCGATACATGAGAGATTTCAAGAGCATGAAACGGCAGCGCAGCCGGGGTCGCGGCAGCAGCGGAGGCGGTGGAGGCGGCGGCGGAAAGCCCGGCCACAACGTCAACCGCGCCTTCGACTCCAACGGGCCGGACGGGGTGAAAATCCGCGGCGCGGCGCAGCACGTCTTCGAGAAGTATCAACAGCTCGCGCGCGACGCCGCCTCCGGCGGCGACCGGGTGCTGGCCGAGAACTACATGCAGCACGCCGAGCACTATTTTAGGGTGCTGCGCGCGGTGCAGCCCAACCGGCCGGTGACCGAGATCATGGGCCGCGACGCCTTCACCTCGGGCATCGACATCGACTTCGAGGACGAAACCGGCGCCTACGCCCAGGACGAGTCCTCCGAACAGAGCGACGACGGCGGCGATACGCGCGATACGCGCGGCGACCAGCGCCCCGAACAGCGCTCGGATCAACAACGCTCCGACAACGGCCGCGGCGACTATCGCCAGGACCGCCAGGATCGCCGCCCCGACTATCGCCGCGACGAGCCGCGTTCGGACACCCGTCAGGAAGGCCGCCCTGAAGGTCGCCAGGAGAACCGCTCCGAAGGCCGACAAGACGGCCGATCCGAGCCGCGCCGGGACGAACAGCGGACCTATCGCGACGACCGCGCCCCGCGTAATGAGGGTCGGCGCGACGAGCGCGGCTATCGCGACGACCGGCCGAACCGTTACGAGCCGCGCGGCGAACGCGCGCCCGAGACCGGCGGCGGCGATCCCCTGCCGGTGGTCGAGCCCCAGGCTATGCCCCTGACCGCTCCCCGGTCCGAGGAGCCCTCCCCCACCCTGCGCGCGCACGACGGCGGCTTCAGCCCGGCGCCGGCCTTCCTTCAGGCCCGCCCCGAGACCGCATCCGCGGCCCCCGTGGCCGACGCCGCGCCGCCCAAGCGTCGCGGTCGCCCGCCGAAGGTCCGCACCGAAGAAGCCCAGCCGGCGGACGCGTCCGAGGAGGGCTGAGCCCCTCCCCTCCGGGGCCGTCCCTCGCAATCGCCGGCCCGGACCGCTACATTCCGGGCTCGTGACAGGACGTCCTTAGATGCCACTCGACACCCTCAGCGCTGACGCCGAGGCGATCGCCGCCCGCGCCGCCGCCCTGCCGGCCGGCGCGCGCGTGGTCGCGGCCATGTCCGGCGGGGTGGACTCCACCGTCACCGCCGCCCTGCTCAAGCGCGCGGGCTATGACGTGGTGGGCGTCACCCTGCAGCTCTACGACCACGGCGCGGCGCTTGCGAAGAAGGGCGCCTGCTGCGCGGGCCAGGACATCCACGACGCCCGCGCCGCCGCCGAGGCCATGGGCGTGCCCCACTATGTGCTCGACTACGAGAGCCGCTTTCGCGAGGCGGTGATGGAGGACTTCGCGGACGCCTATCTGCGCGGCGAAACGCCGATCCCCTGCGTCCGCTGCAATCAGACCGTCAAGTTCCGCGACCTGGCAGGCGTCGCCCGCGAGATGGGCGCCGAGGCCCTGGCCACCGGCCACTATGTGCGCCGCATCGAAGGCCCGCGCGGGCCGCAGCTGCATCGCGCCGCCGATCCCTCGCGCGACCAGAGCTACTTCCTGTTCGCCACCACGCGCGAACAGCTGGACGCGCTGCGCTTTCCGCTGGGCGACCTGCCCAAGGCCGAGGTGCGCCGGGTGGCCGCCGAGCTCGGCCTGAAGGTGGCCGACAAGTCCGACAGCCAGGACATCTGCTTCGTGCCCGAGGGCCGCTACACCACCATCGTCGACCGCCTGCGGCCCCACGGCGCCCTGCCCGGCGACATCGTGCACCTGGACGGCCGGGTGCTCGGCCGCCACGAGGGGATCACCCGCTACACCGTGGGCCAGAGGCGCGGCCTCGCCGTAGCGGTGGGCGAGCCGCTGTTCGTGGTGCGCCTGGACGCCGATAGGCGCGAGGTGATCGTCGGACCGCGCGAGGCGCTGCTGACCGCATCCCTCACCCTGAAAGAGACCAATTGGCTGGGCGACCAGCCCACGCTGGAAGACGCGGCGGCCGAAGGGCTGGCCGTGCTGGCCCGCGTGCGCTCCACCGCCGAACCCGTCCCTGCGCGCCTGGTGATGCGAGATGGCGTCCCCGCCGTGGCGTTCGACGCGCCCGAGGAAGGCGTCTCCCCAGGCCAGGCCTGCGTGCTCTACGACCCGGCGACCGGCGGCGACCGCGTGCTCGGCGGCGGGTTCATCGCAGGGACGACGGCGGCGGCCTGACCGGTCGCCTAAGCGGCCAGCAGCTTCGCCAGGACGTCGTAGCTCCGCGCGGCGCCGCGGCCGAGGCCGGATTGCAACATGCCGTCCCGGTAGTTGTTGTCCGGGAAGGTCATGGTCCGCGTGAGCACAGTGCGGCTCCACTCCTCGGCCAAGGTGTGAACAACCTCGATCTCCGGGAAGGCGTCGAAGCCCTGGCTCATGGCGAGACGCAAGGGCGGCTCGATCTGACGGTACTCGCCCCAGAAGCGGTGGACCGACCCGTCCGGCGAGGTCTGGCGGACACTCCATTTGCCGCCCAGGCGCAGGTCCATCTCCTCGACGACGCACTCGCCCGCGCACCACCACCGCCCGAATACGTCCGCATCGGTCAGCGCGCGCCACACCTGCTCGCTCGGCGCATCGAATGCGCGGGTCAGCACGACGACGCGGTCGCCGATCTCCAGATCCATCTTGCCGCCGCCGCCGACCAGGTCGCCCAGCCGTTCCAGGCTCTGGCCCCAGCCGGTCTTCATCCCGCCGAGCGCGCCCAGCACCACCTCGCCCGCCGCCCTCTCGACCAGCGTGTGCAAGGTCAAGGTCGTCGCGCCGTCGCGCTCCTCGAAGGTCAGGGTGTTGCGATTGACGATCCCCCAGCCACCGTCGGGCGCCTCGAACGCCTTCGACAGGAAGACCAGGCGGCGCGGACGGTCGATTTCGACGAACTCGCCGCCCATGACGTGACTGAAGCCTGGACCGGCCATGGTGAGCGAGATCTCCCCGCCGGGCCGGGCATCCAGCGTATGCACGGCGTTCTCGCAGCCGAGGGGTCCCCACCATTTCGCCAGGCGGTCCGCGTCGGTGAAGCAGTCGAATAGCAATTCCGCGGGCGCATCGAAGACGCGCACGAGCGTGACCTCGTAGCCTGCCCCAAGGCTGGTTCCAGCATCCGCCATCTCAGCTCTCCTTGTTCTTCAGTTCGGCGAGGTAGTCGTCGAGGCGGTCGAACGCCTGCTCCCAGTGCCGCCGATAGTCCTCGAGCCAGGCGGTCGCGGCCTTCAGCGCCGCGGCCTCGAGCTTCGCTGGGCGAGACTGTGCCTCCCGGCCGCGGCTGATCAGCCCCGCCTTTTCCAGGACCTTCAAGTGCTTGCTGACCGCCGGTCCCGACATGGCAAAGGGCTGGGAAAGCTCGCCCACCGACGCTTCCCCTTGAGTCAACCGTGCGAGAATCGCCCGGCGCGTCGGGTCGGCCAGGGCGGAGAAGATCGGGCTGAGGGTGTCGGAGGCCTGGACGTTCATATCTAACCAGTCAGTTTGATAACTTAGTAGTTAGATAAAGGTATCGACGATGTCAACGTCGATGTCGGCGCCGGCCTAGCCGAGCATCAACCGCGCCGCCTGCACCAGGTACATCCCCCCGATCCCCGTCACGATGTAGCGCGTCCACTTGATGAAGTGATGGTCGCTCAGACTGTCGAGAACGCGGCCGCCCGCCACCGTCCCGGCCATGGCGAGCGGAACACAGGTCGCGAACACCCACCCCGGCGGCATCCCTTGCCCGCCCGCCTTCAACAGCGGCGCGCCATAGACCAGCACCTTGGCCAGGTGGCTGAACACCTGGGTCGCCGCCTTGGTGGCCACGATGCGGTGGCGCGTCATCTCGGTGCGAATGAAGAAGATGTCGAGCAGCGGTCCAGCCACGCCCGCCGTCAGGTTCAGGCCGGTGACGCAGAGGCCGCAGAGCAGCGCCTGCGCCGGCTTGGCGGCGTCCAGCGCCAGCACCCGCTTGGGCAGCCAGACGAGGCCCGGCACCAGTCCCAAGAGCAGATAGAGTACGGGCTTGGACGGCGCATAGGCGATCGCCGCCACGACCAGCCCCGCAACCCCCGCGCCCGCCGCATAGAGCCCCACGATCAGCCACTGCACATGCCGCCGGTGCAGGATCGCGCGCCACAGGTTGGCGACGATCTGGATCAAGCCGTGGGTGACCAGGGCCGCCGACACGGGCAGGGCCAGCGCCAGTCCCCCCATCAGCACCAGCCCCCCGGCCATGCCGAACACGCCGGAGATCAGCGACGTGACGAAGGCGAGGATCAGGATGAAGGCGGAAAGGGCCAGGCTCATGCCCTGGCCCGTGCGAGCCTCAAGCCGCCACCAGCTGGCGGCGCACCATCCGGCTGTAGTCGTCCATCAGGGCGAAGGTGAGGTTGCCCGGCGTGAACCTGTGCTCGCCCACTTCGGACACCGGAGTCACCTCCGCGGCCGTGCCGGTGATGAACATCTCGGAGAACGTTCCCAGTTCCTCGGCGGGAATGTGCCGCTCGATCACCTCCACGCCCATCTTCTCGATCAGGCCGATCACCGAGCGGCGGGTGATGCCGTTGAGGAAGCAGTCGGGCTTGGGCGTGTGCACCGCGCCGTCGCGCACCAGGAAGACGTTGGCGCCGGTGGTCTCGGCGATGTAGCCGCGCCAGTCGAGCATCAGGGCGTCGTTGTAGCCGGCCTTCTCCGCCGCGTGCTTGGAGACGGTGCAGATCATGTAGAGCCCCGCCGCCTTGGAGGCGGTGGGCGCGGTGGCCGGGTCGGGCCGGCGGTACTTGGCGGGGGTCAGGCGGATACCCCTCTTGGCCTGCTCGGGATCGAAGTAGCTGGCCCACTCCCAGGTCGCCACGGCCACGTGCACCTGGGTCTGCTGGGCCGAGACGCCCATCTGCTCAGGACCGCGCCAGGCCAGGGGACGGACGTAGCAATTGGTCAGGCCGTTCTTGGCCGCGGTCTGCTTGCAGGCCTCGTCGATCTGGGCCACCGTGAAGGGGATCTCGAAATCGAGGATCTCGGCCGATCGGAACAGGCGTTCGGTATGTTCGGTGAGCTTGAAGATCTCCCCGTCGTACATCCGCTCCCCCTCGAACACGCAGGAGGCGTAATGCATGGCGTGGGTCAGGACGTGCACCTTCGCCTCGCGCCAGGGCATGTACTCGCCATCCATCCAGATGACTCCGTCGCGATCGTCGAAGGGAACCAGGGCCATTGAGCAAACCTTCCTATCCTGGCGGTCTTAGACTGCGCGCGCGGGCAAGCGTCAACTTCGGCCGCCCCCTTCCCCCGCTTCGCGGGGACTTCCCCCCGAGGGGGAAGATCGGCAGCGGCGCCAAGATGCTCCCCCTTTGGGGGAGCTGTCAGCGCGGAGCGCTGACTGAGGGGGCCCCGCGATGACGCCGGCGCCCGAAACCCGGCTGATCCTGAGCGAGGAGGAGCTGGATACGGCGCTCGAACTGCTGCTGCTCGCCGAGGCCGCCCTGTGGGGCGTCGCGGACACGGCGTTGCAGGCCGAGCCGGCAGTGCTGGGGCGCGGGCACTTCCGCACCCTGTTCCTGCTCAAGCGCCGGCCGGGGCTCGGCGTGCGAGAGCTGGCTCGCCTCACCTCCCTGTCCAAGCAGGGCGCGAGCCGCACCCTGGCGGACCTGGAGGGGCTGGGCCTGGCCGAAAAGAGCCCCGGCGAGGCGGACGCCCGCCGCCGGCCCGCCCGCCTGACGCCCGCGGGCGTGGCGCTGGAGGCGCGGGTCTGCGAGCGGCTGCGCGCGCATGTGGCGCGGGCCTATCGCGCCGGAGGGCTGGACGCCGTGGCCGGCGCCCGGCGCGTGCTCCAGGCCCTGGCCGGCGCCCGCCTCAACATCGGCCGCGCGGCCGGGGAAGACTAGGCCGTGGCCGCGCCTCAGACCGGCGAGGGCGCGCACCTGTTGGTGGTGGACGACGACGACCGCCTGCGCGATCTGATCAAGCGCCTGCTGACCCGCGCGGGCTTTCGCGTCACCACGGCGGCGGGGGCGGACGCGGCGCGCAAGCTGCTCGAACTGTTCGACGTGGACCTGATCGTGCTCGATGTGATGATGCCGCGCGAGACGGGCTTCGAGCTGACCTCGTGGCTGCGCGCCCAGCCGGGCCGCAAGGGACGCACACCGGTGATCCTGCTCACCGCGCGGGGTCTGCCCGGCGACCGCATCGAGGGCCTGTCGCTCGGCGCGGACGACTATCTGCCCAAGCCCTTCGAGCCGGAGGAGCTGGTGCTGCGCATCGGGGCGATCCTGCGCCGCGCGGCCGAACGGCCCGCCCTGCCCCGGCGGCTGTCCCTGGGCCAGTGCAGCTTCGACCTGGATCGCGGCGAGCTGACGCGCGAGGACGCGCCGGTGCGGCTGACAGGGGCGGAGGTCGAGCTGCTCCGCCGCCTGGCGCGCGAGCCCCACGCCCCGGTGGAACGGCGTCATCTGGCCTCTGGCGAGGGCGAGGGGGAAGGCCGTGCGGTGGACATCCAGGTCACGCGCCTGCGCCGCAAGATCGAGGCCGACCCGAAGAACCCCCGCTATCTGCGGACCGTGCGCGGGGTCGGCTACATGCTGGCGCCGGACTGATGGCGGCGGAGAACCGCCTTCGCCGACTGGCCCGCCGCGTCTGGCCAACCATGCTGCGGGTCTGGCTGCCGCGCTCCCTGTGGGGCCGGGCGCTGCTGATGATCCTCTTGCCCATCGTCGTTATGCAGGCGGCGGTAACCTGGGCCTTCTTCGAGGCGCACTGGGCGACCGTCACCGGCCGGCTGTCCGACAGCCTGGCCGGCGACATCGCCTGGCTGGCCGACAGCTACGAGGCCGCGCCGACCCCGTCGGCCTTCGCGCGCCTGCAATCGCGGGCGGAAGCGGCCATGGATCTGTCCATCGCCCTGCAGCCGGGACGCGCCCTGCCGTCTGAGCGCCGCCACGCCCTGTTCGCCGCGACGGACCAGGCGCTGAACCGGGCCCTGACCGAGCGGCTGGACCGGCCCTTCTGGTTCGACACCACCCGCTACCCCGCCTACGTCGACATCCGCGTCGGCCTGCCCCAGGGCGTGATGCGGGTGATCGCCCCGCGCGACCGGGCCTTCGCCGCCCAGGCGGGGGCCTTCGTCATGTGGCTGGCGGGGGCGACCCTGCTGCTGACAGCCGTCTCGGTCCTGTTCATCCGCAACCAGGTGCGCGCCATCGAGCGGCTGGCCGCCGCCGCCGAGGCCTTCGGCAAGGGCCAGGAGGTCCCGGGGTTCCGTCCGCACGGCGCGGCGGAGGTGCGCCAGGCCGCTAACGCCTTCCTCGACATGAAGGCCCGCATCCAACGCTACATCGACCAGCGCACCGCCCTCCTCGCCTCGGTGAGCCACGACCTGCGCACCCCGCTCACCCGGCTGAAGCTGGAGCTGGCCCTGGCCGAGCCGGACGCCCGCACTCAGGCCATGGCCCGCGACCTGGCCGACATGGAGCACATGATCGAGGAGTACCTCGCCTTCGCCCGGGGCGAGGCGGGCGAGGCGATGCAGGCGGTGGCGGTGCGCGGTCTTCTGGAAGCGGCCGCCGGAGCGGTCGAGGGCTTCGGGGCCGAGGTGGAGATCGTCGCGGATCCCGGCCTGACCGCCGTGGTCCGGCCCCTGGCGATCAAGCGCGCCCTGTCGAACCTACTGTCCAACGCCGCGGCCCACGCCGGACGGATCAGGGTCTCGGCAGAGCCGGTCGCGGCCGGCGGCCTTCGCATACTGGTGGACGACGATGGCCCGGGCCTTCCGCCCGAGCGCTACGAGGAGGCGTTCAAGCCCTTCGTGCGCCTGGACGAGGCGCGTAACCAAAACGAAAAAGGCGTCGGCCTGGGACTGGCCATCGCCCGGGACGCGGCGCGCGGCCACGGCGGCGATCTCGTGCTGGACAGGAGCCCGATGGGCGGCCTCAGGGCGGTCATGACCCTGCCGGGATGACCGGCCGTCACGCTGCGGCTTCGGCGTCCCGCGCGCCGACGGGCGTACAGCGGCCCAGAACGCTGGCGATCTCGGCGAGCAGGGCCGGCGGCGAGATCGGTTTGGCCGCCACCCCGTCCATCCCCGAAGCGAGATAATCCGCCCGCTGGTGAGCCAGGGCGTTGGCGGTCAGGCCGATGATCGGCGTGGCCGCCGCGGGACCTTCCAGGCCCCGGATGCGGCGGGTGGCTTCGATGCCGTCCATGCGCGGCATCTGGATGTCCATCAGGATCAGGTCGTAGGGCCGGCGCGCCACGGCCTCCAGCCCGTCGATCCCGTCGTCCGCCGTTTCCACGACAGCGCCCAGGCCCTCGAGGATCTTGGAGGCCACCAGACGGTTGGTGGGATTGTCCTCCACCACCAGCACCGAGAGCCCGGCCAGACCCGAGCGGCCCTCGGCGTGGACGTCGGGCGTCGCGCGGACGGCCGCCGGGGCGGTCACCTCGAGCCAGAAGGTCGAACCCGAGCCTTCCTCGCTGACGAAGCCGACCTCTCCGCCCATCATCTCCGCCAGGGTGCGGGTGATGACGAGGCCGAGACCCGATCCGCCGAACTCACGCGCCGTGGACCCGTCAGCCTGGTGAAAGCGCTGGAACAGCCTCGCTTGGGCGTGCTGGGGAATGCCGACGCCGGTGTCCGCTATCTCGAACCTTAGGCGGCGCAGCCCCCCGCCCTCGTCCTTGGCCTCGAGGCGGACGGCCACCTGCCCCGCGTGGGTGAACTTCACGGCGTTGCCGATCAGATTGAACAGCGCCTGGCGCAACCGCACGGGGTCCGCCTCGATCCAGACGTTCTCGCCCGCCGACTCGACAGTCAAGGCCAGCCCCTTGGCCTCCGCTTGCGGACGGAGCAGCTGCGTAACGCTGCGCACCACGGCCGCCGCGTCCAGCGCCTCGGGAGACAGCTCCAGGCGACCGGCCTCGATCCTGGAGAAGTCGATCACGTCGTTCAGCAGCTGGGCCAACATCTTGCCGCAGGCCTGGGCCTCGCCCAGCATGTCCCGCCCCTCGGCGGACAGCGGCTCGCGCTCCAGCAGGTGAAGCACCCCCAGCACGCCGTTCATCGGGGTGCGGATCTCGTGGCTCATGTTGGCCAGGAACTGCGACTTGGCCTCGGTCGCCGCCTCGGCGGCCCGCTGGGCTTCCACCAGCGCCAGTTCCTGCTTCTTGCGCTCGTCGATATTGAGAACCAGGCCGACCACCTTCTGAAGGGTTCCGTCCTTGGCTCGGTGCAGCTCCGCGCAGGTGTCCACCCAGCGCACCCGGCCGTCGGGCAGGATGACGCGCGACTGAACGACGCCGAACCCGCGGGTGTTGTCCTCCTCGGCGGCCTGGGCGATCGCCATGGCCACGTGGTCGGCGTCGTCGGGATGAGTCATGGGCCAGGTGCGCTGGGCCGCTTCCTCGAAGGTGAGGGGCCGGCCGATGATCTCGGCGAACTGGGGCGAGCACCAGAAGGTCCGGGTCATGAAGTTCGTTTCGAACACCCCGGCTTGGCCGGCGTCGAGCGCCATCTTCAGGCGGTCCGCGTAGGTCTGGGCCTCCAGGCGAGCCTCGATCAGCGCCAGCTCCTGCTTCTTGCGTTCGTCCACGTCGAGCGTCAGCCCAAGCACCCGCAACAGCTCGCCGTTCTCGTCGTGGTGCAGAACGGTGCGGGTCTCCACCCACTTCACCTCGCCGTCAGGCGTGATGATGCGTGACTCCATGACGTTGTTCGTGTGCGCCGCCCGGGTCTCGTCGACCATCCGACGGACGCGATCCGCATCGTCCGGGTGAACCATGGGCCACCCGTAGGCCGTGGCCTCCTCGAAGGTCATGGAGCGACCCACGACCTTGATGAACTCCGGCGAGGCCCAGAAGGTCCGAGTCTGATAGTCGATCTTGAATACCCCAGCGCCCGCCGCATCCAAGGCGAGTTGCAGGCGTTCGGCGTTGAACTGGGCTTCCTCGCGCGCCTCGTTCAGAGCCAGCTCCTGGCGCTTGCGCTCGTCGATGTCGATGATCAGGCCGACGACCCGCGTCAGCGCGCCGGTTTCGTCCGGCTGGTGCTCGGCCCGAATCTGCCGCCAGCGGACCTCGCCGGAGGGCAGGACCAGGCGCAGATCCATGGGCTCGACGATCTGGTCCCTCCGGCGGCGCGCAACCACCGACTGCACGTGCTCGAGGTCGTCCTTATGAACCATGGGCCAGGCCGGACCGGTCGCTTCCTCAAAGGTCATGGTCCGGCCCACGGCCTTGATGAATTCGGGCGACGCCCAGAAGGTCTTGGCCTTGAAGTCGATGCCGTAAACGCCTGCGCCCGCCGTGCTCAGGGCCAGCCGCAGGCGTTCGGCGTTGGCCTGGGCCTCCTGCTGAGCCTCCACCAGCGGCGTAATGTCGTGGCCGCGCACCATGAAGCCGAGCGGCTGGCCGTCCAGCGACACCACCTGCCGGTACTCGGTGTGGAGCCAGCGCTGATGGCCGCCGCTGTCGACGTAGATCTCTTCCGTCTCGATCAGCCGCGCGGACTTGGAGGCCTTGCGGTGCAGGCGAAGCACCTCGTCGGGTGCGTCTTCGACCAGCTCGTCGATGCGCAGGCCGACGTAGTCCTCGCGCGCCCCGGTGATCGCCAGCCAGCTCGGGCTCGCGGCCTGACAGCGGCCGTCGACGTCGAACAGGGCGGCTGGACTCGGCGCGGCGCGGATCGAAGCGGCGAGCTGATCGACACGCGCCCTGCCGATGTCGCCCACGCCTGTCGCCACACCGAGGTCCTGGCAGACCCCGATCAGGCCAACGCGCCCGTCTTCGGCGGGCTGGACCATCAAGGTGGTGCGAAGCCGCCGTGACGAGCTGGGCGGAGAATGCTCCACGGGCGGGCTCGAGACCCCTTCGAGCGCCGTCGTCAGAGCCGCGCGCAGAGCCTTGGCTTCGGCGCCCGACGCCATGGCCGCGCAGAAGCCGTCGATCGACATCTTCCGGCGGCGAACGCCGAACAGGCCCGCGAGCTCCGCGGAGATCACGACATCGCTTGCGCCAGGCTCCACCGACCAGAGCGCGACACCGGCCGCCTCGAACACGATGCGCTTGAAGTCAGGCGCGCTCGCCGAGGCCGCCTTGGGATGCTTGAGTGTCCCCCGCACCTTGCGAGCTCCGGTGAGATACCAGCGCAAACCTTCGCGCATGTTGGTAAACATTGGATGAGCCGGCTTAGGAGAGAGTCTGTTGGAACGTCTTCAAGACAAGGTCGCGGTGATCACCGGCGGGGCCAGCGGCATGGGCCGCGCGGCGGCGGCGCTGTTCGTCGCGGAGGGCGCGCGGGTGCTGATCGTGGACCGTGACGCCGACCGTCTCGCCGAAACCGCGGCCGAGATCGGCGGTCCCAACATCGCGGCCCATGCCGCCGACGTCACCGACCCGGCCCAAGCCGAGGCCTACGTGTCCGCCGCCGTGGACCGTTTCGGCGGCCTCGACATCGTGCTGCTCAACGCCGGAATCACCGGGCCGAACACCCCCTTGGAGGACTATTCGCTCGAAGCGTTCGAACAGGTCATGGCGATCAACATGCGCGGCGTGTGGCTCGGCCTGCGCGCGGCGGTCCCGCACCTGAAGCGGCGCGGCGGCGGCTCCATCGTCATCACGTCCTCGATCCAGGGGCTAGCGGCCATGCCCAACACCTCCGGCTACACCACCTCCAAGCACGCGGTGGTGGGCATGATGAAGGGCGCGGCGCTGGAGCTGGCGTCGCACGGCGTGCGGGTCAACAGCGTCCATCCGGGCTTCGTGGACACGCCGATGATGCAACGCATCCACCAGGGCGCCGCGCCCAACGATCCGTCCGCCATGGAGGCGGCCATCGCGGCCACCATCCCCATGCGCCGCTACGCCAAGCCCGAGGAGATCGCCCGACTGATGCTGTTCCTGGCGTCGGACGAGTCCAGCTACTGCACCGGCGGCTGCTACCCGGCCGACGGCGGCATCCTGGCGTCCTGGGGCGCGACGCCGGACTGACCGCGAGGACGCCCATTGCATCCGCGCTAGACGGCCCGGGCTGAGGCGCCGACCCGCCTTGGGTATTTCTCGCGCCATTCGCTCATCGTTAATCGTCACAACCAATACTGGCGTCCAAGTTCGAAGTGGCGCTGATGAACGACGCACTTCTTCGGAGGCTTGGGATCATCGGGACCCGTCAATGTCCCGACCCGTCCTTCCCGCTCCTGGTTCGGGAGCGCCAACGCCGGATGGCGAACCTTCGCCGTGGCGCCTTGGTTCTGTACTGCTCGACCTTGTTGGCGATCGCCCTTCTGCCGCGCAACGCGGCGGCACAGGAGCCGACTCAAGCGCCGGTGGGCGACCAAGCGGCTTCATCGGACCTGATCGAGCTGCCGTTCGAGCAGCTCATGAACGTGATGGTCACCGCGCAGAAGCGTGAAGAGAACATCCAGGACGTCCCGATCGCGATCACCGTCTTCAACGCCGAGGCGCTGCGAGCCGATGACATCGCGGACGTGGCCGGGCTCGGCAAAGTGACCGCCAACGCAACGTTCGACGGCGGAACGCCGTTCTCCGGGTCGACCCCTGTGCTGTCGGCGTTCATCCGGGGCATCGGCCAGGACGATTTCGCCTTCAACCTAGATCCCGGCGTGGGGGTCTATGTCGACGGCGTCTATCTGGCCCGCTCGATCGGGGCCAACGCCGATCTCCTGGACGTGGACCGGGTTGAGATCCTGAAAGGGCCTCAAGGCACCTTGTTCGGGCGCAACACCATCGGCGGGGCCGTCAGCATCGTGACGCGCGATCCGGGCAAAGTGTTCCATGCGACCGCCGACGTCACCACGGGCAGCTACGGCCGCCTGGACGTGCGCGGATCGATGGACCTGCCGCTCGCCGAGCACCTGACCGCTGGTCTCGCATTCTCATCGAAAAAACGCGACGGCTATCAGAAGCGCATACCCTTCCCCGCGCCTCTGGCCGGCTCGTCTGGAATTCCCGATTGCGATTTAGGCCAGCCCGCCGGAACCCCCTGCGCATACGTGACGGACCCTCCCTACGTTTGGGCGGGCAATCAGACCTCCGAACGCGAGGGCGGCCAGGACGAGTGGAACCTGCGCGGCAAGCTCCTGTGGGAAGCGTCGGACCGGCTCAAAGTGACGCTCTCGGCCGACTACACGGACATCGACCAGTCCGCGATGGCCAACACCCTCTTCGCGACGGACGTTAGCCCGAACGGCGTGTTCGGCTTCCTCTACAACCTGTGCATCGGCACGCCCGCCCCGGTGCTTGGCGCGATCGGCCTCGGCCTTCTCTGCGGCCCGAGAGGAACGGTCGGGACTCCGATCGCCGGCGTGAATGTCGATGGCGATCCCAACAACAACATGCTGCCGTATGACAGCCGCTTCGTCACCGGCGACATCGACACGTCCTACGCGACGGGCAACAGCTTCGTGAAGCTGAAGACCTACGGCGGCGCTGGGATCGTCGACTTCAAACTGTCGGACACGGCCAGCCTCAAGTCGATCACAGCCTATCGCAGGTTATCTTACCGCGTCGGAACGGACCTGGGCGGCGCTCCCATCGCGATCCAGGAACTGTCCTTCGACACCTACCAGCACCAATTCTCCGAAGAGCTGCAGCTTACCGGAACCGCGTTCGACAAGCGCCTGACTTATGTGTTCGGTGGCTATTATTTCAGGGAAGCGGGCGACTTCACCGACTTCCCCACCTTCGCGGGCGGCCTGTTGCAGATCTACGGGCCGAACACGCTCGCGACGCGCACTTGGGCGGGCTATGCCCACTTGAACTACAAACTTTCCAAGCGGCTCAGCATCACAGTCGGCGGGCGTTACACCCGCGAAGACAAGGCGTTCGAAGGCGGGCAGACCGACCTGAACGCTTTCAACTACAAGATCTCCGGCTGCTATCCGCCCTCCGCCCCAAGCCCTGTGCCGGGCCTGACCTGTCAGCAGTTCCTCGGCTTTTCCGTTCCAGGCCAGCCGCTCCGGTACTACCCGGCCGGCCTCAACGAGCAGAGCTTCTCGGGGTTCACGCCGAAGGTCGGCGCCGAATTTCGCGCGTCGGACGCGATGATGATCTACGCTTCATATTCTCAAGGCTTCAAGTCCGGCGGCTGGACGACGCGGCTGTCGAACCCGATCCCGGACGCCGCCGCCACGGCTTTCGGCCCGGAGACGGCCGACACCTATGAGGTCGGCCTGAAGTCGGAGTTGTTCGACCGGCGCGTGCGGCTCAACCTCGCCGGCTTCTATACCCGCTACACCGGCATCCAGCTCAACATCCAGGAAGGCGTGTCGCCGACCCTGCACAACGCCGGCGGGGCGGAGATCCATGGCGTGGATGCGGAAGTCCAGGCGGTGCTCACCCGCGCCTTCAGCATCGACGCGAGCCTCGGCTACGCCCACAACCGATACACCGAGCTCGACCCCCGCGTGATCGGGATCACCCTGTCGAGCAAACTGCAAAAGACGCCCGAATGGAAGTTCAACATCAGGCCCCAGTACGTCATCGACCTGCCGAACACCGGCGCGCTGCAACTGAACGCAGGCTACACCCACACCTCGTCGTTCTTCAACGACCCTCTGAACACACCCCTCATCAAACGGCGCCCCACGGACATCCTCGACGCGTCGGTCACCTACAAGGCCCCGGGCGAGCGTTGGGAGCTGACGGTTGGCGGGACCAACATCCTGAACGATCGCTACATCGTCACTGGCCTTTTCGCGGTGACCACCAGCGCGGGCTACGCCACCTACAGCCGCCCGCCCGAATGGTACGCCCGGCTCAGGGCGAACTTCTGAGCGGGGCGGCGCCTTCCGCTCAGCTCACGGGCCCGGTGAAGTCGCTGAACGGCCCGTTGTAGCGGGCCACGCGGATGCGCCAGATCTTGCCGTCCTTCAGATAGTAGAAGGCGAAGCTGACGATCTCGACCTTGGTCCCGGCCTTGAAGGAGAGGCCGTTCTTCTCGTAGTCGCGGAACGGCTCGAACACAGAGGGCAGGCTCACCGCCACCCGGTCGCCAGTCATGGCGAAGTCGGCGATCTTTACGTGCTCCTTCGAATAGGTGTGGAAGTCCGCGTAGAAGTCCTTGATCGCCTTGGGACTTGTCAGGGTGATCGAGCCCACCTTGTAGACGACCTCGGGGTGGTAATAGGCGATCTGCTGGTCATACCGCTTGGCATTGAAATGGCCGACATAGGCCTCCAGGTCCGCGCGGCCGCGGATGATCGATTGGGACATCGTCGCCTCCCTGTCGGCCTGGCCCGTTGATGGCGCGCGCCGGGCATTTCTGCTAGAAGTTCAGCATGGCCGATCTCCACTTGCGAGACATTCCTGAAGACCTCGCCGACCGCTTGAAGCGGCGGGCGGATCAGCATGGCCGCACGCGGGAAGACGAAGCTCGCGAAATCCTCGAGCAATCCCTGAAGCCGCCCGGCTCCCCCGACTTCTGGGAGCGCGCGGCGGAACTCAGGGCGCGCTTGAAGGGGCGGGTGAGCGGCGACTCCGCCGATCTGATCCGCGAGGACCGCGACAGCCGGTGACCCTCGTCATCGATGCGTCTGTCGCCGTGAAGTGGGTGTTGCCCGAGGTGGGCAGCGAGGCGGCCAACCAGTTGAAGGGCCAGGATCTGGCCGCCCCTGATCTGTGGCTGAGCGAGGCCGCCAACGCGCTGTGGCGCCGGTCGCGGCGCGGTGAGTTTAGCGCAGCCCAGGCCAATCAGCTGATCGCAGAACTCCTCGAGGCTCCCGTCGTCTCGTCCCCGATCGAGGCGGATATCGCCGAGGCGCTGAAGATCGCGCGCGACCTCGGCCACCCCGTTTACGACTGCCTCTATCTCGCGTGCGCCCTTCGCTACGACACGCGCGTGGTGACTGGCGACATCCGGTTCGCAGCCGTCGCCGCCCGGTCGCCAGCTTACGCCGCCAGGGTGGTGATGCTCGGCGCTGAAGGCGTCAGCCCGCCGGCGCGATCTTGAAGATTCGCTCGGCGTTGCCGCCATAGACCTTGGCCTTGTCGGCGTCGGACAGGGGCGTCTTGTTCATCCACTCCACGGCCGGGGCGGTGGGCTGATAGGGGTAGTCGATGGCCCACATGACGTTGTCCACGCCGATCTTCCTGATCGAGTAGTCCAGCGCCAGATCGTCCTCGACGCCGGAGGTGGTGATGGCGAAGTTGCGTTGGAAATACTCCGCCATGGTCAACTCGGTCTTCGGCGCGCGGCCGATCCGCTGGGCGCGGCTGTTCATGAAGGTGATCCGCCACAGCCAGAAGTGCACCGCCTCGCCCATGTGGCCGATGACGATCTTCAGCTTGGGGAAGCGGTCGAACAGGCCGGAGGTCATCATCCGCACCGCGTGGGTGCCCACCTCCATGCCATAGCCCCACATGGCCGAGTCCATGCCGTAGTCGCGCAGGGGCCCCGCGAACAGGTCCGACGCCGCGCGCGGGTGGATGTAGATCGGCCGGTCCAGCGCCTCTGCCGCCTCCAGGATCGGCCAGTACTTCGGATTGTCGAGGTACTCGGAGTTGGTGTGCGAGTTGATCATGAAGCCGTTCAGGCCCAGGTCGTTGATCGCCCGCTCCATCTCCCTGGCCGCGCGCTTGGGCGAATGCGGCGCCATGCTGGCCAGGCCCACGAAACGCGTCGGATGCTTGCGGCAGATCTCGGCCAGACGGTCGTTGGCCAGGGCGGCCAGCTCGGTGGCGGTGTCGGCGTCGAACATCTGCACGCCCGGCGCGGTGAGCGCCAGGACGTGCATGTCTACCCCGTACTGGTCCATCTGCGGCAGGCGCGTCTTCTCGACGTCGAGCAGGCCGTCCAAGAAGTGCATGGAGGCGTAGCCGCCGCCCGGCCCTGCGTCGCCGTCATAGACGCCCTTCACGAGCAGCAGATCGAGACTGTTGCTCGGGTAGCGGGACGTCTTGCCCAGTTCCTTGGCCACCTCGGGGATGGACCAGGCTTCCTCGGTCGCGATCCTGCGGAACTTGGCGGCCATGGCGTCCTCCTCATTTTCTGCTGTTGAGGGCCTTATGGCGCCCACCCGGACGGGGGCCAAGGCCGGCGGGGCGCACGATCCGCCTTGCGCGCCCCTCGCCCAGGCGTGCACGATCTCCGCCCACCGGGGGCACACCCGGCGCAGGGAGGGCTCACCACGTCATGAAGGCGTCGTTTCTCGCGACCACCACCTATGCCGGACCCTCGCCGGGCGGCATGCAGTGGCCCACGCCCCCGGCCCTGTGCGATCGCCAGACCGCCAGCCGCACCATGCAGATGACGCTGGAAAGCTGTCGCCGGGCCGAGGATCTCGGCTTCGACTGGATCAGCCTGTCCGAGCACCACTACGCGCCGATCATGATGACGCCCAATCCGCTGGTGATGGCCGGCGCGGTCAGCCAGGTGGTGAAGACCTGCAAGATCGCCCTGCTCGGCCCGCTCTTGCCGCTCGCCAACCCCGTCCGTGTGGCCGAGGAGATCGCCATGCTGGACTCCATCTCCGGCGGGCGGGTGGTGGTGCTGTTCCTGCGCGGCACGCCGAACGAGCACCACACCTATAACGACGTGGCCGAGCGCTCCCGCGCCATGACCCAGGAGGGGATCGACCTGATCCTGAAGGCCTGGACCACCGACGAGCCTTTCGCCTGGCAGGGTGAGCACTTCCAGTTCCAGACCGTGTCGGTGTGGCCGCGCGGCGTCCAGGACCCGCACCCGGTCGTTTTCGGCTCGGGCAACAGCGACGAGTCCGCCGCCTTCGCCGCCCAGCGCCGGCTGGGCATCGGCATCTCCTTCGCCTCGACCGACCTCACCGCGCGCTGGATCGGCGTCTATAGGGCCGAGGCCAAGAAGGCCGGCTGGACGCCCGGCCCCGAGCACATCCTCTATCGCGGCACGACCCACATCGCAGAAAGCGAGGCCGACGCGCTGGAGTCCTTCAAGGCCGCCACGGGCCGCGACGCCTCGCCTCTGCCCGAACCGCGGGGGCCGCTGGCTTACATCGCGCGCCCCTACTTCTTCGGAACGCCCGACCAGGTGATCGGCCAGGTCCAGGTGCTGCGCGACCTCGGCGTCGGGATCATCGACACCGCCTTCCAGCCCGGCGTCGGCCTGGTCGACTACGAGGCCCAGGCGAGGCAGATGGAGCTCTTCGCCCGCGAGGTGCTCCCAGCGATCAGGGCGTGGTGACGGCGCCCGCCGCCCATTCCAAGGTTCATCACCTGAGGTTCCGATGCCCAAGATCAACCTCGACCATCAGACGAAGGACGCCCTGGGACGCCTGCTGGTTCGACACTTGAAGGACCAGTTCGACGTGGAGATCGAACCCGTCGACGGCCTGAGCCTGTTGGATTTCCTATCCGAAACCCTGGGGCCGCACTATTACAACCAGGGCCTTCACGACGCCCAGGCGATCGTCAGGGACCGCGCCGACGCCATCGTCGAGACGATCTACGACCTCGAACAACCGCTGAAGCGCTGAGCGCCGTTCGGCCAGTCGCCAGGAGCCCCTTCATGAGCCTTTCTCGCCGCAACATGCTCGCAGGGGCCGCCGCCCTTCCCGTCCTCGCCGGTCCGGCCTGGACCCTCGCCGCCGACGAGGCCAAGGCCCCGGCGAGCAAGCTGATCATGTTGGGCACCGGCGGCGGGCCCAGCATGGCCGGGCCTCGCCATGAGACCTCCAACGTCATCGTCTGCGGCGAGGACTCCTATGTGATCGACTGCGGCTACGGCGTCACCGAGCAGATGGCGAGGGCCAAGGTTCCGCTCTCCAGCATCCGCGATATCTTCATCACCCACCACCATCCGGACCACAACATCGAGCTGGGCACGCTGATCTACTTCGCCTGGTACATGGGGATGACCAAGCCGCTCGACGTCTACGCCGGCCCGCCGGTGAAGAAGATGATCGCCGACTACCTGGCCGCCGAGAAGCCTGACATTGATATCTGGGTGAAGGACATCGGCCACACGCCCATGCCGCCGATCCGGGCGCACGAGCGCGTCACTGGCGGGTTCGTGATGTCGGACAAGAACGTCAAGGTCACCTGCGCCCTGGTGAATCACCCGCCGGTGTTTCCGGCCTTCGCCTACCGATTCGACATGGCCGACCGCTCGATCGTCTTCTCCGGCGACACCTCGCCGGTGGAGGCAGTGGCCGAGCTCGCCAAGGGCGCGGACATCCTGGTCCACGAGGCGCTCTACATGGCGTCCATCAATGACGGTGCCGCGCCCGGGACGAACGCGCCCAGTTCGCTGGCGACGCCACGCCAGACCATCGACCCCAAGAAGCTGAGAGAGCATCTGCTCAAATCACACTCGCCCCCGGACCAGGTAGGTCGGATCGCCCAGGAGGCCGGGGTCAAGACCCTGGTGCTGTCGCACTTGGTGCCGGCCGGGCCCGACATGACCGACGAGATGTG
>Ga0299912_10000539_pt1 | contig 32096 bp, 23 predicted proteins | sample RVTome_2_FD_207667 | JGI IMG/M metagenome (GOLD analysis project Ga0299912, IMG submission 207667) | Soil microbial communities from uranium-contaminated site in the Upper Colorado River Basin, Wyoming, United States - RVT95D214 (version 2) ... | reverse complement strand
GACTGACTAGCAGCGATCAAACTTTTATGTCCAAAATCGTTATTGAATAAGATTTTTATTATGGACATGTAAGCAGCGCTTTAACATAACATTATGATTTTAAAAAGGTCATTTCCCATGGGAAATGACCTTTTTTCATTCATGATCGTTGAAACAATCAGGTTAAGTATAATTTGAAAATACCGGATTACATAAATTTATAAAGACATGAATATAGTATATCTGTGACTAAATGATATACACCATGCCAATTGGTAAGTTGAAAAGAGTGAGAAGTGATAATAGTTATAATTGACAGCTATTTACTCCGCTCGCGCGGATTTCTAATCCGGGCGTTATATACGCTAACATAATTTGCCATCTGAGGCAAAAAATTCACTATACATTAAGCTGTTCAGACTTGTCAGAAAATTATATCTTAGTATCAGGTTAGGCAAAATTTCAAACTCATGTCCGACAAATATAAAATCTTCGAAAAGAACAGTTCATATTTTATTACAATGACGACAGTTGGCTGGATTGACATATTCACCCGAAAAGAGTTAAAATTATTAATAGTTGAGTCACTAAAGCATTGTCAAAAAACTAAAGGGCTAATAGTTTATGCCTGGTGCCTAATGCCCAATCATTTGCATTTAATATGCGGAGCCGATGAGGGATTCTCGCTTACTGACATCCTAAGAGATTTTAAGAAATATACTTCCAAAGCAAGAATAAATGCTATAAAGATAATTGGTGAGAGCAGAAAAGAGTGGCTATTACAATTGTTTCATGATTATTGCAAACATTTAAAGCGTCAATAAAACTATAAAGTTTGGCAGGATGGAAACCAGGCAAAGATTATTTATACTCCTGCATTCTTCTTTGAAAAAATAAATTACATTCACAATAACCCGGTAGAAGATCTTATTGTGAAAAATCCTGAAGACTATTTGTTCAGTTCTGCCAGAAATTACGCTGATATGGATTATTTACTTGAGGTAGTTGTTGAATCATCACCGCTAGTTTCTGTTCGATGATATTTGGTTGGCCGCCCGGATTAGAAATCCGCGCGAGCTGTTATAGATAAAAGAAAAATATGCAGATCTGTCAAGAACGCATCAGTTTATCTGACATAACTCTTATAAAAGAATTTGATGCGATCTAGTTTTTCGGCCATTAGTTGTCCTGTTTCATAATGTTCCTCGTCGTCCTCTTCGTAATGCCAGAACACAATGATATGCTTTGCAATCGAATTATCGTTTAGGCCTTTTAATAACAGGTAAAGCTGTGCCGAAGCATTGGTATTCATATATTCGATATCCACATCGAATATTACTTTACTGCATTTCAGATTTTTAACCCACTGATGCAGCGGGGCAAAAAATGTAACTACATTATCGGGAACAATCCTTCCTTCAATCCTCATGGATCCTTCTTTCATGAAAATAACCGAGGGCAACATAGTTGTGCCTTCAAAGTATATTTCCTCCTGCAATTCAATTTCATGGTTATCCATTTTCAGTATAGTTAAATAAGTAGGCGTACCTTATCATACGTAACAGAATTTTAATTGATTTTGAAATTTGATAAACAGAATCGGAATTATGACTAATGCCGCAATTTATATAACTGTATGGAAAAACTCCATATCAACAATATATTAATTAAAACATTGTTATTCATTATTTATCTCAGCAATCAGAGCCTTTCATTGGTTTTATACCTTTTTACTTTTACAGTCTCGACCAGGGATTTCATACGCTTCATAACTTTTATGAATAAAAGGCGTTTACCCTTGGGCAAGACCCAAGACTCTTTTTTGAATTTTACCTTGCGCTATGAGCGCAGGGTGTTATCAAATCCCGATAGCGAAGCGTATCGGGATTCCCGCCTGCCAAAGTTACTGCGGGCAGGAATTCGACTAACAATTTTTACATTACTTCGTTTGTAAAAACTGAGTCTCATTAATAAAACAACAACAACTAGTATTAGATAATCTTTTAAAAATAATAGGGATCAGAATATGATGCGCGATATTTTAGAATACTTGCCAGCAGAATATCTGTAATCATCAAGATTAAAATAAGCGTGAAGCTTTAACCTGGTTTGGTATTATGTTTATTAATTTAGCTACTTCAAATCAACATCAAAGTATGCCGGGAATTCTAACTACAAGGATTATTGTTCGGGTATTCCTATTTTCTTTGATCCCTGTACATCTTTATGCCCAGAATAAGAGTCTGCGCTTTCAACACTATACCATGGAAGATGGCCTGCCGCAAAACCTGGTTGATTGCATTCTTCAGGACAGTAAAGGATTTATGTGGTTCGGTACCTGGAGTGGTCTCGCAAGGTTCGATGGTTATTCATTCAAGGTATACCGCCAACAAACGACAGATTATTCAACTATCTCGAACAATTATATTTACTCATTATGCGAAGATTATAACGGTAATATCTGGATTGGAACTAATAACGGAATAGATATTTATCGATACAATAACGATGTGTTTCAACATTTAAAAAAAGAAAATAGTGCTTATAAAGTACTAGCGGAAAAAACTACAGCCATTGCTCTAACAAAAGATAGTAGTATTTGGATTGGAACCACAAGCGGACTTAGTCATATTATTATAAACTCAGAAAGTAGTATTGTCAGTATAATGACGTATCAGTTCGGTAATGGCAAGTTAAACGTTTCAGGTTCGTTAATTAATCATTTATTGGAAGATAGTAAATCAAATCTGTGGATAAGCTCTAATGATGGTGTTAGTATCCTGATAAAAGAGCTAAATGAATTTAAATTTATCCATAGCGATCAGCCAAATACCATCCCTCATAATAGTGTTAAGAGCACATTCGAGGACTCCGAAGGATTGATCTGGATTGCCACTGAGTTTGGTCTTGCAAAATATGATCCGGTGACCGATAAATTCACAATTTACAGTTATAATGATTTCACATATAATGAATATTCATTGCCACATCGTTATGTTATGTCTGTTGCAGAAGATGCCAGGGGTGATATTCTTATCGGTACGTTTGGCGGATTAAGTGTGTTTAAAAAGGATGGTTCTGAGATTTTTATTAACTATAAAGAAAATTCATACTCCGAATATTCCTTAAACAACGAATTTATCAACTGCATATACAAGGACAGATTTGGTCATATCTGGATTGGAACAGAACGCGGGGGTATCAATAAATACAATTCGGCCAAAACGGAGTTTGAGTATTTCGAATGTGAAGTGGGAAAAGAGAATACGTTGAGCAGTAATGTAATTAATTCTGTCTATGAAGATGACATAAATATCTGGATAGGAACCGCCGGTGGCGGATTGAACAAGTACACAAAAAGAACCGGGAAATTTAATCACTATAAGTATCAAATTAATAATCAGGATGGACTGAGCATCAATAATTTTATTTCAGCCATTCATCGCGATAAACAAAATAATCTTTGGATAGGCTCATGGGGATCAGGTTTGTATAAACTGATCAACGAAAACACAAAAAATGAACGGTTTATTAATTATCGGCCACAATACCCGGGTAATGGTCTAATTGATGATTATGTATCATCGATAGTTACGGATAGCCAGGGCAATCTTTGGGTTAGTACTTATGAAGGTTTAGATAAATTGAATCTACAGTCAGAGAAATTTGAACATATAGTACCCCGGAGAAATGAAACAAAGATAAATAGGGTAGGGTATTTGCTGTTCGACAACGAAAATAATCTTTGGGTGGGCACGGTCAATGGTTTGTTTAAAATTGAATTTCGCAGAGACAGTGATTATTTTATTAAACACTTTACTAAAGATGAAAAAAGAAATGCTAGCTTAAGTGATAATTATGTTACAACACTTTATCAGGATTCGGATAATAATTTCTGGATTGGTACTTACGGGTCCGGTTTAAATAAACTGATTTCGGAAAAAGCCGGGGGTGAATTTGTTACTTTTACCATGGAGGATGGATTGCCCAATAATATCATCTATAGAATTCTTGAGGATAACTCAAGAAACCTTTGGTTGACAACCGATTATGGTTTATCACGATTTACTCCTGAGAACAATAGATTTAAAAACTTTTTTATTGCCGACGGTTTACAAAATAATCAATATTATTGGAATGCAGCCTTTAAGAATGACAAGGGCAAGTTATATTTTGGAGGCATAAATGGACTGAATACGTTTTATCCCGATTCAATTTTCAACAATACAACAGACCATCACAGAAATGTTGTGATCACTGATTTCAAGATCTATAATGAATCCATTAAACCCGGATGTAAATATCATGGACATAAGATTTTGACCCAATCTATAACTTCTACCAGTCATATTAACATCTCATACAAAGCAAGAGAAATCAGTTTTGAGTTCTCAGCGTTAAATTATGACCAGCCTGCTTCAATTCAATATGCTTATATGCTGGAGGGATTTGAACAAAAATGGAATGAAATTGCTTCAAACAGGCGATTTGCCAGTTATACAAATCTGAAACCCGACAACTATGTATTCAGGGTAAAATCAACTAACAGTAATGGTGAATGGCTCGATGCCCCAACTAATGTTTATCTGTACATTAAACCTCCCTTTTGGGCCACGTGGCCATTTAGAATTGCTGTATTTATCTTATCAATAGGTCTGATTGTTATGTATAACAAATATAGGGTGTATACACTGAAGAGACATAAAAGGGAACTTGAGTTTCAGGTGAAAGAACGAACAGCAGAAATTGAAAAGCAAAAGGAAAAACTTAAAGCTCAAAATGAACAAATTCATAAGCAACGCGATAATTTATTTGAATTAAATAAGAAAGTAAAAGCCATTAACAAGTCGAAGATAAAATTCTTTACAAACATATCTCACGAATTCCGGACCCCAATAACCTTAATAATAGGGCCCATTGAAAGAATATTGAAATTCAATGCGTTTCCGGATGAAATCCGAAAAACTCTTACGCAGGTGAATAAAAACGCTCAGCGATTGCTTAACCTGATAAGTCAGTTAATGGATTTCGGAAAGATCGAGCAGGGTAAAATGAAATTGCATGTTTCCAAGGTAAGCATTAACGAGTTTCTGGAAAACATAATTAAAGCATTTGACCCTTTAGCAAAACTACAGGGGATAACATTAAGTTTTCATCCGATCGATAATGAAGGAGAAACATGGTTTGATTTCCAGAAAATGGAAAACGTGATGTATAATTTACTATCCAATGCGTTCAAGTATACACCCGAAAATGGTACAATTGAAATTAAAGTCTATCAAAGCAAACAAGATGCATCGTATTTTACAATTCAGGTCTCTGATACGGGTTCCGGGATAAGAAAGGAAAAGCAGGAACTCATATTTAACAGATTTTATCAAGTCGAATCAGAAAAGGATGAACGGAAGGGTACTGGTATTGGCCTATCACTGTCCAAAGAAATTATTGAGTGCCATCATGGTACTATTTCTTTAGAAAGCATTGTAAATGTAGGTACTACTTTTTATGTCAATATTCCTGTAAGAATAAATTGTTTTAAAGAATCTGAAATCACCAGGGAACTATATGAACCATCTCCTTCAATAGAAAAACAAATTCAATACCTTGCCAGTGACGTTCTGGTTGAAGCATCTTCCGACACATCATTATTAATCAGAAAATATACCAGAGCAAAAGACAGATCAACCGTTCTTATTGTAGAAGATAATAAAGATCTACGTGAGTTTATTACAGGGAAACTGTGTGAAAACCATAACATGATAGAGGCATCGAATGGAAAAATCGGTTATGATCTGGCATGCTCCGAAAGTCCTGATGTAATTGTAAGCGATATAATGATGCCGGAGATGAACGGACTTGAGCTTTGCAGTAAAATAAAAACCAACCTCTTAACAAGCCACATTCCGGTAATACTTTTAACAGCAAAAGGAGAAATCGAAGATGAACTTGAAGGACTCGAAACCGGTGCTGACAGATATCTTTCAAAACCATTTAAATTCGAGTTGCTAGAGGCTAATATTATGAACTTAATTGAATCGAGAAAGAGATTATTCGAAGTATTTCAATTCCAGAAACAAATTGATGCAAAAGTCCTTGCTACCACATCGACTGACCAAGAGTTTCTGCAGCGAATAGTTAAGGTAATAGAGGGAAACATAGAAAATCCTGAATTTAACGTTTCTTATATGGCAGAAAAGTTAATTATCAGCCGGGGACATCTTCATAAAAAACTTATTTCGCTGGCAAATCTTTCCCCAATTGATTTTATAAATAATATACGATTAAAGAAAGCACTACAACTCATAAATAATACAAATTTACATATCTCAGAAGTAGGCTATGCTGTTGGCTACAACGATCCTAAATATTTCAGCCGGCTATTCAAAAAACAATTTGGTAAATCGCCTTCTGACTACCAATTGGATGCAAGAAAAGTATACTCCTGATCAAACAGGTTTTTAAAATTATCTACGCAAAGCTAGTTACCCAAAGGCTTATAATCAAGGCTTTTAATCAGAAGTAACATTCGGGTTACTATCCCATATGACATTTGTCCACCTTGATATTACAAAAATCCACCAGTTAGTTGTAACATCACATTAGCTTTATCAGACTTATTATACAATTACTAATTAATCCTAATCATAAGCTATGAAAAGAAGATGTATTTTACATTCAATTACGGTTGGCATAATTCTAATGCTTTTTATTACAGGAATTGCCAATGCGCAAAACATTACTATTACCGGCAGGGTAACTTCTGCATCTTCAGGGGAAGCTTTACCCGGAGCAAATATTCTGATCAAGGGTACATCGGAAGGAGTAATTACCGATTTAAATGGTAGTTATTCCATTACAGTACCCAATAATAATGCCATACTCGTATTTACTTTTGTCGGTTATCTTACGGAAGAAGTTACCGTGGGAAGTCAGACGGAAATAATTATCGAGCTTGCTGAGGACATTATGTCGCTCAACGAGGTAGTTGTAATTGGTTACGGAACCCAGCGAAAAGGCGATGTAACAAGTTCAATAGCCTCTGTCAGACCCGATGAGTTTGTTATGGGAAATGTTCAGGATATAGGGCAATTGCTGCAGGGGAAAGTTGCCGGATTAACGATTTATGATGTCAGCGGCGATCCCACTTCAACCACCCAGTTAAGGCTCAGGGGCACTAATACGCTCTTCGGAACCGGTTCCGATCCTCTAATTCTGATCGATGGTGTTCCTGGCGAACTGAGCTCGGTCGCACCTGAAGATATCGAATCGATCGATGTTCTTAAAGATGGGTCGGCAGCAGCTATATATGGAACACGTGGTACTAACGGAGTTATAATTATTACAACGAAAAGAGCAAGCGGTCAATACAAAACTACTGTTGAATATTCAGGGTACATTTCCACTGAGACTATTTCAAGAAAAATGGAAATGTTCACGGCGGAAGACTACCGGCAGCAAATCGCCGATGGTATCAGGGACAGTACTTATGATTTGGGTGCCTCGACCGATTGGTTTGATGAAATTACCAGGACTCCGGTCAGTTATGTTCAAAACCTATCGTTCCAGGGTGGTAATGATAAAACGAATTACCTGGTAAGCCTGAATTACAGGAATATGGAAGGAATATTTATCGGTACCGATTATGAAGTATTAACAGGACGTGCAGATATTAATCATTCCATGTTCAATGATCTTATTAAATTAAATTTTGGATACATATCAAAATATGATAACTATACAACCAATGCCGATGGTATTAGTTTCAGCGGATATACATACAGACAAGCCTTAATAAGGAATCCGACCGCTCCTGTTAAAGATGAAGAAGGTAACTGGCATGAACAAACTGAATATTTTTACTATGAAAATCCGGTGGCTCATATTGAAGAATCGGATGGGCGCAACAAATTGAACTGGAATCGGTTAAGCGGATCCGTTACGGTAACTCCGGTCAAAGATTTAAGACTGAAAGCACTAATTTCGTATGGCAGGTACAACCAGTCGAGAGGTTATTACGAAACCAAACAACATTTTTCGAATGTAGCACGCGGTTTAAATGGCTATGCTTCAAACGGTTCAAAAGATTCGACTGCCCGGCTCGTGGAAATAACCGCCGATTACTCAAAGACTATTGATCAGCATCATTTTACAGTATTAGGTGGATATAGTTACCAGGATGGCGACTACTGGGATTACTGGATGCGTAATGTTGATTTCCAGACAGATGCTTTTGGCTATAGTAATATTGATATCGGGAAGGGAATCGATGAGGGCAATGAAAATGCAGGAGTCGGAGGGTACAGGCGAAAAAGCAATATGATAGGATTTTTTGGAAGAACTACGTATAGTTATGCCAATAAATATTTATTCATGGGAAGCCTTCGTTACGAAGCGGCCAGTCAGCTATACGGTACCAAAAATCCCTGGGGAACATTTCCGGCAGTATCGGTGGGCTGGAGAATTTCCAGTGAACCATTTTTGGATAACCTTGAGTTTATTAATGATTTAAAATTACGGGCAGGGTACGGAATTACAGGAACTCAACCCAAAAGAGCTTTTTATGGTATTCCGACACTCGCCTATGAGGGTTCTGTACTGGTCGGTGGTGAAACTTTCAGAGGAATAAGACCGGGCAGAAATGCAAGTCCGAACCTGCGATGGGAGGAAAAAACAGAAACCAATATAGGTTTGGATTTTTCAATCCTCGATAATCGGATTGGGGGTAGTGTCGATTATTATATCAGGAAAGTCGACGGATTATTATATGATTTCGCGGTTCCCAGACCACCGAATCAGAAGGAAACTACATTTGCTAATGCGGGTGTATTCGAAAATAAGGGAATCGAAGTATTGCTGAATTTTGTACCGGTTAACAAAACTGATTTTAAGTGGACTTCAAGTATAAACTTTTCAACCAACAAGAATAAATTAGTCTCGTTAGGGAACGAAGATTATGAATTCACTCAGGATTGGTTGGGAGCAGGCAATGCCGGAGAGCCTATATGGGGATACACGCACAGAATGGATATCGGCGGGGAGGTTGGTAATTTCTGGGGTTATGAAGTTGTTGACGTTACCGAGGAGGGCGAATGGATATACCTGGATAGTTTGAATAACAGGTGTGCTTATGATACTTTTGCGCTTGTTGATGCAAACAGACATATTTTAGGAAATGGTATCCCAAAATATTTTGTGGGTTGGAACAATACATTCACGTATAAGAATTTTGATCTTGGTGTTTCAGTAAGAGGTGCATTTAAATTTCAAATACTCAACCGGCAAAGAATGTATTTCGAAAATACTTCAATTGATTACTATAATCGTTTGAATACTGCTTATGATCCTGTCTTTGACAGGGTTATGTTAAGCAAAGAGATGCCATACCAATATAATAGCTATTATATTGAAGATGGTGATTATGTTAAAATTGATAACATAACCCTTGGCTATACCTATACCAGTAAAAGTAAAAAATACTTCTCGTCGCTCAAGGTGTATTTGTCGACCCTCAACACATTCACTTTTACGAAATATTCGGGAGTTGACCCTGAAGTAAACGTAGTCGGTTTGGAACCTGGTAACGACGATCGCGATAAGTACCCGACAACCAGGTCTTTCACGCTTGGATTTAAGGTGAACTTTTAAATTATAAAACGATTATACAATGAAAACTACCAATTATATAATTCAGTTCAGATTACTGATTCTTGCTGTAATTCTGATAACATCATCCTGTTTAAAACTGGAGGACCAGAGTTACGAGGATCAGTTTATTGAAACGTTCGTTCCAACTGAAGAAGACATTCAGGTGATAATCAACTCTACGTATGAAGACTGGCGAAAAATTTTATTATACTGGAATGGATACTGGCGTGTTCAGGAAGTCGGAGCCGATGAGATAGTTATTCCGGCCCGGCCAAACGGATGGGTCGATGCAGGTGAATTCAGGCGTATGCATGAACATACCTGGGTTGCAACCGATCCGAATGTGATCAATACATGGTCCAGGACCTATGAAGCTATTGAAAATACAAATAAAGTTATTGGCGATTTGGAAGCTGGTGTTTACGGAGAGGGGGAGAGCCTGAATTTAGCCGTAGCAGAATTGAAAGTGTTAAGAGCCAGCTACTACTATATTCTATGTGATTTATATGGTAATGTTCCAATTGTAGAGCAATCGGCCTTTTATCTCCCGGCGGGATATTTGCCTGAACAGAGTACCAGAAAAGAGGTGTATGACTTCATTGTAGAAGAAATTTCAGAAAATCTGCCCTATTTATCGCGTAACAGAGATGTTTATACCTATGCCAAATTTAATTACTGGGCGGCGGTTACTCTGTTGGCAAAAATGTATTTGAATGCTGAAGTCTACTCAGGGACTCCCGAATGGGAAAAATGTATTGAGATGTGCGATATCGTTATTAATAACGATGCTGGCTATGCATTGGAAAGCAATCAGAAGAACGTTTTTATAACGGAGAATGAAAACTCGGTTGAGATCCTTTTTGCTTTATTTATTGAAAGTTCGTTAATGAATACAGCACCTGGTGGTGCAGACTGGAATGCTTTCGATCATCATATGCAGACTTTACAACCAGAACAGCAGTCTACATATAATATTAACTACTCCCCCTGGGGTGGCATGTGTGCTATCCCTCAGTTTATCAACACCTTCGATACACTCGATAGCCGGCTCACTGAAAACTTTTTGTACGGCCAGCAATATTCCTCCACCGGAGATTCCCTGTTTGTTGGAATGGGCTCTATTATTGGTGATCCGTTATGCTATATTAACGAAGTGCCAGGGGTCGATTATTCAGAGGCAATCCATGGCTATCGCTTTGTGAAATACGAAATAGCAGTAGGAACCACCAATGTGCTCAATAATGATTATGTGCTCCTCCGATTTGCTGATGTGTTAATGATGAAAGCAGAATGTCTGTTACGGACAGGTCAAACCGATGAGGCTGCCGCTCTTGTAACTCAGGTGAGAGAACGTGCATTTACAGCCGATCCCGGCAGAGCTGTTGTTACAGGAGCCCAGCTATTGGAAGGGAGTGTGTATGATTATGGCCTCCGGAACCATAACGAATCTACCTACGAAGGTGGCGATGATATTGAATATGGTAGATTTCTTGACGAGTTAGGTTGGGAATTTAACCAGGAGGGCCGTCGTCGTCAGGATATGATCCGCTTTGGGGTATATACAACAGTCTCGTATCTATCGCATTCACCAAATGGTGATTATAGAATACTCTATCCGATTCCGAGCGCGGAACTGGACAAAAATCCGAATTTGACACAAAATCCCGGGTACTAAGATATTAGGTTTTCTAGGTTAGATAATTCAGATTGGTTGAATTAGATTTTGCGAGGATAAATAGAAATGGTTAAATGATTTTGAATTTGTTACCATTACCAGACATTATTCGTTTATCCTCGCAATTTTATGATGTAATCAACAAATAATTAAAACCTGATTTAATCATTGTTGGTAAATTCTAACGATTTAAACCAGCAGATTTAACATTATATTCATAGCAAACCGGATATATCCCGGAGCATTTTAATACTATATATAAAGTACTCGATTCAGAATCGTTGCACATGAGTCTATTAGAAAAGCACACGTAAAAATCATGATAAACTTTTAATTATGAAGAACTTAGTTATATGCTTTCTACTACCTTTTTTTGTCTTTTCAAGTTGTAAGAAGAAACAGGTTGATGGAATGCAAAGCTTTAACCTGTCTGATGTCAAAATTCTTGATGGCCCGTTTTATCAGGCTCAACAAACCGATCTGAACTATATTCTCGCGCTGGATCCTGATAGATTGCTTGCTCCCTTCCTGAAAGAGGCTGGTTTTAAACCATTAAAAGAAAACTATGGTAACTGGGAAAATACCGGTCTGGATGGACATATCGGTGGTCATTATCTTTCTGCTTTAGCATTTATGTATGCAGCAACGGGAAACAGGGAACTTTTACATCGTATGGAATATATGCTTGAATGGCTGGCGAAATGTCAGAGGGAGAATGGTAATGGTTATGTAGGAGGAATTCCCGGCGGAAAGGAGATGTGGAAAGAGATTGCTGATGGAAATATTGAAGCAGAAAATTTTTCATTAAATCATAAGTGGGTTCCATTATACAATATCCATAAACTCTTTGCCGGCTTGCGTGATGTATATATAAACACCGGTAATCATACCGCGCTAGATATACTGATTAAGCTTTCAGACTGGTGTTTTGATTTAACAGAAAATTTAACAGATGAACAACTACAGGAAATGCTTAGAAGTGAGCATGGTGGCTTAAATGAAATATTTGTTGATGTTGCAGAAATTACCAACGATAAAAAATATCTGATCCTTGCAGAAAGATTCTCTCACAAAGCAATACTTGAACCATTGCTGCAGAAAAAAAATGAACTGACCGGGTTACATGCAAATACACAAATTCCAAAGGTAATAGGTTATAAACGCTATGCCGATGCAACAAATAACGAAGCCTGGTCAGATGCAGCAGAATTCTTTTGGAATACCGTAATACTAAACTGGACTGTATCGATAGGAGGAAATAGTGTCGGCGAACATTTTCATCCGGCTGATGATTTTTCATCGATGGTGGAATCAAATCAGGGACCTGAAACCTGCAACACATACAACATGTTGCGATTAACAAAGCTCTTATACCTGTCCGATCCGCAAGCCAAATATATTGAATACTACGAAAGAGCTTTGTTTAACCACATCCTTTCTTCTCAACACCCCATAAAAGGCGGGTTTGTGTATTTTACCTCCATGCGACCCAGACATTACAGGGTTTATTCACAGCCACAACAGGCATTTTGGTGTTGTGTGGGATCAGGTCTCGAAAATCCGGGCAGATATGGAGAGATGATTTATACCCACACCGAAAATGAAATTTATATCAATCTATTTATTTCCTCCGAGGTTACCTGGAAAACGAAAGGGATTAGACTAATTCAAAACACAAGTTTCCCTTATTCCGAAACATCCGAAATAAGAGTCTTGTTGAATGAAAATCAAAAATTCAGGTTCAATATCCGTAATCCACAGTGGGTCATAAATGGAAAACCTAAAGTTGAAGTTAATGGTGTAGAGCAAAAAATACAAAAGAATTCTTATCCTTATATTTCAATTAAAAGAAAATGGATATCTGGTGATGTTGTTTCAGTTACTTTTCCGATGAAAACACAAATTGAATATTTGCCTGATGATTCCCCTTGGATTTCTTTCCTTCACGGACCAATTGTTTTAGCAGCAGTAAGTGACTCAATGAATCTAGATGGTCTGTGGGCCGACGACAGCCGCATGGGACATGTTGCAAGTGGTAAGTTTTATCCAATTGATGAAGCGCCAATGATTGTCTCAAATAATCAGGATATCCTGTCATGTATTTGGCCGGTACCTGGAAAATCGCTTACTTTTAAAATAGATAAATTACTATACCCGGAAAAATATAAAAATTTAGAATTGAAACCTTTTTTTGATATTCACGAAGCACGCTATATCATATATTGGCCTGTAGTAAGTTCACAGCAACTGGAAGTAAAAAAGTAAAAACCAGGCTGGAGACAGATATCAATAATTGAAGCTTAAAACCAAGAATAGGGTAACACTCTGAGAAAAACAACCAGAACTGAATTATGATATTAATGTAGAATCATTATTACAGAGATTAAAAGAATCACATACATAAGTATGATCTGTTAATTTATCAACAATATAACAGATGTCAATAAACAAATGCCCTTCAGTGAATTATCTGAATTTTGTAATACTAGTCTGTTGAAGGCAAAAATTAGGACTTTATTACTTCATCACTTCAGTTGTCATTCATTTCTGCTATGCCAACAACCTCCCAGAAAGCAGGTTTGGGCTGGTAGCTCCTGTTAAATAACAGGGGATAATTCGATCGGCCTTTAATGGGCCAGTGATTCAGCCATGAACTGCCATCCTGTATCCCCCATAGGGTTACACGATCAATTGTTTCGCTTTGCCGGATGAATATTTCAAAAAGACTTGCATATCGGTCGGCAAGTACTTTTTGCATAGAATCAGGCAATGCTTCCGGATAAGGATTTGTATTTTCATCATACTGAAAATTAAATCCTACATCAGCTCCCTGATAATGCCAGGGATGAGGTAATATATTAATATCCATTTCGGTTATCATCACTTTACATCCTAATTTTGAAAACGCAATGATACTTTGTTCAAGATCATTGAGATCGGGATAATCGAGATGGTAGTGTGCCTGTTCTCCGATGGCATCGACCTTAACACCGTTCGCCTGGATATTTTTAATTAAAGCGACAACACCTTCCCGTTTCACAGGTGTTGGTAACGAATAATCGTTATAGATCAATACCGCAGCCGGATCGGCCTCCCGGGCATATTCAAATGCTTTCTGAACATAGTCAACACCGGTAATTTCATACCATATATTTTTTCTTATCGAGCCATCATCGTCAATAGCCTCATTCACAACATCCCAGCAATGTACTTTCCCTTTGTACCGCCCGACAACAGTGTGAATATGTTCGCGCATGCGGTTCAATAGTGTATCGCGGCTAACCCTTTTACCGGCATCATCGGTAAAAACCCATGCGGGTGTCTGTGAATGCCAAACCAGAACATGGCCAACAATGTACATCCCATTTTTCTCACCAAACTCTACAAATCTGTCGGCCGGACCAAAATCATATTGTCCCGGTTCAGGATGAATAAACTCCCATTTCATAGCGTTCTCAGCTGTTATAGAATTGAAGTGCTTTTTTATCAGTACAACGTTCAATGAATCTTCCATACCCTTATCCGACAGCGCAACTCCAATTTTGAAATGGTCTTCATATACCTTATAAAGGGATGTAGTTGTATCATTATCGCCTGATTGTTTCAGTTTTCCTTTGCATGAAAAAACACTGCTTAAACCTGCTATCAATGCCAGAATGGTAAAAAATCCCATAAACTTTTTAAACAAAATATTGATTCGATTCATCATGTTCGGTATTAGATTAAGATTATTTTTTTTGATGCCTCATTCAAATGTAATGATTCGGGTTGTATAATGTAAGAATATTCGTTGCAAAACTGTGCGGAAATGTCGCTTTAGCCCAAATCCCTGACCAGAAGTTGGACGGTTGTCCGACTCCGTTGTTCGAGGATCAGTTCTTTATTCACCATAACCCGGTCGATGGTGGCCTGATCGAAGTACCGTATGGTGATTAATTCCAATCGCTCCTGTATGGACACCTGAAAGCGATCCTGGAGGTTTTTTAGTACAACGGGTATTCGTGCCGGATCGTTATTCACACATATTCTGAAACTAACAGCCGTGTTCTGCATCATGTTTACCTTAAAGCTTTGCTCGGCAAGCACCTGAAATATTTGCTGCAAATTATCTTCGGCGATAAATGACAGATCGATCGGGTAAATATCTATCAGTACCTGGTCCATTTTAAAAATAAAGGAGGGGATCAGCTTATCATATTCAACGTTGGCTATTAATGTGCCTTCTGTTTCCGGATAGTAAAACGATTTTACCCATAACGGGATGTTTTTTCTTTTGAGCGGCTGAATGGTCTTGGGATGAATTACACTTGCTCCGTAAAACGCAAGTTCAATCGCATCGGTATAACTAATCTTATCGAGTTTCACCGTATTGTCAAACCATTTCGGGTCGGCATTCAATACACCGGGAACATCTTTCCATACGGTGACGCTTTCGGCGTTGAGAAAATAGGCAAGCAGGGCAGCCGTATAATCTGAACCCTCGCGTCCAAGGGTCGTGGTCAGATTGTTTTTGTCGGAACCGATAAAACCCTGGGTCAGATATGTTTTATTTCGGCTTAACGCTTTTTTTATAAGATCTTCAGAAGTTGTAAAGTCAATCCTTGCTTCACGGAAATTAGTATCAGTTTTCAGAATTTTGCGGATATCAACCCATTCACAATCAATACCCGATTCTTTAAGATACCCGGCCACGATCGTGGATGATATAATCTCACCAAATGATACAATCTGGTCATATTCAAAATTATAGGTCATGGTAGGTTCAGCCTGGAGTTTTTTATCGAGTACGTTGAAAATCTGGTCAACCTTAGTAAATACATCACTTTTCGAGGAAAATAAACTTTCCAAAATATCGGCATGAAAATCGATCACTCTGTTTAAGCTTTCATTCAGTTTTTTATCCTGATTGAAATAATGAAACAGAACCAGTTCCAGGGCATTTGTGGTCTTTCCCATAGCAGAAACCACGATAACAAGATTTTCGTCATAGCCTTTAATAATATTTGCCAGATTCCTGACTGCCCCGGCATCTTTAACCGAAGCCCCTCCAAATTTGAATACTTTCATTGCATTTCTGTCTAAAAACTGAATTAAAGATAGGAGATTCCGTTCATCATTGAAATGAGTTTCACAGATAATAACAATATGGAATATTTATATATTGGAATAACCATTACAATAACCGATTTTTGTTATCCAGATTGAAATAAAAAGTGACTTTACAACTTCATGAAATATCAGAAATATATCGGCAACAGGATAATTTTCAGGGTATAATCGATCAGATACAGCAGGGGAAAAATAAGAGACTGCTTCTGAAAGGTCTTTCCGGCTCATCAGCCTCTCTTGTTGCTTCCAATATCCTGAGAGACATACCCAGCATACATTTTATAATACTCACGGATAAGGAAGAAGCTGCCTATTTTTATGACGATCTTGTTCATTGTCTGAACGAAACCGAAGTTCTTTTTTTTCCTTCTTCATACCGACGTTCGGCACAATACGGACAAACGGATAACGGACAAATTATTCTGAGAGCTAAGACGTTGTGCCGGCTCAATGAGTATACCAGCAGTTTGCTGGCCGTTGTCACCTATCCGGAAGCAATTTTTGAAAAAGTAAGTACCAGGGCCGATCTGGAAATCAATACTTTGCATCTGACTTCCGGTGAAAACATTTCCGTCGAATTTATCCGTGAAGTTATGGATACCTATCATTTTGAAGAAGTTGATTTTGTTTACGAACCCGGACAGTATGCAGTAAGAGGAAGTATTGTCGATATTTTCTCTTTCTCAGCCGAGTATCCTTACCGTATTGATTTTTTTGGTGACGAAGTCGAATCCATCCGGTCGTTCGATGTGGAAAACCAACTCTCCAATATACAGTACAAGAGTATTTCGATACTCCCCGATATAAACCGGAACGATCTAAAGAACAGTTGCCAGTCGATAGTGAATTTTACAGATTCTGCATCCGTTCTCTGGTCGAACAATTTTCAACTGGTTTGCGATCGTCTTGCAGAGATACATACAGCTGTGAATAACAGCAACATGAAGGAGGAATTACTCCCTGAACGTATCTACCTGAAAAATGAGTTTACTGCGGATCTGGAACAGAATTCAACTATTGAGATTGCCGGTAAATCAATTTTCCCTGATACAACTCAATTCATTTTCAACACACATCCGCAACCTCACTTTCAAAAAAATTTCAAACTTCTTGGAGATGATATTGAAAAATATAATGAACGGGGATATAAAACTATAATTCTTACAGAAAATTTAAATCAGATTGAGCGGTTACGGGTAATTTTCCACGATACTCATCCGGTATTGTACTTTGAAAATACATTGCAAACCTTGTACGAAGGATTTATCGACGACGATCTGAAACTATGCTGCTATACCGATCATCAGATTTTCGACAGGTACCATAAGTACCGGTTGGGTCAGTATTACTCGAATAAAGCATCAATATCGCTAAACGAGATCAGGGATCTGAAACCTGGCGATTATGTAGTTCATATCGATCACGGTATCGGTCGTTTTGGAGGGCTGGAAAAAATTACAACAAACGGTAAAATACAGGAAGCTGTAAGACTTGTATATCGCGATAACGATGTTCTATACGTCAATATTCATTCGCTGCATCGTATTTCAAAATATAAAGGGAAAGATGACAGTGAACTAAAAATATACAAATTGGGTTCAGGTGCGTGGCAAAGGCTAAAGGAGAATACGAAGAAAAAAGTGAAGGATATTGCCAAAGACCTGATAGCCTTATATGCAATCAGAAAAGCCAGGGAAGGATTTCGTTTTTCACCTGACACATACCTGCAGGAAGAGCTCGAAGCCTCTTTTATTTATGAAGATACCCCCGACCAGGTAACATCGACAAAAGCAGTGAAGGCTGACTTGGAATCGAAAATACCCATGGACAGGCTGATATGCGGAGATGTCGGATTTGGTAAAACGGAAGTTGCCATCCGTGCCGCTTTTAAGGCTGTCACCGATAGCAAGCAGGTGGCTATACTCGTACCTACAACGCTTCTGGCCTTTCAACATTATACAACATTTAAGGCCCGTCTGAAAGATTTCCCATGTACTATTGACTATATCAGCCGGTTGCGCAAAGCATCCGAACAAAACAGAATTTTAAAAGAAGTGCATTCCGGGAAAATCGATATTCTCATAGGAACACACCGCCTGCTTGGAAAGGACATCCATTTTAAGGATCTTGGATTGCTGATCATCGATGAAGAACAAAGATTTGGTGTTAGCTCAAAGGAGAAACTTCGGAACTTAAAAACCAATGTCGATACACTCACACTGACCGCAACACCTATACCCCGGACACTGCAATTCTCGCTCCTGGGAGCAAGGGACCTTTCGGTGATCAATACACCTCCGCCTAACCGACATCCTATTGTTACAGAATTGCATACATATAATGAAAGTATCATTCAGGAGGGAATTAATTTTGAAGTATCCCGCGGAGGACAGGTATTCTTTATTCACAATCGTGTTCAAAACATCGCCGAAGTTGAAGCACTTATTAAAAAGTTATGTCCACATGTGAAAACTGTAGTTGGTCACGGACAGATGGAGGGTTCCAGAATTGAGCAGATGATGATTGATTTTATTAATGGCGATTATGATGTTCTGGTGGCTACAACTATTATCGAATCGGGGCTAGACATTCCAAATGCAAATACGATCTTTATTAATAATGCACATAACTTTGGTCTAAGCGACCTGCACCAATTGCGTGGACGTGTTGGCCGGTCAAATAAAAGAGCTTTCTGTTATTTAATTGCTCCACCTCTGAATACATTAACTCCCGAAGCCAGACGAAGGCTTAAAGCATTAGAAGAGCTATCAGATCTGGGAAGCGGATTCAATATTGCTTTGCAGGATCTGGATATCAGAGGAGCCGGGAATATGCTTGGAGCAGAGCAGAGCGGATTCATAGCCGATATTGGTTTCGATACATATAACCGGATCCTGAATGAGGCGATTCAAGAATTGAAGGAGAACGAGTTCAAGGAAGTTTATACCATTGAGGATACTATAAAAACGAAAGAACAAGAGATAAAAGAGGACAGACATTTTGTAACGGATTGTGTCATCGAAACTGATATGGAGGTTCATATTCCGGATGAATATATTTCGAATGTAACTGAACGAATAAAGATTTACAGGGAAATTGATGCCCTGAACAATGAAAGCATGCTCAATGAGTTAAAACAAAACCTGGTCGACCGTTTTGGTGCGCTCCCCGCCTCTCTGATTGACTTATTAAAAATAGTTGAAATACGTTGGCTCGCAGAAACACTGGGATTCGAGAAACTGGTACTGAAAAATAATCAAATAATTGCACACTTTATAAGTGAAAAGAATTCAGAATATTATCATTCGAGAACATTCGCAAAAATTCTCAACTTTGTACAACACAATCCACGTCTTTTCAGGATGAAAGAAGGTTCAGATAAACTTACATTGACTGCCGGTCCGATGGAAAAGATTGATGATATCCGGGACCTCCTGATGAAACTGCAAAATGAATTACATAATAATCCCGATTCACGCAATAGAATATTGAATTAAAGCTAATTCTATTGCCTGCTCGGGATTTTCCTCCAATTGTCGGAGAGCTCACCACCCTTGGTGGTTTCGGTTCCCATTCTAAACATTAGAATCAAAAAGGTGTCTGGATTGTATATTGTAAGTATTGATATATTTGCTATTCAAAGTCATTTTACAATTCTAATGCAAGAATTGGGATAATTAAATGAATCTGGTAATCGACATAGGAAACACAAAAATAAAGGCTGCTGCTTTTAATGGTTCAGAAATGGTACAAACCATAACTGATGAAAGGAACAGTTCGAACATTTTAGATTTTCTCCGTACCGGAAATAAAATGTACAGCAAGTGCATTATTTCTTCAGTTACAGAGATACCAAAAAAACTTAAACCAATAACCAGGTATTTAGAAACAGAACCGGTTCTTTTAGATGATGAGACCCCAGTTCCTTTTACCAATCTTTATTCAACTAAACACACATTAGGAAAAGACCGAATTGCTGCTATTGCAGGAGCCTGTTGGCTATATCCTGATAAGAATGTCTTGGTCATTGATGCCGGTACTGCTGTCACGTACGATTTTAAAACAGAAAATGAAGAATATCTGGGAGGAAATATATCGCCTGGTTTGACCATGAGGTTTAAAGCTCTGAACAGCTTCACTGCCAAATTGCCCGCAGTTGAAAGCTCTGACGAATTCGGACTTTTAGGAAGAAGTACTGAACTGGCAATCCGTAATGGTGTACAAAACGGATTGATTTTTGAGATAAATACCTACATAGAAACCTTTGGCAATAAATACAACGATTTTGTTGTTATACTAACGGGCGGTGATGCTCATTTTTTTGAGAATAAGCTAAAAAAACCCATCTTTGTGGTTTCAAACTTGACACTTATCGGACTAAATATCATTTTACAGCATAATGCAAAGATGTTCTAAGTTTATATGCATTCTTCTGATTGCACTTTCACCTGAGGTATTAGGGCAAAACTACAACAACAATCCATATACCCGTTTTGCGATTGGAGACTTGATTAATACCGGTTTCTCCTATAATCGCTCCCTGGGAGGAAGTTCGATCGGACTACGACCGAAAAACCAGGTAAATTATCTGAATCCCGCATCCTATACCTCGCAGGATACGTTATCATTTTTATTTCATGCCGGAATTAGCGGACGAAGTTCATTCCTTTCAAACATTGAAGAAAAAGACAATTCGAACAATCTGAATATCGACTATATAGCAATTGGATTCCCGATCACCAAGTGGTGGAAATTCAGTCTTGGCCTTGCACCTTATAGCCGCACACAGTACTTCTTCAGAGATTATCAGGAATTATCGGATGAGGTAGCTATTGAATATAAAGGCCGAGGAGGACTAAACGAATTCTATTTCGGTACTGCTTTCCAGCCTGTTAAATTTATCTCGATCGGGATGAATGTAAATTATCTTTTTGGCGATCTGAATCGGATGCGATCAATCGATATTCCCGATGCCACTGTTGCCAGTACAAAAATAACTGAAGATTATGTCGCAAGCGATTTTTATTACCGGATTGGGTTACAGTGTTATCCGTGGTTCACTTCAAATAAAGGACATACCCACCAGTTGATATTGGGTGCAGTATACGATTTTAAAACCAATATTAAAATCAATTATAAATCTATTACAGAACGAAATTTCCCCTCACAGGCTGCAAATCCTATTGTCGATACGTTCAATATTATCGACGATTCAACAACTCATCTGAAATTACCGATGAAATTTGGAATTGGGCTTACATATAATTACGATGACCGAATTATGGTAACCGCAGAATATTCCAGACAAAATTTCTCCGGAGGAATCGGTCTTTATCAATATATCGATCTGGCCGATTATTCTTCTTACCGGTTTGGCTTAGAAGTCATCCCTTCTCCGATGTCTGACAGGACAAGAGCAAAATATTTCGAACGAATGCATTACAGGCTTGGAGCACATATGACCAACTCCTATCTGATATTAGCCGATCAGCAAATTCGTGATTTTGGAATGAGCATTGGAGTTGGCCTTCCCTGGCGAAATCCCCAGAAACTTTACACAAATACCCTGTTCAACCTGACATATGAGTTTGGGAAGAGAGGTACAACAGACTATGGACTGATTCAGGAATTTTATCATATTTTCACTGTTGGTATAGCATTGTATGATTTTTGGTTCCTTAAACCAAAGTACGATTAAAGTTCATGAGAATAGGATGGGGAAAGTAAAAATACTTGTTGCGGTTTCCTTATTGATTGCGTTTGTATCACTGGCAAAAGGACAGAAAGGGGTTGAAGATGGCTCAAAATATGGCCACGGAGAGGATAGTATTGAATGTACAAGAAATTATTCGATATACCGTGATTTTGTAAGACAGGGTAACTATTCGATTGCATTTCCATATTGGAAAAAAGCTTTTAACGATTGTCCGCTTGCTTCAAAAAATATATTTCTCGACGGAGTAAAAATTTACAAATATCTGCTCGATGGTTTACCTCCTGAGGCAGAGAATGATAATCTGCTCGATACACTTATACTCATCTACGACAGACGCATCCGGTATTTTGGTGAAACAGCAAACGTACGCGGTCGACAAGGTATCGATCTGTTACGATATGGAAGAAATGAAACAGAGAAAATTCAAAGAGCATACACTTTTTTAAAAGAAGCCATACAAATTGATAAAATATCTACATCTGAACCCGTTTTGGCAAGTTATGTTTCTTCATCCATTATTTTATATCAGAATAACCTTTTAGAAACAAATATTACAATCGACGATTATTTACTGGTATCGAATCTGATAGATCAGAAAATGATTAAAAATCCGAGCGATACAACATTGATTGGTTTGAAAACTGCAATTGATGGTAACTTTATTGAACAGGGACCTGGAAATTGTGATACATTAATTTCATACTTCTCAGAAGAGATTAAAAACAAAAAAGACAACATTGCCTTTCTCCGTATGTTAACCTCCCTCCTGCGAAACAGGAATTGTACTGATTCTGAACTCTTCTTTACTGCTTCAAAATACCTGCAAACACTTGCACCCAGCACCGAATCAGCTTCGAACATCGCAATTTTGGCATACAGACAAAACGCTTTTTCACTGGCAGTCGAATATTATCAGCAAGCTTTGAATCTTGAAACGGATGAAGATAAGAAGGCTGATTATCTTTTTGGACTAGCTGCTTGCTATAATGGACTGGGAAACAAAATTAAAGCCCGTGAATTAGCACTCAAGTCATCGGAAATACGCCCTCTCTGGGGTGAACCCTATCTTTTAATTGGTCAAATGTATGCCGATAGTAAAGATGAATGTTCCTCGATAACACTCCCTGGTTCGATTTATTGGGCCGCAATAGACAAATTTCTAAAAGCTAAAACAGTGGATCCCTCGATATCTGAACGTGCAAATTCTCAGATATTGACATATTCCAGGTATTTTCCTGATAAGGAAAAAGCATTTTTTGAAAACGTGCTGGAAGGCAGTTCTTTTACTGTAGGTTGCTGGATAAATGAAACTACTCAGGCAAGATTCAATAATTAGAATTAGATATACATCTGATAAGTTGTCAGTGTTGTTATGCTTCGGTATAATTACTGTAATAAGTATTTTTTCTTCGTGTAACAACGATATTGAAACTATCAAAGCTCTCTCGAGTGAACTCAATCTTCCAAATCAGTCAGGTAAAAATTTCGAAGTACAATATACCGATTCGGGAAAATTGCTGGTAATTTTCAGAGCCCCTCTTGTAGAAAGATATGTAAATAAAGGTGACAAAGGATCATATTATGAATTTAATAAAGGTATCGAAATACTGTTTTTCGATAAAAATGAAATACTTGAATCCGTTGTAACTGCCCGTCACGGCATGTATTACGAAGATAAAAACCTGGGAGTTGCAAGTGACAGTGTTGTTGGAAGAAATATAAAAACCGGCGAACAATTGAATACCGAAGAGTTATTCTGGGACCGTGAAAACAGAACCATTTATTCTCATGTTTTTACCAAAATAACAAACGAAGATGGAGTATTCTTCGGTGAAAAGGGCTTTGAATCGGATCAGGATTTTGACAACTATAAGTTAATTGGTTCAAGTGGAACTGTAAGAGTAAGAGATGAAGAAATCCAATAATCTGAATAATATCCTGGAAATTTTCTGGCTTATCATTACCATTTTAACACTGGTTACCGGAATTCATTCTTCTTTCAAGCATGGATTCAAAAATTCATATATTTTTTTTATAATGACAATTCTCGCATTTCTATTGTATCTTGCACGCAGAACTTTGCGTATTAAAAATTCGACTGATAATCAATGAATTTTTTTACTGTAAAAATTCTTTTTGTACTCCTTTTCAGTGCTTTTTTTTCAGGAGTGGAAATTGCCTTCATTTCTTCAAATCGGTTGCGAATCGAACTCGACAGAAAGCAGGGATTATTTTCAGCAAAAATTATTTCTATTTTTATAAACAACCCCGATAAATTCCTTTCGACTATGCTCGTGGGCAATAATATTGCCCTTGTAATTTATGGTATCCTTATGGCTGCCATTCTTAAACCTGTCGCAATGTTATTTTTTTCTTCATCAATTGCCATATTTCTGACACAAACGATTCTTTCAACCCTGTTAATTTTAGTCACCGGCGAATTCCTGCCAAAAACGATCTTTCGATCAATTCCAAATCTGACCTTGAACTTATTTAGCATACCTTCCATGATATTCTACATCCTGTTCTATCCCATAACCTCGTTTATTGTCTGGTTATCGGATATAATTATTCGAGGTTTTCATAAAAAAGAAGATGGTTCGGAAATACGACCAAAACTGGTTTTTAATAAAATTGACCTTGTACACCTTATTAATCAGTCGAGTAAGAGAAAAGGCGATGAAGTATCAGGCGATGACGACCTCAGGTTGTTTCAGAATGCGCTGGATTTTTCATCTGTGAAAGTTCGTGATTGTATGGTACCCCGAACCGAGATTGTGGCTGCCGAATTAAATAATTCCATTGAAGAGTTGCAACAAAAATTCATTTCGTCCGGATTTTCCAAAATTCTGATCTACCAGAATAATATTGATAATATCGTTGGATATATCACCTCGAAGACCCTGCTGAAAAAAGTCAAATCTATGGATGACAAGCTGGTTGACGCACCTTTTGTGCCAGAGACAATGCCGGCCCAACGATTGCTTGAGAAGTTGATCAAGGAAAAGAAAAGCCTGGCAGTAGTAGTCGATGAATTTGGAGGAGTATCGGGTATGCTGACTATCGAAGATATCATGGAAGAAATCTTTGGAGAAATTGAAGACGAACACGATAAAATTGAACTCATTGAAAAACAGATCAGTAAGAACGAATTTATCTTCTCAGGAAGGCTCGAAATTGACTATATCAATGAAAAATACCATTTGAATATACCGGAATCGGAGGATTATGAAACTCTTGCCGGATTTATCTTTCATCGTTATGAAAATATTCCGCAGCTAAACGAACAAATTATAATTGAATCCTTTTACTTTAAAATTCTGAAAGTCTCCAAAATTAAAATTGATCTTGTTCATCTAAGAACGATTCCTGGCTAAAATCGGCTGATTCCTGAGAAAATCCATATTCATGAATTCAATGCTGTTTTTATCAATTGCATTGTATAATAGTAGACGCTAGAACAAACGATTAATCGTTCAAAATTTACATAGTTTGTGTTGTATAAAGCCATAAATTACTATATTCGTACCCTGTTTTTAAAATCTAAAATTCTTATTCAATGGCAATTATACAAAGGATCAGAACCCGTGCAGGACTATTGCTGGCAATTGTTGTAGGTTTGGCACTTTTTGCTTTTATTCTTGGCGATTTTATTACTTCAGGAGGATTCCTCTATCGAAAATCGAAAATGAACATAGCCGAGATCAATGGTACAAAAATACCTTACCCTGAATACCAGCAGTTGCATGCTTACATAGAGGAAATTATGAAAGCACAATACCAGACCACAACTCTCGATGAGAGTATGATAGAAAGTGTCCGGAATCAGACATGGCAGGAACTGATCCAGAAATATTTACTCGATAAGGAATATCATAAACTTGGACTTTTCGTCTCCGATCAGGAGTTTAGCGATCTTATACAAGGTCAGAATCCTCATCCTCTGGTAATGCAGATGTTCGCAAATCCGGAAACAGGAACACTGAATCGTCTTCAATTATCCGAATTTCTTAGCAGAATTGATGAGATTTCAGGCGCTCCCAAAGAGATCTGGGTTTTTTATGAAAGGGTAATAAACAAGGAGCGCCTTTTTTCAAAATATAGTAGTCTTATACGAAAAGGCCTCTATGTAAATAAGCTGGAGATTGAACGACGTCAGAAAGATATGAATACCACAGTCGATTTTATTTTTATTAAGAAGAAATATTCCGAAATACCTGATAGCAGTATCACGATTCTTGAATCGGATATAAAAAAATATTATACTGACTATAAAGAACGTTACAAACAAGATGAAAGCCGCGACCTGAAATATGTTGCTTTTGAGGTTGTGCCCTCACCTGACGATTATAAAGAAGCTGAGGCCTGGATCAATGATATCCGACCCGAATTTGAAGAGGTAGAAGATGTGGAACAGTATATTAATTTTACTTCTCCTCCTTACGATGCAACAAATTATAAGAAAGGTGAGCTGCCAGACACATTTGATGAATTCATGTTTTCGGCCGAATTAGGTGATGTTTATGGCCCTTACTTCGAAGATAATTCTTATAAACTCGCCAAACTTGCTAAAATAAATTATATCTCAGATTCCGTCAGAGCCAGCCATATACTTATTCCTGTTACTCAAGCCAATGTTGAGCAAATGCAGCAGCTTGCCGACAGCCTGAAGACGATTGCTGAAGACGGATACAATTTCGCAAACCTTGCCGAAAATAATTCACGCGATGTTGCTACTGTAATGTCAGGAGGTGACCTCGGATGGTTTAAGGAAGGAATGAAGGGACGCTATTTCAGCGATTCATGTTTCGCTGCCAATATTGGGGATGTGAAAATAACATATAGTGAAGAGGGTTTTCATGTGGTAAAAATCACAGACAAATCAAAACCTGTGAAAAAAGTGCAGGTAGGAATCCTCAGTCATGAAGTCACACCCAGCGCTGAAACTGATCAATACTACTATAGTAAGGCAGTTGAATTTGCCAGTACGAACAATACACTGCAGAAATTTGAAGAGGCTGTTGCCGATAACGATCCCGTGGCAATACCTGTATATGGACTTCAACCTCTTGATAATAATCTTCAGGGATTGCAAAACTCAAGAAATATCGTACACTGGGCATTTGAGGAGGCAGAAGAAGGTGAAATGTTAAAGGATATTCAGGATTATAGTGGAAAGTATGTTGTAGCTGTTGTAACAAAAATATATCACAAAGGTTACCGATCAATGGAAGATGTAGCTGATGATATCAAAATCGAGCTTATCAGGCAAAAGAAAGCTGAAAAACTTACAGAAGAGATGAAGCAAACAATTGCTAATATTAAAACGATCGATGAAGCAGCTCGTGATATGCAACTCCAGGTGAACTCTGCAACCGGAATCCGTTTTACATCTTTCTCAATTCCAGGAGCCGGAACAGAGTCTAAACTCATTGCAGCTGTCACAAATTCATCATCAGATGGTATAAAAGGTCCAATAGAAGGTGAAAATGGAGTATATGTTTTTACAATTGATAATGTAAATGTCAATGAAGACCAATTTGCCAACAGCATGTTATCGAGAAGCTATATTGAAAGAAGCTATGCGGCCCGGGCAAACCGTCAAAGTTTTGAAGTACTTAAGGAATTGGCTAACATCAAAGATATTCGTTACAGGTTCTATTAATGAATGAGCGTGAACCAAATTTAAAAATTAGAACTGTCGACGACGGTCCTAATTTTTTTATGATCGGGTTTCAAAAGATGATAGAAGCAATAGCGCTTACGGCATGAAATGAAGAATTTAACCTTGCAGTAACAACTTAACAATCGACGCAATCTCCTTTCCATCAGCTTTTCCTGCCAGTTCTTTAGTAGCTATACCCATAATCTTACCCATATCCTTCATTCCGGAAACACCTGTTTTTTTAATCAAGTCAACGAGGAAGTGCTGAAGCTCTTCAGAATTCATTTTTGCAGGCAGATATTTTTCCAGTACTTCAGCTTCTGTGATCTCTCTTTCATACAAATCATTACGTGCGTGACTACGATATATTTCGGCCGATTCCCTGCGTTGTTTGATAAGCTTTAGTATAATTCGAAATTCTTCTTCTTCCGAAATCTCACCACCTGTGCCTTCCTGTGTTCTAGCGAGGGTAAAAGCAGTTTTTGCTGCACGCAATGCTTCCAGACGCACTTTTTCTTTTGCACGCATTGCTGCCTTCATATCTTCATTTATCAGTTCGCTGATCCTCATGGCAAATGGAATTTAAGGAAGTCAAATATAAGGTATTCTGAAAAAATCAGTTAATAAGAACTTTTTAATCTATTCCAATCTATTTTATATTGTTCGTTACTTCATGATAGCAACTATTCAATCGTACTTCCATCAATATACTTTAATAAGCTATGCCATATTCATTTCCCCGGTGATCTGTTACAGTGAGTCGTAAAGCGTTGAAGAAAAGTATATTTTGTCCCTATTTGTATGTTCTCTTATACGAGTTTACATGTCGTTCAAATTTAGCCGGATACATGTCGCTCATCGTCACCATGATAGCTGTTTCCTCAACATCACCAAAGTGATCATTAAGCGTAGTTCCAAAACATTTTAAAGTAGGTGAAAGATTAATATACGCATTGATCAGGGGAGGAATCACCTCCCCACGAGTACGCACAGCCTGTGACAATAATTTCAGATCATCCTGGAAATTATCAGCATTCAATAGAGAATCGACAATTTTCTGGTCAAGTTCAATGGATAAGGGATTATAAGGATGCAACAAATCCTTTGTATCGCAGAAGTACTTCTTTAAAAAAGAAAGTATGAGGTCACGGGCCTCCCTGTTATAGGAAGTATACATGGTTACCTTACCAAAGAAATACTTATACCGAGGATTGTCTTTCCAAAGTGCACCCAATCCATCCCACAAATTATCGAGGGCATAAAGGCTTTTTTTATTTCGATTCGATGATTGATAAGCCGGTTGTACAAATGAACGTCCAAGCTCGATCAGATAGGGCAGGTAATTTTTGATAAATTTCTCTGAGAAATGAAATAGCGGAGATGTTGCCATATTAATTTCTCCCTTATCATTCGCTTTTAATTCTTTTCCCAGAAGAAATCTGTAACCTCCCAGAATATCCTGTTCCTGAGGATCCCATACAATAAGTTGTTTGTAGGGGACTTCTGCTATATCGTAATCGTCAATATCTGATTCCTTCCCTGTTCCTCCTCCGGCCAAACGGAATGTTATTTCACGCAGGCGACCAATTTCCCGCATTGTGTTTGGTGAGTTGTGATGCGTGATGATATACAATTCGTTGTTTCCATTGTTTGTCACGCGAAGGAATTTGTCGTTTGTAAGTTCAGAAACAATAAGTTCTCTGTCAACCGGAGGAATTACCTCTTTCATACCTGATAACTAGTTTAAAGACAACAAATTTAGAAATATTTTCCAAATGCTTCGAGGCAGATTATAACGGTACATTAAAAACGCCGTCCATTGCATAAACCTGTTCCTTGATCCATTTGGCCCAGAAAATTGGTTTTCTGTTTGTATCAAAAGTTGTCCATGAGATGGGGGTCCCAAATTTTACAATTAAATCTTCATTTCTATGCCTGTAGGTTTCATCGACCAGATACAACATTTCAATATTGGCTTTTATTCCAAGGAATTTCCTGAGGTTGGCCAAACGGTAAAAAAAATCCGTGTTCCTTCCGCTGAAATGGACAGGGATTATATCGCGCTGGTATCGGATAGCTTTCGTTATAAAGCTCTTCTGCCATGGTAAATCAATAATTTTACCCTTTATCCTTCGCGATACTAAGCCTGCCGGGAATGTCAGAATCTGAACATCCGACTCAAATGCCTCATCAAGTTGAGAAGCTGCTTCAACCGCAAGCCGACCGTGCTTATTAATAGGGATGAAAAGATCCCTGATGTTTTTAAGGTTCATTAAAATATCATTCACCAGGAACCTAAAATCGGGAAAGTGCTCACTGATAATCTTCATTAGAACTATGCCATCAAAGCCTCCCAAAGGATGATTGGCAGTAAAAATAAACCTTCCTTTTTCAGGTATATTCTCTATACCTGAGACATGAATACGGACATTAAAATCGTTAATGATAGCCTGTATAAAATCAAGATTCCGTTTATGCCCATGTTTGGCGAGAAAGTTATTAATATCATTTTCATGCACAATTCGTTTCAGATAACTGAAAATAAAATTCGGGATCATTCTGGCCAATTGTGGATTTTTCTCATAGAAAACCTTCTTTACATTAATTGGCTGAATTACTTCTTTATTTGAGGCTTTTTGCATATTGTTAATATTCTGCCATTTGCGTTCACCGCTCCAAAAATAGCATAAAATCTAACAATTGCAGCTCTTTGTTATGTCTGTATCTTGAATACATAAGTCCTGTATACTGCATCAAATGGGGAAAGTTATCAACAAAGTGGGAAAAAGTGGGGCAAAATGGTTGAAAGTGGGCAAAAAATAGTTATTTTTACGCTAATCAATACGTTTTCCATGATAACCTTCATTGGAGAATATACTTGCAAACTTGACACGAAGGGCAGAGTTATTCTTCCATCGGCTTTTAAAAAGCAGATGACAGGAAATAACCAGGAGAGGTTCGTTATTAAGAAAGACATCTTCGAAAAATGCCTTGTCCTGTTCCCTTTTGACGAATGGGAAAGACAAAATAGGATTCTGAGAAAGAAGATCAATCCATATAAGAAGGAGCACAACAAGTTTCTTCGTCAATTCTTCAAGGGAATGGCGGAAGTTGTTCTTGATTCGAACAACCGTTTGCTGATTCCTAAACGGTTGCTCGATGAGGTTGAAGTTGAAAAGGAAGTGATTATGGCAGGCCAATACGGGAAGATTGAGATTTGGGCGAAGAATCTGTATGAAAAAATTGAAGTGGGTGATGATGAATTTGCCGGCATGGCAGAAAATATTATGGAAGGATTGGTGGATGAAACTGATGAATGATGGACTATCATCTGCCTGTACTACTGAAAGAGAGTATTGAAGGTTTGAAAATAAAACCGAATGGGGTCTATGTCGATGCAACTTTTGGAGGAGGAGGCCACTCAAATGAAATTCTGAGGAGACTGGAAAAAGGAAAACTAATCGCATTCGATCAGGATGAAGATGCTGAGGCGAATGTTCCCGATGACAGACGATTTACTTTTGTGCGACATAATTTCCGTTTCCTCAAGAATTTTCTTAAGTATCAAGGTGTTGAAGCTATCGATGGCCTTCTTGCAGACCTTGGTGTTTCGTCACATCATTTTGACTCACCCCATCGGGGTTTTTCATTTAGGTTCGATTCTGAGTTAGATATGCGAATGAACACAAAATCAGGCTTCTCGGCAAAAGAACTGGTAAATACTTACCCGCTCAACAAGCTTATTTCGGTATTCCATGACTATGGTGAATTGCATAATGCAAAAGCCCTGGGAAAGGCTATTGTCAATTATCGCGAGAAGAATCTGATCAATTCAATCCGTGAATTACTCGAATCAATCAATTCCTGTCTTCCAAAATACAGTGAAAATCAATATCTGGCAAAAGTATTTCAGGCATTGCGCATAGAAGTGAATCATGAAATTGAGAATCTGAAAACTATGTTAGTCCAGGCATCTCAACTTCTGAATTCAGAAGGAAGACTGGTTGTTATCAGCTATCATTCACTTGAAGACAGGATTGTAAAAAACTTTTTCCGGTACGGAACTTTTGAGACAACAATGCATACTGATTTGTATGGCAATGTGATCCGGCCTTTGCAACCGGTAAACAGAAAGATTATAGTCCCTTCGGAAGAAGAAATTAAAAAAAATATCAGGGCCAGGAGTGCCCGTCTGCGAATTGCTGCAAAACTAAGTTAAGGTATGGAAAGAAATCAGAATATAGAATTTATCGATTCAAAGATAGAAAGAGAAGAAATCAAGGGGTTTTCCATTAAAAGTATCATTG
>Ga0299912_10000538_pt1 | contig 32120 bp, 35 predicted proteins | sample RVTome_2_FD_207667 | JGI IMG/M metagenome (GOLD analysis project Ga0299912, IMG submission 207667) | Soil microbial communities from uranium-contaminated site in the Upper Colorado River Basin, Wyoming, United States - RVT95D214 (version 2) ... | reverse complement strand
TGGTTCGCGTCTGTAGAGTCCGGATTTGCTCGCCTAGCGCCATAGCGGTCGCGACATTGCCGCCCCTACTGTAGACATGGACAGCGAAGATTAGCGCACCTTTGCGAAGAAGCGGCAGGGCAAGTTCCCTGAACTTCTGATCGTCACCGGGCTCAATAGGCCCTCGCAACATAACGTAGGCCATGTTCTCCTGCGGCTCGACCGTCACGCTCATTTCGAGAGCCCACGCGGGCGGCAAAGTTACTATCATCAAAACTATTGGGACCAAACGAAACAACATCGCGTACCCCCGATCGACGAGAAGTTTGGCCTGCAAAAATGTGGGCTACCGGCACAATCCTTCGCACGGCACTCCATCGCTATCAGCATCTAATCCGCTGACGCCACACGACCGCAGATAGTAGGTGGCCTCAACACACGAATTCATCTGCGGGCAGCTCGACTTTGCTCCGCACGAGAAAGCGCTTTGCATCAATGCATCGGACTGGTTTTGTGCGGTCTCGGTCAGCTTGCTCGGGCTGTACGGCTGCTCTGTCATCCGTCTCTTCATGACATCGACTGTCTTGCCGCAGATCGTCTCGCAGGGGATGCCATTCCCGTTGCGGTCGAGATCAGAAAGGCCGCATTCCGTGTTGTAGTAGGCAGCCTCGGCGCACGTCGTCATGTCGCCACAGACGCGCTTGCTTCCGCAGATGGCTGGATCGTCGGCGAAGGCGTGCTGGCCGAAAAAAAGAAATGCGATCAAGAATGCTACGCTACGAAACCACATTGGCGCTCACCCCACACCCGCAATATGCAGTTAGCGTAGCGCGCCGACATCAAAGCGTCGAGTAGATTGCTAGGCCCGCGTGGCGAGCCGCCAGATCACCAAAGCGACAAAGGCCCAGAAGGCGATAGCAATGAGCCAGCCGCGAACTCCCATTGGCGGAGGATCAGGCGGGTGCTTGTCGTATCCACTGACCATCAGCCTTCGTCATCAGCCTCACTAGAAACGGGCTCGGTGCCGAAATGTATGGAGCGCAGGATACCGCTCCCCCGCCGCAAATCTTCAAACAACATTTCGACTTTGGCAAGCTTCCCCGCGAGAACTATCGCAAGCAGGTCTGAGAACTGCGTACGCGGAAGGTCGCACACGACATTCCACAAGACTGTACCGCCAATTGCTGCGCCAGGATTGCCCTTGCGCTCATCTCGCTCGAAGACGGTGACGTGAGTATCGCGAAGCTCTTTGAGGACCGGTCGATCAATGGTGCCTTCAATGGCAATCGAGGAAGACGCCTCTCCTTCCGGCTCACTCGTGAAGATGTCAGGCCCTACTCGGCGAACGCGTACCGCTACGGCGCTCACCCGCATTGCAAATCGTTGATATTCAATCTTGCGTTTCTTCGGCTTGCGTCTTGGCATGTCTTCACGCGTCAAGCGCTGGCGTGCAACCTCACGATCTTGTTCTGATCGGCGCCGGTTGCGAGGCCTGCAATGTGATCCCCCCACGCCTGCCAAGCTGCACGCAGCCACTTCTCGAATGAAGCAAAGTTATAGTGGGTGTCAGTCACCTTCTTTGATCCATGATGCACGATGCGATCGACGATGTCTGGACGCTCGCCATTTTCCAGCAACCACGTCGTGATCGCCTTACGCATGTCGTGCAAATGGACATTCTCAACGCCGGCAACCTTGCAGAGTGACGCCATCGCCCGCGACACGCTCTCTTGGGCGATATGAGGCTGACGCCATTCGCCCTTGCGCCTTCCCTGCGTAGCTCCGGGAAACACGAACGTCTTATCGTGGGAGAAATCGACAGCACGCTTGAACAGCTCGGTCGCCTGCGTGCTGAGATAGACGGTCTGATCTTCATTCTTACGCTTCATGCGCCCACCGGGGATGACCCAGCGAGGGTTCGCCACATCCAAGTGCAGCTCCGGCTTGTGGGCGCCGCAGACCTCAGTGTTCCGCTGGCCGGTGAGAATTGCTAGCTTGAGCACTAGACGCATTGGCTCAGTGGCAGTGAACTTATCGCTATCGATTGCGGTCCACAGCTTAGCTAGCTCGGCGGTGCCGAAGGTCAGCTTCCGCCTCGGGTTCTTGTGCGTGAAGCCCATCCCAACAGTCGGGTTGTCATCGACTAGGAGGCGGTGCTTTGCCCATTTGTAGAGTGCACCCAACGCGGCCCGGCATTTGTGGGCCGAGTTGCGAGAGCGCTTCTCCACGACCATCAGAACGCGAGCAATGTCCTTCGCTGTGATCTCGACAACGGGCACCTTGCCCAGCTCGCCGAACACGTCACGCTCAAGAGCCTCGCGGTAGTCGCTCATTGTCCGCAGAGAGCGAGCGCGGTCATTCTTCTCGAACTGGTCGAAAAGCTCTCGCAACGTTGTCTTGTCTTGCGTCTCTTCCTTGGCGCCCTTCGCGGTGCGTGTCAGGTCGAGCGCCTTGGACTTCGCCGCACTGAACTTGATCGCATGCGGACCTACGGCCTGCCCGATCATTCGCCTGACTTGCTTCCGGCGAACGCCAGAACCGGCCATGCATCGAACTTGGTAGCTTGCCCTACCCGATGGCGTGACGATCACAGACAGGCCAGGCACGCCGTGCACCTTCCATTCCGTCTGCTTTTCGACCTTGGACTTGAGGATTTTTGTCACTGCGAGATCGTTCGCAGCGACCACGTTCTGAGCTTCCCGCGCCATGCCTTTGCCCCCGCTCCTCGGCACCAAATCAGCGAAAGCATGTTACGTGATGACTATTCCAATGTCTATGGCCAATGACTATCCTATGACTAAGGAGGGGCGGGCTCCCCTGAACTCAATATACCGCACCTAGGCTAATACGCTCCCTGAACAAGAGCGTCCTAGTCATTGGGTTGCATGCAAGTCTTCTAGGGAGATTGGAAGTCAGCGGGCAACAAAAAAGCCCACGAGGGGTCATATGGATTGCATTTCGAGTGCGGTGCTTTCAGCCACTCAGCCACCTCTCCACACCCCGAGCGGGTATCGCGCAAGCCGCACGAGCCCGGCAACTCCCGCGGATGGGCGACCCCTGGGCCGCGTGCCTTCTTCGGAAGTTCGGAGTGGTGCTCTTAGGAGAAACCCACGGCGGTGACAAGTCCGCATGCGGGCGCCCAAACGGCCCGGATCGCGGCACGGCCCGATGCGTGCAGAAATATGCGCACCGGGCTCGACGCGACATTGATTGTGGTCACCGTTCGGTTCACTATCGCCCTCACTGTCAGTCCAACGTGAGCGTGTGCTTCCGATGGCGGCCGTCACCCTGCGTAGCCTCTCTGCCGACCTAGCAGCCAAGCTCGATCAGCTTGAGATGCGAGCGTCCGTGCTGGAGCGAGACGCCAGGAATGGTCGCTCCACCACCAGCTTGGCCCTCAGCGCCCCTCAAAGACGAGCCGGCTTGGTCAACTCGAAAGCGGCGAAATCGGTGGGGCCGCGGGTCTTCGGGCCAGCATACCGCGGGGTGCGCAGCTCGCTCGTTTGGTTGGACAGCACCGCGCGTAGCCCCCGCCTCCGCTCAGCCCTGCGCAGCATCCGTAAGTGGCTCCTTGAGGTCGCGTTCGTCCTTTCACTCACATGCGCAACGTTGCTTGGCATCGTAGTGGCGATCCTGCTTCTGGCACCCCCCGAATGAAGGCGGATCGCCGCGCCGCCCAGCTAACCCACGCCCACATACTCGACCTCGCCACTGCCGAGGTCGTAATGAGCAGCCACGATCTTCAGCTTCCCTGCTTCAACGAGACCCGAAAGCGTGCTGCTGGCATCGGCGAGGCGGCGTACCGTCCGCTGAGCGCTTTCACGGGTGGTGTTGTCGACGAAGTCGCCGCCTTTGCTGCGAACCGCCAGCGCTGCCGGAATGATCGGATCGATCATGGGGCCGATCGATCCGGGGAAGGTCGCATTTTCGGTGACCACTTCGCAGGCGGCTTTCACCGCACCACATCGGCTATGTCCGAGCACGACGATGAGCGGCGATCCGAGGACGGCGGCACCGTATTCGAGCGTGCCGATAGTCGCGGTATCGGCGAGATTGCCGGCGTTGCGCGCAACGAAGACCTCACCCAGGCCCAATCCTCCGAAGATCAACTCCGGGGGAACGCGGCTGTCGGCGCAGCTGAGGATCGTCGCCCAGGGCGCTTGTTTGCCGGCCCACGCTCTCGCGTTGCTTGGCCAGGTCGAATCGCAGAGCTGCGGATTGGAAATGTAGCGGGCGTTGCCCTCTTTCAGCCCCGCCAAGGCATCGTCAGGCGATCGCGCGGGGGCCCCGATCCCGGGACCGCTGGCCGCCAGGACCCGCGAACCGATCACCGTCGGCCCAACACTCCCGGCGATGAGGCCGCTCCCGGCGATCCTGAGGACGCTTCGGCGGTCGAGCGCGTGCCTCCCAGAAGGTGCAGCCATCGAATTTGCTCCCGATAATCCCGCCCGAGGAGAGACCGGAGGCTTTAAGAAATCGCCACCGCGAGAGTGACGTTTCGCCCCTTCACGCGGATTCTGCGCATGACAATCGATGCGTCCCACATCCGCCGCTCCTAATTTCGCCAACGTCTCTATGTATGTGCACCTTGCAGTGCAAATCAAAACTTAGCTCGCCGAGTGGTCATCATGCGTATCCGCTTCAAGTACGAACCCCCGAGTGCATTTCGCAAGCTCGCCATCACCATCACGCACCCTTACCGATGGCGCGCGAAAGTCAGGCCCTGGGTGTTCGACAACGAGAGCGGTGCGCGCTTTCAGCTCGCCCGCGACGAGGACGCGGTGGTCCGCCGGCTCAGCGCGCGCATGACGAAGAACACACGCCCCGCCGAGCTGACGGCAGCATTCGATCGCGTAGCGCGGGCGATCGTGCAGCGGCGGCTCGGCTACGGCTTCGAGTGGACCCGCCTCGCCAAGCTGACCGATGGCGGATGGGATGCCTGGCTAGGCTCGAGCGGCAGCAGGCACTGACCCGTCGTCGGGAATTTTTGAGGGTCGAGTTTCAGCCGAAGCGGCGACAGCGCAATGCACCTGCCGCCAATCCAATCCTCGCTGGGCAGTCGATGTGCCAGCGTGCTCAGGCGATCGACTGGCCGTACAGGTGCCAGATCTCGCTCATGACGTTGCCGACCAGGAAGGCCGTCCAGAGATAAAGGCCGACGCCGGCCCACCAGTGGCCGTCGCGCGCCCGCGCCATGCAGCCCAGTCCGCCCCCGAATGCGGCGAGATACTCCGATGCGGCTAGCTTCAGTGTCTCGGTCACGGCTGCGTCCTCCGAATCCCAAAGCAGAGTCTCAGCTGAATGTGATTAACACCTTGCAAACGCGTGGTTTCTAAGATGAACGAGCTGTAGCTCCGGAACCTGACCCGGGCGCCGGCCGTTGATGCTCCGCCGCGGGCCCGGCGCAACGCAGTGCCTGGGGGTTATGTGCAAAAGATCAGGCAATTGTGCAAAACGCCGGGGCCGCTGATTGTTGGCGGCGGCGAGCCCATGCTTAGCTCGGAGTGGTTGCTCAAGTTGCATGGGGGGTCGTAAATTGAAAGTCATTCCCTTCGCCTCTGCGTTTCTCCTGTTGTCGTCGCCGGCGCTTGCAAACGATTTGCAAACACCGCCGCAGCAGCAATTGTCGCTGCAGGAAATGCCCGGCGATTTCCGCTGGACGATGCTGGACGAGGACGGCGCGCCGCAGGATGAGGCCCCAGCGCCTCTCGTCGATGCCGCGCTCACGCGCTCGCTCATGTTCCCCGCCAATACGCCGACCGCGACGATCGAAGCACAAATGCGCCTCGTTGCGGCCCAGGTTGTGGAGGAGGCCCGGCGCGCGGGCAACGTCGAGAGTCTCCGCTTCCGTCTGCGCGTGCGTTGCGTGTCAGAGGAGAGGATGGTGAAGCGTGACCTTCTGGCCGCCGCTTCCTCCGTGCCGTGGATTTGGACGTCCCTCGACGGCGATCCGCAAACGGTCCGCGCGACCATGGAAATGTGCCAGGTCAGCGTTTATCAAAGCGTGCAAACGCGGGAAACTGCGGTGAAACAGAAGCCATATTCGGTGCTTCTTTCGCCGATTGGGGACCCGGCTGAATAAGCGGGAGCGAATTTCATTCGGTCAAAGACGACCGGGCGAATTCCGTGGCACTTACGGCTTCGAAAATGGCGAGGGCGCGTGCGCTGCCGCGCCATCACGGGCGGGGGCGGCGCCTCGCCCAATAGATGGCGAAAATCCCCATCCACAACAGCAGCGCGAGCACGTCGACGAGCGTCGATAGCTCGCGCAAGGCCTGATGCCACGGACGGTCCGGCGCGCCGAGCAACAGGGCGCCGCTGGCCAGAAGCCCGGCGATGAGGCAGAGCCCGGTCAGAACCCAGATTAGGCGCACGGCTCGTCTGGTCATCGGTTGCTCATAGTTCGCGCTGCCCAGCAGCGTGTCGAGGCTCAGCTATCGCACTTCCTCAAGCCCGCTTTCAAGCGCGACGACAGGCTCGCGGCCTCAGGCGTCGGAAAAATAGGCGAGCTGGTGCACCAGGCGCCCCAGCGCGGGATGGGTCAGTCAGGCGGAAGGAGAAGCGGCCGCCGCCCTCGTCGCGATGGGCGATCAGCATGCGGCCCGGATGCAGGACGCGGGGAAGCGGCAATCGCCAACGGCCCAGCTCTAGGAAATAGCCGCTTGAGCGGAAGACGAGCGTCCCCGTCTCCACTTCGACTTGCAGCGCCATTCCGATGCCGCAGCCGATGTACTCCTCGAGCCCGGTCGGTCCGCGAAAGCGCTTCGCCGAGTGGATCGCCTGCGGAAACCGGCCGGGCCGCGAATAGATGCGCAACCAGCTCTGCCCGCCGAGCACAGGATCCTCCGTCACCACCACCAACGCAGGTCCCGTAGCGCCGTCGCTCAGCGGCAGCGGCGAACCGACGAGGCGCGTGAGGAACGACAGCACGCGGCCGCAGCGCGAGAGCTCCGTCGCCACCACCGTCCCGCGATAGATGAGCGTCTCGCCGGGTGCCAGGCGTTTGGAAAAGCGGCGGCGCACCGACTCGGGCAGCTCGGCCCACGCCGCCTCGCCGAGCAGCCGGCGAAAGCGCAGATCGCCGAAGGCCGGCGCGGCGTCGATCCCGGCGTCCCGTTCATCGGCCGCCAGCTCCGCGCGCAATTCCCGTCTTTCCGACGCCGCCACGGCTCATTCCTCCCCCGGCATTTTTGTTATGCAGCCTGTCAGGCAAGCCGGCTGCCTTTCGCCGACCTCTTGCTACTGCCGCCGACGAGACGCGCCACCGCACCGCCCATCTTGATGAGCGCCATGAGCGTCGGCGCCGGCAGACGCATAATCTCACCGAAGCTGCGGTCGACGGTCTCGGTGAAGTCGAGCATAGCGGCGAGACGCTTGCGCACGTTGGGCGCGACGCCGGCGTCACTCTTGGCTTCCGCCACGCAGGTGCGCAGCACGATGAGCGCCGGATCGATCTCGCGCAGCTTGCGCCCTTGCGCGATGCGCCGGACCATCTCGAACATGTCGGCTTCGGCTTCGTAGTAGTCGCGGCGATCGCCCATGGCGTGCACGCGGCGGATCAAGTTCCACGACAGCAGCTCGCGCAGACTGGTCGACACGTTGGAGCGGGCCATGCCCAGCCGCTCGGCGATTTCGTCGGCGGTGATCGGAGCTTCGCTCAGGTAGAGCAGCGCATGGATCTGCGCCACCGAGCGGTTGACGCCCCAGGCGGTACCCATCTCGCCCCAGTGCACGATAAAGCGCTCAACGGGGCCGGGAAGCGTGCCTGTTTGTACGTTTATTTCTGTCATGACAGAAATATCAGATGCAAAAGCGCTGCTGTCAAGGCAACGTCGCGAGCCCCGGTTATGCCCGCATTTTGGGCATACTCGACATCCGCTGCGCAGGCCACGGGCGGCCGGCGCGGTATCGCCGCGCAAGCGCCGGTGCTAAAATCGGCGCCAACGGATTGGAGAATTTTCGCGGAGGCGGGCTGCTAGACGCCGGCGCAAGGAACTGCCGGCGCAGGTGCACGTTCTGCCACCGACACGAGGGCGCCAATCGATGCTCATCAATTACGGCTGCGAGATCGGCATCTCGGTTCCGAAAGCCACGCCGCTGATCTGCACGCTCGACGTGCACCCAGACCGCCGCCGGGACATCTGCTCGGAAGCCCCGTTTCACACGCTGCCCGGCGCACCGTCGTTCATGTACCTTGACGGTTTCGGCAATCAGTGCCGCCGCCTCATGGCCTCGGCCGGCGACATCACGCTGCGGCTCGACGGCACCATCGCCGACAGCGGCCAGCCCGACACATTCGCGCCCGAAGCGCGCGAGCTGCCAGTCGAGCTCCTGCCCCACTACCTGCTCGTTTTCCTGCTCGGCAGCCGCTACTGCGAGACCGACCGCCTGAGCCAGATCGCCTGGGACCGCTTCGGCGGCGTCGCGCCGGGATGGAACCGCGTGCAGGCCATCAGCAATTTCGTGCACCAGCATCTGACCTTCGGCTACCCGCATGCGCGCGCCACGCGCACCGCGCTCGAAGCCTACGAGGAGCGCAAGGGCGTGTGCCGCGACTTCGCCCACCTGATGATCGCGTTTTGCCGCTGCCTCAACATCCCGGCCCGCTACGTGAACGGCTATCTCGGCGACATCGGCGTGCCGGCGGACCCGGCGCCGATGGATTTCAGCGCCTGGGTCGAGGTGTTCCTGGAGAACCGCTGGTACACGTTCGACCCCCGCCACAATACATCGCGCATCGGCCGCATCGTCGTGGCGCGTGGGCGTGACGCCACCGACGTGCCGCTGATCAACTCGTTCGGGCCGCACATCTTGAAGTCCTTCAAGGTGTGGACCGACGAGCGATACGAGCCCGCGCTGCAGGCCGCCCACGGCTGAATGCAGCCTGGCGCTCGTTCTGTTGATTGCCGGGACTTCCCGGAAATCCCGCCAATTTGCTGACTTGTTCGCGCCATGGCGCTCCTGTTCCATCCCCCTGCGCAAAGATCGTCGTGGAGAGTGGTGGTGGAAAGCATTTCGGCTGCGATCGGGCGCCTCCTTGGCAGCCCCGCCTTCAAGTTCTTCCTCATCTGCGGATTGATCCTCATGCTCACCATCCCGCTGCTCCTCGTTTGGGGGCTGGTGGGCGAACGCGAGCAGCGGGCGGCAGGCGTGCGCCAGGACGTGGCGCGCGAATGGGGTGGATCGCAGTTCATCAACGGCCCGCTGCTGATCGTTCCCTACACCGTGAAGCGCGTAACGGGAGAGGGCGACAAGCGCGTCGAAGAGCTGATCGAGCGGCGCGCGGTGTTCCTGCCGCAGGTGCTGAACATCGACGGCAAGGCGACCACGAAAGTGCTGCACCGCTCGATCTACGACGTGGCCGTCTATACGGGCATCCTCAATTTCGAAGGACGCTTCGCCGCTCCCGACATGAGCGAGGTGGCCGCCGACGTGCAGAGCGTGCGCTGGCACGACGCCGTGCTGGCGCTCGCCGTCAGCGACGTTTCCGGGCTCAAGGCCGCCGCATCGCTGCACGTCGACGGCGGCGACACGTTGTCGTTCGAGCCGAGCATCGGCGTGCCGGGCACGCGCGTCGACGGCATCCACGTGCGGCTGGCTTCCGCAGCGAATTTGTTCGCAGCGCCAAGCGGCGCCGCCGATGCATCGCCCGCGGCGCAGGCCACGCCGCTCAAAGGCTTCACGTTCAAGTTCGGTCTGACGCTCAACGGTTCCTCGGAGCTGACCTTTGCGCCGGTCGCGCAGCAGACAACCGTAGCCCTCTCATCCGACTGGCGGGATCCGAGCTTCACAGGCGCGTTTCTTCCCACTGACCGCGTGCTCAACCCCGCCGCCTTCGCGGCGCGCTGGATGGTGCCGCATCTGGCGCGCAGCGTTCCGCAGTCCTGGAGCCTGGCGGATCAGGATTTGGAGCGTCTCAATCCCTACAGCTTCGGGGTGCGCTTCATCGTGCCGGTCGACTTCTATCAGCTCGTCAGCCGCGCGGCGAAGTACGCGATGATGTTCCTGGCGACGGCCTTCATGGCGGTGTTTCTGCTGGAGCTGCGATCATCACGCGAGGTGCACCCGGTGCAATACCTCTTCGTCGGCCTCACCATGATCTTCTTCTACGTACTGCTTTTGTCGCTGGCCGAGCAGATCGGCTTCCTTTGGGCCTATCTCATTGCCGCGGTCGCCACCGGCGGGCTGCTTTCGCTTTACGTCGCCCGCGTGCAGGCAAGCCTCGGCAAAGGGCTCATCATGGCCGTTATGTTCTTCGTGCTTTACGGCCTGCTGTACCTGATCCTCAGGCTGGAGGACTACGCGTTGCTGGCCGGCGCCGTCGCGGGCTTCCTGATGCTGGCGGTGGTGATGTTCTCGACGCTCGCCGTGAACTGGTCCGGAACAAAAACGCCGCTCGAAGGCGGCAAAATACCGGCGGAATAAAACTGCCGGCGGAATAGCGCCTCAGAGGGGTCAGCTGCCGCCGCTCGGCGCGGCTGCCGATATTCGACGAGCGCAACTCGCGCCGCGTCGGCAGCCCGCGCCCATGTTCCTGCCGGAACAGCGCAAGCCCCGGTCCCTCTCTTAGAACCTCTCCGCTCCGTGCATGCGAAAGGTCGCACGCGCGATGAAGCTAGGAGAGGTCTCATGAGTCATTCAACGGAACGGCCCCGAGATGCGCAAGGACAGGCTCTGCCAGCCGACCACGCGCACGATGGCATCGCCCGCGAGGAGCCCTTCGGCATCCCCGCGATAACCGAGCCCGATTTCCTGCGCGATCCGTTTGCGGGACCGTTCGAGAGCGACTTTGCGAGCGCGTCGGAAGATTGGGCAGGCGGCTTCGACCTGCACCTGGGTGTCTACGCGAGATATTGACGAATTGCGCGGCGGCCGCTCGGTCGTGCGCCTTTAGGGAGAGGACTGCGATGAATCTGATGCTGAACAAGCTGCGCGCGACGTTGGACCTCGCCCCTGTCGCGAGCCCGTTCTCGTCTTTGCCGATCAACAAATCGATCAAGTACCATGAGAAGCTCGGCAAGCTGCTCGGGATCGAGAACCCGTTCTTTCGTTCGACGGAAGGACCGCAAGGGCGAAAGACGCTGATCGACGGCAAGCCGGTCCTCAACTTCGCCTGGTGCGACTATCTCGGCCTTAGCCAGCACCCCGACCTGATCGAGGCCGCGAAGGCAGCCATCGATCGTTACGGCACCTCCATATCGGCGAGCCGCATGGTGTGCGGCGACACACCACTCCACCGCGAGCTCGAGCAGGAGATCGCCCAGACCATCGGCGTCGAGGCCTCGCTGGTGTTCGTCAGCGGTCATGCCGCGAACGTGTCCACCATCGGCACCATCATGGACGAGGACGATCTCATCGTGCACGACGAGTTCGTGCACAACAGCGCCGTGGTCGGCATGCGCCTCTCCGGCGCCAAGACGCTCACCTTCCGCCACAACAACCTCGAGGCGCTCGAGAAGATCCTGCGCGAGCAGCGGACGAACTACAAAAACGTGCTCGTCGTCATCGAGGGCCTCTACTCCACCGAGGGCGACGTGCCCGATCTGGCCCGCGTGGTCGAGATCAAGGAGCGCTATGGCGCGTGGCTGATGGTCGACGACGCCCACGGCTGCGGCGTGCTCGGCAAAACCGGCAGCGGTCTCGCCGAGCACTGCGGCGTGGCCGGCAGCAAGGTCGACATCTGGATGGGCACGCTCAGCAAGGCGTATGCCTCCTGCGGCGGCTATATCGCCGGCAACCGCGAGCTCATCAATTCGCTGCGCTATGCGGCGCCGGGCTTCGTCTTCTCGGTCGGTCTGCCGCCGAGCATGACCGCGTCGGCGCTTGCCGCGCTGCGCGTCATCAAGCGCGAGCCCGAGCGCGTGGCGCGGCTGCACGCCAATGGCGCGCTGTTCCTCAAGGAGGCGCATGCGCGCGGCCTCGACACCGGGCGCGCCGTCGGCATCGGTATGCTGCCGATCATGGTGGGCGCCACGACGCGCGCGGCGAAGGCCGTGTCGCGCGTGCTCGAACGCGGCATCAGCACCTCGCTCATCATGTCCCCCGGTGTGCCGGTGAATGCCGCCAGATTGCGCTTCTTCCTCACCTCCGAATACACCGCCGAGGAGATCAAGGGTGCCTTGGACATCACCAAGGAGGTCCTTGCACGCTGCTGAGGCGAGGTGCGCGGCTACCGGCGGAGTAAACCGGCTCAGGTGGTGAGCTGCAGCGGCTCGGTCGCCGCCTGCATGCCCTCGAAGCCCTGCGCGATGAGACGCCCCTCAGCCGCGTCGGCGATCATTACCAGCCGTGTGTTGGCGTTGAGGATCGGCGCTGCCAGCCACGGCAGCCGCGCATCGAGCTCAGTCGGGACGCCGTACATCTGGCGGGCACGACCGGCGCTGTCGTTGCCGCGCGCCTTGCCACGCCACCCTGCTGCTTGCCAATGGTTGGCGGCTGCATTGCTGCCATCGTGCACGCGCGCTTCCGTCTCGCTGCGCTCGATCACCGCCGTATCGCCCGGCCTCACGCCGGCCAACGAGAAGATCGCCGGCGTCGAGATTGGCCGCTCGGACAGCATGCGCTTGGCCTCGGCGAACGAGGCCGCCGTCTCGAACACCTCGCGCAGCAGGTGCGCCGGGGTCAGGTGGCGCATGCGCCAGACGCGCCCGCGGTTGACGGCCCAGTCGAGGTAGTAGTTGCCGACACTTGCGCGCATCGGCGCCTGGTTGAGCGCGGCAGCGAAACGTCCGGGCGCCATGGCCTGCAGCACGCCCGTATAGCCGGGCCACGTCAGCGTCACGAACGGACCCGGGGCGGCGGCAACGCGGGCGGCCACGACGTAGCGGCCGAGCCCCGCCGTGCGCCAATCGAGCACGCGCACGAGACGCGCACTCTGACGATCGGGCGCCGGGCCGACCCGGCACGTGCAGCCCCACTCGTAGTTGACCGAGAGGAAATAGGCGCCAGGCCGGTGCAGTCGGCGAGCCACCGCGTCGATCTCGGCCAGATGGGCGCTGTCCTGGCGGGCGAGCCAGCGCCGGGAGACGGCATCGAGCATCTGCAATGCGGCGCGCGGGACGTGCTGCGTGGCACCATCGATGAGGGCGTGGGCGCGCGCCACTTCCCGCTGCAGCGTCTCCAGCGGGTAGGCCGGCCCCGTGTCGAGCACCGGTATCCGCTCCAGGGCCTGCATCGTCTCCGCCCGCCGCTGCATGTTAAAGGCGCCTCCACGAGCCATGCGAATTCCTAATCCGGAAAGAATGAGCAGGTATGCCAGCCCGGCGGCCGAATGACGCCAATCCCCCGACCCAATTGACAATTTGCCGCGTTTCCACGATAAAGCGCCCCGCTCGCGTCCCGCTCCGGCGGGATGCGCAATGCGCTGCCCGAGGCTCGTTCGCCATATAGGCGATCTCATAAAGCCCGCAGGTCTCCTGCGGCGCCATAGGGCGCGGATAACGTGAAGGAAAAGCCATGTACGCTGTCATCAAGACGGGCGGCAAGCAGTATCGCGTTGCTGCGGACGACGTCATCACCATCGAGAAAGTGGCCGGCGATGCCGGCGCCAAACTCGAGTTCGCCGAAGTGCTCATGATCGGTGGCTCGGCCAGCCCGAAATTCGGCAGCCCGCTCGTCTCCGGCGCCAAGGTCGTGGCCGAGCTCGTCGAGCACACCCGCGGCCCGAAGGTCATCTCCTTCAAGAAGCGCCGCCGCAAGAATTCCCGCCGCAAGCGCGGCCACCGCCAGGACCTCACCACGGTCCGCATCACCAGCATTATCGGCGCTTAAGCAGCAGCCGGCGAAGAGGATCTGACAGATGGCACAAAAGAAAGCTGGCGGCTCGACCAGGAACGGCCGCGACTCGCATGCGAAGCGCCTGGGCGTTAAGCGCTACGGCGGCGAGCACGTCATTCCCGGCAACATTCTCGTGCGCCAGCGCGGGACGCAGTGGCACCCCGGCACCGGCGTCGGCATGGGCACGGATCACACGATCTTCGCCGTCGTCGAAGGCGCGGTGGAGTTCAACACCAAGCGCAACGGCCGCGTCTACGTGTCGGTGCGCGGCGGCGAAAGCCAGAGCTCCGAATAGCGGCGCCGGCAACGCAGCCGCAAATTTACAGAGGGGGATGTTACAACGTCCCCCTTTTTCACGACTGGTTCAGTACTGGCCGCTCCCGCTGCGGGATCGGATAATCGGGAGCGCGGTGCTGATGCGCTCGCAACGTTTGAGCTACCGGCCGCTCAACGCCCGCGACGCGGGCCGCGTCGCCGTCCTCGCCGGCGATTGGGACATCGCGCGCATGACCTCGCGCATTCCCCACCCCTATTCGCTGATCGACGCCGACCTGTGGATCGCCTCCATCGGCGATGACGAGTTCGTGCGCGCGGTCGAGCAGGACGGCACCCTGATCGGCGCCATCGGCTATATCGCCGCCGACGCCCACCAGGCCGAGATCGGCTACTGGATCGGCAAACCCTGGTGGGGGCACGGCTTTGCCACCGAGGCGGCCGGAACGCTGATCGACTATTGCTTTTCGGACGGCGGCTTCCGCCGCCTCACCTGCGGCCACTTCATCGACAACCCAGCGTCCGCGCGCGTCATCGCCAAGCTCGGCTTTCGCCGCATCGGCGACGGCTCGCAGTGGTGCGAGGCGCGCAAGAGCGAGGTGGCGACGGTAAGATATATTCGCCGGCGTCCGCTATTCTCCGGCTGGCGGAGGAACGCGCGATGAAATTTCTCGACCAGGCGAAGATCTACATCATGTCGGGCGCCGGCGGCGACGGCTCGATCAGCTTCCGGCGTGAGAAGTTCATCGAGTTCGGCGGCCCCGATGGCGGCGACGGCGGCAAGGGCGGCGACGTGTGGGCCGAGTGCGTCGACAATCTCAACACGCTCATCGACTACCGCTACCAGCAGCACTTCAAGGCCAAGAAGGGCGGCAACGGCATGGGCAAGAACCGCGCCGGCGCCAACGGCAGCGACTGCATCATCAAGGTGCCGCCCGGCACGCAGATCTTCGCCGAGGATCAGGAGACGCTGCTCGCCGATCTGTCGACGGTCGGCCAGCGCGCGCTGCTGGCCAAGGGCGGCAACGGCGGCTTCGGCAATGCGCACTTCAAGTCGTCGACCAATCAGGCGCCGCGACGTGCCAACCCGGGGCAGCCGGCCGAGGAGCTGACCATCTGGCTGCGCCTGAAGCTGATCGCCGACGCCGGCGTCATCGGCCTGCCGAACGCGGGCAAATCGACGTTCCTTGCCGCGGTGAGCGCGGCCAAGCCGAAGATCGCCGCCTATCCGTTCACGACGCTGCATCCCAACCTCGGCGTGGTGCGCGCCGGCGACGTCGATTTCGTGCTGGCGGACATCCCCGGCCTCATCGAAGGGGCGAGCGAAGGCGCCGGCATCGGCACGCGCTTTCTCGGCCACGTCGAGCGCACGAAGGTTCTGCTGCACCTCGTCGACGCGACCGAGGAGGACGTCGCCGCCGCCTACCGCACCGTGCGCCGCGAGCTCAAAGCCTATGGCGGGGGCCTCGAGAGCAAAAAGGAGATCGTCGCCCTGTCGAAGTGCGACGCCGTCGATGCCGAGACGCTCAGCCAGCGGGCCGAGGCCCTGAAGAAGGCAGCCAAGAAGAAGCCGCTGGTGCTCTCGGCCGTGTCCGGTCAGGGCGTCAAGGAGGCGCTGTTCGCGCTCACCCGCGAGATCGGCCGCGCCAAGAAAGAGGGCGCACCGGAGACTGACAAGCCTGAGCAGGGTTGGCGGCCTTAGCCGTGCTCCCGAACCTACGATGAGTGTGCGCGCATGGCTGATCGCTACGACGTCATCGTCATCGGCGCGGGTCTTGGGGGATTGACGGCGGCCGCGCTCCTCGCGCAAGCCGGGCGCAAGACCCTTCTCATAGAGCGCAACTACGGCGTCGGCGGTGCCGCCTCGACGTACAAGTCGGGCGACCTCGTCGTCGAAGCATCGCTGCATGAGACCAGCGATCCCAACGACACCACCGATCCCAAGCATCACGTGCTGGCGCGGCTCGGAGTGCTCGACAAAGTCGCGTGGGTGCCGGCGGGCGCTCTCTACGAGGTGCGCGGAGGTCCGCTCGGGGCCCCATTCGTGCTGCCCGACGGCTTTTCTACGGCGCAGCGGGCGCTTGTCGACCGCTTCCCTTCGGCCCGGGCCGGCATCGGCTCCGTGCTGGGCGAGATGGAGCGGATTTCAACGGCGGTGGGCGTGCTGAGCAAGGGCCGGCAGGCCTTCGACCGACCCTTGCAGGGACTATCGGCCCTCGCCAAGCTCGGTCCCGTGGTGACGGGCTGGCGCCGCTCGCTCGCGGAGCGGTTTGAGCGCGCTTTCGGCGACGACGAGGCCGTGAAGTGCGCGCTCGCCGCCAACCTTCTCTACTGGCATGACGACCCCGAGACGCTGTGGTGGATGCTGTTTGCCGTCGCGCAAGGCGGATATATCGGCTCGGGCGGCCGCTACGTGCGCGGCGGCTCGCAACGCTTGAGCCACGCGCTCGCACGCGCCCTGAAATCCGCCGGCGGCGAAATCCTGCTCCGCCGCCCCGTGACTGAGATCCTGCTCGATGGCGAAGGCCACCCAATTGGCGTTGCGCATGAACGCAGCGAGGGCGGCGAGCGGGCCGAGGTTCGCGCCCCCATCGTTGTCAGCAATGCCGCTCCCGCACACGTCGCGGATATGCTGCCCAAGCCCGCACGCGAGCGCTTCTTTGCCCCCTACGCTGGGCGCCCGCTGTCGATTTCGCTGTTCTCGGCAACGTACGGACTTTCACAGCGTCCCGCCGAGATCGGGCTGCAAAGCTATTCCACAATCCTGCTGCAGAAATGGCTGCGGCGGCTGTCCGACTACCGGCGTTGCGGCTTGCTTACAGCGGGTTTGCCCGCCGACGACATGCCGGTGATGGCGGTCGTCGATTATTCCGCGATCGACAGCGGTCTCGGTGGGCCGCCCTACCCAGTCTCGGTCGTCGGCGTGGACCGGACGGCAAACTGGGCTGGCCTCGATGGCACCGCCTACGCGGAGAAGCGCGCCCGCTGGAGCAAGGCGATCCTCGCGGCAATCGACCGCGAATTCCCGGGCTTTGCCGCCAAGGTCGTTGCGTCCGTGTTCAGCACGGCGAGCACCATGAACACCTACCTCAATGCGCCCCAGGGTGCCGTCTACGGGTTCGCCCCGCTGCCCCCCGCGGGCCCGATCTGGAAGGGACCTCAGTCCTCGCCGAAGACGGCGATCGAAGGGCTTTATCTGGCCTCGTCCTATGCCGGGAGCGGCGGCTTCACGGGAGCAATTCTGGGCGGCGCCGCCGCTGCCGAGCAAGTGCTGGCCGCCTCGCGGGCGGTTAGGAAAAAATAGGCAGATCGCGTGCTAAGCCGGACGCGCAAAGGCGGCGACGCGCCTGTGTTTGGGCGTTTCGATGGTGGAGCACTTGCAGAAGCGGACAACCGCCTTCATTACGGCGCCGATCGCGGCTCTCGCTGCGGCAGCATTCGCCGTCGTGCTCGTCTCGCTCGCCATCGGCGCCCGCGAGACGGACGCCTTCGCCCTCACCCGCCAGCGCGAGACGCTCGAGCACGCCATCGACCAGCACGGGCTTTCGCTTGCCCGCGAGCTGCGCGTGCAAACCGTTTGGAACGAGGCCTACGAGAAGACGCAGGCCGTCAATACCGCGTGGATGCGCGCGTTTTACGGCATGTACCTGAGCGAGCTGCTCGGCTACGACCGCATCTACGTTCTCTCGGGTGACGACAAGCCCGTTTTCGGCTTCGTGGCCGGCAATGAGCTGACCGCGACGCATTTCTCCCACATCGCATCGGGGCTCACGGATCTGCTCAAGGCGGTGCGCGACCCAGCCGCGATGCCGGCCGATTACAATGTTGTCGCGACCGACATCTCACTGAATGACGGAAATGTCGTCCAGCACCACGCCGTGGCGGACGTGCGCAATATCGATGGACACCCGGCGACGGTGGTCGTCTCGACGATCGTCCCCGATCGCGCCATTCCTTCCGGCATCACCTCGCGCCCGTTCCTGCTGGTCGCGGTGGAGGATCTCGACAAGGCGTTCACCAAACAGCTTGGCGCCAATTTCGGCCTACGAGAGCTCGAGTGGATCGCCGATGGAACTCCCGCCGGCGATGTCACCGAGGAGGTCAAGGCGCTCGATGGCGCGACCGTCGGCACGCTCGCCTGGCGCAAGGACCGGCCAGGCCTGCAGTTCGTGCGTCGCGTATCGCTCGGGCTTGGCATTGCACTGGCGCTGCTGATCGCTTTCACCTTCCTTCTCATGCGTTGGGGCAAACAGCAGGCGCAGCAGATCCTGCAGAGCGAAGCCAACGCGCGGCTCGCGGCGCGCACCGATGCGATGACCGGGCTACCCAACCGCGTTGCCCTGCGCGAGACGTTCCCGCAGCTGATCGCCGAGGCGAATACAACCGCCTCGACGCTCGGCGTGCTGTCGGTCGACATCGACGCATTCAAGGAGATCAACGACAACTTCGGCAACACCGTCGGCGATGCCGTGCTGTTGGCGATCGCCGAACGCCTGCGCCGTCTGCTTGGACCGTCGCCGCTTCTTGCCCGTCCCGGCGGCGATGAGTTCATGGTGCTGGCGCCGGGCCTCGACGCCGAGCGCCTCGCCGAGCTCGCCAGCGACGCCGTGGCGCGGGTGGCGGAGCCCGTCGAGCTCGACGATGGCACGCGCGTGCTCGTCACGGCCTCGGTCGGCTATGCGCTGGCGCCGCGCGATGGAGACAGGGGCGACGACCTGGCGCGCCGCGCCGAGCTGGCGATCGCCCACGCCAAGGCCGCAGGCGGCGGGGTCGCCATCGCCTTCGTGCCACAGATGGATCTCGAGCTGACCCGCCGACGGGCGCTGGAGACCGCCCTGCGCAAGGCGGTCAACGACGAGGCGATCGACGTGCTCTATCAGCCGCTGATGGACCCGAGCGGCAGCCGCGTCGTAGCTGCCGAAGCCCTCGCCCGCTGGACAGACCCATTGCTGGGGCCCGTTTCACCGGAGGTGTTCATTCCCCTGGCGGAAGAGACCGGTCTCATCCCCAAGCTTGGCGAGTTCGTTCTGCGCAAGGCCGTGGCCGACGCCGTGGCGTGGCCGGACATCAGCGTTGCCGTCAATGTCTCGGCCGCCCAGATGCACCACGGCGATGTCGTCGCGGTGGTGCGCGACGTCCTGAACGGCACCAAATTTCCGCCCCGTTGCCTGGAGATCGAGATCACGGAAAGTGTGCTGCTCGCCGACGAGAAGCGCGCCAACGAGCAGATCAAGGGCCTGCAGGCGCTCGGCGTCAAAGTCGCCCTCGACGACTTCGGCACCGGCTATTCGAGCTTGCACTATCTGCGCAGCTTCGGGTTCGACAAGCTGAAGATCGACCGCAGCTTCCTCGATGGGCTCGGGCAATCGGAGGACGGCTCCGTCATCCTCTCCTCGATCATCAAGCTTGGACTCGACCTCGACCTCACCATCGCCGTGGAGGGCGTCGAGACGTCCGAGCAGCGCCGCTGGCTGCAGGCGTCGGGCTGTCATCAGTTGCAGGGATACCTGTTCGCGCGACCGATGACCGCCGGGCAGTTGACCAAATTCATAGCGCAACACACGGGCGCCGCGGTTGCCGCAGGCTGAGCCCGGTTACGAAAAAATAGGCGGAAGATGGTAAAGTCCTGCCGCGAGCCAAGGCAAGCGGAGAGCGACATGGACCCGACGATCGATCTGCGCATCAAGCTGCACCACAGCTGGGGCTGGCTCCTGGCTCTCGGCATTGTCCTCATTCTATTCGGCGGACTGATCCTGACGACGCCGCTCGGCGTCGTGACGGCCTCGCTGACGACGGAAATCTGGATCGCAGCAGCCCTCGTTGCGGCCGGCGCGCTGCAGCTCGCCCACGGGCTAAAGGCGGGCGACTGGAGCCACCGCGGCTGGCAGCTGCTCGGCGGCGTCATCTTCATCGCTGGTGGCGTGCTGATCTTCGTTGATCCGACGTTTGGCCTTGTCTCGCTGACCATGATCGTCGCCGTCACGCTGGTAGCGCAGGGAACGACATCGCTGCTCGTAAGCGGCGGCGTGCCCGATTGGGGCGGCCGCAAGTGGCTGGTCCTGTCGGCGGTCGTGTCGATCGTCGCCGGGCTGCTGATCCTGTTCGATCTGCCGTCATCGGCCGGGTGGACGCTCGGCACCATCGTCGGCGCGGCGCTGCTTCTGCAGGGCATCAGCCTGACGCTGCTCGCGCTCGAGGTACGGCGCATCGCAACGACCGTCGGCGCCGGCGCGCGGCCTGCGTCGATCAACTAGATCTGACGCTAGTGCCGACCGGCCCCGGCGGCGCCGACATCCCAGATGCGCGCGATGCCATCGTAGGACGCGGTGACGACCTTGCTGCCATCCGGGCTGAATACGGCACCGGCGAGATCCGCCTCGTGGCCTTTGAGAAGCAGCGGCGGCGCTCCTTCTTCCGCTACGGCGCCACTCCACGCGCCCCCCACAAGCGCCGCCGCCATAGCAGCGCCTGCGCAACACAGCACGCTTCGATGCGTGCTCCTGCCGATGATCATCCGGGCTCCCTTCAGACGCGCTCATCCACCGCCGGTTTGAAGCGATGGACACGGCCTGTTAATGATGCGCCGCGCTCTGAGGGCTTTACTGCCCATGTTTTCCGGCGAGGCTACCGCTTTTCGGTCAGCTGAGCTATCAGGCGTGACGAGCAATCGATGGACGGCCGCACCGAACCGCAAGTCATGGTCACACAAGCAAAAACTCCGCCCAGGGCGGCAGCCGTGCGCCCCGAATGGGGCCGCGCGAAACGCATCGTCGTCAAGATCGGCTCGGCGCTGCTGACCGACCGGGCGACCGGCCAGCTCAAGACCGATTGGCTGGCCTCGCTGCTCGACGACGTTTCCGCGCTCGCCGCCAAAGGCAAGCAGGTGGTGCTCGTCTCCTCGGGCGCCATCGCGCTCGGCCGGCATGCTTTGAAGCTGCCCAAGGGCGCGCTCGAGCTGGAGCAGAGCCAGGCCGCGGCCGCCGTCGGCCAGATCAGCCTCGCGCACGCCTATCAGGAGCTGGCGCGGGCGCGCGGGCTCGTCGCCGCGCAGATCCTGGTGACGCTCGGCGACACCGAGGAGCGCCGCCGCTATCTCAATGCGCGCCACACCATCGAGACGCTGCTCAGCCTCAAGGCTGTTCCCGTCGTCAACGAGAACGACACGGTGGCCACCACCGAGATCCGCTACGGCGACAACGACCGCTTGTCGGCGCGCGTCGCCTCCATGGTCTCGGCGGACTGCCTCGTGCTGCTGTCGGACGTCGACGGGCTCTACACGGCGCCGCCGGGCTCGGCCCTTGCGGGCGAGCGCCTCGACGTCGTCACCGCCATCACGCCGGCCATCGAGGCGATGGCCGGCGACGCCGGCACCGAGCTGTCGAAGGGCGGCATGCGCACCAAGCTCGAGGCCGCGAAGGTCGCGCTCGGCGGCGGCACGCACATGGTGATCGCCAGCGGCAAGGTGCACCATCCCTTGCAGGCTATCGCCGATGGCTCGCCGTGCACGTGGTTCATCGCGCCGTCGGATCCGATGACCGCGCGCAAGCGCTGGATCGCCGGGCAGCTCGAGCCCAAGGGCCACGTATATATCGACGCCGGCGCCGAGACGGCGCTGGCCGCGGGCAAGAGCCTGCTGCCGGCCGGCGTGGCGCGCGTTCAAGGCACGTTCGACCGCGGCGACGCGGTGATCATACGTTCGACGGACGGGCGCGAGCTGGGTCGCGGCCTCATCGCCTATGCCAAGGTCGATGCCGAGCGTATCATCGGCAAGAGGAGCAGCGAGATCGCCGCCATCCTCGGAATCTCGCGTTGCGACGAGCTCATCCACCGCGATGACATGGCGCTGCAGAGGATTTAGAGACATCAGCAACATGAACAAGCCCGAGCGCATAGACCGCACGATCGACCGCACTGGCGCCTCGACCGAGGAGGCGATGCAGGCCATCGGCCGCAACGCGCGCACGGCTGCGCACGCCCTCGCATTGGCACCGGCGAGCGCGAAGAACGCCGCGCTGCTGGCCGCCGCCGCAGCGATGCGCAAGGCGACGCCCGACATCCTCGCCGCCAACGCCAAGGACCTCGCCGCCGCGCGCGAGGCCGGCCGGCCGGCGGCGTTCCTCGACCGGCTGCTGCTCGATGCGGGGCGCGTCGCGGCGACCGCCAAGGGCCTGGAGGAGATCGCGACGCTGGCCGATCCCGTCGGCACGGTGCTTGCCGAATGGACGCGGCCGAACGGGCTCGTGTTCGCGCGGGTGCGCGTGCCGCTCGGCGTCATCGGTATTATCTACGAGAGCCGGCCCAACGTGACGGCGGATGCCGGCGCCCTCGCATTGAAGGCGGGCAACGCAGCGATCTTGCGCGGCGGCTCGGAAAGCCATCACTCGTCGCAGGCGATCCACGCCTGCCTCGTCGCCGGGCTCAAGGCGGCCGGGTTGCCGGAAGCAGCGATCCAGCTCGTTCCCACCACCGACCGCGCCGCCGTCGGCCACATGCTCGCCGGCCTCGACGGCACAATTGACGTGATTGTCCCGCGCGGCGGCAAGAGCCTCGTCGAGCGCGTGCAGAAGGAGGCGCGCGTGCCGGTGTTCGCGCACCTCGAAGGCATCTGCCACACCTATGTCGATCGCGACGCCGACCTCGACATGGCCGTGCGCGTGGTCCTCAACGCCAAGATGCGGCGCACGGGCGTGTGCGGGGCGACCGAGACGCTGCTGGTCGATAAGAGTGCGCCCGACTCGTTTCTGCCGGCGCTGGTCAAGGCACTGCTCGAAGCAGGCTGCGAGGTGCGCGGCGACGCGGCGGCGCAACAGGCCGATGCACGCGTCAAGGCGGCGGCAGACGCCGACTGGTCGACCGAGTACCTCGACGCCGTCATCTCGGCGAAGACGGTCGACGGCGTCGGCGGGGCCATCGCGCACATCGCCCGCTACGGCACGCAGCACACGGACGCCATCATCACCGGGAACCCGACGACGGCGGAGCGGTTTCTAAGAGAAGTCGATTCGGCCATCGTGCTGCACAACGCCTCGACGCAATTTGCCGACGGCGGCGAATTCGGCTTCGGCGGCGAGATCGGCATCGCCACCGGCAAGCTGCATGCGCGCGGGCCGGTGGGCGTCGAGCAATTGACGAGCTTCAAGTACATCGTGCGCGGCTCGGGCCAGATCCGGCCCAATTGAACGTGCTCGCGCAGCCAGCGGGAGTATTTTCGATGCGACGTCCGACAGCTTGTATCGCCCTCGTTCTCACGCTGGCCGCGGGGCTTACCGTGCCGGCCGAAAGCCGCGGCAAGGCGCGTTATCGCTTGCAGCCGCCGGTGAAAGACTGCACGCGCCTCAACGGCCACTACGGCTATTACGGCAACCCGTGGTGCACTAAAGCCGAGCAAGAACGGTGGGACCGCGCCACCAGCAGCCGCTAGCTAGCCGAGCCGTGCGGGGCCTACGCACGCAATCGTGCCGGACGCTTGAGCGCCGCGCCGCGATCTTGCCCGATTGCCGTGGCGCCTAGGCGCACCAGAGGCCGCGCAACAGGAGCGAACGTCCATGCTCAAGAAAATCTTAGCTGTCCTCGTGGTGCTCGTGGCCGCATTTGCCGTCTACGTCGCGCTGCAGCCTAACGATTTCCGCGTCGAGCGTACGGCCACCATCGCCGCTCCCGCGCCCGACGTGTTCGCGCAGGTCAATGATCTGCACAAATGGGATGCCTGGTCGCCGTGGGCGAAGCTCGATCCCAACGCCAAGGTCGGCTTCGAGGGCCCGCCTGCAGGCAAGGGCGCGGTGTTCACCTGGTCAGGCAACGACGAGATCGGCGAAGGACGCATGACCGTCGTCGAAAGCCGCCCCAACGAGCTGGTCGACATCGACGTGGCATTCACGAAGCCGTTCGAGGGCTCGAGCAATTCGCGGTTCGACTTCAAGCCCGAGGGCAACCAGACCGTCGTCACCTGGAGCATGGGCGGCCCGCAGAACTTCTTCATGAAAGCCATGTGCATCGTGTTCAACGGCAAGAAGATGATGGGCGGCGAGATGGAGAAGGGGCTGGCGCAATTGAAGGCCGTCGCCGAGAATAGCGCGCCGACGCCCTGATCCCCCGGCGTCCACCTTTGTGAATTCGGCCGCAAGGATCGGAGTGTAGGGCCGGACGGGCGCCTCTATGTTTGGGGCATGGAACACGCCAGAATACAGCCCATGCCCCGCACAGTCGCCAAGTCACGCACCAAGGCGAAGCCGCTCGACGAGCGCCGCTGGGATGCCGTCGTCGCGCGCGACAAGTCTTTCGACGGAACCTTCTTCTACTCGGTCGCCACGACGGGCGTTTACTGCCAGCCATCGTGCGCGGCGCGCCAGCCGCTGCGCAAGAACGTGCGCTTCCATGCAACCTGCGCCGATGCGGAGGGTGCCGGCTTCCGCGCCTGCAAACGCTGCAGGCCGAATGCCGTGCCGCGCCAAACGCAGCATGCTGCCAAGGTCACCGAGGCCTGCCGGCTGATCGAGACCGCCGAGACGCCGCCCGGGCTCGAGGAGCTGGCGACCGGCGCCAGCATGAGCCCCTATCACTTCCACCGCGTCTTCAAGGCGGCGACCGGCGTGACGCCGAAAGCCTACGCCGTGGCCCATCGGCAGAAACGCGTGCGCGACGCGCTGCAAGGAGACAAGTCCGTGACCGAGGCGATCTACGAGGCCGGTTTCAATTCGAGCGGCCGCTTCTATGCCGGCGCACGCCAGGCGCTCGGCATGACACCGAGCGAATTCCGCGCCGGCGGCGCCAACGCCGAGATCCGCTACGCAACGGCCGAATGTTCACTCGGCTTGGTCCTCGTCGCGGCCAGCGCCAAGGGCGTGTGCGCGATTCTGCTCGGTGACGATGAGGGTGCGCTGGTGCGCGATCTTCACGGCCGCTTTGCAAACGCACACCTCCTCGCCGGCGATCGCGGCTTTGCTGCGCTGCTGGCCAAGGTCGTCGCCTTCATCGAGGCGCCGCACGGCGGCCTCGAGCTTCCCCTCGATGTGCGCGGCACCGCCTTCCAGCACCGCGTGTGGATGGCGTTGCGCGACATTCCGGCCGGCAGGACCGCCAGCTACGCGGAGATCGCCCGGCGCATCGGCAAGCCCGAAGCCGTGCGCGCCGTGGCCGGCGCCTGCGCGGCCAACGCGCTTGCCGTCGCCATCCCCTGCCATCGCGTCGTACGCAGCGACGGCTCGCTGTCCGGCTACCGCTGGGGAGAGGCGCGCAAGCGGGCGCTGCTCGACAAGGAACGCGGCTGAGACGCGATCACGCCACCTGCCGACGGGCATCCTCGGCGAGCAGCTTGAGGACTTCCTCCTGCGGCCGCGCCTCGCTGAACAGGAACCCCTGCCCTTCCTTGCAGCCTTCGGCGGCGAGGCAAGCCAGATCCTGCGGCGTCTCGATGCCTTCGGCGACGACCTTCATGTCGAGGCCGTGCGCAAGGCCGAGGATGGCGCGCACGATGGCCAGGGTATGCCGGTTGTTCGGCAGGTCGCGCACGAACGAGCGGTCGATCTTGATCTTGTCGAAGGGGAAGCTGCGCAGGTAGCTCAGCGAGGAGTACCCGGTGCCGAAATCGTCCATCGAGATGCGCACGCCGAGTGCACGCAGCGCATGCAGGCTGGCTATGACCTGATCGGTGCGGTCGAGCAGCACGCTTTCGGTGATCTCCAGATCGAGCCGCCCGGGGTCCAGGCCCGATTCCCTCAGCGCCTCGCTGACGGTGGTGAGCACGTTGCCGATGCGGAACTGCATCGGCGACAGATTTACCGCCAGCTTGACGTGCTCGGGCCACTCGGTGGCATCCTTGCATGCGCACTTGAGGACAAAGTTGCCGAGCGGCGTGATGAGACTCGTGTCCTCGGCCAGCGGAATGAACTCCGCCGGCGGGATGTAGCCGCGCTCGGGATGCGGCCAGCGCACCAGCGCCTCGAAGCCGACGACGCTGCCGCTGGAGAACTCGATGAGCGGCTGGTAGTGCACCTCGAGCGTCTTTCCGGCGATGGCTGCGCGCAAGTCGATCTCGAGCTGCCGACGCGCCTGTGCCCCGGCGTCCATCTCGGCTTCGAAAAAGCGGAAGGTGCCCTTGCCCTCGGCCTTGGCCCGGTAGAGCGCCAGGTCTGCGTTGCGCAACAGGCGATCGGCGTCGTCGCCGTCTGTGGGCGCCACGGCGATGCCGATTGTGGCACCCACGGAGACGACCTGACCCTCGATCAAGTACGGCTCGCTGACCACTTCGATGAGGCGCTGTGCCAGCGCCGCGAGCTCCTGCGGCGACTTCACGTCCGGCGCAAGAACGGCGAATTCATCGCCGCCCAGCCTGGCTGCCGTGTCGCGCTTGCGGGTGACGCGCTCGATGCGTTCGGCGACCTCCTGCAGAAGCCGGTCGCCAATCGGATGGCCGAGCGTATCGTTGACCAGCTTGAAGTTGTCGAGATCGATGCAGAGGGTACCGATCAGATGGCCGGAGCGGCTGCGATGGGCGAGCGCGTCGGCCATGCGTTGGCGGAACAGCACGCGGTTGGGCAGATCGGTCAGCGCGTCGTGGTGCGCCATGTGGGCGATGCGCGCCTCGGCCAGCTTGCGCTCGGTGATGTCGATGACGGCAATGAGCACCGCCGGCGCGCCTTCGTAGTCGAGCTGGCGTGAGAACACGACGACTTCGATCGTGTGGCCGTCGCGCGTGTGATGCTTTGAGGTGTTGACGGTGGTCTGGAAGAGATCGGCTTCCGCGCCTGCCGGCTCGTCACTTTCGGCGCGCAGATCGTGCAAGCTCATGGCCGAGATGTCGTCGTGGCTATAGCCGTAATGCGAGAGCGCAGCGGCATTGGCGGCAAGGAAGGCCTGCGAGTCGCGCCGCAGCACGAACATGGGGACGGGATTGTCCTCGAACAGCAGTCGGAACGAGCTCTCGCGCTGCTTCATGGCGGTGATGTCCATGCGCAGGCCGATGACACCGCCGTCGCTGGTGCGACGTTCCTCGATGAGGATGCAGCGTCCGTCGGTCAGCACCTGCTCGTGTTGCTGGCCGGGATTGTAGAGAAGCTCCAACCGCTCCTTTATCCACTCTTCCTCCCGACCCTTGGCCGCCGGGTAGTCGCCGCGCGCCACGCCGACACGCAACGTATCCTCGAGCCGCACGCCGACTTTGAACAGGTCGGCGCTGCGCTTGTAGATGTCGGCGTACTTCTGGTTCCAAAGAATGTAGCGGCCCTCGGCGTCGAGGAACACGATGCCTTGCGGCAGGATCTCGAGCGCCTCGCGCAGGCGCTTGTGCGCTGCGGCAGCGGTGGCGACGGCGGCGTCGGCGATGGCGCGCGCGCTTTTCAGCTGCGAGCGCGTGCTGTCGAGCCTATCGAGCGCCTGCGAGCAGCCGGACGCGAGCTTGCGGGCGGCTTTGCGCCCGAACGCGCCTGTCGCAGAAAAGCGTTGTTGCGCGGATGCCGTCCAATCCTGGACCAACGCTTTCAATTTCAATAAAGTTTCGTCCACCCGCGAACTCCCACGCATGGCTCCGCCGCCGCAATCTCGCGAGCAAGCTGCCTGTCCGTGGCTAATGAAGAATTAGGCGCCGCGAGCGTCCGGCGATTAGTCAGCACACGCTGCGCTTAGTCAGTGAGCAGTCGGGCGCCAAACTCGCGCTCGCAGAGCGTGTGGCCGGGGTCTCCTCGCTCACCCACCGGTCAAATGCCCAGCGGCTGACCGCTCGTGCTCAAAGATGTGCCAGTTGTGCGTATGGCTAACAATGGCTTGACGCCGGCCGGCCCGACACGTGCGACGCGCGATGCACCGCGAATGTCGAGGCCGGTCTTTGCGCGAGCCTCACGGGCTTGCACCCACGAACGCTCAGTCCTTCCACGCCGGCAGCTGCGGGAGCTGCTCTTCGGTAAGCTCGGTGACGAGGTTGCCGTCTTTGAGCTTCACCTGGTCGAGGGTGATGATCGCCTCCTTCTCGCCGAAGCCGAGGAAACCGCCGTACTCGATAGCAACGCCCTTCACTTCGCCGTTCTTATCCTCAAGCACCTCATCGACCTCGCCGATCTTTTTGCCGTTTGCATCGAGGATAATCATGTCCTCGACCGCATCCACCGAAACGCCCCACGGCCGGACCATCTTGTTGTCGTCCTCGGACTTGCGCAGGTCGGAAGCTGCGACCGCGGACGGAGCGGCGGTTGGCGCTGGAGCGGCCGCTTCCTGCTTGGGAGCGGGAGCCGGCTCAGTTGCAGCCGCCGGCGCTTGCGGCGCAGGCGTTGCGGGGGCGGCTTGATCGCTCTGCATCGCAGGCGCCTTTTCTTCGGTCGTGGCGGGCGTCTCCTGCGCAAACACCGGACTCGCGATCAGTGCGAGCACGGCAACTAGACTCATTCTCGTTATCATCGAACACCTCCTGTTTTTTTGGCCAAAACAAACCCAACAAAAACTCCTTCAGTGGCTGACGGATTCTATTGCCCGCCTGTGGTCGTGCGTCCCGATGCCTCGTAGGCGATGTAGCGGATGATCTTCCAGGCGCCGTCCGGCCCTTTGCGCAACACGTCCATGCCGGGCTCGATGGAGGTCAGCTCCTGGCCGTTGCCGAGCGTGATGGTGAGCGTCCAGATGAGGCGCACGATGGCGAGGTCGCCCGAGATGATGATCTCGCGGATGTCGAGCGCGTAGGCGTAGCGCTTGCTTCCGTCCGACAGCGAACGCTTCATGCGCGCGCACACATCGTCGTAATCGCGCTCGGGATAGCCGCGGAAATCGTAGCGCAGCTCCGGCGAGAAGAGCTGGCACACGGCATCTGCCTTGCCCGCGTTGAAGTCTGCGGTCCACTGCTCGAACGCGGAGCGAATGGTGCTCTCGGCGCTGTCTACGGCGGCGCGGGTCGCCGGCGCCGCAAACAGCATCAGCGCGATAACGGTCGAGGCGATGAGATTGTCGCTCGGCATGTTGCCTACGCCCGGGCCTCGAGCAGCCGCTTGTGAATCTTGCGCATGACGTCGGCGACGGCGTCCTTGTAGGCGCCCGCGACCGTATCCTTGTCGCCGTCGCCGTCGTTCCAGTTGAGGGTCATGCAGAAGGTGACGGGCGTCTCGCCGACGATCGTCTGGCCGGCTGTCGCCATGCAGTGGAAGCCGTTCCAGTCGATGCTGCCGCCCTTCATGTAAGCCGGTGTGTCGGCCGGAATGACAAAGGGGATCGCATCGGCCATGGCCTGAATGCGCTTGAACTCTCTCAGCGTCTCGGGTTTGCCGAAGAAGGCGCCGGCGAGTGCGCGCTTGTAATAGGAGATGAACTCGGAAGCAGGGCAGACCATCGTCTGCTCGTCGTTGATCGGCGGGCGAAACTTCGCCGTCGCCGCCGGCGTCTCGGGCGCAGACTGCATAGCATCGAGCGCCTTCCAGCCCACGTCCTCGCCCACTGGATAGCCGGCGACATAGGAGAAGAAGCGGCGCGTCGAATCTGGAACGCGCGCCTGGCGCAGCCCGGCGTTGGCGATGAATTCGCGCACGCGCGCGACGCCGACGCGCTGCATGGCGACATCGGTGGCGGTGTTGTCGCTGTGCGCGATCATCGCCTCGAGCACGTTGCGGGCTTGCGTCTTGCCCGTGAGGAATTCGAAGACGCCGCCGCCGACCGAACGGATCGTATCGTCGATAGCCAGCTGCTCGGATTCCGACAGGCGCTCGGCCTCGACCTCCTGCAGATAGGTCGCCAGCACGAACGTCTTGAAGCAGCTGCCGCAGAACAGCGGTGCGTCGGGCTCGTGCGTTACGCGCCAGGCATTGAGCGGCGCATCGACATCGATCTGCGCGCTCTTCGTTCCCGGCAAAGCGAGAAAGCCATCGAGCAGGCGGGGAACGGCACCATGGCCACCAGCCGCATGGCCGTCTCCGGCCGCGGCCAATGCCGGCACGCGCGCGGCGACTGCCGATCCGGCAAGCAGCGCTGCCGAAGCCAGGAACTGGCGCCTTCGCATGTCGTGCCTCCGCTGAGCGCGTCGGGCGATCGCATCAGCATTGGCAGAGCAATCATGACCGGCCCGTTACCGCAGTTGCATGTCGTAGCCTCGGCGCCCCGGCGCCGATCCGGTTGCCGGTTCGCGCCGGGCGCCAGTCCGCTTACAATTGGCGCCTACAATCGCGTGCGAACATACCATTCAAGACAAATGCCGAGATCGACCCTGGAAAGCTCCACCCCCCTGCAAGTACATGCCCCGCTCGTCTTTGCCGGCCAGCGCGTCGGCCTCATGGGCGGCAGTTTCAACCCTCCGCACGAGGGGCACGCGATCTGCGCGCGCACTGCCCTGCGGCGCCTGCACCTCGATCAGCTGTGGTGGATGGTGACGCCGGGCAACCCGCTAAAATCCGGCGGGGCGCCATCGCTCGAGGAGCGCATGGCTGCCAGCCGCCGCTTTGCGACGGATCCGGCGATCAAGGTGACGGGCTTCGAGGCGCACCTCGGCAGCCCCTATACCTACGCCACCGTGCGCTTCCTCAGACAGCGGTTCCCGGGCGTGCACTTCGTCTGGGTCATGGGCGCCGACAACCTCGCCTCATTCCACCGTTGGCAGCATTGGCGGGACATTGCCCGCCTGGTGCCGATGGCGGTTGTCGACCGCCCCAGATGGCGGTTCAAAGCTCTGGCTTCGCCAGCGGCCGAACTGCTGGCCCGGCATAGGATCCCTGAGTCGTCGGCCCGGCTCCTTCCGCTCCTAGCGCCCCCCGCCTGGGCCCTGCTCAGCGCGCGGCTGTCGGAGGCGTCCTCGACCGCTCTCAGAGCCTCGACCGCACGGTAAGCTTCAGAATTGCAACAGTTTTCCGACAGCCTGGTGGTCATCGCGTATAATAATTCCACCTATTAACTATTGATGCCGACCGGTATGAGTGACTATGTTTGGCATGGCGGCACGTGCAATCGGACCGCCAGTCAGACGCCTCGGGTGCTCGCGCGCGTATCAGCACCCCGGCTTAAGACCTATGGGTGCATGAGGAAAGGACAACCAGCACACGATGCAAACCGCGCTTGAGGGTGCCCGACGGGGCACGCCTCGTGCCGAGCTTTTGTCAGAAGGACAAAAGCCGGATGCCCTGCTCAACGAGATCGTCCATTGGCTCGACGAGGCCAAGGCGGAGAATATCGTCACGATCGATTTGGCAGGAAAATCTTCCATCGGCGACTACATGGTGATCGCCAGCGGCCGGTCGGACCGGCACGTCGGAGCGATCGCCGAGCAAATCCAACGCAAGCTCAAGGACAAGGGTCTCAGACGCGTGCGTCTCGAGGGCATGGAAGCGTGCGACTGGGTTCTGCTCGACACCGGCGACATCATCGTGCACGTGTTCCGGCCCGAGGTGCGCGAGTTCTACAACCTCGAGAAGATGTGGTCGGCGGACAGGCCGGGCGAGCAGATCGCCCACTGACGTCGCTATAACGGGACGGTCCTGAGCGTCGGCACCCGCGCTCCCGGCGGGAGAAGCGGACATGCGCCTCATTGTTGCAGCGGTGGGCCGGTTGAAGGACGCCGAGCGCGAGCTGTGCGAGCGCTACGCCAACCGGCTCGATGCCGCTGGGCGCGGGCTCGGCCTTGGCCCCCTGACGATTTCCGAACTGGGTGAGAGCCGGGCCGCTGAGGCAACGGCGCGCAAGGCCGACGAGGCGGCGCGGCTGCTCAAGGCGGCGTCCGCGGCCGACGTGAGGGTGGTGCTCGACGAGGGGGGCCGCGCCCTGTCCAGCCAGGCGTTCGCGCAGTGGATTGCCCAGACGCGCGATGGCGGCTGCAAGGCGCTGGCGTTCCTCGTCGGCGGCCCCGACGGGCATGGGCCGGCGGCGCTCGAAGGTGCCGCGCTGAAGCTGTCGCTCGGGCCCCTGACGCTGCCGCATGGGCTCGCCCGCGCGGTGCTCGTCGAGCAGCTCTACCGCGCTGCAACAATCCTTTCCAGCCATCCCTATCACCGCGCGTAGGCCGCTTGCTGCAGGAAGCCGACGCGCATCGCCGCGCCGTTCGCTAGAATGACGCGAAGTGATTCGTCACTGGTGCGCGAGCGGACTGGGGAACGGACATGATCGGCACATTCATAATCCTGGTGGTCATCGGCGCGGCC
>Ga0299912_10000537_pt1 | contig 32183 bp, 25 predicted proteins | sample RVTome_2_FD_207667 | JGI IMG/M metagenome (GOLD analysis project Ga0299912, IMG submission 207667) | Soil microbial communities from uranium-contaminated site in the Upper Colorado River Basin, Wyoming, United States - RVT95D214 (version 2) ... | reverse complement strand
AATTTAAGATGTCCGAATGAGCCTTTTGTGGCTGTAAACTGCGCTGCACTGACAGCGAATCTGCTGGAAAGTGAGCTTTTTGGCCACGTCAAAGGCTCCTTTACGGGGGCTGACCGCGATAAAATAGGACTTTTAGAACTGGCTGGAACAGGGACACTGCTGCTCGATGAAATTTCTGAAATGCCTATGGACCTGCAGGCAAAGTTGTTGCGCGTCCTTCAAGAAAAGACCTTTCGAAAGGTAGGAGGCACCAAAACTATCGCCAGCCCTGCCACGATAATGGCCACCAGCAACCGAAATCTTCAGAAGGAAACTCAAAATAACCGCTTTCGTCGTGACCTTTACTATCGCCTGAATATCAGTCCTATAACTATCGACCCTCTTAAAGCCCCAGCGAGAAGAGAAGATATCCCGCTTTTGGCTGATTATTTTCTGAGGACATCGGCTATCTGTCCGGAAAAACAAAATAAAATAACCTCGTTGACTCAGATGGCTGTAGAATCTTTGGAGAGATACGACTGGCCTGGCAACGTCCGAGAACTGCGTAATGTTATCGAGAGAGCGATACTGATAGAAACAACAGACAAAATCGGCTTAAAGAGTATCGTGATTGACCCTATGGAATATGAGCAGACTTCTAACAGCTCTACATCTGGCTATATTGAGGATTTTTCATTAGCAAAGGCAGAACGAGAGCTGATTTGCCGGGCTCTGCGGGAAACCGGCTGGCAAAAAACCAAGGCAGCCGCACTTCTTGGAATAACCAGAGCGACCCTGTACGCCAAGGTCGAGCAATACAATATTAAAAAAGGTTCATACATAGAAAAAGAATCGCAAGATGAGGCGTTAGGCCACCTTATGCCTCAACCAACAGCTATCTCGTAGTCTTAATCTGCATTATGCAGCCCCCACTGTGAGCCAATGTCAGAAAATCTACCGGCTCGTATGGAATCCTGACATCCTTTTGAAATACGGTCAGTCTAATATTTGGACGATAAAGCGATTTTTCGGTTAAAAGCCCAATATTATGTTGCCTACAACATCTACACACAGGTTTGGCACGTTTATTGCTTCTTTATGACAACAGGTTGTGAAATATGCTCTCATTCTATCTCAATTAGTCCCGTTTTGTAAGAATTAAGTTGAGAGCGAAATAGAAGGTTATGGCTAAAAAAAAGCCACAAACTATTGTCGAAGAAGATTCTCTCGAGGTACCATCGGGCCAGAAATCCACGGACGAAGCTCGTAAGGAACTTACGGAGCGCGAAGTATTTACAGGTGATGAAGAGTTTTACGAGTTTATGGCCCGACAGGGACAAGTCCAGGTTGACACTGACCGATCTAACAAGGCAAGAAAGTCATTACAAGTTGGATTTCTGCTTAAGCGTTTTTCAACTCTTCAGAAAGTCCTTGCACTTAGTATTATTGTTACTACAGCCATGCTTCTATATGCATTACTAAAATCTGCCTCGAAGTTTACAGCCAACACCCAGACAGTACCTGTTACTCAACAAACAACTTCGCCTGAAACTTCAGCTGCTGAGGATTCGGCACAGGTTCAACCCCAGCAATTACAAGAACCACAATTTGTACCTCATTCAATACAGCCGCTATCTTTGAAGGTTGCTCAAGACTTCTATCTGCAAAAAGACTACGGCATGGCTTATAAGACCTATACCCAGCTCCAGCAGGGTCTGCCGATGAGTGACGAAGGTAATCTGCTGAGAGATTTTCTTCAGCTAAAAATGGCTTTATGTATGAGAAAAACCGGCGATTTTGACCAGGCCAACCGTTTGCTCAGGGTGGTTTCAGAAAGCCGTTCACCCATTTTAAGGGTATTAGCCAATTATTATCTTGGTTTTATTGAGGTTCGAAAAGGGCAATACTTAAAAGCACGAACCAGAGCTTATCAGGCAATTGCTTTAATTAGCTCGGTGGATTTGGACAAAGATACGGCTTTATTGCTGCAGCGTGATTGTCATTTTCTTATTGCCGAATCTGTTACCAGATATATCCTTTCGCTATGTGGCATTGATAATGATATTCCAGACCAATTGTGGAGCGGCCCGGAAGAAATCGATCCTTTCTCCGATATCAACGAAATATCCGCTTTAATGAACCTTTTGAATTCCGGTTCGGAACAATTAAGCAGAGGACTGCTTTCTTCACAGATTCAAAAAATTGAGCATCCAGGTGCACCAACACGTTGGTTCGTAGTTTGTCATGGGGCGTCTATTGAAGAACTTCTGGCCAGATTTGCCACAAATGCAAAACTTGACATTACGTGGGTCCCCAGTAAAGAGGTGGAATCAGAAAAGGTAAAAGATGCTATTCGTAATAGACCGGTGAGTCTGTATCTTCCGGCAGCAACAACGCAGCAGTCCGTTACGATAGCTGCTGGTTGTGTCGGCCTATTGGCCCGATTAGATGAGCGGGGACTTGTAAGCATCTTTAATCCAGATGAGTATAATTCATTGTCAGAATTTGTATCTTTACTTGCCCAAGAGGCTATCTCACTGTGGCAAAGTTTTTTACTTTCCTTTTATGACGACCGGAGCGTTCCTAATGCTCATTTTGCCCTTGGGCTTCTGCATGCACAAATAGGCCACGTTACTGAGTCGATTGCGGAATATAAATTGGTAGCTAATCGCTATTCACAAACGCATCTATCGCCTTTTGCCCTTTTACACTCCAGTAAACTAAAAGCTAATCTTCGCGACCATCTTGGCGCTCGCCAGGACTTGCAACAGCTTGTTGAGCAATATCCCGATAGTGAGCTTTCCGGCCGGGCCTGTTTATATCTCGCCGATGCCACTATGAATGCGGGACTTTTGAGTGAGGCCGCACAGCTTTATCGCAAAGTTTACAACCTTGGTTTGTCTCAACAGTCACAAGCCGAAGCTGCCTTCGGAGCAGCTAAATGCTTCTACGAAATAGAAGATTATGAAGCCGCAGCCAAATGGTTCACTCAATATATTGCACTGGTTAAAGACCAGAAAAACAGGGAGCTGTATTTGGCCTATTTTCTCCTCGGCAAAACCAACCTGACCTTAGGAAATTTACAACAGGCCTGTAATGCCTTCCAATGTGCTCTGACAGGTCCTCTCTCCAAAGAACAATATATAGAAACTATCTCTGCGTTGGTAGAAGCCCAAATAAAGCAGGAGCATTTTATCGAAGCCCTTACATTGATAGATGGCATACAGCCCTGGCAGTTCTCACAGAAAGAATCTATAGAGATATTGCTGACAAAAAGCAAAATTCTTCGAACGATGGGGCTGGTTGACAAAGCTATCACCGTGCTTGGAGACAAAGCCGAGTATATTCCTGACCCGCAGTTAAAGGCGAAACTTTCCTTCGAATTAGCTAAATGTTATATCACCAAAGATGATCTGGAGCTTGCCCGCAAAGACCTGACCGAAATTCTCGTCCTTATTGAACCAGGTCCTTTGGCACAGGAAGCCGCACTTGAGTTGGCTGACGTCTGTCTAAAACTCGGCGAAAACTCTCAATCCATATACGTATGCTCACAGCTTTTGAATTCTGACCCATCGGAACAGATAAGACAAAAGGCCCTGAACATCTTTGCAATGGCCTATAAGCAGCAAAAAAACTACGACAAAGCAGCTCTTATTCTTTTAGGCAAGTGGAACGATGTTGAACCTACAAGTGAAAAAGGAATTGTTGGTAGTCCGGATGCTTCAAGTCAGTTACTAAAGCGAACACAATAAAAGCAAAAATTGTCGAATCAATAAAAATGAAAAGCGAAAAATTAAAGCCGAACCCCGCAACAAATGTTCAGCACAGGACGTTCGACGAGCGAGGTTCAAAGTATGAAAATCGAGTTACGCTTTATATTATTCGCCTCTGCTGTTTTGTATTTTTGGCTATTTGCTTGTTTACATTCCCTGCCGGCGCTAAAGACAAAAACGAGAACCAACTATCTGAAGAAGGCACCAAAAAAGGAAACGTGAAACTAAATTTATCAACCTCTGCAACCTCAACTATGCCAGCGACCGATAACCCTCTTATACATCAACTACAGCAGGCCAGAATTAGTGTTTATCAAGCCGAGAAGGACAGCAAAAGTCAAAGCGAACTTAAGCAGATGGTTGAACAAATACGCTCTATTTTATGTAATTTACGTAAACAGCCCACAAAAGCTATTACTGTTACTGAGCCAGCACCGGCAATTGAGCCAAACAAGGCCTCATCCGAGACAAAAACGCATGAAGAGCCCAAGGAAGCACCCACCCAGCCAGAACCTAAAAGTCTGATTAGACCCGGCTGCCAGTATGAGCCGGTAAGTGAGCATACCCTGCAAATGCTCGAAAGTCTAACACAAAAGCCAGGCCAGCTTAAAAATCCATTTGAGTTGGCGGAAGTTTTATTTCTTAGCGGCCATGCAAAAAAAGCAAGAATGTTTTATCAGGAAGCTCTTAATCGCAAGGACCCGAACGACCTCGACTCGGCTCAGGAAAGAGCCTGGATTTTGTTCCAAATAGGCAACTGTCTGCGAAATGATGAACCGCAATCGGCAAAGAATACCTATAGACAGTTAATCGCAGAGTATCCCGACCATCTGTGGAGCGACATTGCTAAAATCCAGGAGAAGCTGCTTGATTGGTACCTGAATGATAAACCAGATATGTTAATTAAAGAGTGTGAACAATTGGCAGAGGGGATGTAGCTAATAAAAATAAGAAGATTAAATGGAGTATCCTCAACGTGGATAACGCTGAGACAAAAAACATAAGCTCAGACGAGCAAAAAGAAGATACTGCGAATGTATTGATAGTCGGTAGTGACCCCAAGATAGCCCGATTTTTACTTGAGATTTTAGCCCGCAAGGGAATTCGTGGTCATCTGGCAGATAATAGAAAAGCCGCGATCCACAACCTCGACAAAGACAGTTATGACCTCATATTTACCAGCGACAGGATAAGCCCGTGTGCTGACCAGTCTTGCCAGCTGCAGGATGGATTCGAGCTGCTTGCCAGAATCAGGGCAAATTCACCGGAGCTTCCGGTGGTTATGATAGCAAAGACCCAAAACGGGCAAACACAACAGCATCAAACTGTCGAGACAGCCGTCAGCGCCATTAAGCAAGGCTGTTGTGATTTTCTAATCGAGCCGCTCGACTGCAAAAAGGTAGAGAACATACTTGACAGCTTTCTGCCCAATCACCGTGTATCAACGGTGGCCTATGCCTGCGAAGGCCCAAACTGCCTATATCGAATTGTAGGCAGAAGTTCAAAGATGATTCAAACTGTCGAGCTGGCCAAGAGAATAGCACCAACTTCAGCGCCGGTTTTGATAAGTGGTGAAAGTGGAACAGGCAAAGAGCTGATTTCTTTTTTAATTCATTACAACAGTAAAAGAACCCAGGGGCCATTCATCAAAGTCAATTGCGCAGCATTAAGTGACTCCCTTCTTGAGAGTGAGTTATTTGGTCACGAGAAGGGTGCTTTCACCGGTGCCTATAATCAGCGCAAAGGCCGATTCGAGATGGCACACGGGGGGACTCTGCTGCTGGATGAAATTACCGAAACACCCATAAAATTTCAGGCCACTCTGTTGCGGGTGCTTGAACATCAGGGCTTTGAACGAGTCGGCGGAAACGAAAATGTTAAAGTCAATGTTCGAATAATAAGCACCACCAATAAAGATTTATTACAGGAAGTTAAACAAGGCCGATTCCGTAAGGACCTTTACTATCGGCTAAGCGGAGTGAGATTAGTTATCTCGCCTTTGGAGAAACGCAAGGAAGATATAGCCGACCTTGTGTGGCATTTTGTTAATCTATATGCTCGTGAAGCGCAGCGCCATATCACGAAACTTGACTCTGCAATGATGGATATTTTCGCCAGGTACGATTGGCCCGGCAATGTTCGCCAATTGAGTAATGTTGTGCAAACATCATTGATTTTAGGAGTTGGCCAAATCCTCTCCTTAGCTGATGTATCATGGCTTTTTGATGAATTACAACCACTACCACAGGAAAAGCTAAACATATCCGACGAAGTGTGTCAGCGCGAGCAGGTAAATATCACTCAAACAACAGGCCTTGGTGGAATACCTCTTAAGCAAGTGGAACGAAGGGCGATTTTAGAGACCTTGCGTCAGACAGCGGGCAATCAAACCAAAGCTGCAAGGGTATTAGGCATCAGTGACAGAACCTTGCGAGACAAGATACACCGATATCGGCAGGAAGGTTGCTTACAGTTAACCTGATTAAAATGTTCTTAATAGAGTAACAGTGAGGCAAGAAAATGGCAGATACGGATGACGTAAAAAAGCAAGAGGATTCAAAAGAAAAATCAGATGACAAGAAAACATCAAAAAGAGGCATCTTGTTGTTGATAATACCTGCTGTTGCGGTGGCGTTTTGTGCAGGTGCAGGTTTCGGCCTGGGGCGATTATTTGCCGGATATGTCAAAGATAAGCCAGCTGCAACTTCTCAGCCCGGCACAACAGGGTCTAATCAGACAGAAGGTATAAAATCGGATGTGCCTGACTCAACAGGGAAAGACTCTCAAAAAACCTGGTATTATGATTTAGACCCTGTGGTCGCAAATCTTGATGAACCCGGCGTAACGCGATACATTAGGGTCGCTTTGACACTCCAGATAAATTCCGAGATGGACCAAAAAAAAGGTTCAGCTTTTTTTGACGAGAAAAAGCTACTTTTAACAAACTGGCTTACTATCTACCTCGCGGGTCTAAGCATCGAAGATACTCGTGGCGATAGAAATCTTAAGCGTATTCAATCGCAAATGTGTGATGCTTTTAACGAAAAGCTTTTTCCTGATGTAAAACCCCAAATCCAAAGCGTTCTCTTTAGGGAATTCGCCATACAATGAGTGACGCAAGTGCCAACAACTTAAACAGACAAAGGATTCAACAGCTCATCGCAGCTGTTGGTTCCGGACCGGTAGAAGATAAGACACAAGTGCAAACCACTGAGTACAATTGGCATCAGCCTCATTATTTTAGTCTTAAGCAGATAAAAAAACTTGATGATTTAGCGAAAAAATTTACAATGGCAGTAGCTGAAAAATTCGCCTGTCTTTGTCAGAGCAACTTCAATGTGGCAACTGCTTCAATCACACAGCACTATGCCTCTGAATTTCGTAAGCAGACATCGGATAGCAAGCAAGAATATTTTCTAATCTTTGGTAGAGACCAGGCGCATCTATATGGGGCGGTTGGAATACCTTCCCAGACGGCGGTTGTTTGGGCAAGACAATTGCTTGGTGATTCCGAGACCGAGGGCGATTCAGATAAGGATATGTCACAACTGGAAGAGTCGCTTTTGTCGGAAATTGGCTCTGGTATCGTTGAGGCTTTTTCCAGTTCTTTCGAATCTTTCGATTTTCGTCCAGTAAACGATTTTGTTAAAGGACAATTGCCTCTGCAACTTAAAGGCCAGGAAGAACTATGCAAAATTGCGTTTAATGTAGAGAAAGCCGGCTCGGAGAAAGAATCTGCCGCATACCTTTTAATGCTCTGTAGCGAATTGGACACAGCGGCAGGAAAAACAGCATCCGTTGACAGAACTAACGCAATCTCCACCGAAGAAGTTTCAAAAGCCATTCTGCGGCATATAGAGCAAATACACGTTAATGTTACAGCTCAACTGGCTTCGACCCAACTTACATTTGATCAGATATTAAATCTTCAAGTTGGTGACATATTGGTACTTGATAGGCGGGTTGACGAGCCAATTGAATTGATGGTTGACGGCCGAAGAGCTTATTATTGCTGGCCTGCAAAATCGGGCAACCGATATGCTGTCATATTTACAGAGGACCTAAAATGACCTGTCCGTCTTGAAAAAAACGATTACAGAACTTTTGCAAAATTATGATAAGTGACAAAATGCTAATCCGGTTACAAACAATTAAATAACTTTTCATTCTGAGCGCAGATAAAAATTTCGTTTGAGCTGATGCAAGGTTCCCTTACTTTGGCTCAGAATGTCGAAAGGAGCGTCGTATGGCAAAGACAGCTGCAGCAGTTAAAGAAAAACAAGACCAGTCACCTAACGGAGCAAACGGTGCACAAAAAGATGATTCGAAAAAACAGGCACAATCCGTTGAATTCGCTGAGGTAACCGAAGGAGAATCTACCGGCCCCGGCGGCAGCATTGATATTCTGCTGGATATGAACATACCGGTCACAGTCACTATTGGTCAAGCGGAAATTCCGGTTCGACGGCTCTTGCGGCTTGGGTCCGGCTCGGTCTTAAACCTTGATAAACCTATTGATGAACCGGCGGACCTTTACCTGAAAGATACCAAGTTCGCCACCGGAAGTATAGTTGAAGTGGATGGCTGGTTTGCTGTCAAAATAAATCAGATTTTGGGTGCAAAGTCGCAAAAAGCAGATGTAACATAAATTAAATGCTCAGAAAAATTTGTCTTGTAAAAAATCTTTATGGCAGTTTCTGCACAAAATAGTTCATCAAGATTATCAGAGACACATCTGCGAAGCAGAGCAGATGAGAGCCTGCTTAATGTACCTCTTGCCTCATACAGCAATATCATTTTAGCTGTGGGAATGGTGTTTATTCTGGCAACTCTGATAGTACCTCTACCCACAGTTTTACTGGATATGCTCCTTGCCTGCAGTATATCTTTGGCTATAGCTGTTTTGATAATAACTTTATCCTCTAAAGAGGCCCTTGAGTTATCTTCGTTTCCTTCGCTGCTGCTTTTTGTAACACTTTTCCGCCTTTCACTTAATGTAGCATCAACCAGATTGATACTTCTACAGGCCAATGCAGGAAAAATCATTCAGACTTTTGGTGAATTTGTTGCCGGCGGAAGCTTTGTAGTCGGTCTGGTAATTTTCTTGATTCTCGTTATTATACAGTTCATAGTAATCACGAAAGGCGCCGAACGAATAAGCGAAGTCTCTGCGCGGTTTACTCTTGATGCTATGCCTGGTAAGCAAATGGCTATCGACGCCGACCTCAATGCTGGACTTATTACCGAGGTTCAGGCCAACGAACGCAGGTCAAAAATCGTCAAGGAAAGCGAATTCTATGGTGCAATGGATGGTGCCAGCAAGTTCATCCGTGGCGATGCCAAGGCGGGACTTGTAATCACTGTGGTCAACATTATCGGCGGCATCGCTATGGGTTATACTCACGGTATGACAATTGCCGATGCCATAAGGACTTATTCTATCCTTTCCATTGGTGATGGACTTGTTAGCCAGATACCAGCGGTAATAATCTCCATAAGTTCGGGCTTTCTGGTGACCAAAATCTCCTCTCAACACAGCGTTAGCGAGGACCTGTCCAGACAGTTTCTTAAGGCAAGCCAACCCCTGAAGACAGCATCCCTTATTATTGCTGCGATGGTTTTGGTGCCAGGTCTGCCTAAGGTTCCCTTTCTGTTGCTGGCCATTGGCACTTTTTTAATTGGACGAGTCGCAGCTCAATCTGAAAAAGACCTGCAAGGACGCATTACTCGTCCAAAAGAAAAAGCTGAGAAACAGCCGGTTGAAGAATCGTTGGATGTCGATAGGGTTTCCGTGCAGGTCGGCGTGCGATTAATTTGTATGGTTGACCCTCGTAAAGACAGCACCATCTTCGAGCGAATAGGGGCACTGCGAAGAAAATTTGCTCAAGAACTCGGTATCATTATACCCTTGGTTCGTCTGCGAGATAATATTACTCTCGGACCGACTGCTTATGAAATTCGACTGTTTGACCATATAGTTTCAAAAGGACGCTTGGAGCCTGATATGTTTCTCGCTATGGATTCGGGCAACGTCCAATCTAAAGTCGAAGGTATAAAAACAACCGAACCCGTTTATGGCCTGCCGGCTTTATGGATTACTCCAGCTAATAAAGAGAAGGCCGAATTAAACGGATACACAGTTATAGACCCGGAGTCTGTCTTTATTACCCATTTATCTGAAACGCTGCGAAAACATGCTGATGAATTGTTGACCCGCGAAGACGTACAGCTTCTTGTTGAGCGCCTTCGTAAAACCCAACCGTCTTTAGTGGGAGAAGTTGTTGGCCTTGATAAAAATGTATCAGTTGGAATACTTCAACGTGTGCTTAAAAACCTCCTAAAGAACGGGGTACCAATTCGCGAATTAACTATTGTACTTGAATCGTTGGGAGAAAACGCAGCAAAAACCAAGAATCCTGCTGCTTTAACGGAGATGGTTCGAAAGTCATTGAGTAGAACAATTACCGAACAATTTCGAGATGAAAACGGCAGGATTTCGGCAATTACTTTGGAACCCGCCCTTGAACATCAGATGGCCTCAACTTTAAGACAAGAGCAGGAGACCCTAACTCTTGCTCTGCCAACTGAAATGGCAATGGATATAAGCAAGAAAATAGCTCAGGCCTGGAAAGCAGCAATGGATAAAGGTATCGACAAGGTAGTTTTACTGTGTGATTCGAGATTACGTATGCCTCTGGCATCTATGTTATCACGGATGGTGACACTGTTGCCGGTAGTAGCTTACGATGAAATCCTGCTCGGAACCGAAATAGAACCAATAGAAGCTATATCCGTCTTGCAGGCTGAATCGGCTGCGCCGGAAGGAAAAGAGCTTGTCGGGGCTTTATCCTGAGATATGAAATAAGAAATTTGAAATCTGGAAATCGACTATGCCATTCAATGTTCGGTCAATTGCAGTAAGCATCGCAGTGATATGCTTTTTTAGCTTGAGCTTTATCGGCTGGATTAGTGGTCTTTCTCCATTTATCTGTTGCAAGAGGGCATTGGCAGGTGCGGTGTTTGCCTACATAGCAGGAATTTGGGCGGTTAAGGCAGTAAACGCTATTTTGCTCAATGCGATGATTATAAACCATATGAACAAACAAAAGGAAGAAGAAATTGGCGGTAAAGACTAAAAACAAGCCGGAACAACAGGTTGCTGAAGATGCAAAAAAGCATCTAAACTCAGCTGCTAAGCGCGCATATTCTGTTCAAAAGAAATCCGCTCAAGTCATCGAGGATGAGCAGATAGCACAATTGCTTCCTATGGTTCATAAAATAGCTCACCAGGTGATAACATATCTGAAGCCCCCGTTATCATTTGAGGATTTAGTTTCAGCTGGAACTGTTGGTCTGGTAAAAGCGGCCCGCGATTTCGACCCCTCTCATCAGACTGAATTCACAACTTATGCCTATATCAGGGTAAAAGGAGCTATTCTGGACGAGCTAAGAGGATGGTCTTTTGTGCCTGTGAATCTGAACAAGCAGATTCGCAAGGCCCAGCAGCTCAGCCAGAAGATCGTTGAGCAGACAGGTGCTGCTCCTACCGATGCCGAGTTAGCTGAAAAGCTTGAAGTAACTCTTGATGAGCTCTATCAAATATTCGAGAGTGCTCGTGCCCGGCATTTTCTCTCCATAGATGGCTTTTCAGAGAATGCACCTGCATTGGGAAGTTTTTTGGCAGCGGCCGGCACAACCACTCCTTCGCAGCAGATTGAACAGGATGAGCTTATAGATAATTTAGCTAAGGCGATTCGGCAGTTGCCCCGGAGACAGCAGCAAATTATTCTGCTTTATTACCAGCAACATCTGACGATGAAGCAAATTGCCGATGTTTTTGAAATAACCGAGTCGCGTGTCAGCCAGTTGCACGCAAGTGCGATATTTAACTTATCCGTAAAATTAAGGCAGTGGAAAGATGGTAGATAATGATTCCATCATAATAAAACCGGTTGAGGGATTACAAAATATTGCCGGTTTGACTCCCGCCAAAGACCGTGAAAGCAGGAAACGCCGGCAGCAATTAAAACGGGCAAAAGAACAAAGCTCCGATACCGAAGGTCAACCAAAAGATACTACCGATGACCGGCAATTGCCTGTTGACCTGACTGAGAACGAAAATGAACAACCTTCTTCTGGTGGAATTGATTATTGTGCTTGACCTGATTTTAACCCAAAAAGCAAGTGAAAGGATGGAACAATAAATGCCAAAGTTAGCCGGACGCATCCTAAAGGCAGGCGATATTAGACTCGAGGGCCAACTCCACCTGGATGTGGCGCAACATGGACCAAAACTGCAAAAAGATAAAAGTGCGGTCTTGTCAGCACCACAGGTACGTATTATGGAAAAGAACTCCGAATTTGCTGTGATAGAAGTAACTTGCTGTTGTGGTTCAAAAACGTATTTAAGATGTGACTATGCTGCTGCACAAGCTCCCCAAAACAACCAGACATAAAATAGTGCGTTTATGATTTCTGAGTAAATATATAAAAAAACAAAAGTAACGGAGAGAACAAAATGAACGATAAAATAATCATATTTTTAGTAAGTTTGATGATATTAATATTTTCTCTGATGGGCTGCTTATCTCCTCAAGAATATACTGAAACTGCTGTCTTATCCGATGTTGCAGGGGAGCCCGTCTTGGCAGGAGACAAGGCGGTCGCGACAAGGTTCCAAGAATCTGCCCCGCAAAGTCCTACCGCAGTAGAATCTGCGATAGAATTGTCAGAAAAATATGCCAAACTTTCTGAAGAGGCGGCTGCATTACGGCAGAAAAATCAAAATCTCCTCACGGAAAGTCAACAACACAAAGAACAGATCGCAAATTATGATGCCCAGCTGCGACAGACGCAAAAAGAACTAACCGAGGCCAACAACCTTTTGATTGATATGCGTGTTGAATTAAATAGCTGGAAAACTGATATCTTAGGCTTTCGAGAAGAGATGCGGCAGGCCGACACAGAACAACTGCGGGCACTAATCAACATATTGGAAATGCTCGGCGGTGAATTCAAAATAGAACCAGTCAAGTCTGAAGGAAATCCTCAGGCGTCAAAAACGAATGTAACGAACGCTGAAGACGTAAGCTCAACTATTGTATCGCTGAATAAACCCGGTCAGAAAGAGCTTAAAGAACAGGAAACTCCAACTTCAGGTGAACAAGAATGAATAACTTGAAAACATTATTATCGTATCTATTAACTTATATTCCATCGAATATTACATCCGTTTCAAGCCGCACTTTACGAACAGTCTCTCATAGGTTACGCATCCCAGTGTTGTTATCACTAATCGCTTTGTTATTTTTATTAGGATGTCAGTCCTACAGAATCAGAAGCCCTGTGTCTAAACCGGCAAGTCACTACCACTTCTATCTAAATCCAAACAAGGACTTATCCTGCATTGGCCGGGTGGCTTTAGTTGAGCTCGACAACGATTCCAGTTATCCCCAAATCTCTGCGGATATAACCGAAGCGCTTTTTCAGGCATTGCAAAAAAGGCAGGTTTTCGGTTTAACCACCGTTCGTCAAAGTGATTCAGCGTGGCGTAGTCTGCAGTTAAACCTGAATGACACATATACCCTTGAACAATTATTAGCAATTCGCAAGGCATTAAAGTGCAATGCCGTACTAATCGGGACTATTACCGAATTCAAACCTTATCCTCATATGGTCGTTGGTCTTCGGTTGAAGCTTGTGGACTTGATGGATGGGCAGTTAATATGGGCTCTTGAACAAATATGGGATACGGCCGATAAAACAACAGGAAAAAGGATAAAAAAATATTTTCAAGTGCAGTTGACTGACAGTCAGGCACCTTTAAGCGAACAATTGGCAACCATTAGCTCATTAAGTTTTATCAAATTTGTGACTTATGAGGTGGCAGTAACAATATAACGAGGGTATCAAGCAAAAAAGCACAGTCGTAAATATGCGTAAGGAAGGAAGAATTAACAAACTACTTTTTTCGTCTGAAATCAGGATAAACTTTAGAAAAAAAAGAAAATATGAGAAAATATCCTAAAGTTTTTTAAAAGTTATACGAAAAGGATTTTGGATTAAAGATTTAAAGAAGTAATAAAATGATAGAAAAAATAGATATCAGTCAAATTCAAGAACCTTTGGAAAAAGCATCATCCAAGCAATCTGGTCCTGCGAGCCCTGTTCCGAAGAATAACGCGGATGTTTCCGTCCAGGTTGATTATGCCTCTCTCATAGAACAGGCAACGCGGCCTATCCAGACAGACACCGAAGCTATCCAGAAGGTGCGGATGCTTCTAAAATCTGGCCAGCTTGAAAGTCCGGAAAATATCCTGGAAGCAGCAAAGAATATGGTAATGTTTGGTATATAAAAGCACTAAAGAGAAAAATATTATCTATGTTATAAGGCAGACCACGGAAGGTCCTACCAAAAGCCTTAATGGATTTTACTAACTCGGCGAGGAAATGCGTAAACTTAGCACCCCCAAAGTTACTCATCCTCGCCGTTTTTTTATATAATATGGGCTAAATATAAAACACACAACGGATTTGCTGAAAATGGAATTTCAAACCACAATTATTGGTAAATTCAAGAAGCTAATGGCAAGTGCATTGATATTATCTCAATTCCGGTATTATCTAAGACACTATCTAAAAGATTTGATATAGGGAACCTGCTGGCTTTGAATCTCTGCTTGTAAATCACAAGGCCGATTGTTAAGCATAACAATCGAGGAACTGTCCGATTAACCCTGTGTTGATACACTCTTTCACCATGTCTAATGAATGCGAATAGGTAAACAAATTGCGAGTGTAGTTGACTTGAGGAGTTCTGGCGGCTTTGTTATCAACTCTATGATGGGTATTATTTGGCTTTTTTATGTGTAGTGAAACCTCGCTCCTATTGATAAGAGGTTTTGAACTAATGACTCTGCATGATATTTTTTTTACCATTTCACCACATCCCCCAACACACTTATATTAGCAAATTCAAACAGATAAATCAAGGAAAATCGCTCCAACTGTTTCTGTTGATAAGGGGCTTTTTATGCTTCTAAATAGTTCCGTTTGTGTAAAGTGATATTATAGGACAGGAACGAGGAAATTTATGATGGATACTAATCAGGTTTATAGCTAAAATACTTAGTGTGGGTTCTTGATTGGTCTATATTTTTGAAATTGGTCCTTAATATAGGAATTTATCGAATGCAGATTATCGCTCAATGCCCACAATGTGGAAGTCCCTGGCTGCTTGATCAAAGCGCAGTTGACAGAAGGATAAGATGCCAAAAGTGCAAAAAACTATTCAAAGTCCCGAAGCTGGAGGAGGTCCCAAAGGCAATCAAGGTAATAAGACAGGCAAAAGGAACCATCTATGTGGATGAGAAGGGCAAAACATATGGATAAAACTAATTCCCGTTTCGATTATCGTTCTTCAAAGCTTAACTTACGAAAAATAGAATTCAAATTATGATTGCAGGTCCGTGATAGTAAGTTAAGGCTCGGCAGGCAAGGATTTTTCCTTATCTTTGATATCAGGAGCTTTTGATGGCGATTTTTGTTTGACTGCTGGTTTGGCCTGTACGATGCCGAGGGCCTTTTCAATCTCTGCCATTCTTGCGGATAATTCCTCCAATTTACTATCAATAGAATCTAATCTTTTTACTACGGCTTTGACATCAGCTCCGATATCGAATAAATTCCTTTCAGTTAAGTCCATATACCGGTCCATCAGTCGCTCATAGGCGTCTATTGCCCGGGCTGCGTCTGTTCTATATTCGGGTATGGTAACCTGTGGTTGAACTTCATAAGTTCTTTGACCACCTTGAATCGAGGGGGAATACCATACCACAACTGCACATACGACAATACTTGCAACAACGACCAATAAATTTTTGCTCACTCTCATCTAATATCTCCTTTATCGCTTTTTTGTTGTTAAAGACGGCATTTTATTTATCGGCATAAATCAGTTTGAATATCAAAGATGCGAAAAAAGCCGTATTTTCGGTGGAAGCGTTCGGTCATCAATTGTTTTTTTCGGCCATTTTAATCTGAAAGTAATTTAACTATGTCGAAAAATTTTTTAAGCATTTGGAGAATCTATCGAGAATAATATAGTTAGGTGTATCAAAGGTGAGTGCATCTACATAGGTCCATTTGTTACGCGAATAAAGCTGCGAAATATGCTTTTCAAATAAATTGAGTAATCAGGCACGGCAAATGATAACGTCACTGACAGAATCCAAATCACAGGTCATAGAATTATCAGAGAGAGCATTTAAGACCTTTAGTGACGACATTTCCGGCATGTTAGATGTAGATGTAAAATGTGACCGTCAGGGGTTTGGCAATGAAACCGTAAAAGGTCTTGAGAAACAATTTGAGAATTTGACGGCGGTTACTATCGTCAGAGCCAAAGGGAGTTTGAACGGCACTTTTCAACTTGTTTTCGACCAGCAAGGCCTATTTATCCTGGCGGGTGTTATTATTATGCAAGATGAGCAAATAATTTGGGAGAATATAAAATTTGGCTCACTCGAAAAAGCTAAAGATATGAGTAGTGCATTTGCAGAGGCAGGTATTGCATTGGTTGGGGCGTGGGACAGAGTTTTCCGAAAAGAGTTAGATGGCCACGACTCCTTCACATACATCAATACTTTTATTGGCAATCCCTGGGATAAACCCGAGGAAAAAATAAACTTGCCCGGCAATGAAGAATTTGCATTAGTGACATATCAAATGACATGTGGTTCCTACCCGCCTTTCAAATGCGGCGTTATTTTTCCAAAAGAGTTTTTTACCGATGTATCAGCAACCGTATCCGAGAAACCTGATTTTGTTGAGGAAAAAGAAGGCACTGAAGTTACCGAGGAAGCTACGGAGCAAGTAATCGAACCTGAAAAAACTAATGCCCCTGATAAGCCGGAGCTGCCAGAACAGCAGAACAATATTGCTATTGAGGAGAAAAATAGCGATACCAAGGAAGAGGTGCAAGGTTTGGCTGATACGAGTGAGGACGAAAAGCATCCGGTTTCCGAAGAGATTCAAAAAATGACCGGGTTTCCTGCCGCTTCTACAAGCGAGCCAACCCCACCAAAAGAACACCAGGAAATTAAGACCACCAATACACCTTTAGCAATATATGCAAAAGATATTATGCAAAAAGATGTGCTCTGGAGCACCCAAGATGACAACGTTCAGCAGACTCTTACAAAGATTAAACAACATGGCACTGGCTATGTAATGGTAGGACAGGATAAAATACTGCAAGGTATTGTATCAAAGTCCGACCTGACGGCAGCATTGAGTCCCTACCTGCGGCCTGAGTTTGCCAAATGGTGCAAGCCATTGGATGATGCCTCGCTTAAAATCAGAATCAAATGGATAATGAGCAGTCCTGTCCATACCGTAAATCTGGAAACGCCCCTTGCGGAAATAATGGAAAATATGTGTCAATCTGGCCAACGTGCTTTGCCTGTTGTGGACCAACAAGGCAAGGTACAAGGTTTGGTAACGGTATTCGACATATTTAAGGGGTTAATAAAACACTTCTGTCGCGAGTAAAAGACTACCCATTCTAAAATAGCATAGGGTTAATAACCACACAAAGCACTAGTTGCTTGGGTTTTCCCCCGATATAGATGCCTGAATTGCCTGGGCCATACTTATGTTGAACAGAAAGTAAAACAGCTGCGTTTTTTTATGCGATATATCTACTTAACAAGTCCAAGTTTATCCGGGAGCCACATAGATATTTGGGGCACAAAGGTACAAATCAGAAGCGTAATTACCATAGCGACAAAAAAGGGCAGAATGGGTCGTATTACTTTGGTCACTGTAGTTTGGGCTATGCCGCAACCGAGGAAAAGGGCGGTTCCTACCGGCGGGGTGCACAGACCTATGCATAAATTCATGATGATAATGATACCAAAGTGCAATGGATGCATGCCGAGTTTCTCAACGACGGGTAAAAAGATAGGAGTGAAAATAAGAACGGCAGGTGTCATATCCATAAAACATCCCACCACCAACAGGATGGCATTAATCATCAGAAGAAGCAGAACCTTGTTACTTGTTGTGTTCAGCAGGGCAGCACTGATATCTTGAGGGACGTTTTCTGATGCCAGAAACCATGACATTGCCATGCTTGTTGCTATGAGCAGGAAAACAACGGATGTGGTAACGCCGCACTGAAGAAGAATCTTCGGCAGGTCCTTGATCTTCACTTCCCGGTATGCCACCACAGCCAGAATTAATGAGTAGAGAACCGCGACTGCCGAGGCCTCCGTTGGGGTGAACCATCCCTTAAGGATACCGCCGATTACAATAACGATGAGCAACAAGGGCGGTATCGCCTTAAGGAAGCGTATCAGACCCTCTTTGAAGGTGAAGGTTTCCCCTTTGCCGTAGTTTTTTATGACAGATATGATTCCGCTGACAATCATCAGTCCCAGCCCCGTTAAGATGCCAGGTAAATATCCCGCCATAAACAGAGCAGCGATAGAAACGGAGCCGCCGGTGGCCAGCGAATATACAATCATAACATTGCTGGGTGGAATCAGCAGACCTGTGGTTGCTGCAGTTATAGTTACCGAGGCGTTAAAATCTCTATGGTAGCCCATTTTGTTCATCAGGGGTATCATAAAGCCACCTATTGCGGACACCGCCGCCGTTGCCGAACCAGATATTGCACCAAAGAGCATGCAGGTAAGCACATTTACGAAAGCAAGACCTCCACGAAAACGGCCTACCAATACATTGGCAAAATCGATGAGGCGACGAGCGATGCCTCCTTGTCCCATCAATAGACCCGACAAAATAAAAAACGGTATCGCTAACAGAGCAAAGCTGTCAATCCCGGTGGCCATGTTGTGTGCTACAGCCACGAATGTCGGCAGGTCTCCCATAGCCAAAAATGCTAAAACTGCTGATATACCCATACAGAAAGCTACCGGCACATTTAACAGAACCAGTATAACAAAACTTACAACCAGGACTAATACTGGTAATTCCACTATAATACCCTTTCAAACTTTGAATTTGGTATGGTTAGGGCTTAATTTTATGGCCATTAGTCAACCCACTCTTCATCGCCGGAAGTCTGCCGTTGTGAAGCAGTTCCGCCTTTGAATAATTGTGCCAACCTTTCAACCAGTGCGATAACAGAATAAAGAACGAGAAAAAAACCGCTGACTGGTACCGCAAGATATACATATCCGACTTTAACCCCGAGAGCCGGTGACAACTGTTGTAACTTCAAGGTGCTGACAACAAGGTCAATTCCGCCGAGGACCATAACAGTCAACGAAAAGAGCGATATGCAAAGGAAGACAAAGACCTCTGTATAAAGCCGTTTTCTGGGTGACAACTTGCCCACAAAGTAATCAATGCCCAGATGCGCACCGCGATTGAGCGCTACCGCAGCACCGAGAAGCGAAACCCAGATAAGCATAAATACCGCCAGTTCCTCGGTCCAAGTGCTGGGATTTTTCAGGATAAAGCGCGTAAAGACCTGCCACAACACGTCCATCACAAGAACCGCCACGACCACCATAACCAGCCATTCGAGAGAACGATCTAAGACCTTTTTTATCGACCTGAACACTGCTATTTTACCTCCTGTATCTGCTTAATTAATTCACCAATATCGGTGCCTTCAAACTCATTCCATACGCTTTTGACTGATTCTCGGAAAGGGCCCTTATCTGGATGTATGAGCGTGACTCCTGCCTCCTGAACTTTTTTCATATCATTTTCTTCAGCTTCGGTCCAAATCTTGCGCTGATATTCAACAGACTCATCCACTGCCTCCTGTAATATCTGCTGAAATTCAGGTTTCAGACTATTCCAGACTCTCGTGCTGATTACCAGCATGTCGGGCACCCTGGTGTGTTCGTCCAGTATGTAATACTTGCATACCTCGTAATGCCGTGATGTGCGAAACGATGGCGGGTTGTTTTCCGCTGCGTCCACAACACCCTGTTCGAGTGCGGTATAAAGTTCGCCCCACGGAATCGGTGTTGGGGAGCCACCCATAGCTTCGACTAATTTCATCGCCATAATACTGTTTTGCACACGTATCTTCATTCCTTTAAGGTCGGCGGGAGAATGAATTTCCTTCTTGGCATAGAAACTCCTGGCCCCGGCATCATAGTAACATAGGCCTCGCAGCCATTTTGACTCGCCTGCTAACAGTAGTTCCTTGCCTATAGGTCCTTTCATTGCCTTCCAGAAGTGTTCGGAGTCTCTGAATAGATATGGAATGCCGAAAACTTTCATTCGCGGCACAAAACCTTCAATCGGTGCGGTGGAAGCTTTAGTCATCGCCAGATAACCCAGCTGGAGCGCTTCTATGCACTCCTTTTCGTTGCCCAACTGTTCATTCGGGAAAATCTCAACCTTCATACGGCCGGATGACTTTTCTGCGACTTTCTCGGCCATATACACCATCGCCTTGTGTACAGGATGGGTTATGTCAAGACTATGGGCTAACTTCAATATTACTTCCGGCTCGGCTTCTTCCTTTTCGCGTTTTTCGCAACCGCAGGAAATTGCCAAAGCCAGGCACAAAGACAAACAGAAAAGTATGACTGCGTTCTTCATTACATATCACCTTTTTTTGAACCGGATATAGTTATGAAACTAATCTTGTATGCTGTTTCTTTTTATATATGTTTTTAACCTTTTTCTACTTTCTTGTCCAGTAAAGTTTCACGCGACATTTCCTAAACGTGACGTGGCGGACGTGTAATTGTTCCTGCCGGACTATGGCTGACGGCCCAATCCAGCTTAAGAGCAATCTGAATCTGCATCTCGAACAGGGTGCGGTTGTAATCAGAGCATTTTAAGGAGTCCCCAGAACAGTCCCACGATACCTAATGTGAGGGCCAGGCTGGCAACGGTGCCGACGGTATCTTCTTTTGTCCATTTGCAAAATTCCCAGTTGGAATTCGGGAAAAGTTTTGTATGGTCAAATCGTGTTGGGTCGGCATAACTTTTCTCCAGTTCAGCCTTGTCCAGTTCACGGTCGGCAATAACCTTTGTTTTCATTTTGACATAGAAACGGGCTATGTTCTCTTCCAGTCCCTTGTCTCTGGTAATTAGACTTAGGGGAATCAGGATGACAAACGGCAAAAACGAAGCAACGAGATATTGTACTGTCAGTACGGTAGAGGGCTTCATATTTACCAGGTCCAGCCCTATCATTCTGGCGACCATAAGTTCGGTTTTCAATCGGCCTATACCGGCCATCGGAGAATTCGCATCTTCCGGATTGCTCCTTGCCACTTTATCAAAGTATATACTTGCAGGGGGGATTACGATTTCTTTATCTATTTTTTGACCTGCCTGAGCGGCAAGTCCTTTTTCGACATCTTCGTTCGTAGCAGGCGAATTGTGAACAACTGTCTGCGGATTGGTTTGCTGGGTGAGCCATTTCGATTCTTTGACCGCATTAAACCTCGGCAGTACTTCGGGCATAATTGCGAACAGTGTCGCGCATATTATTACCTGTACATATACGGCTTTGAGGCTCAGACGTTTCCAGAACAGCAGCAGCATTACAGGGGCGCCGAAGATGATATTTAACGAAGGCAGCATCTTGATTATACCAATCAGACTCGTCGTGGATACCGCGACGTAAATAGCCAGCAGCAGGATAACGGCAATGGCGATTCGCGATACGTTAATGTAATGATGTTCGCTTTTGTTTTTGACAAACGGTTTATAGAGGTTTCGAACAAACAGTGCCGAGAGGTAAACACAGTTGAGGGCCAGTGCGGCCATATTTGCCGCAAGAATGCCGGCTATCATAATGCCTCTCAATCCTATTCCCAACAGGTTGTTGCTCATCACGCCCCATGCGGTGTCCGGGTCGGAGATTGAATCCATATAGAGTGCATAAGCAAGCAGGCCGCATATCGCCCACATAATTGTAAGAACTCGTTTGGTGTAATTGCCGCCGATGTTCCCGATTCTTGCGGTTATTTCATCTTTGGCCGCCCCGTAATGGGCCATATTGCCCTGATGGCCGGTAATCCCGATTACGTAATTGGCCAGCAGATATGCGCCGATTGAAACCAGAGAAAATTCATCCAGACCGGTGCCGAAGAAGTACAGCATATGGTCGGGTACTCTTGCGGAAAACACGCTCCAGCCTCCCAGTTTCACAATCGCAATCGGTATCATCATTATTGAAAATGCGAATACCAGAAGTCCCTGTATCACGTTGTTCCAGACCGTTGCCCTGAGCCCTCCCATTATTACGTATGCGCCTACGAAGGTTGTATATATCACGTAAAACCATGCGTCCGGCGTATAAGATATATAAGCGCTGATTTCGTCTTTTCTGTACATACTGTCGAGAGCTTTGTATCTTTCGACCTTTTCGGGCGCCAGTTGTTTTGCCCTGTACTCTTTGTCAAGCTGGCGGTATTCCTGATACATCTCTATTTTTTGTTTTTCTTGGGCGGTGCATTTTTCAACCGGTTTGACAGTCATTCCCTGAAATGTACGCAGTGAAATTTTGTAGCTCATACCGGTAAGGATAATGGTCAGCCAGATTCCCACTATGGCATAAATGAAGGCCAGAGATTTGCTTTTGAACCGTTCTTCGAAAAGGTCAGCCATTGTAATCAGCCGGACCCGCCTGAACCAGCAACCCATGAACCAGTAGTAGGGTCCTGAAAAGATGGGAGCCAGCATTAGCCATACACCGCCTATTCCTCTGCTGAAGGCGAAACTGGCGGTATTCACGGCATTGCTGGCATCGACTATGGTGGCCATACTCATAAAGTACTGGAGCACTTTGCCTACCCTGCGGCCGGCCAAAAAGAAATCTTCCTGGGTACGCACCTTACCCGTACTTCTTTTACCAATGTAGGTGATAACTGCCAGATAAGCCACGATTAACAACACATCGATCGGGTGAAAGCCTAAAAGATCCATCTTGTTGTTCCTTTCATTTATGGTTATAATATAATACGGTGTCTTCTGATTAAACGTCGGAGATATATCAGGTATGGGGTTATATGTCCACTAAAAAAACGTAAAAAACGCTTTGTCGCACAAAAGAATTATGGAATTCTTGACAATGAGACCGTTTAAAAATAAACTACTTGGTTCATAAACCATTATTGAATTTTTTAGGAGACCTAAATTATGAAAAAAGGTAGTTTGGTTGTTATTGTCTTATTAATGTGGTTTAGCTATCCTGCTTTCTCATCGCAAGACCAGAACTTAATTCCATCCGCTGATTCTAATGTATCTGGCAAGGTGAATGTTGTTAAAACTGCATCTGTTGCCTCACCTCAAAAATTGATGGTTCCGCCTATGGGTTATGACGATTCAAGTATTACATTGATCTGGAGTAAACCTTCTGACTATTCAAATGTTGTTAGTTATAATGTTTATCAAGAAGGGTCTTTGGTCGGAAATACAAAAAATCTTTTTTATAATGCTTCAGAATTGATAGAACCCAGTTTACCATATTCATTTTTTGTAACAGCTGTAGATGCTTCCGGAGATGAGTCAGCGCCCAGCAATAAAGTTATACAATCAGCAGCTCCTGCAAGGAAGGTATTTGATGTTACGAAATATGGCGCCGTCGGCGACGGGACAACATTAAATACTGTTGCAATTCAAAAAGCTATCGATGAATGTATACCAGGCGGGAAAGTTTTAATTCCTTCCGGAACATTTTTAAGCGGTGCTATTTTCTTAAAAAGCAATATGACGCTTCAAATCGATGGAACTTTACGAGGTAGTGATAATGCTTCAGACTATCCGCAAACAAGTAAAAGATTCCCGTATTACATGTCTGGCAACAATTTTACGGGTTTGATAAATGTATATACCACAGATTATTATAGCATTACCAATGTTAGAATATGCGGCAGCGGCACTGTCAACGGCAGCTCTGATATTGTCGGCTCTATTACGGGGCATGCTGATACGATACTTGGCAAGAACCAGGTCGCCGTAAGCGAAGGTGATGACGTTGACAGAGCTGATATGATTACCGTAAAAGGTGTTGATGGATTATATATTGGAGGACTTACACTTGTAAATCCTGCAATGCATACTGTATTTATCAGTTATTCCAAAAATATTACAATAAATGGAATTAATGTAAACACTTTTGATATACATAATGCAGACGGCATTAATGTCTGCACTTCTGATACAGCTTATATTTTCAATTCTACTTTTGACACCGGCGATGACTGCATCAATTTTAATGCAGGCGTTGGCGCAGATGGCGTAAAAGAAAACTACTCGACCAAGAATATCAGAGTTTTTAATTGTATAACTAAACGAGGTCATGGCGGTGCAGTCTTTGGAAGTTTCACAGCGGCATGGTTTCAGGATTTCGTAGTAGAAGACTGCATTTTCGACGGGACCGATAGAGGGCTTCGTTTTAAAACCGGCTTAAAGCAGGGCGGCGGAGCTAAAAATATTCTTTGCAGGGATATTACAATGAAGAATATTGTAAAAGACGCGATATTTTTTGATAGTACTTATTTCTGCGGTTATCCTTCAGGGGGTCCGGGGCAATTTAAGGATATCACAGTAAAGAATATTACTTGTACCGACGTTAGAGGGTATGGCATTTATGTTAACGGGTCGCCATGTGCTGAGCATGATAATATTTCTCTCAGCAATATTACTATAGATGGTGCGAAAAAGGGAGGGGCTTACCTTAAGTATTGTACAAACATTACATTTGATACGGTTAACATTAAAAATAGTACGCCAGCTTGGATAATTGATCCTAATTCAACCTCCGGTCTTAAGTTTAAAAATTGTAATCCGGCACCGTAAAGTTTCAAATTTAAAAATGCCTTACAAAGGGCCGTCTAATGATGGCTCTTTTTTATTAAAAAAGCAAAAATTTCAAAACATAGTGCCTCAAATCCCTTAAATAAATTGTTCGTATAAGCTTCAATCCCTTTTTTTACACAGAAAAAAATGAATTTACACAAAACGGCCTAAAATAACCATTTAAGCATTGTTTTTTTAGTTCGGGTTTTTGGTATAATATAGCAGCTTGTAGGGTAAATGAAATTTATCATTTTTTTCGGAGATACAAGTGATGAAAACAGCATCTCTACTGGGAGGAGTTATTATAGTTTGTCTATTGTGTTTTGCATTTCCTGTGTTCGCTGCAGACGGCCTTTACGGCGATTTTACAGGTAACGGTATAGTAGAGACGAATGACCTGCGCGACCTTTTTGCATTCTGGCTGGAAGACGACTGCAACCAAACTGCCGGTGTGAATCTGGACAGCAATTGTATAGTTAATTTCCATGAATTTTCCGCGCTTGCAAACAATTGGCAACTGGAATTTCGGCTGATGGTTCCACCTATGGCGTATGACGATTCAAGTGTTATATTGATATGGACCAAACCTTCTGACTATTCAAATGTCGCCAGTTATAATGTTTATAAAGGCGGATTATTACTTGGTAACACAACCAAGCTTTTCTACAACGTTACAGGGTTGAGCGCTGGTACTCCATATTCATTCACAGTAAAATCCGTAAACGCTTCTGGAACTGAATTAGCAGCCAGCAACACTTATTCTATAACAACAGCTGATACACCCGCAGTTTTCTATCCGGAAGAGTATGGTGCTGAGGCAGATGGCACTACTAATGATACTGCTGAAATTCAGGCGGCGATTAATGCATGTACTGCCGGAGGTAAAGTCCATCTTCGAGCCGGAAAAACATTTTTAAGCGGAGCAATTTTTTTAAAGAGCAACATGACATTACAAATCGATGGAACATTACTCGGCAGCAGCGCTGCAACAGATTATCCATGGACATGCTGGCGTTTCCCATATTATGCTTCTGGAAAAATTCATATGGGATTAATCAACGCCTACTATGACCATACTAATCCTAATAGTTATGGCCAACCTTATGGTACTATTACTAATGTTCGTATTTGTGGCTCCGGAGTTATTAATGGATGCAAGGGTTATAATGCATCTAACCCTCACACCATTACCGGTCATGGACTTACCACGCTTGGCACCACTGAAGCTGCTGCGCATGGAGACTCTTCCCGTGGCGACTTGGTTACAATAAAAGGTATAAATCAAGTCTATGTAGGTGGATGGGACGGCACTTTAACTTTAGTCTATCCTGCTATGCATACAATATTTATAAGTTACTGCAATGGCGTTACTGTATGCGATGTTAATTGCGATACCTGGGACATACATAATGCAGATGGCATTAATCTGTGCACCAGCGATACTGCATATATATTTAATTCAAATTTCGATACCGGCGATGACTGCATCAATATGAATGCCGGACAAGGATTAGAGGGCATAAACGACGGATATCCAGACCAGAATATCAGAGTCTTTAACTGTACTACCCAGCGCGGTCACGGATGCTATGTTATAGGCAGTTTTACTGCGGCATGGGTCCAGGATTCGCTGATAGAAGACTGCATCTTTAGTTCAGCAGATGGAATAGGAATACGAATGAAAACCGGTAATAACAATGGAGGCGGCGGTCGAAGGATTATCTGCAGAGATATTATAGTCACGAATGTTGCGAAACAAGGAATATTCTTAGATAGCACCTATGATGCTTCCGGTTATACCGATGCTGGTTCCGGACAGTTCAGCTACAACACATTCAAGAATATTCAAGTTAGTTCAACTGGGCAGCAGAGTATTTATATCAATGGATTATCAGGTACGCCTCATACCCAGAATACTTTTGAGAGTATTACCGGAGACAATTCGGCATATCTTAATTACTGTACAGATAGTAATTTTGTTGATGTTAACGTAACCTCATGGATTATTGGCAGCGGTTGTACAGGAAATACGAGCAGTGGTTGTCCCGGATGTCCATTCTAATTTAAAATAATATCTCATGAAGGGCTATCTATTAATGACGGCCCCTTCTAACACTATCAGGTTGTACGCTTTTACCTAATACGATATCTTTCTTCGCCTTGGAGAAATTATTACCGCTCAGGTGTATACTTTTCGTTCTTCTGCCTTCGATTTTTAAAAAAACATCGACTTTTTCCCGGCACGTGGCTTTCTGAATAGTTACATTTTGGCTGTTCTTTACAAACATAACCGGCTCTTTAATCGGGGTAATTTTAATGCCAATTAATTTTATATCTTTTGTATTGATACACTGCAGCCCCCACCTGGCAACAATTGAAACATTCTCTAAAGTAAAATTCTCGAGGGGTTTCTCTGGCAGGCCGATAATTTTCACAGCCCTACTGGCATACTCGCAGGCAATGTTTTTAATGTGAATGTTGCGAAATATCGGAGGAGTTTTCGTAGAAGGTTTAAGCGTGGATTGTCCGTAAAACGTATTGAACGTCAACGCAGCCCTTCTTATACGGCCCATCTTGACATCTTGAATCCATATATTTTCAACTACTCCGCCGCGGCCACGCATTGACTTTACTCTGATACCATTATTGGTACCGTTAAATTCACAGTCATAAACCAAAATGTCTCTTATATCCCCTGACATTTCGCTACCTATTGTAACGCCTCCGTGACCCTTTTTAGTGGTACAATAACGAACAATGACCTTCTCGGTAGGTCGACCAACTCGCCAACCATCTTCATTCAATCCCGATTTGAGGACTACACAATCGTCGCCGGTATCAAAGTAACAACGCTCAACCAGGACATTTCTGGTGGAATCTATTACAAGTCCATCGTTATTTACCCCTCTTGTATTCACACTTACCTTGCGTATAAGCACATTATCGCAGTAAACAGGATGAATCGTCCACATGGGACCACTTCCGATGGTTATACCCTCAATCAAAACATTTCTACAATTAACGGCCTCGATGAATGAAGGTCGCAAAGCATCTTTTTCCGTGCCAAGGACGCGTTCGGTTACCGCAACACCGTTGCAGGCCATATTGTACAATCTAATGGCCCCGGGCTTTTGTATTGCTTTCCACTGCCACCATGGCTGCCCCCGGCCGTCAAGTTTGCCTGCACCTGTGACGGCTATATTGGTACAATCTTTAGCATAAATCAGCGGCGAATAATTATAACACTCGAGACCTTCCCACCGTGTAAAAACTACAGGAAGGTAATCACTGAATCTGTCACTAAAACGCAACTCTGCACCTTCTTGGATATGAAGATCAATGTTGCTTTTCAGATGGATTGCTCCGGTAAGCCATATCCCTGCCGGCACCAGCACTCGCCCACCGCCTGCCTTAACGCAGGCAGCTATGGTATCGGCAAAAGCCTTGGTATTCGCCGTTATACCATCTCCAACAGCCCCATAGTTGCGGATATCAATCGTTCTATCCGGGAAAGAAGGACGTATAATTTTCGGCATTTTAAAAGGTACTTTCATTTTATCCCTCGCATTGACACATTTTTCTGACAGTGCTTATCCAAAAGTATCCTGCTAATTTGATTTATAACCGGATTCATCAGGATTCCCCGCAGGTGCTTTGGTGCTACCGGTCTTCTTCAATATAACCAGTTTCTACCCTTGCAGCAACACTATTTTGCGTTGAAGTTTTAGTTGAGTATAATGTATTGTAGTATAACATGACACAATTTTGCGAAAGGTGCAGTCTAATGGAAGCGCTGTTGCTTGCGGTACTTCTGAGGCAGCAGCCCGGTAATTTGCTTGAAGGCTCGCCGCATATTGGATGTATATTGAAAGCCCGACATCGCGGCTATCTCGTCAATAGGTAAGTCTGTCTCGACCAGCATGGCTTTGGCAACTTCAAAGTGAGCCAGCACGATCTCTTCATGTATCGGCTTGCCGAGTGCTTTCTGGAACTTCAATTGCAGCGAGCGTTTGCTTATACAGACCTGATTGGCGACATCGTTTACCTGCAGGGGTTTATTGCTGTTTTGCTTGATGTATTTCAATGCCACCTGTACGATATCGGAGTCATCAATTGCAAATGAGCCGCGGGTTTCAATATGCGTTGGTTGGATGTCTATACATTGTCCATGCATAGTTTCCTGGCCTGAGATTATTTTATCAAGTAATTTGGCTGCATCGTAACCGGCTTTTTTGAAATCAAGTGCGATACTCGACAACGGCGGGTCACAAATATTACAAATCGCCTGGTCGTTATTGACGCCGAGGATAGCAACTTTGTCGGGGGTATTAAGACCGGCTTGTTTTGATGCATTGCTCAAATGGCAGGCAAGCATATCGCAACTGGCCAGTATGGCTATCGGCTTGGGCAATTGCTTGAGCCATTCTGTCAGCTCCTGTTGTTCCGGATTTAGTTTTGTGTTTATCCATAGCTTAATAAAAAAAGTGATATCATTTGTAATCGGTATTTGCCTTTTCTTAAACACGTAAGTCTTGTGCCCTGTATGGGAAAGGCAGCTGGAGAAATATTCCATTCTTTCGTGGGACCATCTTTCCTGCGTCAGGCCGAAAAAAGCGAAATTTTCGAAGTTCTTTTTCAGGAGATATTCACAAGCTACCTGAGCGACCTGTTCAGAGTTGGCACTGATAAAAGGCAGGTTGGCAGTCCTTTGCAGTGTTGATACTGCTATTATGGGCATACCTGTCTGCAGAAGTTCTTTGGCTTCTGTGGCTGTTTGTATGCTTGCAAAAGCACCTTTGCAGCCTCTTTGCTTGAGGAAAGACAACGATTGCTGTGAACTACTTGGCCAGACAATCAACTGCCAGTCCTCTTTATTCTGGATATACTCAGTAATGCCGGCTATGAGCTCCTGGGTGTTTGGATCAATATTATTGTGTGCAAAAACTATTTTGGTTTTTTCTTTCATCTCAAATCGTTAGTGTCATTACTTGATTTTTTTGTTTTTTCGAGGACATAAGCTACACCAGGAAAAAACGTGTAAGCGAAAGAAGTATATTATTTATAGCGTGACTTGTCAAGATGATTTGGATGATGCTCTGGCTGAATCTATTGTCGAAGGGCGGCAGATGGTTTGTAATCATTGCTGTCTGTATAGTTATCTCAGCGTTCGAGTTTCTTCTGGGTCGCAGCGAACGTGTGTTACAATGCGTTGACAGGTACTCGCCATTGCTCGCCTGTGGGCTTGAGACCTGGATATGAACAGGCCTTTACCAGATTATCGTTACCACCTCCTCGACCGCTGCTATGGACAGCCCGCTACTTTCGGATAAGTGCCGGATACCATCAGGTAGTCGATATTGGCCAAACCATCACTGCCTGTTGCTTCGAGGGTTATATACTTAATGCCCGTGCTCATTGAGCTTACGTTTACTGATACTTCGCTCCAGTTTGTCCAGGCACCGGTGGACGTAAAGTTGATGCTCGGTACGGCTGTGGAACTATTTATAAGAAGCTTTGCAGTCCTGTCGCTCGAACCATTGGCATATCTCCATTTAAATGTATATGTGCCGCTCACCGGGATATTTATGTTCCAGTTAATACTGGCACCGTTTACATCTTCTGTATTTGCATAACCTGAACCGGTATATCCCAAATGCTCATTTTCAGTATCGCCATCTACACCGCAGAAGCCGGTTGCATTTTCCTGTATGTTAATGCTGACTCCTCCGCTGCTGCTGGGTATGGCTGATGCTTCAACCGAGTATCCGGACTCGTTCAATGGTGCATATATGGCTGTGGCGACATAGTAGTACATTGTACCATTTGCAATACCGGAGTCGATGTAATAAGAATCGGTCAAAAGCGAAGTGTTCACCTTGCTGTAGCTGCCACCTGAAGTTGTCGAACGATATATATTGTATCCGAGCAGGTTGCTGTCATTGATGTCATCCCAGTAAAGCCAAACCATGTTAGAGCCAGCTGATGCACCCAGGCCTGTTGGCGCAGGTGCAGGAGGAACATTTATATCAGGAGGTATTTTTAGCCAGTTATCTGCCAGGGTGGAAAATTCGTAGAAATTGATTATACAATCGCCATTCAGATCCAGTTCAGCGGTCTCAATACAGCCATCCTCCAGCCAGGATTCGACAAATTCAGAAAGGTCATTTAAATCTACTATATCGTTACCTGTAAAATCGCCGTAGAGACCGCTCCACCAGGGTGACAGGTATGCTCCATAAATCACCTGCTGACTGATACCCGGACCTTCCCAGGCCACCGCCAGGTTGTCATCCCCAGTGTTTTCCTTATGCAGCACTTCGATGTAATACTTTTGCCCTGCGTTCAGATAAATCAGCGAGGATTGCTGGTTGGAAGGATACTTGTCCCACTCACGCGGGTTTGTCCAGTCGGGCACATTGGCAATCAGGGAGGCATTTGCCGGATTGCCGTCTGTGCTAAGCCACAACTCGCTATTGTCGTTGCTGGCAATCCAGAATGTGTAACTGCCGTCGGTCGGCGGATGCAAATACCCGCGAATACGAGTCCCATAGGAGTCCATCCAATTCGTTGGAGTTTCTATGGTCGCAAGCCGGTCACTTCCGGTCGGATAGTCTGGGAAATTGGGGTTTGAGGTCAGGTCGTTGATCAAACCACCGCTTATTCCTGTCCACCATTCGCAAAGGGTTGTGCCGAGACCGGGTGGTGAAGGTGGTACATCGCTGCCGTCTGCGCCGGCACCGATTTGCACAATGCTTGGAAGGCTGATGGTGCTGTCAGGCGAGTAGGAATATGGAGGTGTGAAAACGTCATCGAAGCCGGGGTCAATCTGGCCGGTACAGTTTACAAAGATGTTTCCCGAGGCCCTTATCTTTCCGGTTTGTTCTTTATAATATGGCTCATCTACACCATTGAAGTAGTTTTTTTCGATAAGGCACTCTGCTTGTATGCGCGAACGGACACAGTAATCATTGCCTGTGCAATTGTAATAGTTATTGTAAACATGGACCCTGCCGAAACGGACCGAAGGCATTCTACTAGTACACAACGAGTCCCACCAATTGTGATGAAAGGTAACGTGAAGCTTGCCTATGTCACCGGTATCGCCGTCATCGGCACCGATGAGATTTACATTGCGATGGCCATTCTGGTTGATATAGTAGAACTTGCACCATGAGACGGTGATGTAGTCGGACGCTCTGGTTATATCGAGACAGCCGTCAGCACAGTCGTAGAAGGTGCACTTGGTGATGAAGACATTGCTAACATTTTCTTTTACGCTGATGCCATCTCCTTCACTATACCCACTGGGGGTGGTGATATTTAGTCTTTCGATGATTACGTTCGAAGCATAATTTGCGAAACCGAGTTGACCGATAATCGTCGTACCCGGGCTTATGCCTTTAATTGTCTTGTTCGACCGAATGCCGACCCTTCCGCCGACCGAGATAAGGTCGATGGTACCTGTTACTTCTACGATATACGTTGAGGTTGATTCGACGTAGTTTTTGAGAGTTGCGGCATTGCTGGCGGTAACGGTAGCTCCACCAGCTCCGCCTGTAACACCTTCAGCAAAGCCGTCTGCGGCAAGGACAACAGGTGATAGGCAGAATAAAGAAAATATAA